>Ga0157379_10004400_pt1 | contig 12069 bp, 7 predicted proteins | sample S25metaG_FD_121802 | JGI IMG/M metagenome (GOLD analysis project Ga0157379, IMG submission 121802) | Switchgrass rhizosphere microbial communities from Kellogg Biological Station, Michigan, USA - S2-5 metaG | ecosystem: Host-associated > Plants > Roots > Rhizosphere > Soil | place: USA: Michigan... | reverse complement strand
GGGGACACCGAGATAGCGGCTGCGTGTCCGTGTACCTGCGGTGTACCTTAGTATGGCGAATTCATGTATTCCATGGTTTTTGTCCGTTCGCAGAATGAATAACTTACGCTCTTTCAACGCGGCTTTTAGTTCGATCCCCACCGCCCCTACCAACCTTCTTTCATATCAACACGTTAAGCGACCGCTCGTGTTCCAATCGGAACATTTTGTTCCAATTGAACGCTTCGCAATGCCGATCTCAGATGCAACAATCTGTTGGGCGCTGATTTGCGGGGCACCAATTGCGACGGGACGAAATTCTATCCGTGTTTACTTGCCTCTCTGAGTGAGCTGGAACGGTATGCTACACGGTATCTTAGTACCTGCCAGCCAATTGGCAAAACACGTAACGCGATCTACCAAAGCTAAGTCGCGGTTCATTCTATATAACTCTACGGGAATAGTCTTACCTCCGAGTCCCTTACAAGGATCATCGCCCGATGCAGTTCCGGCAAATTGCAATCCTTGGACGTTGATTACTTGCCAAGCACCTTTCATAAAAGCGGGAAGTAGGTTCCTTCACCGATTCCGAAGAGGTCGAGGAAATTGAACAGACTCCAACCGTCACCAAACAAACCATAACCGCTTCCACCACCTCCGCCGAAGTTTGCGAAATTACACGGTGTGTCACGGTCCTGGCCCATGGTCCCGGAGCAAGCCGCACCGCTAGGGTCGATAAAGTTCGCTGGATTATTAAGTAAGCTTCAAGGTGACAAGGCTTATGTTGGTCGCGGCGTCGGGAAAAGAATGTGCGAGATAACGTTCGAAATCGCACTGGAATTTCAGATGCGGTTCGCAGGATACAAAGAAGGAAACCATCGCTCCACAATAGTCAACGGGAATGCCAGCCGCACAGGGCCCTTGGGCGAGCTTGAAACCAGCAGACCCCGCTCAACTAATTTGGAGACAACGCTGCGCGCCATGCGCTCACCGTAGCCGGTTATTGTATCGGCGTTCCCGCGTTCGAACTCTCCTGCAAGTAACCCCTCGCGCAGCAATGGGAAGGTACCTTTTGGAAGGCGGTCCGCGCGAATTTCTTCTTCAACGTAAATCTCTATTCGACGAAGCAACTCAGCTGGTTCGAGAATCGAACGCATGAACTCGATCTGATCTACGCAAGTTGCGAGAAAGAACTGGCAGAATTCAACTAGAGCGCTTTGAGACAGCGCCCCACGTCCGTCCAGGTCGTCCCGTCTGGGCTGGTCGGCGGCCATGAGAAGCCCCTTGTAACGGTCTGCCGACCGGGCGAGGCCGCGTGCAACAGACCAAAGGCTGCTACCAATACCCATTCTCTTCAGAATTGTGTGCGACATTAGGCGCACAACTCTTCCGTTCCCATCAGAGAATGGGTGAATCCACAGGAAGCGGTGATGGGATGCTGCCAGAGCTACAATCTGGCGGATCTTAGAAAGCGTTCGCGGATTGTAGGCCTCTTCAAATCGCGCGAGGAATTTTGGCAGAGCGGCCGCAGCTGGTGGCAGATGACGCCCCACTTGGACCTCGTCATTGCGCAGTTCGCCTGGTTCAACGCGGACCCGTCGATGACTATGCGGGTCCTCGACCCACAGCATGTCTTCGGGAAGGCGGCGACAAAATTCCCGATGTAACCAGAGTGCATAGGTTGTTGTCAGTGGTTCAGAAGCGTCGTCGGTCCCTTCATCGATTGCCTTTTGGACCTCGATATGTGCGACGGCTTCAAGCTGAAGGGCGCGTTTCTTTGGTTGCGAGGAGAAGTTTCGCTGAAGCGCTCGGTCGATGTCACGGGGATGCGTATCGTGGCCTTCAATCAGATTCGAATAATAGCAGTTCATCGAACGCACAAGGTTTCCGATAGATAGCGTCACAGTCGGATTGACCTGGCCGGCGAGCGAACTGGCTTTTGATGTCAGCTCAAATGCGATGTCTTCGAGCTCACGATTGCTCTCCTCGGGAAGCATGGGCTCCATCCAGGCTGGGTCGGTGATTAGGGTTTCCATTGCCGGTTGTATTGCCGATATCAAAGCAGAGATAAGTCTAGCTAGATCAGGTCTATAAGTCAATTTTCGTGGTAATTTGTGCCGGTCTTTTTGCCGATCTTATTGCCGTTCTCCTGGCGTCCGTTGTCTGGCGACAACGACGCTCTTGTGGGTTTGTTTGATTTGCGCTGCACCAGACCTCATAAAGTGGGTCACGGGCAAAGGGCGAACGGTAGGTGGCGAAAATAAGGCGAAAATGGTAAGATTCGACCGTGGATGAAAGACGGAAGGATCGCCCTACTGCTTGCGGCTTCGCTTCTTGCTATTACGGCGCTTCCACGAGGAATTCCAGCGTATGTCCCAGCTATCGCCGACGCAATTCGGGACGCGGAACAGATTCTTTGTCGAATCGACCGCGAGTGGCCAAGACGAACTAACAACCGGGCCAAACATGTGGTAGCAGGAATTGATATGGAGTATTCTCTTCCATCAAATGGCTGCGCTTGATGACCGCTAGTTCGTTACCAAACGAATCTGATCTGGTCAGCGCTGCGCTGGCATTGGGCGCGCGCACCGTTCCCGGTTGGTCGCAACAAGAGGAACGCCTCAGCGAGAAGGCGCGGCCGATTTCCCGCGAGTCCTGCGCCCACCTCACACGCCAAATCCACAGCGGAACCGACCCCCTCGGCACGGCATTCAGCCGTTTGCGATCACCGGAAGAGCGCCGCGCTTTGGGCGCGACGTTCACTCCAAATCTGGTCGTTTCAGCGATGTTACGGTGGGCAAAGAAGAGCGGCATCGAACCGTCACGGATTGTCGAACCGGGCGCGGGCTCAGGTCGCTTCTTGCTTGCAGCTGCTCGCCGATTTGCAACCGCGGAGCTCGTCGGTATTGAGATTGATCCACTTCCCGCGCTGATCACGCGGGCGAATCTAGCAGCTTCTGGTGTTGCACAACGTTCGCGGGTTCTTTTGCGGGACTACCGCTCTGTCACGCTGCCTGTAACCACCGGCGCGACATTGTATCTCGGGAATCCCCCCTACGTGCGCCACCACCAAATTGATTCAGCTTCCAAGCAATGGTTGACGTATACCGCCGCGCAACTTGGGTATGAAGCGAGTCAACTGTCTGGACTTCACGTCTATTTTTTCTTGGCAACGGCGCTTAAAGCGCGGCCCGGCGATTACGGGATCTTCATTACGTCGGCGGAATGGTTGGATGTGAATTACGGGCGTCTCGTTCGTCAGCTGTTCCTGAATCGGCTTGGCGGCGAATCGCTGACTGTGATTGAACCGACCGCACGCCCGTTTGAGGACGCTGCGACGACCGGAGCAATCTCGACATTTCTAATTGGTTCACGGCTTGCGAAGATTCGTGTAGCGAGAGTGGCAGATGCCAAGGCATTGGGCAACCTGACGGGCGGACAACAACTCCATCGAGGCCGTTTGGAGGTTGAGACCCGTTGGTCGCATCTAATGCGAAAGCAACGCCCGATACCTGAGGGACACGTCGAACTTGGCGAGCTTTGCCGTGTACATCGGGGGCAGGTTACAGGGGCGAACCACGTCTGGATTGCAGGGCCTCACAGTCAAGACCTCCCAAGTCGGGTTCTTTTTCGCACCGTAACGCGGGCAAGGGAATTGTTCCAGGCCGGGGGCGTCCTTTCAGACGATTCGGGCTTGCGAGACGTAATAGACCTTCCTGCCGACCTTGATGAACTTCTAGGCGACGAGCGAAAGGCTGTGGCTGGCTTTCTCAGGTACGCGAAAAGAGCAGGAGCCGGTTCCGGATACATAGCGAGGTCCAGAAAGGCGTGGTGGTCGGTGGGACTTCGGTCACCAGCTCCTATACTCGCCACGTATATGGCACGGAGGCCGCCAGCCTTTGTACGTAATCTTGCCGAGGCCCGCCATATCAACATCGCTCATGGACTGTACCCGCGCGAGCCGTTGGCGGACGCCATTTTGGATAGATTGGCGAAATACCTATCTCGTGCAGTCTCCACAATCGACGGCCGCACTTACGCTGGCGGACTGACGAAATTTGAACCGCGAGAAATGGAACGATTGATTGTTCCGAGTCTCGCACTGTTGTCCTCGGCGGCCTAACAAATGATTGCTCCGCCGCGCTGGGCTGAAGAACAACTCCGTGTAGAGCGCGACAGGGCGCAAGAGATATTTCGCCAAGAACGGATTCAGGAGCCACTCGAAGACTACCTAGAAGCATTCGACCAGTATCAGGGCGCAGTCGAGGAGCTGCTCGAAACAACGATTGATCTGTCTACTCTGGATGAGTCCGCTCTTTCGGTGCTAACGAACCCCGTCCTAATTGAAGTATTCAGATACCTCGCGGGACCGCCCGTCTCGAAAGATGACCTGAAGATTCTCTCGGATGCCGTACTGAGTCCGGGCAGACTCAAAAACAATCCCGAAATGGTCAGGCGTGTCGTCGAAGTTGTGCGGGTGGGCCTCGACCGCCGTCGCTTTCCGTGGGTCGCCGAAAGGCGAGAACCGACCGAATCGGAACGTTCCGCTGCAGTGCTCGCTTCAGCGGCCTTAATGGCAACGAGTCGAGTAGGTACGGCGCGTAGAAACGTCGGCAAAGAGAGGCAGGAGGGCCTGGTCCGCGCGGCGCTAATCGCCATGGAAATGCAGCAAGTACCCACGCGTGAGATCAAAACAATTAGCCAGGCTCCCCGACCCGGCGAATTTTGTCTTGAAAGCCTTCTCGGCAAACGAAAAGCAGACCTAGTTGTTGGTCTGTATGACCATCGTATTATGGCCATGGAATGCAAGGTATCGAATTCCTCGACGAACTCCGTCAAGCGCTTAAACAACGACGCGGCTGCAAAGGCAGAGTCATGGTTGGACGACTTCGGTCGTGCCAACATCGTGCCCACTGCCGTCCTGAGCGGCGTCTACAAGACCCACAACCTTATCAATGCTCAAGAGAGAGGATTAACTCTATTTTGGGCGCACGAAATCGGAAGTATGGTCGAGTGGATTCGTACTACGCGTCGGGGGTAGTGCGCACGGGTACTGACCGAACAGTGCGGCTGGCGCATGATTGATAGTTTCCCGCGCATCAGGCCGCGCTATGTCTAAAACCGGTAGCGCGCAATCAATGTTATGCGCCTCATATCCGCAACCGAAGTCACCTCGCCATAGGCAAGCGAGTTCACGGTCGTGTTGATGCCTGCAAAGTAGGCTATGTTAAAGATATTGTTGGCCTGAATTCGCAAATCCAACGCCCGCGATTCAGCCATTGGAATGGTCCTATCCAGCACCATGTTTATGGTGAACTGCCCCGGGCCCTCAATAATGTTTCTCCCTGCGTCTCCATAACTCGATCCGTTCGGGTTGATGCAACTTGCCGAGGCGCTCGCAGAACAAAACGCAGCCGTGTTGAACCACTCCAGCGTCGACGGATTGCTCAGACTGACGGATTCAGCGGCCACGCGATTCGCGCGCAACGACCCGCTCACACCTCGCTCGATATCCACCGTCCCGCCCGCCACGTGCGGCGTGAAATACATTCCGGATGCAACTGTGAAGCTCCCGCTCCATTGCCAGCCGGTCAGGATGCGCGCAAGCGCACCTTTCTGAAATAAACGGCGGTTCTCACCGAAGGGCAATTCGTACATCCAGTTGCCTGTGAATTTATGCCGCTGGTCAAAAGCGGAGAGCCCGCGATCCGCTGAAATATCGAACGGATCCTGAATGACAACCGTGCTTCCTAGTCCCACCGACGAAGCATCATCGATCGATTTCGAGTAAACGTACGTGGCGTTGAAGGCCAACCCCTTCGCCATTCTTTTCCGGATGCTGACCGTCCCTGAATGCAGAATCGAGTCGCCAGCCGAAGACTCGTAAGTAAACGGCTGAGCGCCAGCAACAACGATCGCTCGCTCCACATCCAGCCGCGTTCCCTTTGCTCCGTTGTATCCGACGTTGAGAATAAAGCCTCCGCGCAGTGTGTCTTGCCCGTTCAAATTCCAAATCTGCACATATCCCAGCCGGTAGTTCGGATCAATCGCATAATTGTTCGAAACCGCCCCAGACGATGTTCCAGGGAATCCAGCAGCTAACGTCAGGTTGCTGGCGGCCGGATTGGTAACCGCGTTCGTTTCCGTAGTCGCAAACGGCGGCTGAAACGCGAAATTCTGAATCACCGTGCCGTACTGCGCCAAGTTGTAGTTAATTCCGTATCCTGCTCGCACCACCGTCTGCTTCGCGGGTTTCCACGCTAGTCCCAAACGCGGCGCAAAATTATTCCGGTCTGGCTCAATCAAAGAAGCGGGGTATGTACCAAACGCGGTTCCCGTCTGTCCCGGTTGTACCGGTGTGGCGAACGTAAAACCTTGCCCGACATCCAAATTTACAATCCGGTTGTGTGCCTCGGTGTACGGACCGTTGTATTCGTAACGAAATCCCAGATTGAACGAAAGGTTCCCTCGCAACCTCCAGTCGTCTTGCGCGTACAGATCAAACGCACTAGATCGAAAGTCGTAGGAAGTCGTGCCCGACTGAAGACTCGTTTGCTGCGGTAATCCCAGCAAAAAATCCGCAAAGTCATATCCTGTATCCGCCACGGCCGTGCCTGCCCCGCTCGGGTAGTCGGCCGTCGCAAATCCCGTAAAGACAAACGAGCCTTCGCCATTCCGGGCAGATCGAAAACTCTGCAGAATTCGCCGGTAATCTCCACCGATCCGCCAGTTATGCTTTCCGTGATTCCACATAGTGGTGTCCGAGATCGTGTATGTCTGGTCCAACTCGCGCCGCGGCGTGACATCACTCAATGCCGTGAAGTCCGTGAAGTTCAGCCCCGGTATCCCCCAATCGAACGGGTCGCTTGAAACTCCCGTGATTCCCGCACTACCCGCGACATCCAGCACTCCCGAATACAGATTCGTCGCTGCAACGTGGTTGTGGTTGTAGTTGAAACGCAGCATGTTCGTAATGTGTCCTTTTCCGTATACCCATCCGCCGCTGGCGTTCAGTCCCTCGGTGCTCGTTCCTCCATTCAGCGACGGGAACGCTCCGACCGTTTCCGTCGAAGAGCGCTGCCAGTTCAATCCAAAGTTGATGTTGTTTTGTTTTCTACCGCCGCCACCCGGCCCGCCTCCCGGTCCCATCGGCATTGGCCCTGGAGATGGCCCGCCACTCGGCCCAAAGTTGTGGATCAAGCGTAGATTCACAGCATCGCTATCGCTCTTCTGCGAAGTAACATAGTGAAAGTTCTGCCTCGAAGCAGTCGCCGCCCTGTTCGGCAACGGAATGTACTGCAGCAGAGCCTTGGCAGCTGAGCTGATCCGCGTCGGGTCAATTACGTTCGCCACGCCGTTATAGTGAAACTCCTGTCCGCTGTTGTTCGGATCAAAAATCTCCACCGAGCTTCCGGTCTTGTAAGTCGTCGTCGAGAAATCGCCCGCGCGCTGTGCTTCTGTCGGTACCGTCGCGTACGAATCGTACGGCGTGCTCCCGCGCGTTCCGTTCCATCCCGCAAAGAAAAACCATTTATTCCCGCCGTCAAAAATCTTCGGAATGTTCAGCGGACCGCCAAGATTTGCTCCAAATCGCATCAGGTTATAATCCGCTTTCTCCGACGAAATGCCCGTCAGCGAATAGGGCCGCGCATCCAGTGCTGCATTTTCGTCCTGGAAAGACAAAAACCCGTGCGGCTTGTTTACGTTGAAGTTGCGCCCAGGTCGCATAATCATTGGCCCGCCGCCTGGACCGCCCGGGCCACCAGGTTCGCCCGAGCTTCCACCCTGCAAGCCACCCGCATTCTCGCGTTGCATGCGTTCGCGAAACTCCTGAATCCTCTCTTCCAGATCCTGCTCCGAACCTCCCCCAAAATCTTGTGTGCGCCCCTGCGCTCCACTGATGCTCACCGATTCCGTAGGACTATCCGCTGCCAAGCCGTTCATCGGCATCGCTGAAGCATCCGCCGAATTGCCGCCAAATCCACCTGCTCCGCCATTCGTAACTTCTCCAGCCAGCGCCGTCAGCGTGCCGCTCATCGCCAAACTCTGAAATCCGCGCCGCGCCGCCTGTGTCGCCATGTCTGGTTGTTGCTCCTGCAGCCGCGAAGCCAGAATCAGCTCGACTTCCACTTTTCCACTCGGCATCTCCGGCTTCAGCACGACTTCCTGCGTCGCTGTTGCGAATCCCATAAACTCGATGTGCAATACATAGCGCCCTCGCGGCAACCCACGAAACGCAAACGTGCCGTTCGTCGCCGACACCGTCGAATATTTTTGACCGATTAGCGTATTCGAAGCCGTAACCGACACGCCAGGCAATAGTGTTTTGCCGTTTTTCACTACTCCGGTTATTTTGTAACTGGTAGGACCAGCCTGCGCATTGGCCTCTACATCAGAAGAATTGGGCGTGGCCTTCGAATTCGCAGGGACTTCTTGCGCCTTCAAACCAACCAAAAACATCGCGCCGATCAACACCAGCGCGACTACGATCACGCCGCGAACGATTGTCATTAATTCTGAGGCTCCGGCACATTCGGCGGGTCGGGCGCGGTCGGCGGAGGATTCGGACTAGCTGGCGGATTCGGCCCGCCTTCCGACATCTCCTGCATTCTCTTCCATTGCTCCGGCGACACGATACTTAAACTCTTCGGCACAAATACGCCCTTCTCCACCGCGCCGCGGGCGATCACATGGTCGCCGGTTTGAAGATCCGCCATCGTAATGCTGTCGCGCCCGCGTCGCAGTGAAGTCTCTTCGTTCAACTCTAGCGTCTGCGACACATTGTCCGTCCGCATCACTGTTAATCGCGGCGGGTCAATTGCCTTTACCTCTCCAATCACAAAATCCTTCCCCAAGGTCCCAAACCCGCCGCCCGGGCCTCCCGGCCCACCCCTTGTGGCAAACTGTCCGGTCGCCACCATCACCGCTGTGGTAGCTTTCCCATCCGCCTGACTGGTCCCCACGACGACTAGATCGCCCACCTTAAAATCCGACAACTTCGCCGGTTGTCGGTCCTTTCGATACTCCGTGCTCGCGGTCAACTTCAGCGTGGTCTTATTCCCTTGCGGACCTGTCACTTCAATCGAGTCACTTCCGATCGCGGAGATTTTTCCGAACACTGGCGGCCATCGACCTTCACGACCATCGAGCGGCCCCCGTTGCAGCCTGCCTGCGTCCTGCGCTTGTCCGGGTGCATACGATGTATCCGGCGGCTGTGGCGGCTCCTGTGCCAGCGCCGCACCGCACCATCCCAAATTCATCAGTACCCATAGGTTCGTCAAAGCTAGACATGCTTTCATTTCATCACCATGCTTTTGAACGCTCTACTACCTACCAAGACGGACGACGTTAATTGAAAGTTGCCCCGTGCAAGCGGGGGCAGCTGTAAAGAATTGTTAGGCCTCCTCCTGATTTCACTAGTCCCGGCGCAGAGTTCCCAAGGGATAGCGTCCGTCTATTGTCCGGACCATTCCTACCAATTGATTCAGCCACGCGTTCCCTGAGCCGATAATGCGCCTAAGCCGATTGTTGTCGGGCTGAAACTGAGTTGTTTCGCGCGATAAGTTCGGCCGCGAACTAGGCAGAAGTCGAGCTACCGGGATAAGGGGTGGGCCGCCAGATTTGCATATATCCCTTGAGGAGGATGGTCCAGCGGCCCAGTTATGGCCACCTTTAGGGTTCATGGCCACAATCGCTGTACTTCTAAGAAATCTTGGCAGAGATAATAGAACCTGAGCGTTAAGAATTGTGAATCTTCGCAAATCTGACTTGCGATTTTGTTTGTAGCTGGACACGGAACGGTGCGAGCGTGCACCGCAAGAGCAGTAGTGCGGGCGTTGGCAAGCGGTGTTTGGCCCGTCCGGATTGAACTTGAGAGAACGCGGGCAAAACATTTTTCTCGGAGTGATGGGAAGGGCGCCCCATTCTTAGGCCGTCCGGGGCACCCGGATCCGCGATAGATAGGCTTGGCCTTTGCGGCTCACTCCAAATCCCATTGGGGTTTTATCCGCCTCTCACCGCCCACTGTGGATGGCTTTTCATGCGCTCCGTAGTGCAGTCGGTCCTGATTCCGTGTGTATTACTCGTCTTACGGATCGGGATGCAGTGTTAAGAATTGTTTTCTTCTGTAAAGAAGGTGGCCAATGCAGAGAGGAGCGGTCGTCGAGAAGTGCCGACTTGGCTGTGGCAAGTGAGGACGCTTCCTACACGTTCGTGGATCTTTGCGTTCGCCCGTCGAAGCTAAGCTACTGAATTAATGAGAATTATCCCGGCCGGTTTGTATTGTACGACGATTCTTGTGCCGAATTCTCTGCCGGTCTGAGCGATGCGACTCGGCTTTATCGTTATAATTGTTAGTCAGTTGAGCGCTCTGACAATCTAAACCATTCTGAGCCGCGCGACGCGTGGGCATCATTTTGCTTGTGCAAACCGGAGGAAGAACCTACACCGAAGGATTCCGGTTGCGTTGAGATCAAATCGATTGGGAGAACCGCCTCATTCGCTTTGGCAATAACGTAAAAACACCTGGGTCTTCGGAACCTCTTCCACTCACGGAATTGGCGTTTCGCGTTTTGCGAAAATGGAAAAAAGAATCGGAGTCTGATTCGCCATTTATCTTTCCGAGTCCGCGCAAGCCGGGGAGGCCGATTCGCAGTGTGAAAGTCGTGGAAAGCGACCCTTAAACGAGCAGGCGTGCCGCATTTTCCAATCTACAACCTGCGGCATGCGTTTTGTACGCGGCTAAGCTCGGTTGCACCGGATGCCGTTATTCAAAGGGCCATGCGTCACACCAGCCCGGAGACCAAGCGCATCTATCAACTCGGCTTGGTCGAGCAAGTGCGGGAAGCAATGGAACGAGCGAATCAGAGGGTGTATGGCGAGAGGGTTCTGGTTCACTAGGAAAACTTTTACCATGACACCTACATGACACTCGGCCTTCAGCTGAGCACACGCGAGAGAGTAACTGAAAGAGAAGGGGAATTTGGCTCCCCGGCTAGATTCGAACTAGCAACCCTTCGGTTAACAGCCCTTAGAGTGACTTAATAACAATTTGCCGGAGCGGGAGTTTTCCGAGGAGAATCAAGCAGTTGCGATGAAGCCCGAGAGTTAACTTCTTCTCCATACTCATCTTTTGTTCGCCGTTTTCCAGCATTTTTCCATGATTACCGTGACAGTAGCGTGACAGCTGTTCCCCTGTCTTGGGCGCACGATCCGCCACTGCAACGGCTCCATCGAATTCTTCGGCACAGTTCCTTCAGCGGAGTTCCGCCTGACACGTAACACTCACGCGTGCTTTGGACTGCCCTTGACCGTACTGAGCTTGCTTGGCCTCAGGAACCACATGATCTCATCGATGCCTTGCGCGGAGGCATCAATAGTAAGCCCAAAGGGAACGCCATCGCGCAATACGAGAACCGTTGTCTGTCCGTTTGTCTCGACCCAATCAAGCGTCACGCCCTTCCAACACCATTTGGAGAGAGCGGCAATGAAAGTTGCTACGTGCTTGCGACCAGAAACAGGGGCCGTCGCTGCGTGCACAATTCCGCCGCCATCTGCGTAAGAAACAACATCCTCTGCGAGGAGAGCTTCTAGTGCAGCCATATCTGCGTTCTGCGCGGCAGCGACAAAGGCCTCCAGCAGGCGTCGCTGCTCGCTCGGAGCGACGGACGTGCGCCGGCCATCTGCGATGTGTTTTCGGGCACGGGAGACGAGCTGGCGGATGTTTGCTTCCTCCAAGTGCAGGATCCCTGCAATGTCGGAATATTCATAGTCGAATGCCTCACGTAAAATATATGCGGCGCGTTCCGCAGGAGATAGTTTCTCAAGGAGCAGCAGGACCGCAAACTTGAGAGCTTCATTGCGCTCCGCACCTATTCTGGGATCGCTGCTGGTGTCCACTGGTTCGGGAAGCCATGTCCCGATGTAGGTCTCGCGGCGTGTGCGTGCGGATTGGAGAATGTTTATGCACTGTCGAGTAGTCGCCGTCGCCAGGTACGCGGGCGGGTTCTCTACCGTGCTCCGATTCATGGACTGCCATCGCATCCAAACGTCTTGGACCACGTCCTCGGCTTCAGCAACGCTCCCGAGCAT
>Ga0157379_10004396_pt1 | contig 12071 bp, 14 predicted proteins | sample S25metaG_FD_121802 | JGI IMG/M metagenome (GOLD analysis project Ga0157379, IMG submission 121802) | Switchgrass rhizosphere microbial communities from Kellogg Biological Station, Michigan, USA - S2-5 metaG | ecosystem: Host-associated > Plants > Roots > Rhizosphere > Soil | place: USA... | reverse complement strand
GTCGTCAGCAGGCGGATATAAAATGTAATGTGAAAATATGTGTTGGATATTTTTATGTTATACCATAGTATATTCTCCATCGCGCTTTTTCAGAGAGAGAGAGTAAAAGCTTGAGTTCATTTATTAAACATAGGTATTTTGGAAAATATATTTATTTCCTAACAGCAGACAAATCTTGGAGTAGGCACTTATCGACTTGATTATTAGATACACTTGAAGCTTGAAGGCGCCAAGTTTCAGGGTTGTTAGACACCACCGCTTGCATTGCCACTTGTCGAGCGATTAGCACCGAATAAGGCATTAAGTTGACGCTGAAGCGATGTTCCTTAGACATTTTCCTGAGTGTAACTGATTGAATGGTAACCTTTAAATATAGGTGCAGAAACAAGACACACCCCCAGTCTTGTCCTACAATATCCTCCCCCTTTGGTTGAGATGAAGTTTAGCTTAGCAGTCATCGCCTATACTACCCTTGCAGGTAAGCATTGAATGAACATATCTACAAAAGAATCACGGCTAACTCTCCTTCGGAATCTGGCTGTTTGTCAAGGTGTACTCCCATTGTTTGCATCTGCTTTGACTTCTCGTTCCCTCACTGGTGTTTCGGTTTTCAGCCGTCAAATAAGTGGATTTCCGTCTGACCTTCCGTCCTCGGTATGTGCGGGAATACATGATTATTTCAGCCAGGATGCTTTAGTGATCAGCGTGCTGTTTACAGTGCCAAACTGCTTGCACCCCAATCGTCCAGGACTATGCCGTAAATCTTATTCTATTTATTTCACATATAACAGTGACTAAACTAAAATCTCCTAAAGACATGCGGTGAAACAAACGACTCTTGCCTGTGCACAGACAAGGTCGCGGGCGACTTTTCCCTTTGTGCCAACTGCGTTATTACAGCCGAACCTTCCACCAAGGATTCTATTTCGCAGTTTGCCCAAGGTGTGTACATAGTGTGCTGAAATAATTACAAAACTCGTTACTATCTTTGTTATTTCATTTGACAGAGGCGATCCAGGAATGCAACCAAGCTGGTTTTAATTTCGGTGACTCCACTGGGGTGACTACAGCATTCCTCTGAAGGCTGATTATTTCGCTAATATATCTTCCCTTAGACTACTAGCGGTGCTGGGGGTGGAAGTGGAATAAAATCAGCGGGAGCTAGGCTATCTCCCACCCAGAAGTTCCCTTTGGTGGCGCTCATTGGAATGCTTGCCCTGACCACATTATTCTAAACATCGCATCGTGTAGAGTTGGGGGGGGGAGGGTATTTATAACTACAGATGTAACGGACTTTATTATCGTACTTAGGGCTGCGCCCTAAATGATATGAAACTGAATTACAAAAAGAAAAGAAAAAGTCTAAACGTTCTGTAACATACTGGATCGTTGCGTTCGAGCTTTGTCAAGCCTAACTTTCACCCCGCTTTCGCCGTTGTATACCCAAGGACCCGCTGGGGCTTTGAAGGAGAAGAAAATCCTACTCACTCAGTCTGTCAAGTGGTCCATTTCGTGTTAACCCGTGAGATGGTTGGAATGCAGATTAAAGATTGCGTCTAGTCTGTTCTGCGGCTTCACGGAATTCGCCGTTGCTGTGCCTCATCGGCATAGCCTGTATCGTGTTTGAATCGAACGTCGTTGATGAGAATTGATATACTGTGATATGTAAAGTACTGTATCAGTGGCACTGGCGAGTGCTTAAAAAGACGTTGGACGAGTTCAGAGAGTATCGTCGCCTGCCACCTACTGGCACCAGTCACTTAGCAACTATTTCGTCCTGTCATCCACCTCATATCATGTCATGAAGTATTTCACACTGTTTGCATCCAGCTTTTCTCTGGGTAAGGCTTAGCCCGCCTGTCGGGATATCGGATCAACCATTAACCTATTCAGCGCCACCTTCACAGGCTTTTTGCATGTAGTCGCAACTCCACGCACTATTAATAACATTTTAGCTCCTTAGCTTCAAGGATTCGATCCCTCTACAATCCCTGCAGCAGTAAGTTTTTCGTCAAGAAGTAGTTGAATTGAGCACTGATGTGAACCGCAGTGTCAAAATGTTTGTGTTCCAGCTATTCAAGACCTCCATGTATCTACAGTTTCCTAACTTCATCTAATAGCGAAATCCTAAGAATCACTCATAAGCATGCGGGACAGTACTGGCTTGCCTTTGTGGACACTCTGATGATTTGCAACTTGCCTTGCCTGCACCGTATCAGGCTCACCTGCTTCTCTCGACCTCATTAGCTAAATTAAACAGTGTGAGTCTATTAGTTTATAGTCGATATTACAGATATTTAGACATTGTCCGTCTTAGAGGCCCAATAGACATGCGACGCCTCAGGAGGTAGCTCAGTAGCTGGTGGCTCTTCGGTGCGTTTACTACTGAGCCTAGAGTACCATTATCTCCCTAATATTCCTTCAGGTTGTTATCACTACTTCATCCGGTGCCATTAGCACTGCCTCAACGTCTGTGTCCAGTGTCTCAGTCTCTCACCACGAGCTCCACAGCAGCGAGCGGAAGCCTTACTACACCAACAGGCGGTTCTTCCAGCGGTGCATCGAGTGCTGAAGTGGAGCTGGAAGTACAACGCTTACCGCTGAATACCCAACAACACCGCAGGTAGCCCTCTGCCCAAGTACAACGCATTGTCCGGGAGAAGTGTTAGACAGTGGAATCTTGTGGTTGTTATTGCGATGTCGGCAATGCCCGTCTTTATATGGAAAATCTAGGAACGGCCTTGTTTGGATAGATCTGCATGGCCGCTGAAAAGATATGAATTCTTATCCTAGTTACAGGAAGATGTATGGATTCTGATGACTTGATTGTTCAATATATTATGTCACACTATGTTCTGACAGCTTGCATGACAGAGATGGAGTCGAAGGAGGAGCAAAACTGGATATCTTTGAAGGTACAATCTCTACAATATGATGTAATGCAACCGACAGTCAGAGAATCGCGCTGATCATTTCCTCTTTCTGACGAACCGAAATTAGAGTTCCTCTTCTAATATTTTCTCTATCCAAAGAAGAGCTTGTCAATTTTAAAGTTAACGGACCAGCCGAATCCATCTATTCTTCTCTCAGGCTTTCCTCAGTCATTTATTTCTTCCTAAGGTCGAGAACGAACAGAAAGAATATGTGAATATCATCGTCTGAAACATAAAAGGAACAGATTCAAGTTACGCCAAAAGGTTTAGAGGAATTAAACCTACCATCTTCAAAAGCTGCCGGAACACCCAATCTTAATTATTCTCCGCAGTCGGCAGTGACTTGTAGTCCACTATCGAATCCTTTCCAAAGGGTTTCCTGACGGCCTTCCTATACTCTGGATCAATCTCACGAGATTCCTCATTTTCATAAACTATCAACAGACATAAATCCAGTGCTCCACTTTTTCAGAGGTCCGATGGTAGAATGCCTGTGCTCATTGATTAACAAAATAATTCAGGAGAACGATACCTCAAATTTTGGAGATACTTTGAGAGATAACGCGCTATAATTTATGCATCTTTGCGTGATTGACACTTGGAATCACAGAATGCATCAATGATGAAGAGATGCTTCAAGTTCGGCGCACGAAGGCTCGTTGCCCAGTCTGTTGTTTCTGTGGTACCAGCAAACCTGAGCGGATCTGTATTTCGAAGTGATGTAGCTTTGTGAGTTTGTTGTCTATTTCTGGGAACTAGTTTCGGCTTCAAACCAGCGCATCGAAAAGTATTCGAGACTGGGGCAACCTTAGAGAATTGCGTGAGACAATGCTCGTCCAAATTAAAGGAGATGATACTGTGGTCAAGGTAGAGGAATCCTCCGAAACAAATTTGGAACACCAATGGTTATAACAATTGATCAGAGAGGCTGCCACATCCGTTCCTTGAGAGAATGTAGGTGGATTTTTTATAGCTCTGATAGCTGGGTGGCAGAAGAGGGGTATAGACCCTCACGCGTGAAATAACCGAAGAGGCGTACACAACAATGCACTTCAGCTGAAATATAAAGCAAAAGATCCGCGGATCGGCAATAGGACGGCAACATGGCTAACGGGGATGCGACATGTGGATTTCCAGGCTAAGTCCCCGACTGTGAGTGCTAATAACGTCTTGAAATTTGACGAACCCTGTTTTCAACCGTGCAGCTTTATGTTGATAGACAAGGTATTACTAAGGAAGAAGAAGTTCTCCATAATTGATCCACGGAGATGAGATCCATTGGTATGGGGGAGTGCTATCCATTCCCCAAGAAATGCGCAATTCTTCAATACTTCCAGTAGAAGTTCAGTTTGAAGGTCTTTTATGTCTGAATCGAAAGGTATAAGTTAGTCATGATTCGACAGAAGTGTTGGATGCCACGATCTACCCTTTCTCTGCATTTTTGAAGCAGCGAGACGATTTATCTAAACAGCCGTTCACGGGCACTCGAATCTATGGTGGCATGCGGAACAATATTTACTCCGAGGGAATTCTCTGAAACGTAAAGAAAATCCAGCTCATTTCACCATATGAGACCCAACACTATTGCTACTTATGTCATGTTAATATAAAGTGAAATGGATTGAGAACATACATAGAACTAACCGCCGATTGAGGGGAGGGAGTGAAAATTCCGCCATCGATATTAAATTGGCCGAGGTGGCAGAAACACGAGAATAATATTGACACCAGATGGCGAGGTTCCTCTCGTATTCTCCACGAAAGAGACGCACAAAGAGGATCAGGTAATCTATCGGAAACGATGATTAAATCAGGTGAGGAGCAGTTTGGATATTGACACGATTCATTCCAGGAAAAACAGCAAAGTTTATAGACCAGGTATTTGGGGAGTCAAATGTCTTGAATAAAAAGGTCCTTGTTGGGCTTCTGCGATTAAGGTGAGGAATCTGAGGACATGTTCAGAAGAGATTTACCCTGGCAGTAGTTAAGGCTGTTAAAAATATATCTTTCTGGAATTGAATACCATCATCGCTCCCCTGATGTTATTTTGGAAGCCAAGAAGATCTTTTTATTAGAAAACTGAAAGTCAAAAAGTCATAAATAGTCGCGATCAAAGCTTGTAATTATAAATATCCCATTGGTATGGTCGCCACCATGGCATCGATTGGAGCCTGACGAACGGCAAAGATGTGAATGGTTTGATTATAATAAGTTATAAGGGGCAATAATCCGAGAATGTGCACGATACGCTCGAGGAGATAATGAGACCGAATCAAGGGTCGTAGAACGTGAGGAGTTATTGAATAGGGGCGTTTCTGCGGAAATTCCAGTGCGCACGTTGTACTGTTCGTGAAGTGCATGAGAGGAGCATACCATATGACTGGATTAGTGTCAATCATTCTCTCAGGCCCATTTCAGTTGACTCACGGTGTTGGAGTGTCCGTTCTGCCTGTTTCTACCCAGGATCGAGTCAGGGGCTGGGGAAACACAGGAGCTGAGAAGATATCTTGAAGAATATCGGCGTAATTCAGCCTCTGGTTGCTCTGGTCCATTGAAGTTTCTCAATAAAAATATATAATTTAGATACCGATATGGAAGCAGGTAGACAAGAAGAACGTCAACAATAATGTCTCCCAGGCCACGTGCACTCGAGGTCTAAAGTGTGAACTTCGGACCCGCAACCCATACGGTTCCGAGCCACTGAATCGGGAATCTGCTGCAAATTTAGCGCTTGCATCTCATCTACTCCTCCTCCCTCGCACTCTCCGTTCAACAACGTTCCAGACGTTCTCCTCTACTTTTATCATCGTATACAACTTTTAATTCGTAATATAAACCCTCGACAATTTCCTAACAATGCAGTCGGATGGTCCTGTAGTTATAGTCCAATCAGCTCCGCGGAAGCAGAACATCGCCTGTGACGCATGCAGGCGCGTCGATGTCCAGCTCACTTCCATGAATCACATATTAACTTTGAAACTTTATCTAGGACGCGCAAAGTCAAGTGTGTAATGCCCCCTGGACATGACAAGGTGCCCAATTTCGCCCAGATGTGTATGTTGAGTGGCTAACGAGGCGAATTCGCCAGTGTCAAGCATGTTACCGCCTTTCTACGTAATAATCTGTGTCTAATGGTTCTGTAGCATTGTCAGCTAAAGAATTATGCGTGTACTTTCAACGTTCAGCGGGAGACAACGGAGAAGAAGAAACACGGTGGAGTTGGCAGGAGACGTAATTCAGAAGGAGTGTACGTGTTTCTTCGTTGATTATTGTGCTCTATCCTTCTTTTGCCTTTTCATTCGTCTCCATTATTTTGGATATGATCTTGGAGATATTCGCGAGCTTCATATCGCACGTCTCGTCGTGATTTTTCACATCCGATTTCTGAATGACTACGTCATCATCCGAATTTTGACTAACATCCATACTTCTAGTAAATCTAATAATTCTCCGACACCTCTTTCCACATTTCCCGCCGCCGATCCCAACCCAACCGCCTCCGTACCGACATATTACAATCACTTCCAAACCACTGGCCGCCCCCCATTAGCTCCCGCTGTCGACCAAACAGTGCCAGCAGGCCCGCCATACATTGCTCCTGCGATTACAGCGACATCTCCATCATATCCCGAAACCCCGACATCACGCCTATTGGCATATCTATTCTCCCCGTCCGCCCCTGCCACAAGCTACCCAGAATTGAACACAGGGTATCGATCTTTGCCGGATTATCAACAACGCCACTTGCGGGTCGATGATTGGGGTGAAGTCGGTGTCAAGCTACAGGATCCGATATTCCGCAAAGAGTAACTTGTCCTCTTCATACCCTGAATATTTTCCATTGACCATATTTATACTCAGGTTCGCAACCGATCTTGTGGAAGCTTACTTTGAAATATGCCATACTCGAATAGCTCTCATTGGCCCAGCGCGCTTCAGAGCACAGTTTAATGCCTCTTTCCCACCAGCTACCCCTGACGCTACTTCATCCCCTTCCTCTGTAACGCTCCACCAGTTACCTTCCAAACAGAACACCGTCCATCCCGCTATCCTCGCTGCAGTCCTAGCATGGGGAGCCAAATTCTCCGACCACCCCCTCATTGAGATAGATCGGAATGCAGATCCTTCTGGTGCACAACGTAGTCGACTTGCGAAATCTCTGATACGGAAAGCATGGGAGATTGCAGAGGCCGAGAAGGTGCATTGTGTGCCGTCTGTTGATTCTGTGGTGACATGTTTGCTGTTGGACGGTTTACATAGTCGTGAGTTCCAGCACATTCATTTTGGAATATCACTGACTGACATATAAAGACAACCCAAATGACCCAGAAGGTTATCGAGGATTTTGGTTAAATTGTGGTGTACGGCACTTGTTGCACTTACAAGTGATTCCAGCACTTTCCCGTCCTGTCTGTTTCTGACAATAGTACAGATAAACAATCGCTCAGCGAGTTCGGCATTTCTCACTGAACCGGAGAGACGAAACACACTTGTATACGCTTGGTGGATGGCCTGTCTCGCCGATGCATTCTCTTCCGTATATTTCCGCTGGAAACCCATCTTGTGAGTCGTCAACCTGATAATCATTGGGGCATAATTGACAATGGGCTTTTAGGGAAGACACCGATTATAATATTGATTTCTATCCTCAAGATATCACACGAATAGCCCAGTCGGAAGCCGAAGGCCCAGGATCTGAGAGACAGCTTTCTGTCGTGAAACGGCCAGAGGTAAGCCTCAACCCGCTCTTTCTCAGGTTATCTTGACCCAAGCCTAACTCATCCTACAGTTCCTTGTGCGTTTCTATTCCCTTTCTCTTTTCACCTCCAGACATCTGCTAACCAAGTGGCGAAACAGGATTGGTATGCTGCCTCCCATGCCATGGCCCGCTGCGCACGAGAAATCTCAAGACAGTTATGGCGTCCGATAATCCAAACTGAAGGTATCCCTTTCGCGATCTTATGCTCCCTAATGCGTGATCTGGATGCGTGGCGGACTGAACACCTGAATAATGTGGGTGTTAATGGGAATTCGTCGGGATGGGATTTCTTGGCTGCTGTTGCTGCGTGTGAGTTTGAGTGTTGTTCATGGTTTTATGTGGCTTAACGCGGTGGTTTGTAGGCGGTCACGATGCTATGTATCATGTCATGTGGATTATCATCTACCAAACGTTACGAGAAACTGGGATTCGAGAATCGAACGAGATTAAGCGGTCTGGGATAGGGACTCATCAAATGCCCGAGTTCGCTGCTGCTGAGGAACGGCTCCAAACTGAAGCTCTGAACGCTGCATCACGAATAGCAGGCTTGGTACGTCTTCCCTGCCTTCCATCAATCATGCGCGGTCATCTATATTCCGCCATCCTTAGGCTGACCTCCTCACCAAAAACAACTATCTCCGCCTCGACCCCAACGTAATGCACTACAGCATCTACTGCGCCGGCAAATTTCTCGCCGAATTCGGGCGGGAAGAAACGGGAATGTGCATTCGCGGGCTCCAACAATACGGGATAGCATACGACGATGCGTTCGAACAGGCTGCTGAGATTCAGGGCATTTATTCGACGGCGACGGCAAGGATGGAACAGGTTCCGCAGGGTGCTGTTTGGGATAATACGCATTCGAATGGGGCGGAGCACCATGCTGTGAGTGCGATTCGAAGTTGTTGAGCCCTGTACTGAGGATTGGTTTATAGACATATAACTTACCAGACCACCCCACTGCGTATCGCCCTAATACAGCACATCCGCACCCTCATCCAACGGTTCCAATACCGCGGAGATGATCCCAGAGTCAGCCACTTTTTCTTTCATATCTTACTTTATGCACTTTTGCATTTTTCATCCAGGATTCCCCATCGTGCACATTATATCATAATTTACTGTATATGTTTTATTTCTGATCATCCTCATTTTCTTTCGAACATATATATATACAGAGTCGGAGTAATGACTGTATGTATGTATTTGCTAAAATCCATGCGAAAGGCTACAGCGTAGTAGGTGTATCTAGGCTATTGATGTCCCCAATGACGGTAGTTGAGGAATGGGAAGAGATTTCGATGACTGCGAATCTTTGTTGGATGAGATACAATCGTAGGGTGTTAAGAGAGGAAAACTTGACTTGAGTGCGGAGGAAAAGGAGATATTAAACGATTGGGAGTAGTAGGAGCGATTATACCCCTAGGTCCGACATACAACAAAGTGCATGAGGGGATATTTGCGGACTTTGTCATATCTTAGTTATTTCGTGTATATTAGAATACATCTTTAATGGTATTTCCAAAGCCCCTAATTGCTGACTAACAACGGATTGATAGCGCCGTGCCTGTACCTTGTTACCCTTGTTACATCAAAGCTTGTAACCTTTTCAAACATTCTCAAAGATATTCTGCGTGGACCCGGCCATGATAAAACTATCCTGTACGGGGACGCAGACGACGATGTCGAGGATATCCGACGATACACCACAGGAGGCTATCATCCCGTTCGCTGTAGTGAGTTCAAACTCTGACTCTCCTCCACGGCATTGTCGCATTCTGCACAAGCTCGGTCGTGGCGCTTTCTCGACAGTATGGTTGACCGAGGCTCTCCACGAACCGTCATGAGTCCCCTCCAGTCGTCTACCGCTGCACCTTCTCATCTGCCACAGACGGCATTATGTCGCCCTCAAGAGCTGCGTCGCTGATGCCAATCCGCGCCACGAGTCCGACATCTTCAGCCGACTCTGGCACCACGAAACAGAAACGTGGAATGTGCTGCAACTGCGCGACAGCTTCTCTTTGCGGGAACCGAACGGCCTACACACTGTTCTCGTTCACGACGTGCTTGGGAGTCTGCTTACTATTGTACGCTCGCCGGGCAGGTACAAGCACGCGAGAATGTTATGCCGTCAGATCATATGTGGGCTTGCTACGCTGCACCGTCATGGAATAGTGCATGGAGGCAAGTGGATCACAGAATTTAGCTGCACGACGCAGACTCCCTGACGTCGCTACGAATGGCACTGGCTACTTAGATCTTCCTGCAAGAAACGTCGGCATAGCCCTGACCACTCTGGATAAACACCCCCTGCACGAGATCCTAGATTATTTTGGCCATCCAGAGTGTGCAGTTGTCTTGTCCACCACACAGCCAGCGCACCCCCAGGTCCTCCCACCGTATCTGGTGCCTCCGATCTCGGTCATCGACTATCTGGTGAACGGGGATTCCACCTTTATGGAAACGCCTCTCCGGGCGCAGATCATGGATTCGGGCAATAGTCGATATCGAGTTTATCGCATAACCGTCAGTGGGACAGTGCTTACAATACTTATTAGCTACTGTCGTTGACGAGCAGGAGCGGCCATCCTGCACCCCAGCAGTAGTATGTGCACCTGAGTTCATGTTTGACCGCATCACCCGATCGGTCGACCTTCCTTCAACACAAGCGACTGACATTTGGTCACTTGCATGCACGGTGTGTGAGCTGGCTTTGTTGTGTACAACCCACAGCTGCTGGGCGCGATGGCGACACTGCGGCGAAGTGCCCCAGGAGTGGAAGAGCTACTGGGAATCCCGAGAGCGGCTGCGCGGTATGGGTACGTATATACATCGGTGTTTTCCCCGTGGCTGTCATTGTGGCTGGCTGACTGACCAAACTACGTGTAGTCATCTCGCACGAAACTGTTGACGCTGAGTGGCAACGTCGGCTGGAAAACTTCACAAAAGGACCCGGAGAGACACCTACGCAGACTGATGTTGCAGAAATATTTGCGCCCCTTCGTTCGATGCTTAAGATCGATCCGGAGCGCCGAGCGAGCACTGAAACTGAAGAAGTTTTGAGGCATCCGTGGTTTGCTCGTGATAATGGGATGTTGGAATGTCAAATATGACTATTTTCCATGGAATTCACCTCTTCCCGAGCACTGGCTTGTCGGTATCCTGCATAGGACACTTGGTACTGAAAGTGCAGCTGAGTTACCGTGGGTTGTCTGCATGTACTAACTTTGTAGAGCACCTTATTAAGGCCAGTTGATAGTTAGGCATAACCAAAGCATGATTTTATAATTGGTTGAAAGGCAAACAATAATGTTTCACCGAATATGTATCCAGCGAGAGTAACCGCACTACAGCATCTATTGCGTACAGCAAATTCCTCGCTGAACTCGGGCGCGAAGAAACGGCAATGTGCATTCGCAGGCTCCAACAATATGAGATAGCATACGACGATGCGGTCCAGCAGGTGGCTGAGATTCAAGGCATTTATTCGACGACGGCGAGGATTGAACAGGTCCCGCAGGGTGCTGTTTGGGATAATACGCACTCGAATGGGGCGGGGCATCATGCTGTGAGTGCAATTCGAAGTGATTAGATTGAGCCCTGTACTGAGGATTTGTTTGCGGTCGGACTACCAGACCCTGCGTACCGCCCTAATACAGCACATCCACATCCTCACCCAACGGTTCCAGTACCGCGGAGATGATCCCGGAGTCAGCATGAGTCTTCTTTCATATCTTACTTCATACCCTTTGGCATTTTTCATCCAGGATCCCCCATGGCGTATATTATACCATAATTTACTGTATATGTTTTGTTTCTAATGATCCTCATTTTCTTTCGAACATGTGAATACGCAGAGTCAGAGTAGTGGCTGTATGTATTTGCTAAAATTCATGCGAAAGGTTACAGTTATGTATTGGCAAAGCGAAGAAAATGAAATGGAAGAGTTAACTAGAAAGAGGAGTAAAACGAAAACAATCATAAAGGAGCTCACTGCTCTATATACTGGGAAAGTACACAAAATTTGTCCTCGCACTGAGAGTGTAGGTTAAAATGAAAACGAAAAGAAATTGAATATAGCAAGGTCGATAACTTAATGCAAAAGAAAGAGGGAAGAAAAGTGGGGTGCGGGCGGGACCTAGGCTGCTGATGTCCCCGATGACGGTAGTTGAGGAATGGTAAGAGACTGCGATGGCTGCGAGTCTTTGTTGGACGAGATATTCGATGAAGTATGAATATCGCCGCCGTTCAGACGCGCGACCTTCTGGGGAGGTAGCTTCAGGGGGAACGTCCCTGCTGTCAACGACGCCGCAAAAGTCGCATGATCGATCCCATTTGCCCCAGCCCCAGCACCATTCCCTATGCCATTCGCAGGCAAG
>Ga0157379_10004395_pt1 | contig 12072 bp, 10 predicted proteins | sample S25metaG_FD_121802 | JGI IMG/M metagenome (GOLD analysis project Ga0157379, IMG submission 121802) | Switchgrass rhizosphere microbial communities from Kellogg Biological Station, Michigan, USA - S2-5 metaG | ecosystem: Host-associated > Plants > Roots > Rhizosphere > Soil | place: USA... | reverse complement strand
TAGAGCCGGTTCCGTAAACCTCTCAGACTGAGCGGTCAGTCTCAGATGGGGGGAAGTGTACGCGAAGTCTGAGGGGTCTGAGGGGTATATACAGCCTATACTAGGAATTCGATTTTCCTGATGTGGTTGGTCATACAAACGACGTCCTTCTGACGGGAGTCACAGTATTGAATTCCAAATCTAATACGCCTATGAATATCTATGAACAATATCATGTATTAGGTAGGTGAGATACAACCCGAATATCTACAGCAAAACGGAGCCTATTGATACAAGCTGGTTTACAAGACAACAGATTCATACTAAACTTTAAGAAATCCCATTCCCTCCCAATAATTAATCCAAGTGGCGACATCCATTGTGGTCAACGGTTCTACATCCCTTAAAGTCATAGATGCCCGAACGCCTTCAGTTACACCAAGCTTTGGAAGACCCAGGGCCTCTTTCGCTTCATTAGTTCCGACTTCCAACCCGCGGAAATAGGATAGCAGCCGCAAGCCAGGATTCGCTTCTGTATTCTCCGGAGAAGATGTCTGGAGGCTAGCTTCAAGCCGCGTAAGCCACTCGTGATAGGAGATTAGGGGGACGTTGAGAGTGGAGGAAAGGAATTGGGAAATCTTCTCCCATCGTATGGGTCTGGGATGAGATAGATGCAAGACGCCTTGGTCTGCATGGCGCATGTCGATCAATACCTTTGCAGCAGTGTGTAATGGGATCCAAGAGACATCCTAAAGAAAAAAAATAAGTTACTGCTGCGCATGGCAAAAATCAGCAGAGAATACGTACCCCCGAACTCATGGGGAGCGCTCCTAAATGAATGGCAGATTTGACAAGGGTGGGGAACCATTCTGAGGTATTCCAAGATCCGTTGACGCCTCCACAGATCTGTCCAGCTCTGACAATGATGGGCCGTAAGGGAGTTTGTTCTGCGGCTCTCTGTAGTATACGTTCCGCAACCCATTTGGATTCTGAAAACCAGTAAGGTTTTCATTATTCTAGAGAGAAGCAAGCCGCAACACATACCCGTGTATCCGGTGCCTACCACCAACTTTCCATCTCGAATATAATCCTCTAGAGCAGGTCCAGATCCCGTACGGTCTGGCCACAAAATGTGAGACATAAGTTAAGTGTTATAAAGGAATGACCCACTTTGGTATAATCCGATGGTGCTCAAGAAAAGAAGACGAGGAGGAACAGGGTGGGGAGAAGCAAGTAATAGATCTATAAATGCTTTGACGCTTCGTACAGGCGGTTCGAGAGACGAGAGGGATGCCGTAAAGTTTACAGGCCAAGCTGGAAAAAAGGCTCAGAAAACTCAAAAATCTAATTAAAAACTAGAACTCACCATTATGAACAACAAGTGTAACAGAGGCTCGAATCTGGATAAGAAACAGGTGTCAGATACGCCATATATACGGACTAAAGGCAACTTACCTCCTCATACAAACCGGGTGAAATACCAAGATTATATTTCGTTTGGTCACCTTCCACCAGGACGATATCCTCTCGTTGTAAAATAGTGGGATCGTACCCTCGTTCACGCAACGAAGAAGTTTGGCGGGCGTAGAGCGTAATGGAGGTATCATTGACCTTCCTATTGAACGCATAAATTTTGGAAACGGTCTCCATAGTCGCTAAGTGCGCTAGCATAGCGGCCCCAATAGCACCAGTTGTCCCGGTAACAAGAACCACTTCTCCAGAAATAGGGGAGGTCCCGGAAGAAGGCGAGTGAATTGGGAATACTCGGGTATACTTTTCAATCATCGCCTCCATCTCTGCCAGACGCGCATCTGCAGGTGAAGCTTCAGAAGCAGTAGCCTTAGAATTATCTTCTTTCACCTCGGGTTCGGCCTCCGGAGTTTGATCTATACGTCGCTGTATGTCGTTCAAAGAGACATCAGAAAGTAACTGCAATTGTGAGATTGCAAAATAAGGTCGTAATGCCAAGGAAAGCCGAGCAGCAGAGAGAGAATCCAACCCGTAGCCAGTGAAAGGAACGTCGGCATCGAAATCAGAAGGGTCAAGATCAAGAAGTTCGATTATAACTTCCGCCATAGTACGACCAGACGCTGCCGTCTGCGAAACGCCTTCCTCCGCAGCATCTTCCACTAGATGTGAGAATAAACGAGACGTTCCCATATGTTTCTGCACGAGTGACCAGTCGAGATTGGGAATGTATTGCCAAAATGCACCATCAGCGAGTTTACGAAGACCATCTTCCAAACAATTACAAATTTCTGAAGGGATAGTTGTTAAAGCCTATATTGCTTCAAACAATGAGCCAACTCACGTTGCGAAGACATGCCCCAAGGCTAAAGAATTATTTTGAGCAATCAGAGATATGTTCGGGAGTCGCTGGGAAAGTTACTCACTGTCAAGTGCCCTAAGCGTCCGCCATGAACCCTTGTTTCGGACGCCAATCCCCCGCCGTCGTTGACTGCAGGTAAAATAAAACTGAATGAGTTATTTAACGAGTGTGCAATACCATCCAAAGCTGTATTGGCACTGACGAATGGATAACACTGAGTGGCGACCGACACAGTTACTCGGGAATACACACCTGCTATAATTCGTTTGACCAGCATTTCCCAATAAACCAACGACAGACGAAAAGGGAATGAAGAAATCAAGGGTGGACAGGCCTCCTTTGATGCACTTGTCTAGGACATGGAAAGCACCAGGTTTAGAGGCAAAAACAACGTCAAAGTCCTCATTACTCTGTAGAGTAAATGATCTGTCGACTAACACGGCGGTAAGAAGCATGCAACCTCCCAAGGGTACTAGTATGGTTGAAAGAAGGGCGCCTGTGGCTTGCATAGATGTGGCGTCGGAAGCCTCGAGTCTGACTGTCAGATCTGGGAGTGATTCGAGATAATCAACAATGCGAATAGCCGTCTTATCTTGAACTCGGCCCAGAGATTCTCTCCCTGATCTAGATGTTAGGACAATGTATCTTGCTCCTTTCTGTGGCGAAAGATAAGGACTTATGTTGTTAAAAAGGGACTAAAGAAAATGCCTACCTGGTACATCCATAACGCTATTCGAATTCCGACACCGCCTATTCCACCGACTAAGAGGTATGCTTTAGTAGGATCGAAGAGATAGGGAGAAGCCGGAATACGAGTCCCCGAAGGTGGAAGTTGGATATCCTGTAAAAGCGTAGCAGAGGAATTTTGGAACCAACGACCAGCAGCGGAAGTAATAGCAACGTGAAGAGCATCCCCAATAGCGGTCGGATCTACCTTCAGTAATCCTTCCACACCACACTCTCGTTCATTCCAAAAGAACACTCGTTTTCGTGGAGTAATTCTGGAGGTAAAAATCTGGACGTCTATAGGATCTTCAGAGCCGGAAAGAACATGGTCACAGTGTTGGGCCAATTGCACCAAATCGGCTACAGTTTCAGGTTTGGCTTCAATAACATCAGCATTTGATAATCCCAAAGCCCATCTTAAGGAAGGAGCAATGGCATGGGATGCGTGAGTAACCAGTACACTTCGTCGTTTTGTATGCAAAACACCACGAGAGCCGGGGAGGCCGAGGCCAAGGCGACAAATGACAAGAGCGACGAGGGAGCCAGCAATAAGGGCGGCGTTCTGGGCAATATGTTCCGAGAGTACGAAAAGGGAGTCTTTATGAGTTACCACCTTGTTAACAATATTCTTCGACGCGCTGATGCCACAGACTAATTGTCCAGATCTCCGTCCAACGAATCCGCGGAGAGCTCCTTCTTCAGACGAAAGGGCGAGAATGTCAACCACAACAAAGTCCTCGTAAGCCCGAGTGATAAATTCGGGCTTGATACTGTCATCCGATAGGCTCCATGGTGTTGATGGGTCGAAAGAAGTGGAGCCACTAGGTGTCGATGAAGGAATGACTCGAGGAACATAAATTTTGCCTTCATTATCAACCTGGAGTAGTGGTTCCGGATTTGCCTCCAATTGATATATGCATTCAAGCATCGAAGGACCACTCCAATCGGAATCGAAAATGACGAAGTGGATATCCCAGTCAGGATACTCTCGAGCCAGAGACCTCGAAAATCCCATCCCCGCGTATCTGTCCGTGGGTGAATTAGTAAATAGCCATAAAGACAATTGGATGAGCTCGGAGTCCAACAAAAGTTTTCGCAGAGACTGTTCGTCTCCACGGTGATAGCAAAGAGCCTCCATTCGGATACGGGCATTTCTAATATCTCGCGACACCTCGACGTGATGGAAACCGTTCACGGGACGATGAAGAATAAATTGGGGTCTCTGAGCTTCAAGGGAGAACAGAAGAGGGTCCCAAGTATAGCATTCGCTGTATACCTGAGCGAAGTTAGCGTTGTAAAGACGCTCCACCCAAACGTCAGGAGACATTGTGCAATGATTTCGATCATCGGTAAACGAGAACCATTCTGCAAAACTCCCGAATACGAAGTCAAACCACAAAGAACCGGGTTGACCCGCTGCCCAACTGTCGCCTCTCAAATCACCAATGAGGAGGCTACCGCCGGGTACTAGGAGATCGCCAAGGGCATCCAAGGTGGGCTGCATCTCCTTAGCAACGTGCAAGACATGGAATCCTAAAATAACGTCAAAAGACATAGACTCCAGACCTTGTTCAGAAGGCGGCACCGTCAGATCAAAGGATTTATAACGGCAATGAGGATATTCCATTCGGGGAATTAATTCCTTGGAGACGTCAGAAACGACAAATTCGTTAATTGCGTCGGGGAATTTCTCCATTGCCTTGATCAAATGGCGCGTGAGAGCCCCAGTTCCTATTAAAAAAGATGTCAGAAAAGTATCTCTATCTCGTTTTGATATTATGGACATACCTGATCCTACCTCTAAAACCTTAATGACGCGTTTACCGGAGGAAATAACGCCGGAAATAAGATCGTGGAATCGCTTCGCAAGCATCTCTGAGGCCCAATCGTAATGCTTGTAGAACCTCGTCATGATATCGTCCCTATACAACACTTCCACAGCGGCCTGAAATCCGTCAATGAATATGTCTTCAGCAATTGAGGGTCATACCTTTGATGTCTCAAATATCTTTTGGTGAACGGAAGCTATGCGTTTCGTGACTTCCAGCATCTCCGGAAAGATTCGTTCGAAACGTGAAATGGCCGCTGCATTTGGCAAATTGCCAGGAATGAAAGACCTTGCCGCCTTCTTTGCAAGTTCAGCATACCTAATACGATTAATCTGACGTAAAAATTGGTTGGAATTATGTATGTGAGAATATCTAGAAAGAGAGAAATACCTCGTTTCCGGGGATGGCATTTTCCATCAGAGCTTGTTTGAGTGCAGCCCCTGCCAAAGAATCGAGATAATGATATAGCACTCGAAGGTCTTCGCGTTCGGACGATATTGTTACAGTCTGATCTTTTACATAATTCGGGGAAGAAAGTGGTTGAAAGACCACATCGTATCTCCCCGATACAGGAGGTACAGGAATACTTTCGTGTCGCTCAACCTCGACCTCAGTTAATGTGCACAGATGGGTCCCATCAACAGCGACAATGAGGAAGTCTGCCACTATAGTGTCTGTCGGCAGAGTATTAGAAATAATAGACGTACATCATTTTACTCTTACTTGGTGTCCAACGCTTGTATACGATGTATGTGTATAGATAATCAGGCATCCCAAATTCGACGAAATCTGGATGCATGACCACTTTACCGACTTTCGAGGGAAGATAATAAACATTATCATCGTCGTTTAAAGTGAAGGATTTATGGACCATAAAATGGAGACAGCAATCGAGAATTGCCGGATGGAACCGATATCCTTCGTCGCTACGCGAACATTAGCAATTGATGAGATAATGAGGCTACAGGCGACAGATAACCTACCCCAGATCGACATCCTCAGCTTTAACACGAACCAGCACTTCTTTATCTCCACGATACCCTTCCATAACCCGCTGGAACGCTGGGCCGTAGTCCGCAAAGAATTTGAGTTCCTCATAAAAGTCTAGTACCGAATGAGAAAGGTTGGGAAGTAGAGACTTAGGGCCACTTACTTGTGAGATCAAGGCGTTCACAGCGATCCATGACTGCCTGTATATCTAAAACAGGCTTCTCGAGTTTCATCGGCTTAGTAGAAAGATATCCTTCTGCGTGAATTTTGTCAGAACCACCTTCTCGCTGAGGAGAGCGTTATTTCATAATTTATAGTCTTTTATATAAAGGAAAGCGAACCTTACGAGATCCTGGCGCGGTCGTCTTAACTGTCCAGTGAGCACCGTCCAACTTCACTTCGACAGGAATTGGATGTTCATGAGAAAGCGATAGCATGGCACGGAACTCAATGTCCCATAGGACCGTCGCTCCAAATTCGAGAGCCATCTCTATGTAACCGGCAGCAGGCATTATTGGTTCTCCTTTGATGACATGCTGAGAAAGGACGGGATGCGTCTGAGAATTCACCCGAAGGGCCCCATGGTTGAGAGGTCCGTTTCTGTCCTCGAATTGTCGATAGAATGAATTCGAGTCTGAATGATATGGCACTATCTTCGGCATGAACGGATATGGTGGCAGAGAGAATTCGAAATCCAAAGGAGGATTTCCATTAAGGCCTGAGAAATCGACGGAATTGTAACCCAAAGAGACAAGTTTGCCTAGGGCTTCTAAAAATGCAGGAATCTCAACAGCACCAACCTCCTGTCGCTTAGGGCGGCGAAGGGTCGCAACAGGTGACGTAGCTCCGAGATCCGACAGATAAGATGAAAGAACCGGATGCGGGGAAAGCTCAATGAAAGTGGCAGTCGGGTGCTTGCCGATCAAAGATGTCATGGCCTCGGTAAATAGGACGGGTTTTCGTGTGCCTTGCCAGAAATAGTCCGCGTCGAAATCCCTCTGAAGTAAGTCTCCAGTGAGTGTCGAGTAAACTGGGATATTCGGAATACAGGCGAGATTTTCCCTTTCCCAGATCTTTCCAAGAAGAGAGTGAAATTCAGCGCGACATATCTCCATCATATGAGAGTGAACTGGGACCCGCGTTCTCAATTTACGCGCCATAATTCCGCGGGATTCTGCGGCCGCAACAATCAGGTCTATTGAAGAGGTGAGTCCTGAAAGGGTTACAGCTTCGTCGGAGTTATGACAGCCAATGTCGACAGTTCCTAATAGTTCAGGTGCGAGTGATTCCTGTATCAAAGATTTGGCCTGCAGTACACCACATGAAAGGGCGGCCATGGTTCCTCCTGCTGATTCCACCAGGGCCATAGCTTTCCCTCGGGCAATAGCTATCTCGACCACCATCTCTTTAGAAGCAGCCCCAGAAGCGTAGAGAACTGCGGTCTCTCCAGCCGAATGACCAATTGCAAGATTGGGTTTGACGCCGAAGCACCCAAGCAAATCCACAAGTGCACACTGCAACATAGCCAACGCAGGCAGGGTCACCTGAATAGGCCATATATCGCCAAGTGGTTTTGCTTTGGAATCGATGGTGGGATTAAGGAACAACCCAGTTGAATGGAGGAGTGATTCTCCGACGACTTTGGTGTAAACGCTATCCATCTCCAAAATGCTTTCTCGGAAAGCCGGATAAATAGAAAATAGTTCCCGTCCCATTGCAATATGTTGGGGTCCTTGTCCCGCGAAGACAAAGACAACAGGAGGTTTGTTCCGAGGAACCAGTACTGGTGTCGTGAATTTGACTTTGTTCGTGTGTCCTGGAGTAACAACAGCAAAACTGCGCCATGGCATCTGCCGAGCTCTTCGTCCATATATAGTAGATATATGAGAAGAGAGGTCTGGACGCTCAGAAATCAATTCCAAGATAAAATCAGATATGGTGGCTGTGCTGCGTGGAGAAAGGGCTCCAGCCATCAAAAGGAGAGGCTTCGTCGGATCGGGGTGAGCATTGTAAATAGATGTAGAGCGTGGTGGAGGGGCCTCCAAAACGACATGTCCATTCGCACCTCCGATTCCGGAGCTGCACAATCCTATGAGTGAGCGCCCAGTTTGAGAACGACAAGCCAAAGGCGTGCGCTCCGTGGGTATATGTAACTTGTACTCGTCCCATTTAATTCGAGGATTGGGAGTCGAAAAGTTGACATTCGGAGGAATAATTCCACTACGGAAAATATGGATGGATTTAGTCAGCGAGACCAAAAACGCAGTGATCTCCGTGTGCCTAAATAGGACAAGTTATGAAGCAATAATTATTAAGCCTTGGAGAAAATAGCTCACCCTATGTTCCCCTTCACACTCCCAATGAGTAATTCTGAATCACGCTGGAACGTTTCACCAACCCAGTTGGCCTCAGTAGGGTCACCAGCAGCAGTGCCTGAAAAGGAAATATTAGGAAGCCGGCATGGTCTTTGGCAACATGCATCACCTGTGGCATGAGCTTCAATGAAGTCCACATCTTTCGGATCTCTTCCAGCTTGTTTCCATGCGCGCTGCATAGCATCTCTTTGCGCCGCTGCGACAGGGGCGTTTACAGGGGCTGCAGAGCCGGCAGAATTAATACCAGTTCCTAAAATCTATATAATGTATTTAATAAGCAGAATAATCAAGAGATGATAAAAACTCACAGTAGCGTATATATTGTCCCCATCTTCTATCGCTTTATCAAGTCTTTTCAATACAATGGCCACACCAGCTTCGCCCCGTGAAAACCTATATAGGATTAGCCATCATCAACGTTATGGTCAAAGGGACGCACCCATTAGCCGACGAATCAAAAGGTTTACATTTGCCGTCGGGAGCCAAGATGCCGCCTTGGCTATACTGTACCCAGTCGACAAACCGATGGTTAAGTTGAATACCGCCGACCACTGCTGCATCACAATCACCGATACGAATAGACTGTACTGCCAAGTGAGTCGCGGTCAAGCTGGAACTGCAGGCAGTATCAACTGGTACTGAAGGTCCAAGCAAATCAAGATGGTAGGATATCCTATTCGCAATCATGGCAGGTGGACCCCCAAAGGAGCCGCGAGCTTCGAACTCATCCTTAAAAAAACTGATAAAATGAAATCAGAACAGATAACATTCGCGTCGCTTACTGGCTCTGAGAGACTTAAAACGTCGAAAATAATACCAGAGCTTGAATGCATGGTGATTAAAATGGGTTCTGTTAAGAGGATATAGTGGCTTACGCAAAGCATCCAACATTCTGTCCGCGGTAATCAATGCCAGAATCTAGGAGAGCTAGGAAAGAAAGTTCGATGAGCTTTCTTGTCGATAGTGACATCGATTTTGCGTCCTTGCTGGTGATTCCTAGTTCGACGTGGTCTATCTTATCGGTATGCTTGAGGAAGGTCCCAAATTCGGTACAGACCTGGCCAAGGTTGGTGCCTTTGTATCTAATAGCGAGAGGGTCAGCACATCGTCGAGGGTAGGAGACCTAGGGGAAGAGAGGAAGCTTACGAGTCAATGTTGAAGCGGTCTACAGGGATACGTTCATATGCTTCCCCCTTGTTTAAAAGGAAGTCAAAAAACTCCTTATGGTCAAAGTTGACTAAGGCAGAGTGTCCACTGGGAAGCTGAGCGGCGATCCCAACCTATGAGAGCATGGATATCGTGAGTAGAGACAAAAGACGTAAAGAGTGACCTACTATAGCGATAGGTAGGGGGGGAGAGGAGGAGGAAGGCATACTAAAAGAAGGGTAAGATGAATTATCGTGGTGAAGATGTGGTGTAGCACTGTATGATTCGGGAGCAGGAGGGAAACATTATATACCTTCCGGGAGGGGGAGGATCAGAGCATACACCATCAGGCCTACGGCGTCACAATCCAGAAATCCTGCTGAGCACATCTAATTCAGCACGGAAGAGGGACAATCCTGTAAAGTGGTGCCGGAGGTTATATCCGTTAAGGTATGACAGGCGCACGAAAGTGGGCATTTGGATTGATTATTTATTTTACTTACAATTCTCGTATTTCCCTTCAGGAAGGTCCCACACGATTGGATTGAATTAGTCACCTACACCGCCGTAATGGACACTCGGCGCAATTGATCACCCCCGCGCCACTAATCGGGGAGAGCTATCGCGGGATGGTGTTGATGACAGACGTTGGAGAACCAGCTGTGTAAGGTGCGAATAGTTTGCAGGGTCACATAGCTAGGAGGCTTGAATTTGCTGAATGAGGTAAATGTGTATTCGAGGCTTGTTCCAAAAATAATTGCAGATACCAAAAAGGTAATTGCACAGATCTTGCTCAAGAGGCATCTTGGGTCAAAATGAGATGCATCAGTCCTGAAGGATGACATAAAACTGCCAAAAAGTAGGGGCGTCTGCCAGCCGATCCATGCGACCGGGAACAAACGAGTGTCGCCCCAAACGGATTTGCATCCGGTATCCTATACTATCTTCCGACTTCTCTGTATCCCAGATTCATGGATAGGCTGTTATACATCAATCACAGCGGATAGACGCCAAAAAAGTAACAGCTTCAATTGAACGAGCTCATTCCCGAGGACGAAGACGATGTCCATATTTAATATTTACAAGGTATTGTAAATTACTCTGAAAACAACATGTAAACCGATTCTTCAGATCCTACCGCAATCTCAGTTGATATAGCCCCCAAATTTAGGCGGAACGAAGCAGAGTAGTCTAATCACGGAAGTGTACACCTCCGCTGAACATTGGGCTTTATCAGCCAGAGCTGCCTCGAAGGACGAGGTCATAGGGGCCACTATCTTGCTGTTTGAGACTGTTGACACCTTTCACCGATTGGCAACTAACGCAGGATTATGCCACTTTAAGGAGCTTACGGTCATAGCCTCAAGAAGACTAGGGCGTCCTCACTTCAAGTTCCGGATTTGGAGGAAACCTTGGCAGGAATGTCATGACAATAACAAGCAATCTACTATCCGTTACTATTCTCCAGAAGTGTATTCTAGCATAGGTAGATCCTATAAGGGTACAATAAGGAGATGTTGGTTGCTGGTGTTGGCACAAATCAGCAAAGAAGACCACCCGCGGATTGCATCATGCCGGTTCTGCTAGAAGCTTGACAACCAGCTGACCTTTTAACCCTCTCATGGAGTTCTTTTAAACGATGATGGGACACCATTGCAAATCTTCTTCTCGACGAGCATCAAGGTTGCTTGCCTGCAAATTCATGAAAACTCACCATACCATGAGGGCTTTATATCTTGTGATAATCAGCATGTACAGCACGTATGATATACAAGCCTTCCGTCTTGGCTATTCAGTATTCTATGGTGAAATGTCGCCCACTTCTTCCTTCCGACAATAGCGGGATCGTTATTGGATCCTGGTCTCCACCAAATATGAAAACCAATTGCTAGTGGAGAATTTACCTTGCCTAAATTATAGTGATAACCATGCGCTGTGCAGGCTTGAAGCAATTGAGGTGGTATATATATATATATAGTTGGCAGGGGCGCTATTCTTGTAGAGTAATTATGAAATGAGCAGACGCCATATTCAGCCACACAGTGGCCGATGTTTGCGCCATGAGGTCACTCTATAATCTGAGAGTCTGTATAAAATTAGGAGAGGGCATAGCCAGAGTCTTGCTAATAGGGAACCGGAATAATGGGGTTGTAAAAGAGTTGGAGAAGGAACCTCAGCAGTTGATCCGGGAAATATTACCACCTCAGGCTCAAGGGTTTGAATGGTCAGATTGACTGATGGGTTCTTTCTTTCTCAAGTTAATCAGCGATGTAAGTACTTGCCGAGACGGGATGGTACCAAGGCTGGCATTCACGTCCTTACAATTAAACAGCAGTCTCTCAGTTCCCCATCGGGAGAGGAGTATGTCGTCCTTCAAATTTAATTTAACTTCGGGGCAGTAAATATGGTACACCCCTCTCTTATTTACTGACTTCATATCAATGGTACCTGGGTCAAGGGAGTAATTGCAACTGACAGGGTCCGTCTATATCGGTCGAGCGCAACCACCTGAGACACATCTTTTGAATAAACCAGACCAGAACAGGTAGGCTTAGAAATTATTGACGAGTAGATGGCATAACCCTCTTCTGAGGAGCAAATGCCTTTTTGGGACCAAAGAGACTTCTTCCAAGAATGCCTACATCAGGACCCTGGAGGGAGGTGATTGCAGACTGAGAGCCTGGATAACATTAAATAT
>Ga0157379_10004394_pt1 | contig 12072 bp, 11 predicted proteins | sample S25metaG_FD_121802 | JGI IMG/M metagenome (GOLD analysis project Ga0157379, IMG submission 121802) | Switchgrass rhizosphere microbial communities from Kellogg Biological Station, Michigan, USA - S2-5 metaG | ecosystem: Host-associated > Plants > Roots > Rhizosphere > Soil | place: USA... | reverse complement strand
ACCAGTTCTAAGACTCGTCACTCTGGCCGCCCTCCTAATGGTGGCCAGAGGCATACCCACTTCCGAACCAGGGAAAATTTCTCTACTGACAAATATCAACACCTCCTCTCCAGCCAACAATGGGAGCCCAGGAGGCAGCAATTCAACTCTGCCAATGGATAAATTTAGTGTCTGTTTACGGGTATTCAACCAGGGGCATTTCGGTTTAACAGGGGGGACAGATAATCGGGGACACCCCACTGACTTCGAGAGCGCGACAGCTCTCACTTACCCAATGTGTGTCAAGGCTTGCGGTGGCAATCAAGTACCATTCAACTGGGCCGTGTTTTTCAATCGCGTCAGTCAATGGCTGCTTCCTTGGCTGGCTCTTGTTTCACAGTTACCTTTCGGTGCTGACGACAAGCTTGACAACTTGGAATCGGTTTTACTTACTATTGGCTCTCCTACTCTTGCTGGATACTCACTTGCTTTGACGGTTCTTAATGGGAGGTGGATAGCCAAACGATTTGCGCATTATCAGTGGCCAAATACGAGGGACGCCATTCGGGTCCTCGCCAGTCTTCAGCAATCCCCTCTCGACATTGACTTCACTGATGGACTTTTAGCATCTTTAATAATTCTCCCCGAAAATGATGCGTGGTGGAAAGAACTTGTGGTTTGGCTCAATTATCCTCAAACGTGGTCAATGTCTGCCATAATCTCCATAGCATGGGTAGTCGTTGCCTATGTCTATACCGTCATTGACTCATTTGCTGGTGATATTACCGTGACGATTCCGAATAATGGTCAGGGAGTTGGATCTATCTGGATCTGGCTTCTTCCAGTCGTAATAGGGTGGTTGCAGGTCTCACCTACTTGCAATCGTTTTCGCGTACGCGAGGCCCTCTCTCGTGCCAACAATTTTGCCCGAGTGGCCGCCTCGCATGGACCCCCAATTATCTCAGATCGAAAAGCTGTTACTTTGAAGATTGTTGACGACAGCAACTTCGATGTGCATACTGACGAGCAGTGCACGGCACCCATATATAACTATGCCCGTTTCTTTGGCTGGACGGAAGTGGTCGAGGAGGCATCGGAAATTTTCAGAGCCGTTTCTGAACGATCTCAGAACCACGAGTCTGTAGATCCGGATCTATTCTGGGTTCACGGTAATGGCCCTCATCCAAACAATCGGACAGGAAATCTTTGTCAAGTTCGCCATTACAGTATTCCACATCGCCCCAAATGTCGACGGAGGCACAGCCGTTGGGGCTCCAATGTTATTTCCCGCATGATAGTCGCAAGCATTATGGCTTTGATCCTGTCCTGGGGGACCACTGGTGCTGCTTTAGTTGTCGGGTGGTTCACATACACTTATGGTGAGTAGTGTCTCGTTTAATCATCATCATCTTTACCTTGGTCTTCCAGGAATTGGCTGTCGAGCTGGATCGTACCTCACATATGGCACATTTTCTACAATATCCTGGATTCTGTTAGTTATATCCAGTATGTTTGCCCACTTGTCCCATTCTGAGGGCATGATACAAGATCCAGAAAACCCCGAAAAGGATTCTCAATCGACCCTCCCCGGACTTTCATCGACGACCGCCATCCGAAGGGGACAAAGGTACGCATCCGTAGCAATTGCTACTCGCCGAGTTGGGAAGGTATTGGCTTCCTTCAATGCAATCTGGGTGCTCGCTTCTTGTCTTTTTCAATTCAGCAATTTTTACAACCAATGCTTCTGCAACAGCAGCAAATTCAGCCTCTGGGATCGCGCCTATGTGGTGATAAAGTTTGATGGTGCCGATGCCGCAGCATACAAACAGGCCTGGATAGGAGGAGTTGGTCTTGCGGGTGGATCTGCGTTTATATTCACCTCCTTTGTCGCATTATTTGTCAACCCGACCCTTCCCGGTTAAAGAGTATTTAAAGACTAATTATAATTTTTCAAGACCTTCTCATTTATTTATTGTATCTATTCCAGTCCAATGGGCGACGTTCTGGGGGAAAAGAAGATTTAGCGCCTACATGACGTGTAACAGATAACGCTGTTCAACCTTTTCTCCCGCTTCCACACCTCCCGTACCCAATCCTCTGTACACCGTTTCTTCACCCTCTACTAACATAGCTATTTTTGTCAACGATTATTTGCTCGTAACTCTCGTGTTCAGACCTCCCCTTCCCGCTCGTTCGCTTTCTACCACCCTGCCTTGCATCTGCATGCCATGAGCAACCATTCTCTGAGTGGAAGTCTAGCTTCGGTTATCTTTTCTCCTCGAACATTTACTCTGAGTGTTGAAACGTCTGACTTGGAGCGTGATGAAGCAGTGCCGCCGTTACAGTTAGACGATGTTCAAAGTGCAGTACCTCTGGATGAAGATGTATATGATGCCGAAGGTCAGTCATATGTCTAAATATGCGTCTAATAATCTCATATCTCTTCAAGTGAATCCTACTGTGGCGTTTCCAAGTAACACTGTGCAAGGTTCTCCACGAGGTATGTTCAGTGTCTCTATTGGGGCTTTTGCTGAGTCCTTCCAGTTACTATCACTACTTCGTCTCCGCAAGAGGACAGCCATATGGGAAGTAAGTTCTTTATCCTTGCTCTCGCATGTATATTCTGTGATGGATTCAATGTTCAGCAGCGAACGCTACCTTCAGATATCCACAATGTCGGCATCTCATCAGACTCAACGTTCCTGGTATGCTCATTCCGCTATATAGACATAGTGACTCCAGGATCGGTTCCATTCCCTCGTCATGATACATCTCAGCCTTGTCAGCACTTTACTGCAGTAATTTTCGGCTCCGTACACTGACATCCCAAAACCTTTGAAGCTACGTCCCGTGTCTCGACCGTGGGGAGCGAACTTGATAAGCTTGGGGATCTTCCGACAGCCTTCTCCTCTGCACGTTATCCTTTCACTCGCTCTATGCCCAGTCACACGAAAAAGGATTCGACAAGCTCTACTTCCTCTGTTGTGAGGCCTCAGTCCGGCGGCTCTGAGCCATCCTTGGAATCAAATCCTGTTCGTCCTGGAATGATTCCTAAGACTATATCCTTCGATGGAGAACGACGATCATTTTCATCACCAACATCAACTGCTAGAAAAGGTGGGCTATTCTGAGAACCAATGGTCTGATATCACTCACCTTCCCTCCTATAGTTGGATTCCTCAGTACCTCGACATCACTTCCGGTTGGGGTAATTGGACCATTCCCGGTATCTCCTATGCTCCAGCCTGCGTCTCCAGGTCTAAGACCTCAACCTTCGCATTCGCCTGCTCGTTCCGTTTCGCCATTTCGCATATTTTTACGCCAGAGAGTATATCCTCGTGCCGAACCTTTCAGTCCAGTTGATCCATATCAACTATCCATCATCCATCCATCAAGGCGTGTTGTCTTACACTTCCTGTCTCAAGTTTTTCTTCAGCTCTACCGACATCTGCTACTCCGACTACCCTCTATTTATTTTGCTCGTGTCACTCACGTTTTTATCGATGCCGAAGTGAGCCGCCCCGAAGTGCAGCGTATGATTGATGAAAGAAATCAACGTGAAGGATATTGGTGGCCGGCCGACCACGAATGGGTCTCCCCGAACGTCAGTTCCACTATGATAAGGTTTAAAGAAAGCTGGGAGAGTTTTATTGAAAGTGTGCTCAAAGAATGGAAGACGTTGAACGTTGTTAGTGCTCTCTTATTAACGTAAGTAGTACCCTTTCTTCCTTGTCGTTGTTTCATTTATACTGGGATTCCAAACAGTGCTATCCTTGCTATTTTCCAAATCGAAGGTGCCTCAAAAGCTATTGCTATTCGAACTTCTGCATCACTCTCACTTATTTGCGCGCTAATGAGTCTCATCTACGGCTGTGTCTACATTCTCCGATTCGCAACTATGAAAAGTATGTATAGAGCTTTTAAATGGGCAGAAGTAGGTGTTTTCTCTGCCTTACCGTTTGTATGCTTGTCTAATGCATGGCTCAGGAAGCGCAACAAACCAGTTCCGTCCTTTGGAGTGTTTGGGTTCTTCTCGCGTTGCCTGCCGTGTGGCTTTCATGGTCAATGCTATTCTTTTGCTTCTCGATTCTCGACTTTGTGTGGGAACAACCCGCTGTAACCCCAGACTCTCTTCCCAACGGAATAATCGTTTCCTCAAAACGCTCCGATCGCGGAAAACTCGTTTCGCGTATCATAATCTCATTCGTCTTTGGTATTGGTGTCATTTACTTTATTCTCGTTGTCCGCACATTCCGCAGTTGGAAGGATCCCACCGTTCCTGAGCGTACTAGGGAAAGTCTTGATGCTACTGGAAGGTGGTCAACGAGAACTCCTAGTCCTGGTAGAGAAATATCGAATGCTGCTGCTAAACCTTCTCAAGAACAGCGCTTTGATAGACAGTCTGTTTGAGTTCACTACTATATCCTCAAGCTCATGTCTCTCGCCTCCTGAAGTATAGAGTCAGATAGATAGTTGTTATGTCGTGCATCCTTGAAGCCAAACCATTACATTGCTGTCGCTCCGAGAGGGCCAACGTGATCAAGCAAGTAAACTCAGATCTGGAAACTCCAACTCATCCAACATATTTTTCTCAAAAAGATATTGTTACAGCAAAACAGAGTCAAAGCAATGTTCGCACGCTCATATTCCTGACTCAAAGAGAGATGGGGCTGCAGCCAACGTTAACCTGGAACAAACTTCAATCCTAATGCTGTCTTCTAGTCTTTAGCGAACACTTACGAGACCGTTGAACTGGGTTCCAGTGCAGCAGACGGGTTGCTGAGCACAGTTAGCACCTTGGCCGGCGCCACTGAGTCCATGTCAGGACATTGCATAGCATAAATGAATATATGGATATTGCTTACACGACAGTGATAGGCGTGCATCCTAGACCAACAAGTCCGGTAACAGGACCAAGGACCACACCCAACAGGCCCAAAATGGAGGTTATAGAGCTGCTGTTAGCCTGTCCAACGGTGTTGCAACAGACGGCATTCCCTAAAAGGAAAGAAATATGAGCAACCATTTATCAGTGGCTGAATCTCAGGAAATTATTTACCAGTGTTGCATTGAGAGACCACAGTCTGGGTCGGTGCTGGTGCAGTAACCGTAACCGTGACGGTAGGGTTGTTGGGGAGGGCGGCAGCGAGGATAGCTAAGGAAGAGACAGTGAAAAGCTTAGAGTACATCCTGGTTCTTTGCAAGGGTGCTTGGGGAGTTGTTCGACTAGAGTAGTGAACTGAGCAATAGCGGTTCATACAACCCACCTTTATAGCAAAACAGAAGGGAGTTATCAAATAATAGAGAAGTTTCTTTGGGTAAGCTGAGAATTCAAGAAAAAATGCCCATGTGGCAAGAGTGCTGGTTAGACAGATAGTTCTTTGGTCATCTCGTGGCCGTGACCGGCGTTGACCAAAACCTTCTCACCGTTCGACGGGTATGCCCCTGCTCCACTATGATGTGAGAAGGCCAAATGTTGATTTGATAGTAAAGGAGAATACATTTTATTTTTACCTTTTGTAATTTCTCACTTCTTATGACATATAATCCGCGTGGCTTCGAACAATGCCAAGCTCACAGAGTAATTAGATGGCTGGTTCGTAGTTTAATGAATCCTGGTGGATACTTTCGTGAGTCATACTGTGCATTCTAAGCTTATGGCAGGGAGAGGGGTAATAAAAATAGCTCTACACTGCAAATTGCATACATCTGGAAGAGTGAACTAAGTATCTTAGCAATGTGACATCTCCGACTTTCACTGTCAACCAATATAGTAAGTACTGTCTGAAAGAATAAACACCCATTATACAAGTTTTCTGAACAATAGGGCATATTTGCAGCTGACCAAAAATGTGTGCATATATTCTCGATGTTCCAACGTAATACAGGACTGAGCCTTACTTGATAAAAAAGAACCGAGTGTCCATACACCTTCCTCTAGACTATATTTTAAGTAGCCAGAAGATTAAATATACCACTTACTTCACTTGCATTTCCTTATCGAAGTGGATCACCTCAATCGGATGACTTTGATACATGAGATGAAGCCTTACTTTTACTGTATGTAAGTTGTCAGTTGCACCATGTTACATCTCTGTCGAAAATTGATGGTCTTCGGATCAGCAGGAGCTGGTTGAGGTGTTTGAAAGGTAGGGAGTGCATTTAACTGTGGCCCCACCTACTCTCAAACTAAGCCGGGTAGGATATATAAAAAACGTTTTTCATCAGCAATAAATATACCCTAATGACACCTTTGCTGTGCTTGTTGACTAGGCATCTATCAAATGCCATGCTTATTCAATAAGGGGCCATTTTCCGAGACCTCGGACCTAGGGCCCATGCCGATGATGTGGACAAGCCAAGAGAAAGATTGGCTGGTGCTAACTGAAATAAAATAGCCATTGAGGGCGAAAGTTTTATTTATTTTTGGTACCTAATATAACGCCGTCATAGACTGCACGAGTCTTCCGAACTGCAGTTATTATGGCTCCTCTCCCACATCTCCTGTTTTAATTTTATCTTACTTTGCTTGGCCAATCAGAAGAAGACAGCGTGCGGAGGAATAGATTATAATAGCGGCCGATCTATTAGACCACTGCATTCTTTTTAACCGCCCCTCTGTGAATGTTTTGTAGTGGTTGACAGGGCCGCGGGACAGCACGGACGTCGTTCTTCTCCAACATTATTCACACACCGCCTAGACTTTTCTCAGAGTTCGCATCTTTCAACCACGTCACGAGACATACCCGGGGCGGAAAACGGAGGCTATCCGGAATGCCGTCTTTTTACAGCTCTGCTGTACACCAATGACGACTGATAAAGAACACTATTCCATGATGCGTTTCGGAGGCGAATTAATTTACTCGATTTTCGCTTCTAACGCATTATACAGGATCTGTCAACCGAGATACTTCTTAAACCGTACCTCTACTAGCCCAAAACACCCCTTTAAGGATATGGATGCCCCGCAATACGAGGATCTGTGTTCAAGCCATACTTCTGTGACATGTCGTTGACCGATTCTATGATCTGACAGGGTGCGTTGTATTACTTCCCCGATGTATTATGAATTTGAAATAATGGTGCTCCGTCGAGACGCGTCGGATCCCAAACGTTCAACACTAGACCAGGATGTGGCACCTCTACAATGTCACAGTTATGCACGGACTGGCATGTACACTCCGTGGCTATTTCAGTTGAATAGTTTACTCTGTGGAAACTTTCTGGTTCCTGAATACTTTTCGGCTGGGTGATCTAGCTGTCTAGGGTCGTCAGCAGTCGTCTTCTTACCCTGAAAATTTTCCTTTTATCCACAAATAGAGAACCCACGAGTTGCACGGCCGCTAGGTATTTAATTTCTCGTTGGATTTTTTTCTTTCTTTCGGAGGTGCCACATGGGGTAAAGGACCGTCTCGGTGAAACTGGAAAGGGCGAGTGGTTCTCGTCCCTAGCTCACTTTCTTCCAGATGGAATTTGAAGAGAAAAAATAACTTATCAATAGACTTGGAAGTATCACCAGTGAATACAAATAACAAAAACGCAGTGACCATTACGCTTCTCTCTCTTCATGTGAAGTGACTATGGGTACCTCTCACCACTTTTCAGGGTTAATAGCTTGACCTAAGTCTGATTTCTCCTGAACAACCGAATCTTAAATAGTTCAGCCACTATTAGACCTTTCAACAAGTGATCAGGTAAAATCCGACCACACCTAACTTAACTGCTTGTGATGGTCAGAAGCTTGATCATCTCGGGTCTTTTCATGCCGTATTCTTGGGTCTTCGAAAGGAGGTGAAGCGTATTCTGCTGTATTTTACGACCTTGGCTGATCAATTTGCCATATATTTGGAGTAGTAGGAAGTACTGCAGGTTCCTCTCGCAGTTATTCTATGCCATGAGGCTCTGGTCACTTTATATAGCACCCTTTTGAGCCAACTGACTATAATACGCAACTCATCAACAGTTCCACTTGATCGGACATATCTCAAATTCAAAGAGAATTCTCATTTATTGGGATCGACAGGGCACAGGTTCAGAATAAAGGGATGATGTCTGTACCGCGTTCTCAAAGAGAAGAAGTTCTTAGAGAGAGAAATGGGTGTGCAGCCAACATTGATCTAATGGAAATATTAGAGCACTGTTCCAGAATTCGACAACTAAAGGCTTACAAGGCCATTGAATTTGGTTCCGATGCAGCAAGCAGATTGTTAGGCATAGTTAGCACCTTGGCCAACACCACTGATAATGGTGGGCGTCAGATTTGGGGAGGAAACGTATAGAAAGATACCACCATTACAGTAATGGGGGTGCAACCGAGTTCGTCCTCGCCCGTAATGGGACCAAGGACGACGCCCAGGAGGTCCAAAGAGCCATCACGGCCGAACTGTCCGCAGATAACAGTGTTGCAGCAGACAGCATCACTTGGTAAGAAGGTTTCACAGTGAAAGTCAACGGAAAAAATGAAAATAATATATATACTAGTATTGCACTGGGAAACTGGGGCGGGTATAGGATACCCAAGAAGGGCAAGGCGACAAGTTTGAATTGCATTTCGTTAGACTAGAAAGAAGATACGACTGTGTGTTGTAGTCCGGATGGAACTGAAATAAAAGTGAGTTGGTCTCTTTAATATCCTCCAGAAATATGTAAAACAAATCTTCAATTATCTTCAATTAAAATCCAAGAAAATTACAGTGTGGATATACAGGGAGTACTTAAGCTTTGTGGAAGAATTCCATCTTGTCACTCTCCGCCATCAGGTGCCTGAACTTCTTATGAAAGTCTGTACCACGGTGGAGCAAGTTTGATGGGAAGTAGGGGTCCTCGTACATTCGCACTCTTTGGAACCACCATATTGCTGTCAGGCTGGGGAGACACTCTACACACTGTTTATACCACGACATCCGCATTGATCGATAATACTGCGATAAAGAGCCCTAGGGGTGAGTCATGGGCGTATAATATCCAAAGAAGCTTCAGACAATACTATGAGCGTCACAACACTGTGTGAGTAACATGAAGTTCAAACAGGAATTAACTTCCTCATTGGCTACGTCACTTAAGCTTACTACCAGAATCATTGATGAGAAGCATGCACAGCGCCTGAGGCAGGTGTACTCCCCGAAGGTCCCGGTTCTTCAACGAGGGAGCAAAGAGTTTTTCCATGCAATCCGACAGGGAATTCCTTCTTGACTTGACACCATCGGATTACCGAATAATCTATCAAATGAGCGTTCCAGACCCCATTCAGGCCACGGACCGGAAACATGGCGCGATCAAAAGGGCACATTTTCTCCGGGTGCCGCCAACAACTGCCAGACATTTGGAATAAAAATTACTTCGTAGCATTTCTTTTCCTAAATAGTTTGTAGATAAAAAAAGTTTCGAAACAGAATCAAAGAAAAAAAATGGAGGGCTGAACTTTACTCCGTGCCTGGATCCGAACGTTCATTTAATTCGCTGGTACTTCTAGTTTTCACACCTTGTTCTTCTTATCCAATTATACAAGACAAGCGTGAATGAATTTTGGTAGATTAAAGGTCTGGTCCTTTGACAGTAATATGATGTTATACCCAATGTTTAAAAGTGAATCACGTGTACCTCTTCAAAATATACCTGGATTGCAACTACCATAGCTCCAAATCTCTTGTGTTCCGCTCTTCTCTTGTTTCAAAAGAGTGAGAGGTTTATTTGGATTCTCCAGAACATTCCATGTCAATCTAGTCTATGCGCACGCGACGCAGTGACAGGGTCCGTAAGGGCCAGCATCATAGACATGGAAATCGTATATATCGAAGTGTCTGTAGTGCCCTAAAGCCAGAAGCTTCTGGGGATGCTGTTCTTCTAAGTAAAATCAAAGAACCGTTTGGTTGAAAGCCGAGGTGAGTAGTGGCACTTCTTCAAGTTTTCAGTGATATGCCCATTTCATCTCTATTATTCCTTATGACATAGCAATGTAGAATGCTTCTGACCATGACTTTTGAAAGGAGTTTCTAGGCTATATCTAGGTCATTGGAGCCCTTTACGTCACCTGTGCATGTAAGATCAGCTGTCCTCCATCATCTTTGCACCACCTGCAATAATCGGATACACTAAAAATCATCGATGATGTATTGACTCCCTTACTACTATGTGCAGTCGTAAGGTCCAAGGGCATTAGGACTAATATGTCCGGGTGAAGAGAAGCATTGCCAGCACCATTGCCACTTCATTCGCTCAGTTGTCAGCAATTCTCACTGTGTATCCGATATCAACCCATGCGCGTAGTTTCTCTCCGCAACGAATAGTGATGAAGAGAAGTCTGTAAAATTAAAATGAGAAAAATAAGATCTCGGCTTCTTGTTAATCTTACGCACACAAACGTGAGCCATCCGATCGCCGCTGTAATGGAATTAGTCGCTATCATACCTATTGTTTCTATAGACGGTAGTACCACAACAGATGCCAGTGCACAGAAAACATTCCGGAATGCGCTTGACAAAGGGAAACAAATGAACAATTCCGACTCGGGCAGTAACAATAGGTACCTGCCAGCTGCCATGACTTCAGCACTACGGTCGTGTAAAACATCTACGGTGTAAGTTCCCACCGGTGAGAGCACCAAATCGACCTGCGAATCCTGTATGTAGATGGCAAATACAAGGGAGGCAGGACCTGGACTTACACCAATCCCATTGGCAAATAAGCAGAGAAGAACAATAATTAATCCGAGTTTTCCGTCAATATACTGAACTGTCAAGCCAAATATCAACACGGAGAAGGGGACGAGGACTAGTGCACCAGGTAAGGTGGCACGTAAACGATCTTCAGGATTCCATTCTCCGCCTCTACTTTTCCTTCATTGAATAACTGCCATATCTGAAAGCTTGCCTGCGAGGGGAGCCCCAACTTAATAGACCTTGTTGAGAGACGATTATGGGATTTGAAGAGTCTTAGCACTGCTCACTGACGTTTCCGAGTCCCGCTGGTAGGAAACATGCTCCAACAAGTGCCGGGTTTGCAGGTCCATGACGGATTCCCTAGCCAGAATGTGGGCTCAGGAAATAAGGGTGATCATCTACATCGGAGACCTACAACATTATAGGACAAGGGAATCAACAGAACTGTTAAATAGTTTTTATTGGGTTCAAATTGGATACGGGTTTGGGACGTACCATAATCGGTTATTAGACTAAATGTTCCAGCCAGCACCTGCATTCCAAGTGTTACGGTGCGGAATGGTAAACGTTTAACTTGCACCTACGACGAAAAATACATTCGGCCCTCTCAATAAAAGAAAGGATCGGAAAGGATTGAGCCATATGAACCTCGACTTCGGGATCTTGCCACCGGCGGCCTCTCGAGCTAGAAGTTTGTCGATGCCTCTGGTACCAGGATGGGAAGTCTCAGGGGAAAAGGAGAAAATAGCTAATGATGCTGTTGATGCCATTCCGAACAAGATAAGCTGCATTACTCGCCATGATGAGTAAGTCGCAGCTAAACCACCAGCCAGAGGTGCGATTGCAGGTCCTAAAAGTACGGCCTATTGCACATTCAGAACGGTAAAAATTTAGAATAATTAAAGAAGAAACGAACTCCAAAATAAATTCCCATGACTGTTCCACGTTCCTCGACCCTGTAAATACCGGATATCGTAGCCGCACCGACACTCATTACGCTTGATGCGCCAAACACTTGTATCGCTCGTGCAATGGCGAGTTCGGTGATATTATGAGAAAGTGCAGCAAAAAGAGATCCTAAACAGAGTAGCGGAAGAGAAGAATAGTATATAGGCTGCCGGCCATCTGGAGGATAGAGCATTCAAGTTAATATTTTTAATATTATATCAGAAAATATGCTTGGAGGACATACAGAATCCAGAATACGGAGCCCAAGTGGTCGTACCCATGGCGAGAACGAACAAATACAGTCCTACGGTCATGCTTAGAGAATAAATATCTGTGTGTCAACAGATATTGTGTAGTTTTACGCTATCAGACTCTTACTTGATAAATGTAGGCGTAGTGTTCAAATCTTTTGCTACTTCCGGTACACATGAGACGAAAGAGCCAGACGCAAAAGCTGAAGATTTTTTCAGCTTAGGCTATACATCTT
>Ga0157379_10004393_pt1 | contig 12073 bp, 19 predicted proteins | sample S25metaG_FD_121802 | JGI IMG/M metagenome (GOLD analysis project Ga0157379, IMG submission 121802) | Switchgrass rhizosphere microbial communities from Kellogg Biological Station, Michigan, USA - S2-5 metaG | ecosystem: Host-associated > Plants > Roots > Rhizosphere > Soil | place: USA... | reverse complement strand
TGTAGCGTGATTTAGACTGTGAGGACATAGACTGTTCAAATTATAGTAGGTGACTGGGAGAAGATGAAGACGGAAGGGATAATCGTGGTTATGAACAAGCTACGCATAGCCTCACGCTGAGTGGCATCAAAAGACATTATTTTTAACACAAAACGTACCGGAGGATGGAGGATGGAGGAGTTCATTCCGAGATTTGCGATGGAATCTGGGTAGTGGATTAATCCGGATTCCTCGTTTTATCACAGTCGACTCGACAGAATGCTGGCCCGAGATCCACTCAGCGTTGATAGGGACTCAACTGTTGTAAAGCGGGTGTAATAAATCAACTTGAGGCTTCGTCGAGGTAGTACACATACAGTTTAAGGCTTTTTCGCGGAGCCCGTGGTTGGGGAAGGGTTGTATCGCCTTTTTCAAAATGTCTTCAATACCCTCCTGGTCTTAGTAATGGCCGTGTAAGATCTTTGTCTCTTTTGGAAGGGTTGGCTGGAATTTACGAGGAGGTATATGCGTGTTTTACGCATGGAGGGTACAAAAGAGCGTGAATTACCCTCGGACCAATCGACACCATAGATCTGGTGGTACTGGAGATTATATTATGCCGCCCTTTGCTGAATATATTTGTGGGGCTGCGCACCTCCTAGCACTCAGTTCATCTAAGATCGTATTGACACAATGTAAAGGGCCAGGTTACGTTCCCTCGGGTGGCCACCAAAGAAAGAAAATGAGGTGCTTTTGGAAAAATCACCAAGACTTTACGGTGTGCGTTGGATCCGGAGGCTCAATAGACTTGCCACAATATTTTTTCTTGTGACTTTTGCCACTGAATTTACTCAGGTCCCTGTGGCGCACTAGTATCTTTTGGTAAATTAGTAAGAAAAGCAGTGATGAGAGGTTCCTGTGGCTGGTATTAAGAGAGGTGGTGATATAGTGATGCATTACGGTATATCCGACGGAACAGGCTCTCGAAGAGTAGATACTCCACGAAGCGAGCAGTATAGTAGAGTATTTCAGCCATATTTTATGTAGAGTGATCCATACACTTATTGTGCTAAGTACTGTACGCCAATTGCAAATCTTATGCAATTCCGAATATTTATGAGACGCCTCTCGTCGTAATGAAGACAGGCAGTGTATGCGATAAAAACTATCTACTTACAGAATATGATATATTCAGAAAGTATTGTAATCGATAGTAGCAACAAGAAGAAATATGATGTAAACTAACCAAGAAAACGATGCGGATGTTAATAGCGTCATCGCAGATGATATATGCGGGATTGAGATCATCTCCAGAATGATGCTGTGGATATGGTATATATGGTAGAATGGGATGAGATGAGATGTTGATGAGGGATATGCAGTGAGGATGTGGGGGAGCTAGCTATGATGGGGGAAGAGCGTCCGATATATTAATGTTCTTCGCTGGATGCGCTGCATCTAAATGATGAAGGCTAATAAAAAGGATAAAAGGGACATGGTGAATAGGGTGTGCTCAAGAAAGAGGATAATGAAAGAGGCAAGGAGTTCAAGGAATGTGCAAGGCAATGCGTTTGGTAGTGACTGATATCCAGTGAATGGATAGAAGAAAGAAGTCCGGCCGCCTGCATATGTCCAAGTCGTCATGCCGCTGTGCCTACACTGGTTAGCCAGTGGCATGTAAACTATCGACGGTGTCTATGATCATCCGAGGGTGTCCCTTCACGCCGTCGGCTTGAAGAGGATGCCTCCGAGAGGGCATGATAAGATTGGTGGGTAGGCCGGGGTTCAGCAGGGTTGGGACTCGAATAAGTATGGTGAAGGATCGGTGGGAGGTTATTCGCCGCATTACGAGACTGCCTCATTGATTGGCGTTTGTTTTGGAACCTGATAAAATACGTAAACATCGTCATAAGTAGAACGCGAGAGAAAAGAATTGATGAAAACCGGTCATACCAGATTTGCACGCTTCTTGGACTCATGTCCAATTCTTTCGCCAAGGCCTCGCGTTCTTGGGTGGACGGGAAGGCAGTGCGTTGGTACGTCGCGTTTAATACGCGCAACTGGTTCGCGTCAGCGCGTTTTCGCTTTTTCTTGACGAGCGGTTCCGACGAGTCGGCTCTTTCGCTCGATGGCGAAAGGGGTTCCCCGCTCCCTGTGCCCCAGGGATCGGCTCCGCTTCCGCCTCCTGAACGATCATGAGTGCTGGACGCTCCGTACCCATAAGGATTAGAGGCGTAGTGGTCCGTACGATGGAGATCGGTGAGACCAGTGGCGCTGCCCCATTCAGCACCAGTAGAAGTGAAAGGGACCGTGGCGTAGGAGGGACGTTGTTGAGGAGAGGTGGAGGGGTAATAGGTGGCAGCACGGGAGGCTGTAGTGTTCTGGTAGGGGTATGAGGGGGAGTTGGAAGAGCCCCGAGGGAGATAGGTATCGACGGCGAGGGGAGGAAGACGACTGCGTTGGTCTTGGAAGGCAGTGGGGGAGTGGTAGTAAGAGCTGGGTTGAGCAGAGAAGGGACGCATGTCGTAGACAGTAGGATAGGATGATGTTGGAGGCAGAGTGGTTGCTTGGGAGGGAATACCACCTAGAGACGGAGGCCCTTATTATATGGTTCGGAGTAGTGCCAGAAAGGAAGCATGGAACTCACGTGTAATGGAATCTGACCAAAGACCCGCTGAAGCAGAAGAGTAGTGTGAAGAGAAAGCAGTCGGGTCTTCTGCGAAGCGCGGTGGAGATTGCGGACGGTAGGGTGGATAAGCGGAAGATGGCATTCCTCGCGGCGGGGAGTTTGTTGATGGCGGGGGCGGTGGCGGAAGAGGAACAGGGGGAGCAAGGGGAGGGAGTATTGGACGAGAGGCAGAAGCGAAAGGCGCATATACGTTAGAGCCTGGTGTCGGTGATCTTCTTGTCGAAGGAGACCGGAGGGACTCATAGGGGGGACGATGCCTTCCGGATTCATGGGGATGGAAGTCTCTGTCCATAGGGAGAATTTGTGACAGAATTCTGTGTCGGATTTAGCAAGCTACATATATGGATTATTTACGAACAATGCCTCAAGTGGGCCCAAAAAGAGGGACAGAGGGACAATGCGGGAGCCACAACTGATTGGGGAGGGATACTGCCATTGTTACATCGAGGAGGAGAGAGAGGTGGAACACCTGGGCGTTGGCGAGTGATTTAATAGACCTTTCGGGGCCAAAAAAATCGTAATTATTTTTGTAGAAATGCGGATATCCATATTTGGTATGATGAAACCTGAATTGCGCGTGACGTCACGCCTCCTAAGTGACTCTCCGCCATGCCTGTCGACGACTCGCGGTATGTTGCTCTCGAGAGTCCCTTCGATTCACCGCATTATACCGCATCCCCGTCCTACTTCCCTGTCCAGTATGCCCCCCGACCCCCAGTAGAAACTCCCTGGCCCCGCGGCACCGTCTTGCACAAGGGTTTCTACGACCTCCTCGCTGTCATCCCCACCCCGTCCCCGTCTGCATTCTGGCGCACGAAGCAGCCCGAGAGCAATCAGCTCGTCGCAGGGCCCAGATATGAACAGCTTCCGCAAGACACCCAGTCGCCGCCGCGCAAACCCCGCAAGATAAGCAAGGATATGGTTTCAAAGCCCACAGGCTTCGTGTGCGTGCAGCTTGCATTCTAGATTTGTATTCCTGTCTTCTTATGCTCCGCAGCCACCTCGTGCATGCCTCAGATGCAGAGCAGGCCGAAGTCTTGCTGCGTCGCTGGGGTCCTGACGGGATGGGAAAGCTGGGAGGTGCGTCATTCTGCTTCCGCTCCATCGCCGCTCATCCTCGTTTCCAGATCCACGGTGGGCAGATCCTATCAAGCGAATTATCCGCCAGCAGGCTGCTGCACGTGCAATTGTTCAGGTCGTCACTGCTGTCCGCGACGACCCCGCGAGTAGATTTCGGGACCCTCCGTTGCGCGTTGTCAACAAGACATTGAGTTCAACTGGGGCAACGTTGAACCATGAACCCATCTCCGAAACTGTCGTCGACGGCTTACCTGGTGGAAGACCATCCACATTGAGATGGGGAGGGCTGCCTACCCACCCAGAACAGCCAGTGGAAGAAACCACTTCCGAGTCCAATAGCCTTGTTACCTCAGATGCAGTCCATACACGGCCCCTTCCCCAACCTCCTCGCAAACCTATAGTACCTTCTCTGACAACTCTCGAAAAAGCTGTGGCATGCCGTATCTACTTTGAGAATATTTACTTTCCCCTCCTCCGGCACCCTCCGTCTCGTGAGCAACGCCGTCTCGCCATGGAGAAAGACATGTTGAACATGCCTCAGCTCACTCCTGTCCAAAAGGAAGAGCTTCGCGAACGATGGAGGAGGAACGAGACCGAATATTTGCGGGAGAAGCGAAAGAGAGTCGACCCCAGTGCCTTTGTCAAGTTAAAGACCATTGGACACGGGGCGTTCGGCGTAGTCTCCTTGGTAAGAGAAGTGGGGACCGGTCAACTTTTCGCAATGAAGCAGGTAGGAATTTATACACTCAGCTGCCTCGAAATTAATTATTGATGGAAAATGGACAGCTCCGCAAAGTGGATATGCTAAGGAAAGGTCAAGAAGGACACGTCCGTGCCGAACGAGATGTCCTCAAATCAGCTGCTCTCATTGGCGGAAATGCCTCGGACTGGATCGTCAAGTTATTTTATAGCTTCCAGGACAGGGATCATTTGTATCTTGTCAGTCTTCCTTTTCCTGTGCCCCCTTCTTCGGAATGCTTAATGTGATATAGGTATTGGAATTTATGGGCGGCGGTGACCTATTAAACTTATTAATCGAACGGGACGTGTTTGAGGAAGATTTTGCCCGGTTTTACGTTGCCGAGGTGAGTTATTTGGACTTGTCGACTTGGAATGCTCATCCACACGTGTTCGGCAGATGATTCTTGCTATCGAGCAGTGTCATAAGCACGGCTTTATTCACAGGGATATTAAACCGGACGTATGTGTCTTATTTCATTTATCGCGATAGTACCTAATTATTTCACAGAACTTCTTATTTGACCCAGAAGGACATATCAAGCTCAGTGACTTCGGTCTTGCCACAGACTTGCACTGGGCCCATGATACTTCCTGTGCGTTTTAATCCTAGATTTATTTTATTTATTTCTCATCAACTTGCAGACTATGAACAACAGCGAAAGGATCTCCTCCGTAAACACGGTATCGATCTCGAGGATGGCAGCAACTTTGGTGAGCCAAGGGCGTATAATCCTAACACTTCCAGAGGGGCAACCGGAACTAGAAGAATGGACAGAAAGGAAGTAGAACGAATTATGGGAGGTGGAGATGGCACAGGAGGCGTCTTTACCTGGAGAGAGAAGAACAGGAAGAAAGTGGGTTTGTCCTTCAGATTTTATTCCAACATTTCTCCCTGTCTGGTCGGGCCTTTTCATTTCATGCCCATTCCCACATATACCAAGCCTTTCTCTCGCCTTCCTTTACCACTCCCATTCCCTCGCCTTTCATCCTTATTTCTCCCTGGCATCCGGCGTCTCATGCTAACCTACTTATCGGTTTCCGGTAATCCCTCACATCCAGTTGGCGTACTCTGTGTAAGTCCCTCCCCACTTATCATAATTTCACTCCCCTCTCCCCTGCCGTTTCTATGCCGCTTATAAGTTCACGTTTTGATTGCTGATCATACGCCATTCTTCTTCCTTCTCTCCCTTTCACCCCCGCATCTACGACATGTTTGATCCCTTGTCCTCGACGCCCCCGATTCACTCGAATGGATCCGAACTTGACTTGCATTGGTTGTCTTTTGCAAAATATATTCCATTCGACAGGTGTGGCACCAATTCCTATAGTATGTCTTTTTTGCTTTATTGTCACTGCTCCTCTCAGAAGGGAGCTTCCATTCCGGTAACTAATTCTGTTCGTTCTTGTAGTGTCGCCAGAGGTTATCAGAGGTATGTCACCGCCGATCTGACCATAAAAAGGTTATTCTCATTGATGATCTTATGGGACTCAATAGGACATGGTTATACTTTCTCTTGTGATTGGTGGAGTCTTGGTGTCATCATGTTTGAGTGCTTATACGGGTAAGTTCAATCTTATGTCTTTTTAAGTTATCCTTTCCTTCATTGGGTAAACGTGTCGTTGCTGTTCCATTTGCGATCCGCGTTCTTCTATATCCGATGCCTTCCGCTCCTTTTGTTGATGATATTGTGTTATTCTTTCCATCTTTGTCTTCCGGCGACATTCAAACTTTTCACGCTTCCTCTGGATCCTTGGTACTTGGTTATCGGGCCAGGGACGTTGGTGGTTGAACGTTCGTCGTCGTTCGTTGTTGCTTTCATTTCCGGTCTGCGTGCGTATTGCGCATCGTGACCGAATTTGTTTTTCTCCTTCTACTTGGCACTTTTTCACTTTCAAAACCACCTTCTATGGTCTGGGTTGACTTGACACTGACATATGGTGCTTTGCTTCTTACTTCTTAGGTACCCGCCATTCGTTTCTAATTCAGTGAGTAGACCACGTTGTTATTCTTTTCCCCCTTTCTGTTCCTCGTTGTTGGGCATCCTCGTAACTCCTCGGGCTTCTGGCCCTCTTTCCCCTTGTCTATTGTTTATTGTGGTCAACGAAGTGCTTCTGTGCAGTGAATCTGCCAATGAGTATCTCCCACTCCTCACTCCCAACTTATGGGCGGTGGTGTTCCTGGCTGGTGTCTTCATTTCGGCATCATAGCTTAACAGCTCGTACACCTCAATTTGATGCTTTTATATCGGGTATCAATTCAGTGGTATCCTCGATCGCGTGGCCTTTTCTGCTTCCCTTCTTTTTGTACACCTTTACCTTTTTTTTTCTACTGTGGTATCCTTGGCTACCATGCCTTTCTTTCTCTTTTCCCTCCTCCGAGGATCCTTTCCCAACAATTCTTTCCCCAACGCTTCGTTTTTCTGTTCTTCGTCATGGTCACTTGTTCTTGATTTGCCCCATTCCGCAACCCTATCTTTACCCACACCCGCATGACTTTCCACTAATCGCCGTGGATTCTGCGTCTCCGGATCTCCCTGGCTCTTCTACACCTTCCTTTTTATGTCTACCTCCTTAAAGTCACCGATTACTAACAATTTGCTCTTTCATCAGCGTCACGTCACCCGCCAGAAAATCTTGAACTGGAAGCAATCACTGCGTTTCCCAGCACGTCCTCGCGTCTCACTCGAAGGCGTAGACCTCATGAAGCAACTACTTTGCGAGCCAGAGGATCGCCTCGGCAGTCAAGCCACGTCGTCTGTATCGCGCCCCAATTCTATGATTATGCAGGCAAGGAGGAGCGGCTTCGTCAATGCATACACTGGTCACGGGAGCGTTGATGGAGCGGAATTGATAAAGGTGTGTGAGCTGGCTCTTTATTCTTCTTTATTTTGGTGTCTTCTTGTTCTCTCTCACTCTCTCGGTTTTCTGACCCCCGAAGCTATTTGTGCATTGCAATAGTGCCACCCGAGTGCTTCGGAAGCTAGGGGAGAGATGATCGATTTCATTTCGCGACTGAGATTGAACAAATCACTGACGCCAATTCCATCTTTTTTGTCTTTCTCGTGTGTCCTACTCGCATGGAAATATCTCCAGGCCCACCCTTGGTTTAGTGGTATAGACTGGGACAACATCCGCAGGTACCCTGCTCCGTTTAGGCCTGAGCTGGAACATCCTGAAGATACGCGGCATTTTGACGGAGATATCCCCCCGGAGGTAAGCTCAATCATCATTTAGCTCCGTTTTTATCACTTTGAGCGGGGAGAGTTCAATATTACGCTCCCCCCATCCCGTCTCATTTCTGGCGTTTCATTATGCCGTAAATTAAAAGCACGAGGCACATTTTCTATTTATTCATGGTAACACGACAACAATCCCAAACATTCCCTCGTTCATTTCCCCCTTCCAAGCGTCTCTTACCCAATCACTTTTCTTATAAAAATCACCTTATCTGACAATAACTCACGCACTGATTTCATTTCGCATTCACAGCCTCTTGCGCCTGCAAACGGCGCCCCCGCCGATGCAACCCGCGACCCGATGCTTCGTCACAAGGTACACGGAGAACAAATCCTCGAAGTGCGCAAGGCCTTGGCTTTCGCAGGTTTCACCCACAAGAGCCCGAGGGCTGTGGATTATACTAGGCCTCCAGTGCGCGAGATTTATTCGAGCATGGAGGAGGACCAGACACGAAGAAACATGCATATGGCTACAGTGAGGGAGAGAGGTACGGAAAGCACGATGAGGCGGGGAAGAGCCTTATCTTTCTAATCATCGATATTGGAGGGGTCACTCTTATGACCCAAGCGGCCAAACCAACTTGGTTGTATTTCTCTGTGGATTTTAGGTTTCTTTTTATTTTATTTTACAGCTATTTTCGCGCCAATGATTCGGCGTTTAGTGTGGACTGGTCACGTTTTATGGGGATTTTACCCCCCCCACCCCCCCTGTTATCTGTTGTTTCGGCATGTACAACATTCTCTTATTCCCATATGCGCAGTTACGACCTCTCACGATGTATATAGATACCCAGCTCTTGTACCCATAATTGATGTATGGCGATCGCTCACTTTTCGACTCGGAATTGAAGTGTCAATTCTCTTGGGACATGTCTGCTAGTAAAGCACCTCTTTCAGGATCTTCAGGCAACCGTGAATCCTCATTAAATGAGAGGCTTGGGAGACGTAGTCATGGGAGATGTGAGTGTCTGATCTGACCGAAGTGGTGAGTGATGAGTCTTCCCTGTATTACCGGTGGTTATCATGGTCTCTCAGGCCGATTCCGTGATTTGTTTTCTCCTCCGGTCGGCATCCAATTGAAGTTTAAGGAGGTAAAACGATAGACCAACGCAGTTCTCATGCGACATGCAAGCTTCGTTGTTACCGTCTGTGACCGGTGAGCTGCCAGCTGCTTTGACAAAGTATTTAGAAACATCGAACTATATTCTGCAACTTGGTGGAGAATCCGCGAGATCTGGATCTAAGTGAAACCTGCCACCGTCACTGACATACAGAACATCAGAGGGTCACCCTCGGAGGGACACTTTGATAAATTGGTCGGGTTCAGCTGTCGCACTACAATATCTTACGAAGGGTTCTGTCTATATTGATGTACCACACCCTGCTCGAGCGACGGAAGTTGCTTTTCGGCGCATCTCTGGGAACACGAAAAATCAACGTGAAGCGATGGCCTTTACTGTACGAAACTTTATTCGAAACGGAACAGTCCATGGCCATCAGATATATCTGGGTGCGTTTCTTTCCTTGAGACCCGGGAAGGACTCATTTCATTTTCTAACAATCCCACAAACTACTTTATACCTCTTCAGAAGTGACATTTGTTATTTATGCGATTCACGATAATTTTCCTGCGGATATTCTTAGCACTGAATGGTTCGCCCATCTGGAGGCAATGATCACCAAGTGAAATTCGATCCTCTGAGATTTTGTTCGGCTCATATATGTAATACACAATCCGTTATGACGATCAATGGTCGGCGCTTATTCTCCTAGAGAATATCCCAAGCGTTCAAGAGTACAGCCAGTGGCGTACATCGTGGCATTAATATTACTCATTATAGGACCGGCAGCAGTAGTCTTCCACCGAGATTGATAAAGTCCCACCGGATGTTTGAGTGATTCGGAGCAGATAATCGAATATAGAATTCCGAAGTCCTGTCACAATGCTATCTTGGTAACTATGTGTCACTGAAATTTCACAGCTGATCCGTTAAAGGACTTCTTACCAGGTTCTCTAACTGACTAGACGAAAGCCGAATGCAAGATCGATGGTGAAGAAGCATAGAAGACCACCGTCGTACCTGGGAACCATGCATGAAAGTACGGAGAAGCTAAGAAGAGAATCCTACAATCCTTCCTATTTTGATACTATCGAAAATGAGCAGATAACCTGGGTACTAAAGGACGGACAAATGAGTTTGTATCTCGGCAGAGAAGGTATTAAAAGATAGGAATCGGCGGAAAGGTGAGTAAATTGGGATGCAGACCAATGACCCAGTGATCTCGTCAACTGATGGATCAAGGTGAGGTAAATACACGGCGCAACAGTGTCCCGACAATGTACACGGAGCTACAGACCCTGAGAGAAGTTCAGTGTCGATCGATGCAGGTTCGACCATCTATGGCGATGGGCACCAGAGTTACTGATCTTGACCAAACAAAACAGTAAAGCGGCGAGGGAGGAAGGTGAGATGCAGCCTCATTGTGTTCAATGCATCGCCAGTTGTAATCATAAAGAAACAAAACAGAAGGCGTAGCACGTGGATTAATACCTTAGAGACATAGAAGGTCCAATGTATAAAGTGCTTCCACAGATTAGGCTACCGCCTATTTCATAGTTGCCATGTGCAATGCATTGGTAGTGGTTGAAGACTACGGCTTTCTCTGTTTGAGAGGATAGAGATGAGACGGGTGACTGCGATGAGTTCAGTGCAACCCGAAACACTTGTTCTTTCGGTGATGCAGAGAAAACAAGCAAAAGAAGGCAACACGGACTGGCTCGACGATCGTGTGGCTAGATGTGACTGAGCGAGAATCTGTAATGATGAAAGTCTAGCAGAGAATCCGAAGGTCGCATGGCCATAAATGATTCTCCTCGAGTGATATCAATCTGTTGAACCTAAAGACTAGAACGAGATGACTCCTCTGTTTCAGTACCTGTTTTTGTCGATTGGTTAAGATGGAAATAAACCACATGATATCGACCACTGGGGGCGTATAAAGCGTCCTAATACATACTTTTGGTTGGATAAAAGGGGGCCACGCAACTTCTCATAAAATTCGGCTGATTGAGCCCCGCTAAGAGTCCCTCCCCTGAGGGTACATCATGGAGTCATCTTGAGTTTCATCAAGAAGAATATGGGCCATCATACTACCAATCAGGTTCTCCCTGAAGGTCCGTTACATCAAGGAAGCTGTTAGGCGATACCAGACCTTGAGGACTGGATGGCGTAGAATAGTGGTCATGGGAAACGGATAAAGATCCTAATGCATTCCTGGGACAGGAGATAATAGATGCACAATAAAATGAAAATTAAAGCGAGGATGTTATTGAAAAGTATCTGGAAGACTTATCTGTAGACTTTCATAGTCTTTGTACTGATGGTGGTGAAGACAAAGTTCCGGACGCTGGCGCTAATACTGCGCCTCGGTCGGAGTTTCTCGCCTGTAATTTAGAAGCCGATCACGAACTCTAATTCCATCTATTCTCTCGAAAGACATTGGCACTGGGAAGATGCCACTTTCGAGTTCCTTTAAGTAAAAATCCACTTTTTCAAGATTACTTGAAAGTAGATTTAGTGTTTCTGCTAAACCATCAATAGAAGTCTCTCTTTTATTTTAATCCCATCACGGAATGGAGATCAATGTGTGTACTGTTCAACATTGAGCTCGAAAGATTTACGATTGGAGATCGAACTCCTAAAGCATATTTCCTATCATAACTAGAGGGGTAAGTGCATGATCTCCTCTTAAAGGTTTGGGTGCTATAAGCTGTGCACCGGCAAAAGGATCTCCTCATCAGTTCAATTTGAGCAACTCGTCCGGGCATCATCAACTATTTTCTCTCCCATAAATTAGTGTATTATCACATTACAAACACGCAAGAAAGGCGCGGAGGTAGATGTGAAAAGATATATTGCAATAACACTCTTGAATCTAAAGCTTTTCCAAACAGGTCGTGATATAACTCCTTCGATGGTCAAACAAGTTTATAAATAATTAATGTGAATATATTCCAATACTTTCTTTAAGACTTCCCCCTACACTATGGGTAGTTTCGACTGCAGTCTGCCCAGAGGTATTAGTCGTCCCGAGTGACGGAGGCACTTCCGAGCGGTCCGCTCAATAACAAAATATGGATAGCCTATCAAATGGAACCAGACTCGGAAGAATTGACTTGGCAGTTGGGAACACAACAGCGATGGTGAGTGCTGCGAGTACTGCAACCCCAGAAGGCGGTACTGATCATGGAGCTAAGGGTTGGTGAATAAAATGTGTATATGGATGCCGCCCGCATCGTCGACATCATTGCAAAGTGTCCTCAATTGAACTTTCATCGCGCTTGGAC
>Ga0157379_10004391_pt1 | contig 12074 bp, 7 predicted proteins | sample S25metaG_FD_121802 | JGI IMG/M metagenome (GOLD analysis project Ga0157379, IMG submission 121802) | Switchgrass rhizosphere microbial communities from Kellogg Biological Station, Michigan, USA - S2-5 metaG | ecosystem: Host-associated > Plants > Roots > Rhizosphere > Soil | place: USA: Michigan... | reverse complement strand
CTTCCGCAAGCATTACGGGGCCGACCTCCGCGAGCGCGCACACGCGCACGGCCTCTCGCTGCGGGAGACCGTGACGCTCGCCTCGATCGTCCAGAAGGAGACCGCCCTTCCCAGGGAGGGGACGATCATCGCGGGCATCTACTGGAACCGCCTGCGCCGCGGGATGCGGCTGCAGGCCGACCCGACCGTGACGTACGCCCTGCAGGCCGCCGGCCGGTGGACCGGAACGCTCTACCGGAGCGACTACGGTTTCGAGTCCGACTACAACACGTACCTCCATGCCGGCCTGCCGCCCGGCCCGATCTGCAATCCGGGCCTCGCCGCGCTCAGGTCGGCGAGCGAGCCCGCCGCGACGGACTTCCTCTACTTCGTGGCGGACGGGACGGGCGGCCACCGCTTCTCGAAGACCTTCGAGGAGCACCGGGACGCGATCGCGGCAACCCGGCGGCAGCGCGAGGAGACGGCCGCGCCTCCGCCGTCTCCGCCGCCGGACGGCGGTCCCGCCTCGACACCTCCCTCGTCGCGCCGCTCTTCTTGACCGGTCCGGAGCACAGCGCCACAATCGGTCAGCTCCAGCGATGACGACGGACACGCTGCCTCGTGCCCTCGGCGCCTACCGGTTGACCGCGGCGCTCGGCGAGGACGCGCTCGGGCACGAGTACCGGGCGGTGCGAATCGCCGACGGCGGCTTCGTCCGCCTTCGCACGCTCGACGCGGCGGAGCTCGACGCCGATTCGTTGATCGACGCGATCGAGGCGAACGGCGAGGTCCACGAGTTCCTGAAGAATCCCGTCGTCGCGCGCGGCGTCGACATGAACGCCGCGGACGGAGTCCCGTACATCGCGTGGAACGAGGTCAACGGCCGCACGCTCAAGAGCCTCCTGCTCAAGTGCCGCAATCCCGCGCGCAAGATCCCGGTGGAGCACGCGCTCCTGATCTCCGAGAAGGTCGCGACGGCCCTCGACCACGCGTACAACACCACGATCGACGGCGACCGCACGCTCCACGGGCTGGTGTGGCCGGGGTTCGTCCCGATCTCCGACGACGGCGAGATCCGCCTGGTGGGCTTCGGGCTCGCGGGCGGCGTCCTGCCCTCGCTCGGCCGGCCGCGCCTGGCCGCCGAGCTCGCGAACTACCTGGCGCCGGAGGAGAGGGCGCAGCCGTCCATCGGCAAGAACTCCGACGTCTACTCGGTCGGGGCGATGCTGCTCGAGCTCCTCACCGGGCAGCCGCCGTCCCCCGACGCGATGGCGGTCCTGCGCGGGACCGCGGGCCATCCGCCGCCGCCGATCCTGCCCGAGATCCAGGCCGTGCTTCGCATGACGCTCGGGCCTCCGGAGAGCCGGTATGCCTCGTGCGGCGACCTGCGGCGGGAGCTCGGCAAGCTGCTCTTCTCCGGTCCGTACTCGCCGTCGACCTTCAACCTCGCCTACTTCCTGAACGACCTGTTCAAGGAGGAGATCGAGGCGGAGACGCGCGCGCGCAAGCGCGAGTCCGTCGCGGGCATCCTCCCGGCGACCCCGGTCGCGCCGCCGCGTCCCCCGCCGCCGCCGAGGCGTGCCGAGCGCGACGACGATCAATTGCCGTCGCCGTCGCCCGCGCCGGCGCCGGCGCCTCCGAGCGCTCCCGTCGCGCGGAAGGGAAGCCGCCCGTGGCTCTGGGTCGCCGTCGCCGCCGCGGCCCTCGCGGTGCTGGCCGTGGGATACCGGTTCCTCGCGCGGCGTCCGCCGCCCGTGACGCGGACGACCTTCGCCGCGGCCCCGGAGGGCCAGCCTCCCGTTCCGACGCCGACTTTCCTGCCCGAGTTCCTCGAGACTCCCGCGGCTCCGACCAACGCGATGAGCGAGGCGCAGTTCCAGGATGAGGTCTCGAAGCGACTGTCGGTAGAGGTCCAGAAGCTCGAGGCGCAGATGCGCGCGCGCCCCGCGCCCCGCGGCGCCGGCTCCGCCCCCGAGCTTCCGGTTTCACGCCGGCCTCCCGCCGCAGCCGCGCCGCCCGCCACGGCTCCGGCGTCGGATGAGACGGCGGCCGCGCCGGCCTCCCGGGCGCTCGAGCCGACGGCCGTTCCCGCGGCGCCCACCGCGGCGCCTGCCTCCGCGGAGGCGTCGGCGATGCCTGTCGCGCCGCCGACAGCGGCCGCGCTCCACGAGGGCATGCTCATCGCGCTCGAGGACGCCGACACTCCCCCGCGGATCGCGAAGATCGTGAAGCCGTCCTACCCGCCGCTCGCCCTCCAGGCGCGGATCGGCGGGATCGTCGTCCTGCGCGTCCTCGTCTCCGAACGCGGCGCGCCGCTCACGATCGAGGTGGTTCGCGGCGCCGCCGCCGGGCTCACCGAGGCCGCCGTCGACGCGGTGCGAAAGTGGACCTTCGATCCCGCCCGCAAGGGAGGCCTCGCGATGCGGACGTGGATGACGATCCCGATTCCGTTCGAGCCGTGAGGGACGGTTCTTTTCCTAGGGCTTGGGGCCGTAGTCGATCGTCTTCACCGACGGATCCTTGGTCCTCAGGAAGTCTTCCATGACCGTGTCCTCGATCCACGTCACCTCGGTCCCGTCGATGAAGTAGGTCGGAGTGGACTTCACGCCCAGGCGCTGCCCCTCCTCGATGTCCTTGCGGACGTCGGCCAGGCTCTCGTCCCGCAGGTAGCACGCGAGGAAGTCCTGCTTCGCGATGCCGGCGGCCTCGGACTCGGTCAGCGCCAGCTCGTCGATCGAGGAGACCGTCATCACGGGCTGCTGGGCGTAGACGTGCTTCTTGAAGCCGAACATCGGAGCCTGTCCCGCGAAGCGGAAGAGACAGTCGGCCGCGGACGCCGCCTTCATCGCCCACGCATGGTTGAACCAGAGCACGAAGAACTTGTAGTAGCGCTTGTACGACAGCTTGGGGTTGGCCTCGAGGAGCGCGTCCATCTGCAGCCCGAGGTAGCGGCAGTAGGGGCACTCCATGTCGGCGTATTCCACCATCGTGATTGCCCCGTTCGGATTGCCCTGGAAGCGCGGCGTCGCGAGATCGATCCTTCGCTTGCGCTCCTCGCGCGGATCCATGGTGAAGTCCCACAGGACGCCGCCGAGGTAGCGGCTGCCGTCCGGCGAGACGTAGCCGGGAATCCGCACCGGTCCGTAGCCCGTCTCGATCGCGATCGCGACGCCCTTGTAGCCCGCCGCGTCTCTCTCGGGCGTCAGGATGGCCTTCGCGCGGGCGTGGTACAGAGCGGAGACCTTGCCCTCCAGCCAGCCGAGGTCCGCGGCGGACCGGACCGGTGTCGGCGTCGGGTTCGTCATCGCGTCCCCGTCGAAGTACCACTTGCCGTCGTCGCTGACGTGCACCGTGCGCTCGACCGCGAGCTTCGCGTACTTACCGGTCCGCTTGATCTTGAAGGACTGGAATCCCGGAATCCTATCCGGGGCCTTCTCGACGGTTACCTTGGTCTGCGGGTCGAACGGCAGGAAATTGGCGAGGTAGCCGGGCAGCCGCGATTCGATACTGCTGCCGCCGCCGGCTGACTTGGGCGCCGGGACCGTCTGGGCTGTCCCTGTCGCACCGACCGCGCCGCTCGCCACTCCGAGGCCGATCACCGCGAGGAAGCCGAGAACCGCTGCGCGAATCTTCATTCGTCTTCTCCCCTTTTCAAACGTCGAGCGCCTCAGTTCGCCCCTGCCGGCGCATTCTCGATCAACCGAATCGACTGGACCACCGCCGGCTGGTCCGGCCGGATCGCCAGGGACTTGTGGAACAGCGCGAGCGCCGCATCCCGGCGGCCCAGGCACGTCTGGAACAGGCCCAGCGCGTTGAGCGTATCCGGAACCTGGGTGCTCGCCTCGAACGCGGACACCGCGTTCCAGGCGCCCTCGCAGTCGTGGGCCTGGAACCGCGAGAGGCCGAGCTCCCGGGCGATCGCCTCGCTGGCGGGGAACGCGGTCCTCCCGCGCTCGAGCACCTCCGCGGCCGCGGCCTTCTTGCCCTTCTGACGGTACTCCGTCGCCCAGCGCACGACGGTGCCCTCGGGATCGGCGTGCCCGGACGACAGCGAGCGATAGAGCCAGTCGACGGCCTTCCGATCGTCGCCCTTCTGCCGGTAGAGGACGGCCAGGTTGAACTGCGGCGAGGGATAGTTCGGGCGCAGCTGCAGGGCCTTGTCGAAGGCCGCCTCCGCTCCCTTCAGGTCCTTCGTGTTCTCGCGCAGGTACACGCCCAGGTTGTTCCATCCCCCCTCGGTCACGCCCGGGCGATCCGAAGCCGAAGCCGACGCGCCCGACGGCGCGAGCTTCTCGGGCTCGCCGCCCGAGAGGTAGCCGAGGGCCCGCAGGCCCTTCGCGTACTCGCTCGCGTCCTTCTCCGACAGGGCCTCGGCGGCCACGCGGCGCACGCTGACCGAAGCGGCGAGGTCCTTGCGCGCCGGCGTCGCCGCGTCGGGAAAGGCGGCGCGGAGAACCGTCCCCGTCTCGCGCCCGTCCACCGGGAGTCCCATCAGCGCGGAGACCGTCGGCGCGAGGTCCATGACGGAGGCGGCGCCGCGAGTCGGGCTCGGCTTCACGCGCGCGCCGTAGGCCGCGAAGACTCCGTCGATGCGGTGCCAGAACGCGGCCGTGTTCGGATTCAGCGAGGAGCGCTCGCACGGGCGCTCCGCTCCCCACTTGAAGCCGTGGTCCGAATTGACGATCAGCGTGGCGCCGTCCTCGTCGGCGCGGCGCATCCACTGCCCGAGCATCTTGTCGATCAGCGCGTAGTACTCGTCGACGACGCGGCGGTAGCGCCGGAAGTCGTCGTCCGACACGCAGCTCATCTTCGGCGGGACGTAGGGCGCGAAGACGTGACCGACCGCGTCGGTCCCCTCGTAGTAGACCGCCATGAGATCGGGCAGGTTCCGGTCGTAGAGGTCCCGCGCGATGCGGTGGTAGACGCGCGTCGAGCCGACGATCCGCGGCAGCGCGACGAAGGGGTTGTCGAGGCCGGACTGGCCGCCGCGCGACGCCTGGATGTCGGCCTCCGGCACGTCGAAGAATCTCGCGAGCTCGGCGTTCGACACGACGCCGTCGCGCCCCAGGATCTGCTCGACTCCGGGCGCGAGGTTCGACGGAAACGTGACGCCGGCGCGCGGCATGCCCTCGAACATGATCGGCGACGCACGGTCCGACACGAAGAAGCCCTTGACCTCCTCGGCGGGGTGAGTGGCCCACCAGCCGACGACGCCCACCGTCTCGCCGGAGGCCGACGCGACGTTCCAGACGGCGGGCACCGCGCGCGAGCGGCCGGAGATCGGCAGCTTCTGCCCGCTCGCGGGGTCGACCTCCTGGAAATCGAGCACACGATGGATCTCGGGGCTGACGCCCGTCGCGATCGTCGTCCACACGATCGGGGACAGGATCGGCATGACGCTCGTCAGCCGCGCCGAGTAGCCGTGCTCGGTCAGCCGCTTCCAGTTCGGCATGCGGCCGTCCGCCACGAGGCGGTCGAGGAGGTCCCAGTCGAGGCCGTCGAGGCCCAGCCAGATCACCGAAGGGCGCCCTCCCGCCGGCCGCCGGTTCCGGGCCGTGGTGTCGTTCGCCTCGACGCCGCTCGAAAGCGCCGGTACCGCGGCCGCTCCCGGCGGCGCGGAGGCCGCGCGAGGCGTCGCGTTCCCGGTCGCGCCGGACTCCGGACGGCACGCGGAGCCGAGGAATCCTGCCGCGAGCAGGAGCGTCAGAGCGGCGCGTCTTCCCGGCGTGGCGGCGCTCATTGCCGGCGGAGCCCCTCGAGCGACCGCGTGACCGCCGGCTGGTCCGGCTTGATGGCGAGCGAGCGCTCGAAGTAGGCGATCGCCTCGTCCCTGCGCCCGAGGCATCCCTGGAAGAGCGCCAGCACGTTCAGCGTGTCGGGAGTCTGGCTGGCGGGCGCGAATCGCGCGACCGAGTCCCAGGCGCCGCGGCAGTCCCGCGCACGGTAGCGCAGCAGCCCGACCTCGCGGGCGATCGCCTCGCTCGCCGGATACTCGCGGCTCCCGCGCTCGAGCACCTCGCGCGCCCGCGCGTGCTTGCCCTCCTCGTCGTAGGTCACGTACCACCGCAGGATCGTTCCCTCGGGGTCGGCGTGGCCCGCGGCGAGCGACTGGAACATCCAGTCGATCGCAAGGCTGTCGTCGCCCCGATCGCGGAACACGCCCGCGAGCGCGACCCTGTCGGCGGCGGAGTTCGGCTGCATCTCCAGAGCCTTCCGGAACGCGGCTTCCGCCGCGCGAAGATCCTTTCGTGTGTCCCGCAGATACAGCCCGAGATTATGCCAGCCCTTCTCGGTCGGACCCGGCCGATCGCCGCCGGGAGGCGTCAGCCGGGTCGCCTCGCCCCCGCTCAGGTATCCCAGGGCGCGCAGACGCGCGGCGTACTCGCCGGCCTCGGTCCGGGTCGCGGGCTCCGCCTCCACCCGGCGGACGGCGATCGCGTCGAAGACGGCCTTTCGCTCCGGCGGCCTCGCGTCGGGAAACGCGTCCCGCAGCACCCGGCCGCCCATTTGCCGATCGACCGGAAGCGCCTCCAGGGCACACACGGTCGGGGCCAGGTCGAACACCGACGCCGATCCGCGGGACTGCTTTTCGCCGCCGCCGCGCCGCACGCGCGCGCCATAGGCCGCCAGGACGCCCTCGAGCCGGTGCCAGTACGCCGCGCCGCCCGCGCGGAGGCCGGCGGTCTCGCACGGCCGGTCGTCCTTCTCGCCGTCGCGGGCGCCGGGTCCCCAGCGGAATCCGTGGTCCGAGTTGACGATCAGCGTGGCGCCGTCCTCGTCGGCCCGGCGCATCCACTGCCCGATCACCGTATCGATGAGCGCGTAGTAATCGTCCGCGGCGCGCCGGTACTTCGCGAAGTCCGACTCCGACACGCACGAAAGGCGCGGCGCGACGTACGGGGCGAAGACGTGGCCGATCGCGTCGGTTCCCTCGAAGTACAGCATCATCAGGTCGGGCCGGTTCCGGTCGTAGAGGTCCCTCCCGATCCGCTGCTGGACGCGCGTCGAGGCGACGATCCGCGAGAGCGCGACGATCGGATCCTCCAGGCCCGCGCCACCCGCGCGGATGCGGTGGATCTCGGAGGCCGGGACTTCCACGAACCGCGCCAGCTCCGCGTCGGACACGACGCCGTCGCGCGCGAGGACCTGCTCCAGCCCCTGGGAGAGCGCGGTCGGGTACGCGACGCCGGCGCGCGGAAGGCCCTCGAACAGGATCGGGCTCGCGCGGTCCGAGACGAAGAAGCCGTTCACCTCCTCCGCCGGATGCGTCGCCCACCAGCCGACGACGCCGACCGATGCGCCCGCGGACGAGGCCAGGTTCCAGATCGCGGGAACGGCGCGTGAGCGCCCCGAGATCGGGACCCGCTCGCCGGAGGCCGGGTCGACCTCCTGGAAGTCGAGGACCCGGTGGATCTCCGGACCGACGCCGGTCGCGATCGAGGTCCACACGATGGGCGAGAGCGGCGGGCTGAAGCTCATGAGCCGCGCCGTCCATCCCTGGTCGGTGAGCCGCTTCCAGTTGGGCATGCGGCCGTCGGCGACGAGCCGGTCGAGCAGCTCCCAGTCCAGGCCGTCCAGGCCCAGCCAGAGGATCGGCGCGCGCGCGCCGGCGGGTCGGCTCGTGTTCGCGCGGGCGGCAACGTCGGTCTCGACGCCGGGCGCCGGCGCGGGGCGCGCGGGGGAGACGGGCGCCGGCGACGTGGTCGACGTCGCCGAGGATGCCTCCGGACGCTCCCCGTCGCCCCCGCCGCGCCCACAGGCGGTCAGGCCGACGTCGAGAAGAGCCGCGACCGCGCAGAGGACCAAGAGGGGGGCGCTCGTCCCCCTCCCGCCCCGGGTCCGCGGCATCAGCGCGAGGCGCCCGACGCCGGCGCCGGAGCCTTGGAGGGGCCGCCCAGATGCGGCTGCACGTAGGTCTCGACGAGGCTCGGCTCGGAGGTCAGGTAGACGCCCCGATAGAAGAAGACGGGCGTGCCGTTCAATCCCAGCCGGAGCGCGGCCGTCACGTCCGCGACGACGCGGTCGCGCGCCCGCCCGCTCGAGAGCTCGGTTTCGTAAGCCGCGTGGCTTCCGGCGGCCTCGGCGACGTCCGACGCGATCTGCCGCACGGCCGCCTCGGTCAGATTGCCCGCGCGCGGGAACACCGCCTCCTCGTACTTCGCGTAGAGCGCGGGAGAGACGCCCGCGAGCGCGGCGGCGCTCTCGGCCGCGGCGAAGGACCAGTCGTGGATCTTGACCAGCGGAAGGAAGCGGATCGCGACGACACCGCCCTTCTCGGTCACCCACTTCCGGACCTCGGGCTCGCGGACGCGGCATCGTTCGCACTGGAAGTCGATGAACGCGGTGACCTCGAACTGCCCCTTCCCCGTGCGGACGCCGGGAGACTCCGCCAGAACCGCGTCGCGCCACTGCTCGGGCGGCGTGGAGAAGGGATGGAACTCGCCGATGAGCACCGCCGCGCCGTCGCGCGAGACGAACCCGGGGATCGACGGCAGCGCGCCCTCGGCCAGCTTGATCGTGACGAGGAGCGGGATCAGCGAGCCCCGCGGCTCCTTCCCCACCCGAAGCGCGACGGGGAGCCCGTAGGATTCCTGGAGACTCGCGCGGATCGCGGGCAGGTCCGACATCGGCACGAACGGCCGGTCCTTGCGCGTGCCGTCGAAGAGGACCTGGCCCACGAAGATCTCGTCGCGCTCCGGATCGACCAGCGCGATCGAGACCTCATCCCGATTCTTGGCGTTGCACTCGCGGCTGACGCGGAAGGTCTCGAAGCCGGGGATGACGATGTCGGTCGCCGGCCCGGCGGTCACCTTCGAGTTCGGACAGATCGAATACCAGCCGCCGAAGTACTGCAGGACGCGGTCGCGGGTGGCCGCCTGCGCCGGCGCCGCGGCGTGGGGAGAGGGAGCCGGGGAAGAGGCCGCCGTTTGGCCCGTCAGCCCGACCGGGGAGGCGGCCCACAAGGCGGCCCCGCAGGCGAGGAGGGCGAGTCTCGACATGGACACGGAACCTTAACACGCAGCGAGGCTTACAGATTTCCGGGAAGGCGGCGGCCGCCCCTCCACGGTTCTATGGTTCTTCGAGCCGGAGGATCATCCGGGCGAAATCCATCCGGACGCGGAAGTGCTTGAGGAACGAGGTCCCCACGACGCCGTCCTCGAAGGCGGCGTCCGTCTTCTGGACGATCAGGTCTCGGAATCGGATGCCGTAGCCGTCGACGCCGATCGCGATCTTGCCGATCCGTTCCCACTCCACGTGCGACTTGGCGAGGCCGTAGACCTTGCGCGGGGCGAGAGCGTTCGAGCTCCGCAGGCGCGCGCGCGTCAGGCCGACCGACGTCATCATCGTGGGCTCGCTCCCGGTGTCGAGGAGGAATGGGAAGTAGCCGACCTTGTTGATCGTGGCGCGCACGAAGAGCCGGCCGCGGTGCACGAAGAGGTTCTGGTCCGGATCCTCCTTCGGGATGCGGAAGTCGGCTCGCGTCCAATGGATGCGGCGGTTCCGATAGTCGATGTCCATCGTGAATTCCTTGAGCAGGTGAAGGCCGAGGACCACCGGCACCGAGTACTGTCCCCGCGAGGTCTCGAAGAGCAGGGCATCGTCCGGCATCAGCATCACCGGAACGTCCTTCAGCTGGAAGCCGCCGAACTGGAGGCTGTCGACGACGCCGAAGGTCACGGGGAAGTCCTTCCCGTGCAGGCCGCGGCCGGAGGCCTTCGAGTCCGGGATCTCGCGCACTCCCGCCCGGCGGGCGAAGGACTCACCGACGATGGTGTACACGGCTCCCGTGTCGACGAGCGCCTGCGACGTGCTCGCGTTGACCGTGACCGGCACCCGCATGAGCTCGAACTCGCGCATCTCGAAATCGACGGTCCGCGATTCGCCGGGCGGCGGCCCCGCGTAGACGTCGACGTCCTCGAGCGCCGCCAGGAAGTTCACGAACCCGGGGACGAGGCCGTAGCCGTCCTTGATGGCGGCCTGCGCGTAGTCGTGCCCGGAGCGGAAGTCGTTCCAGAAGACCGCGCCCTGCGCGAGCGCCCATTCGATCTCGGCTCGCCGCGAGGTCTTTCCCTCGAGGTCGCGGGCGCGCTCGAGGAGCCGCCAGGCACGGTCGTAATCGCCGCGCGCGAGCAGCATCTTCCCGTAGAGCGCGAGCTGAGCCGGGTTCTTCTCGAGCTCCTCGCGCGGCTGCTCCTCCAGGTACTTCTGCAGCTCCGGGAAATAGCCCCGCTCGAGTCCCTCCTCCGCGTTGAAGAGCAGCTGGGGCATCCGGACGTCGTCCTCGGGCAGCACGAAGACGTCGGCGCCGGACAGAACCGCGGTGCAGGCGGCGGCGGCCAGCAGCACCGCGGCCGACGACCCGGCGAGCGCCCACACGGCGAGCCGGCTCCGCCGGGCGCGGGGAGGATGCATCCGAACGCGCGCTCTCAAGAGGCGCTAACCCGTCCGCACGCGCGAAGGCGCCGCCGCGTCAAGGCTTCGGAAAGCTCGCCCTCGCCTTCTCCATGGCCTGGAGCGACGGCGGGTCCCTCTGGAGGACGCTTTCTCCGTAGCCCGGCTTCGTGATGAACGCGAAGTCCACGAACTCGTAGGGGAGCCGCCCGGGAAGATCCTTGCGGAAGTAGCGCCAGGTCTCCTTCCAGTTCTGAGAGGGCTGATTCATGCTGGTCCCGATGCCGGCCACCGCGTCGACTCGCGCGACCTGAGCCGCGCGGCTGCCTCCCGGAGCGGCGGCGATCTGGACCTGGCCCGGCGTGTAGAGGTACAGCGCGGCCGGGTCCGCCGTGTCGTCTCCCGTCTTCATCGGTTTCTGGATCGTATAGGCCGGCGCTCCGAGCAGGACGAACACCGTTCCGCGGTCGGTGTAGCTCCCCCGCGTCTCGCCCTGGACGAAGTACTGGTCGGCGAAGGCGACGCGGCGCTCGAACTCGTCCCGGAACTCGTTCTCCGGAGTCTCGGGCGTCCGGTCCCGATCCTTCCAGAACTTCGTGATGAACTCGGAGCGCGCGATCGGATCGGTGATCCGCCGGAACTCCTCCGCCTCGGACGCGGTCAGCAGGAATCGCGCGGGCCCGTCCGCCCAGTCCTCTTCCGCCGGCGGATGAAGGGCCTCGGCGGGCGCCCTGAAGGCCTTGTACGCCGCCGCGATGCCGTTCCCCTTGGGCTCCTCCGAGGGCGCGCCGGGGTCCTTCAGGGACTTCTGCGCGGTCTCGAAGGTCGTGATGACCTTCTTCGGATACATCGCCGGATCCAGGCGGGCATTGGGACTCGTGGCGAGGTAGAGGAGGAACTCGCCCCTCGCATCGTCCTCCTGGCCGCGCGCGGCGAGGCAGACGCCGCGGTAAAACGCGAGCGACGGAGCGAGAGCCAACCGGTCGTTCTCGAGGCCCGGCCGCTGGCTGGCCTTGTCGATCTGATCGAGCGTCGAGAGCGCCGCCTCGTATGATCCGAGCTTCACCTGCTCCTTGGCCTTGTGGAACAGGTCGGGAAGGGTCATGGCGCTGGGGACCTGGGCGGCCGAGAGCGACGCAGCGCCGAGGAGGACCAGAAGGCTCGAAAGGATCGAAGGGCGACGCATGGGATACCTCCGGAGATTCAGACGGTTGGAAAAAGCATTCCGCGCGAATTCACCTCACGATTTCGGGACGGCGCCCTTGGCGCGCTCGAGGGCGTCGAGGGACGCCGGGTCTCTCTGCAGTACGTTCTCTCCGTATCCGGGTTTCGTGATGAACTGGACGTCGACGTACTCGTAGGGCAGGCCCTTGAGATCCTTCCGGTAGTACCGCCAGACCTCCCTCCAGTTCGACGACGGCGAGTTCATGGTCGTCCCGATGCCGCTCGCCTGGTCCGTGTTCGCCACCGTCTGGGAGCGGCTCAGGCCCGTTCCCTTGCCGCCGAGAGTCGCCGCCTGCTGGGTGCCCGGCGTGTAGAGGGAGAGTGCCGCCGGGTCAGCGGTGTCGTCGCCCGTCTGGAGCGGCTTCTGGCTCGACCGCGCCGGGGGGCCGAGCAGGATGAAGACCATTCCGCGGTCGGTGAGGCTGCCCCGCCTCTCGCCCTGGCCGAAGTACTGATCCGCGAAGGCGGCGCGCTTCTCG
>Ga0157379_10004389_pt1 | contig 12076 bp, 15 predicted proteins | sample S25metaG_FD_121802 | JGI IMG/M metagenome (GOLD analysis project Ga0157379, IMG submission 121802) | Switchgrass rhizosphere microbial communities from Kellogg Biological Station, Michigan, USA - S2-5 metaG | ecosystem: Host-associated > Plants > Roots > Rhizosphere > Soil | place: USA... | reverse complement strand
TTCGGTAAATAGTAACATGGAATCCTCAGAATGACTTACGAAGACACCAGCACCACACTCGGGGGTGGGGCACTCACGACGTAAGCGCTTTATCTTGCCATCAGAGTCAACCTTATAGTACTTAAGGATGGCCATCTTGACCTTCTTGCGCTTGTGCTTGATCTTCTTTGGGGTCTATACAAAAGTTAGCACCATATGGTAAAACAAATGTGCAGGCGACTGACATTGTAGGTCTTCTTCTTGCGCTTCTTAGCACCACCACGCAGACGAAGGACGAGATGCAGAGTTGACTCCTTTTGGATGTTATAATCGGAAAGAGTACGCCCATCCTCAAGCTGCTTTCCGGCGAAAATCAACCGCTGTTGATCGGGGGGGATACTGCATCGATATGGTAAGTAGGGCGAGGTGGATGCAAGATGATATTGCGTACCCCTCCTTGTCTTGGATCTTGGCCTTGACATTGTCGATGGTGTCCGAAGATTCTACCTCAAGGGTGATGGTCTTACCCGTGAGGCTGAAATATGGATGTGAGCCACTACCCAGACGTAACGGACATGAATGCCTACGTTTTTACGAAAATTTGCATATTGCTAAAGAACCGACGAATGTCAGCGACAAGTCGACCATCGACAGAGTGCAACGTACCTAAAAGTAGGATTTTACTGTCGACAGAACGCTCACGTCTGTCCAACAAATAGATGGAGTCTTCGACTAGAGCGATCCTAAGGCTCTTGAGGAAGGGCTTGAAGAATGATGGCGAGGGCTTGAGGACGGAGGAAAACGTGACTAAGCAACTACAAAACTGTAATACTGTCTCAGCGCCCCAGTACTCGGCGCGGACCGATTTTAGGCGTCTCTTGCAAGCGCTCACTCGCTAATGGAAGACGCGTCGTGTCACAGGCGCGTTTTGTCACAACCTCTAAGCAACAATGAGCATCAGCGATACTGAGATGGTCGATTCTGAACCAGTCGTTACGTCGACTGCATCCAAAGGGAAGCAGAAGGCGGACAACGGTGCCCCAGATCGCGACAACTTACCCTGGTATGTCCCATTTGACTTACTCCTACTCCTACGATTCACCAAGGTTCATAGGGTGGAGAAGTACAGGCCAGTTACCCTCAACGATGTCGTTTCTCATCACCAAATTACGAGCACAAGTGAGTGTTTAATATCTCAGAGGCGATATCCTCTAACGATCAATATAGTTGAAAAGTTTATTGAGAAAAACCGACTACCTCATCTATTGTTCTATGGTCCCCCTGGTACCGGAAAGACAAGTACCATCCTTGCAGTGGCGCGTCGTATATATGGTTCGGATTATAAGAAGCAAACCTTGGAGGTCCGACTACGTTATATCTCATCCAACTCGCTACTAAATACGCGCCATTGCAGTTGAACGCGTCGGATGACCGTGGTATCGATGTTGTGAGGGAGCAGATCAAGCAGTTCGCAGAAACACGTACATTGTTCAAGTAAGTCCAAATTTCCATATCCTTCAATGTCATATAACAATTGGATATAGCAAGGGCTTCAAGCTCATTATTCTCGACGAAGCGGATATGATGACCAACGCAGCCCAAAGCGCACTTCGACGCGTCATTGAACAATATACCAAGAACGTTCGCTTTTGCATTATTTGCAACTATGTAAACAAGATCACACCAGCCATACAATCGCGTTGTACACGCTTCCGTTTCTCACCTTTGCCTATCGAAGAAGTTGATAGACGAATAATTGATGTAATTGAAGCCGAGAAGTGGGTCTGTTTGTATTAAAACTAGTATCTCTTCTAATGCTGAACTAATTCTTTCCAGTGTAAAAATCACCGACGACGGGAAGAAGGCCCTGCTCAAGCTCTCCAAGGGTGACATGCGTCGCGCGCTGAATATCTTACAAGCATGCCATGCTGCATACGACTTGACAACTGAGAATGAGATATACAGTTGCACAGGCAATCCTCATCCTTCGGATATTGAAACCATCGTCAACTCTATGATGTCAGACGACTTTACGACTTGCTATCAAAGTATGATATTTCACAATAATTACTCATCCCTACGGATGCTTATTTAAATTATAGTGGTTACGAAAATGAAGACTGAACGAGGTCTAGCCTTACAAGATCTAATAACAGGGGCTTATGAGTATATGGAGACCATTGAATTCCCACCTCAGTCCAGGGTTTACTTACTAGAATTCTTAGCGACCACAGAGTGCGTTATCTATATCATCACCATTTTTATTACCTACTAATTACTATTATTCAGACATCGTCTTTCTACTGGAGGGAGTGAGAAGATGCAGTTGACCGCATTGCTTGCCGCGTTCAAGAATGCGATCCAGCTAGCGACCAAAAAATAATTCATGGGCATCACGATTTAACATTGTATTTTAATTATTATTACTTGAGCATGTGCTACAACGAAGAGGTCCTACAAAATAATTCGCTGAGGCAATTGGGTGGCGTGACAGCCGTGACAACGCCTCTAACTTTCGCGATCAACTCCAGCCAATTCTTATTCCTTAGTTACTTTTGATTTAAATGGATCAGGTGTGTTAAGTCTGGATATTGTCTGTTTATAATACTCACAAACTGACTATAGTTGTTAGGATGCATTCCGACAACTCATAAGCGTACCCAGACCTGGAGGTTCGAACGCCTCTCCTTCGTATGCTCCTAAACATTCCAATAAGTAAGTCCTCATTTGTCATGTTGAAGAAATCCGTTGACCCCGTATACGTTTAGGAAAGTGATACCTGCGTCTCAACCCGCATTCCAACCTCGGAAAGTCAAGAAGAAGAAAGGAGATGACTATCGAGATCGGGCATCTGAACGACGGGCTGGTGTTAACGAGTATTCAAAGGTGCCTGATGATGACCTTCGTTTTACGCTTTATTTCTCAACCTACATGGATCATAGGTTGAATCCGTGCTAGAAGACTTCGAGAAGCGTACAGCTGACATTGAGGACCGCGAGACTGTAAGACGCTTGGTTTCTCGAACACTTGCATTGCATCTAACGTTTGAACAGATTGAGAAACAACGGCAATATTTAGGGGGCGATGAGGACCACACAATTCTAGTAAAGGGTCTAGATTTCGCCTTACTGGAACAAAATAAGGCCAAACTTGCTGCGTCAACTGCCAAAGACGAAGACGAATTCCTGGAAGCCGTGTTTCATGAGATTAAAACAGAGCCTTCTGTTCCAAAGAAGCGAACGAGAGAAGATATTGTACGCGAATTGAAGGAGAAGAGAGCATCTGGGAGTTTAGACGCACCTGCCGCGACTGCTCTGGATCCGTTGGAGAAAGCGAAGGTGGTGGGGAAGTTTAAGCCTATTGGGGCGCCGACTACCTCGAAGGATAAAGGGAAGGAGAAGGAAGATGGGAAGAGAAAGAAGAAGAAGCGAAAGATCGTTTCAGACAAATCAACCAATGTTGAACAGGACAAAACCGCTGCCGCCAGCTCCACAGAATCTTTGAAGCCAGTACAACCCGAACAGTCTTCATCAGCTCCCGCCGCACCCGTTGTAGATGAGGACTTTGATATCTTTGGCGATGTTGAAGAATACAAGGGTTTGGAAATAGATGACGAGGGCTCGGGCGAAGATCAAGAGAAACCCGCCAAACGGAAGCCTATCACTGAACCCTCAACGGAGTCTTTGGATGCCCCACCACCACCTCTGCCAAAGAAATGGTTCAATGACCTCAACGACGAATCGGGCCCTTCCGTTGCAGGTCCCTCAACATTACGTTCCAAGAGCATTGAAGCCCAAGAACTCGAACCTCCAGAGAAAGAAGGCGGCGAAGAAATAGAAGGCCCCGAAGAGCCCGTTCGTCTCGCACCACTCGCATCATCGACTGTTCCGTCTATTAAGGATTTACTTGCTTTGGATGCTCAAGCGGAGGCTGCCGCAAAGAGGAAGGCTCGGAAAGAGAAGAAAAAGAATAAGGAGGCGGGGAAGAAGGAGTTGTCTGATACGGCGAAGCTTGATAGGGATTATCAGAAGTGAGTTTTGGTTGTGTGTGCTTTGGTTTTCGGTACTAATATGTTGGTTTAGGCTTAATTCTTATATGTCGAAGAAGGGTTGATTTTTTAATATGTTTGTGGACCATTCTGTTCTTGAATATAGAGTGTGTTGGAAGTCTTTTTTCCCCTTTCTGTCTACTTTATGCGACTTGGGAGGATCTCGGCATTCCGTAAGCTATGACCTTCGGCTTGTAACACGGAAAGAGGAGGAAGAGAACGTTGTTCTTTTCCGGACATTAGCCCTTAACGTTTGAGAATGTCGCTTAGGTTCACTCATGGCAGATTTAACAAAAATAATAACTGCATGAGTTCATGTCGCTAACCTTTGATGTACAGTCGCCACCACAGCCACACCGCTGCAGTCATTGGTCATTGGCACCTCAAGATGGCAACTCCGCCAACTACCAGCCCTCTGGTCTCTACCCTTTCACTTAAGCATTATGATTCCTGAATGGCTTTCAACAGCTGCGAGCGTTGGTATGGCGGTGAGTATTACGTCTTCACTGACCTCTGTCGGACCTGAGGGAATGTGCTAGGTTGGACCGCCATTGGTCTATGCCGACCAAACGTATAGTATCATTAAGAAACGCGACTCAACAGGTGAATTCAAAGGGTCTTGTGTTAGGAAAATGGCTAAAATGTTGTATAGGCTTCTCCAGAGACGTTTGTGCTATCTTGTTAATAGCCAATATTACAAGATGTTTCTACTGGTTAGGAAGTCGATTCGAATTCGCGTTGCTCGTCCAGTCCATTTTGATGATTGCTGCTCAGGTAAGGGAATTTTAGATTAGACATTTACTCGCATTATATCTAATCCTTCTTCCAGCTCCTTCTTCTTTACATCTGCCTTCGATTTAGACCAATCCTTTCACCTGAAAGCCTCGGAATTTCCGCAAGGCCATTTTCATTCTGGCAGTGGACTCATTACAGGAACTACATCGAATTTCTGGCCGCATTAATGTAAGAACCTTTCAGCACACCTGTATTTATTGACCGCTGAACTGCTTACAATAGTTTGTGCCATGCGATTGCCTACCTCATCTTGGGGCGCCAGAGTTGGTACACTGACGTGCTCGGTTTCGCAGCATTAGGGATTGAGAGTATGCTGCCTATCCCACAATTAATAAGGTTCGTCTATACCCATAGTCTCCTAGGTCCGTGTTGGGTCATATTTTGAACTATCTGCAGTAATTTCCAGAACCGCTCCTTGTATGGGTTTAGGATGTCCACCCTTCTAGGCTGGCTGGGCGGAGATGCCTTCAAGTGAGAATTTCCTTGAGGCTGCAAGAAATATTACTGATATTTCGTTCAGGGCTGTATATTTCTTCGTCCAGCATTCCCAGCTTCCATTCAAAGTGGGAGCTATCTTCCAGCTCAGCGTGGACTTCGGTTAGGAGTTCTTTACACATTTTCCAGACGCCATACTAACAACATCTTTCAGCCATTGCTGTGCAAAAATTGGTTTACGGTAGTCCGCCTCCTCCAACAGTGCTTGAAGCGGAGGATATTGAACAAGCTCTTGTTATCGACACCGAAATGGAATAGATACACTATTTTCTTGAATATTTATCATGAGTTTACTTTCTGCATGAAATATAATTAATTGTTTGAATTGTACCTCTGGTTTCCTGTGCCTGTGTGATGTTCAATGGACCTCATGTTGAGCGTGAGAAGATATCCAAACACACTTTGTGCGGGTTGACCGTGACAACACGTACGCAGCTTTGCCTCCTTTATGACTCTTTTCCTATAATTTACTCTTTACCTTCAGTATACTGTCATGGATACCTCCAAACCTATCGCATTTGCCGAGCATTTGCAGCTGTCGAGTGTTGGCATTCAGCCAACCTCTGTATCTTTCCAGGTCAGCACATTCGGTAGCCAATATTGAACGCAGCATTGACTTGAGCTCTCCAGACACTTACACTAGAATCGGACCACTTCATCTGCGTTCGAGAGAAAGTCAATGACAAAGATCAGGTTGTCATTATCGACTTAGCTGACGCCAACAATGTCCTACGTCGTCCAATTACTGCGGACTCTGCTATCATGCACCCAAAGGAAAAGATTCTGGCTCTAAAGGGTCCGTTTGAGCGGTATTGAATGCAGTACATCAATTATTTATTCTTTTTCTTGTAGCCCAAAGGCAACTCCAAGTATTCAATATTCAGACCAAGTCCAAAGTCAAGTCACACATCATGAACGAGGATGTTATATTTTGGAAATGGGTGTCTGATTCTATCATTGGCCTTGTGACGGAATCTTCAGTCTATCACTGGACAATAGCAGACGAAACCTCACCACCCCAGAAGATGTTCGATAGACATGCATCTCTAACTGGTGCCCAGATTATTAACTATCGTATAACTCCTGATGAGAAGTGGTTCGTAGTTGTTGGGATCGCTAGCAATACGACCAACCCCGCAGGTTTCAAAGTACGAGGTGCAATGCAGCTGTACAGCAAGGAGCGAGGAGTCAGTCAAGCTATCGAGGGGCATGCTGCAGCCTTTGCAGAGCTCAAGTTGGACGGCGCAACAAATCCCACTAAACTGTTTACTTTTGCCCTTCGAACAGCGACGGGTGCCAAGGTATGTAGACAGGTATGATCTGAGTTCTTCAACCTAATATCCTATTGCAGTTGCATATTGTTGAAATCGACCATAACCCCGCCAATCCAGTTTTCCAGAAGAAGGCCGTGGATGTCTACTTCCCGGCTGAAGCTCCACTTGATTTCCCAGTAGCCATGCAAGTTTCAAAGCGTCACGGAATCGTCTACCTCGTCACCAAATTTGGCTTCATTCACCTCTATGACCTCGAAACTGGCACTTGCGTGTACATGCACCGCATCAGCTTGGACACAATCTTCGTTACTGCGGAATACGAAATCGGTGACGGTATCATTGGCGTCAACAAGAAGGGACAAGTTCTCAGCGTTAGCGTCGACGACTCGACGATTATTCCTTACATCCTTGGCACTTTGAACAATACTGAGCTGGCGTTCAAGCTTGCAAGTCGTGCTAACTTGCCTGGAGCCGATGATCTTTATGTCCGTCAATATCAGACACTATTCCAGAGTGGCCAATACGGTGAAGCTGCCAAAGTTGCAGCTAGCTCCCCAAGGGTATTGCGTTCTATACGTTTTCATCTCGGATACTGATTTGATCGTCGTTTTAGGGAATTCTCAGAACCGCCACTACTATTGAGGCATTCAAGGCGGCCCCCGCACCACCGGGTGGATTGTCGCCTATCCTTCAGTACTTCGGCGTATTGTTGGAGCGTGGTGAATTGAACAAGCTTGAATCAGTTGAACTTGCTCGTCCAGTTCTTGCTCAAGGCCGCAAGCAACTGCTTGAGAAATGGCTCAAGGAGAACAAGGTATGTTCAGCTGAATCTCCATCTCATTTCTTTTCCTAACATCGTCATAGCTCGACTGCAGTGAGGAACTCGGAGATATCGTCCGGCTGCACGACATGACCCTGGCTTTGAGCGTTTACCTTCGCGCAAATGTTCCTAACAAGGTCATCGCATGCTTCGCTGAGACTGGTCAAACAGACAAGATTGTCCTATACTCGAAGAAGGTTGGATACACCCCGGATTACGTTGGGTTACTGCAACATATTATGCGCGTGAATCCCGATAAGGGTGCTGAATTTGCAAGCCAGCTTGTTAACGACGAATCTGGTCCGTTGGTTGATATCGAGCGGGTAAGGTTTTCAGTGTCGACTGTGGTGTAACAAGCTATCTGACGAGTGTCTGCAGGTTGTCGACATTTTCATGGGTCAAAACATGATCCAACAAGCAACATCATTCTTACTTGATGCTTTAAAGGAGAACCGTCCTGAGCAAGGACACCTTCAGACCCGTCTTTTGGAGATGAACCTGGTTCATGCACCACAAGTCGCTGATGCTATCCTTGGCAACGAGATGTTCACTCATTATGACAGGCCCAGGATTGCCAACCTTTGCGAAAAAGCTGGTTTATTACAAAGGGTATGCTATATTCTCCCTAGTTATCGACGATTTACTCATTGTCTATTCAGGCTTTGGAACACTACGAGGATATTGCGGATATCAAGAGGGCTATCGTCCACACAAATGTTCTGCAGCCCGATTGGATCGTCACCTATTTCAGCCGTTTGACCACAGAACAATCCTTCGCATGCATGCAAGAGATGCTCCGAGTGAACATCCGCCAGAACCTGCAGACTGTCGTCCAGATTGCGACTAAGTATTCCGATATTCTCGGCCCCGTCAAGCTCATCGAGATGTTCGAATCTTTCAAGAGCTTCGAAGGTGATCCTAATTCTGAAGATCGAAAATCGTTGATTCTGAATTAAACATTTTTTGCCAGGTCTTTACTACTATCTTGGCTCCGTCGTCAACCTTAGCCAGGATCCCGAGGTTCACTTCAAGTACATCCAAGCTGCTACACGAACAGGCCAAATCCGCGAAGTCGAGCGGATCTGTAGGGAGAGCAACTTTTACAACCCAGACAAAGTCAAGAACTTCCTCAAGGAAGCCAAGCTCACTGATCAATTGCCATTGATCATCGTTTGCGACCGCTTCGACTTCGTTCATGATTTGGTTCTCTATCTGTACCAGAATGGTCTGACCAACTTCATCGAAGTCTATGTCCAACGCGTCAACTCTGCTCGTACACCTCAGGTTGTTGGTGGTCTCCTTGATGTTGACTGCGATGAACAGACTATCAAAAATCTACTAGCTTCCGTTACTGGTATCTTCCCTGTCAACGAACTTGTCGAGGAAGTGGAGACCCGCAATCGCCTGAAGCTTATCCAGCCTTGGATTCAATCCAAGATCGAGGGTGGCAGTCAAGACCCTGCGTTGTATAATGCTTTGGCGAAGATCTTGATCGATAGTAACAACAACCCTGAGGCATTCTTGAAGGAGAACACCGTAAGCGCCATTTGGTCCAATATGGTATCAGAACTCTGACTATCGTTTCAGATCTACGAGCCCCTCGTCGTTGGTAAATACTGCGAGAAGCGTGATCCGTATTTGGCGTACATCGCGTATGCGAAAGGCTTCTGCGATGATGAGCTTATCTCCATTACGAATGACAATGCTATGTTCAAGCATCAAGCTCGTTATCTCGTCAAACGCCGTCAACTGGACCTATGGGCTCAAGTCTTGGTTCCTGAGAACATGCATCGTCGTCAATTGATTGACCAGGTATGTTTATCGTTAGTATAAATTATGGTGGAAACTCATTGTTATTTTCCAAGGTTGTCGCAACCGCGATCCCTGAAACCACGGACCCCGACGATGTCTCTGTCACCGTCAAGGCTTTCATCGCCGCCGATCTACCTCTCGAGCTAATCGAACTATTGGAGAAGATTATCATTGAGCCATCTCCCTTCAGCGAGAACCGCAACTTGCAAAACCTTTTGATGTTAACTGCTGTCAGGTCCGAGCCTGGAAAGGTTGTAGGGTACATCAACAAGTTGGAGCACTACGATGTCCAAGATATTGCAAAAATCGCCACCGACAACCGTCTTTATGAGGAAGCCTTGACCATCTACAAGAAGTATGGTCAACACGCGGAGGCTATGACTGTTCTCGTGGAGCATATTGTCAGTCTGGATCGTGGTGTCGAATATGCCAACAAGGTCAACTTGCCGGAAGTTTGGAGCCGATTGGCAAAGGCCCAACTCGACGGTCTGCGGATTAGGGATGCTATCGGTTAGCGTTACTCTTTTTATATTCATCACACACATTGCTGATAATACTGATTTCTTCAGAGTCTTACATCAAGGCGGATGATCCTTCCAACTTCGCTGAAGTCATTGAGATTACCAATCAAGCTGGCAAGCATGATGACCTAGTTCGCTACCTCCAAATGGCTCGCAAGACCCTTCGTGAGCCACAAATCGACACTGAACTGGCATACGCCTACGCGAAGACCGACCGTCTACATGATATGGAAGACTTCTTGGGCATGACCAATGTTGCTGACATTCTCGTGGTCGGAGAGAAATGTTTCCAGGACGAGCTGTACCAAGCTGCCAAGTTGTTGTTCACTAGCATCTCTAACTGGGCACGACTTGCTACTACTCTCATCTATCTTGAAGAGAACCAAGCGGCTGTCGAAAGTGCACGCAAGGCAGGAAACACTCAGTAAGAACGTTATTCGGATCCTACTAGTATATCACTAATATTTGACACTTAGGGTCTGGAAACAAGTTCATGCCGCTTGCATTGCCAAGACGGAATTCCGTCTTGTACGTTTGTTTGTTGCAATTTTACCTCCGTCTAAATGAGTACCCTTTAGGCACAAATTTGCGGTCTTAACATTGTCGTCCATGCTGTAAGTCTTTATTTCCTATGATAGTAAAGTCATTCACTGATAAATTATCTTAGGAGGAGCTTGGTGGTATTATTCGGGAATACGAAAGACGTGGCTATTTCGATGAAATTCTGTCTCTTTTGGAGGCAGCATTAAGTCTGGAGCGTGCACATGTAAGTTCAGCCGCGGATCGTCTATGAAGGATGCTGTATTGACTTGGTGTAGATGGGTATTTTCACAGAACTGTCTGTCTTGTATAGCAGATATAGGCCCGAGAAATGTGAGTGGATACCATAGCAAACGCTGTCAATTTCTGATATGGATGATGTATTCAGTGATGGAGCACCTGAAGCTTTTTGTCTCTCGTATCAACATTCCTAAGGTAATACTTTTTAAGTTTCGCGATTTTTTGCTGATGGTTTATGTAGGTCATCAAAGCTGCTGAACAAGCTCATCTATGGCCCGAGTTGGTCTTCTTGTATGTGAAATACGACGAATTTGTTAGTCTATTCTTGTCCGCTCGATTCATCTTGATGTCCTGACTTTCTGCTTAGGACAATGCGGCGTTAGCCATGATGGAACGGGCTGCGGACGCCTGGGAACACAACCAATTCAAGGATGTAATCGTCCGTGTTGCCAACGTGGAGATGTGAGTGATCTAGCTATCTGCCTTTGGTAGACTATTTTCTGACATTTTCGATAGTTACTACAGGGTATGAGAATATTCTCTCTGCTTATATCAAAACCTTATTTGCTTTCCAGGCGCTTGGATTCTATCTTGAGCAACAGCCCACTCTCTTGACCGATCTCCTTACCGTTCTTATTCCCCGAATTGACCACACCCGAGTGGTACGCATCTTCCAAAAGCAAGACAACGTTCCTCTCATCCGTTCCTATCTCATTGCCGTTCAACATGTATGTGATGTGACGATTTTGTCAGATATTCATACTCATTCCCTTTTAGCTCAACATCGAAGCGGTCAACGATGCCTATAATGACTTATTAATCGAGGAGGAAGACTACAAGACATTGAGGGATTCCATTGATAGCTTCGATAACTTCAACAATATTGGTCTTGCTAAGCGTTTGGAGGGACACGAATTACTCGAGTTCCGTCGTTTGGCCGCCCATTTGTACAAGGTATGTCCACAAATCGACGAATGAGACGTCGTTTTAACAAGTCTACAGAAAAACAAGAAGTGGGAAGAATCGTTATCACTGTCGAAGCAAGACAAGCTGTTCAAGGATGCTATTATCACGGCCGCTTCATCTTCTTCTACAGAAGTCGCCGAGGAGCTCCTGACGTATTTCGTGGAAATTGGCAACAAGGAGTGCTTTGCCGCCATGCTATACGCTGGCTTTGACCTTTTACGGCCAGATATTGTTGAAGAGCTAGCTTGGCAACACGCTCTCAACGACTTCTATATGCCATATAAGCTCCAGAGTCAACGTCATCTTGTCGAAAAGGTGCGTTAAATGCCGATTCCTTCGAAACCTTGACTGACTGAATCCTCTAAGCTCGCTGCGCTCGAGAAGGAGGTCAAGGAGCGTGCAAAGAAGGACACCCAAAAAGAGCAGCTTGAAGCTGAACAGCCCATTATAAATCCTGGTGGTTTCGGCAATCGTCTAATGATCACTCAAAATGGGTAGGTTCTGTCTACTACTCCTGAATTTCACGTTGTTGAGACAGCTTGCAGTTTCACGGGTGCCCCTCCCGCCTTTGGCAATGGTGTCGCAC
>Ga0157379_10004388_pt1 | contig 12077 bp, 10 predicted proteins | sample S25metaG_FD_121802 | JGI IMG/M metagenome (GOLD analysis project Ga0157379, IMG submission 121802) | Switchgrass rhizosphere microbial communities from Kellogg Biological Station, Michigan, USA - S2-5 metaG | ecosystem: Host-associated > Plants > Roots > Rhizosphere > Soil | place: USA... | reverse complement strand
CGCCCACTAATCCTCGATCGGTATTCCGGACCGGTGAAAGCCGGTCTTTCTCTCACTGTGCAACACCTCTCCAGTTCACTAGTATTTCAAGCATACTGTTTGGTGAGACTGAGCTACGTCTGGAGAATCTAGGACATCTCACTCTAACTTGTTCAACAAATTTCCTGAAACGCTCCAATAGGAGTACTTATACTATGAACCCAATCTTCGACACCATTGTCGTTGGAGCTGGATGGTCTGGCGTGGTTGCAGCTCAGAATCTTAATCTCAAGGGATATTCAGTCTTAGTTCTGGAAGCACGAGATAGGATTGGAGGACGGGCGAGAACTCACGTGTCCGATATGCATGCTCCTGTCGATCTGGGCTGTAGTTGGATTCATGGTGAGGAGACATTGTGCTTGCATTCTTACAATAGCAGATAAACTTCTTTATTTAATCTAAGGTTATAAGGAAGGAAATCCGACAAAATATATTGCTAAAGAATTAGGTGTGGTAAGAGAATCACCTTGTTTCATCGGATCGATCCATTTATTCCCTATTGTCATAGACGGTCAATTTACCTAAGCCTACCCAGTCTGTCATATACGGAGAAGGCGGTAAGGCCATTTCAGTATATGATGAAGCGTACCTTAGACTGATTCCAAAAACGGCAGGACCACTTCCAAGTGACGTTTCATCAAACCTTCAGTCAAGTCTATCCTCTGCTCGCACTCATGCTTATTTGGACTCACAGACAAACATACCCGCCCCAGATGCATCCGCTTCCCTTGCAGATCACTTCTTTGGACCATATTCTGCACTTTCTACGTCCAGTTCCCCTTCCCAAGCCAAGAACTTCGCCCGATCCATAGAGATCCCCTTTGGTGCCCCTCTTGAGGATCTGAGTCTCCGCTGGGCAGGATGGGAGAATTCCCTTGCGGGTTCGGATGCGGCCCCGGAATCTGGTTTCCAACCACTCGTTGAAAAGCTCATGAACAAGGCGATTTATAATGGAACTGAAATACGGCTCAACGAAGTCGTTGAATCCATCTTCAAAGAAGCTGATGGTGTCGTTGTCTGTGCTTCTAGTGGCCAGTTCCGCGCGAGGACAGTGTTATGCACGATCCCGTTGGGTGTTCTTAAAACGGGCTCTCTGACGTTCACCCCATCTTTTCCCGCGAGAAGACTGGAAGTAATCTCCAGGACACATGTTGGAGCCCTGGAAAAGATTGTCCTTGCATATCCAGAAGCCTGGTGGCCGGACGCTGCCACAGTCGGTTCATTCACGTTCTTACCTGTTCAAAAACATAATTCCCCCACGCAAGAAGATACCCCTTTGAGTATCCTTCAATCTCACACTATTTCGGTCGCGTCCTTCGCCGCGCCTTCTCTCCCCAGCCCTCATTCTACCCTATTGTTATATATCTCCTCCACCCCTGCTCGACGTCTGGCCAGATTCTCTGATGATGAAGTTACCCAGGCTGCTCATGAATTCCTTATTTGTCGTTTCAAACCTTCAAACCCAACACCGTCTCCTCTGGGACAAGTCCGAACGAATTGGCTGGAGGAGCCGTATTCTAGAGGGGCAACGACCACGCCATCCATCGTGGGGAAAGGCAGAAGTCCTTTAGATTTCATGGAGTTAGGAAAGCCATTATGGGAGGGAAGACTCGGATTTGCAGGCGAACACACAGAGCCGAATCATAGAGGAAGTATATCTGGCGCTGTGTTCAGTGGGGAGAGGGAGGCTTTGAGAATTGACAGGTTGTTGAAATTTTTGGATGAGAAAGATTAATTGGTATAAAATCAAAGAAACAATTCATCGACTTTCTTAGCGATAAGCTGCCGTCCAAATATTTTGGCTCTCAAAAATCACCTGAAAATCGGTTCTGCTTACCGCTGACGTAAGCGGACAGTGTTCATCACCTTTCCTTCTTCCCATCACCCAAGAACTTCTGTGTAGCATTCAGTCATATGTTTACTATGTTTGTTGCATCTGTCCAATTCGTCCTGTATGCCTCGGGTCAGTCTATTCAGTCCAGATGGGGCTTGCCGTTCTCCAACCGAATTGCATCCGCGAGGATACCGTCCACGCCCTTCTACATCCCATTCACCTAATCATGTTATCATCCAGAACGGTACACACGACCGTTTCATTGACCAATTATAACACTCCGGGCAACAACTCCTGGTTCTCTCGAGTTCCCATGATGGCACATGCAGTCGGGCTAGCTTTTCAGCTCGCCTGAACCATCTGGGGGGTGCCTGAAGGTACGCGTGGGGACCTGTGAATTCTCGATGGACGTCTTTATCGTCTACCAGGATATGCATGCTTAACGTACCATGAACGATCTCCCGTAGAACCCTTGACTTGCATCTGGAACCATTGGCGCCGATTCCCACAAGGTATGTATATATATCTACATTCCTCCCATGATTCTCGTTATCTGACTAGACCTCTCCAATTACAAAAATATAGTATTTGGCAGGATCATTCAGAGATCTGCAACCTGCACTAATCAACTGGAAGCACATAGTGTACTTGCCTCAGGATTTTGGCGGTCCCAATAATAAATATTGACAGGGCATCGGCTTCCAATCTCTCATTAAACGACCCGCACCCTTCAGCATGGTAGAGCCATATGGATGTCCGACATCAGATATACCATCAAGCTGTGATGTTAATTCTGAATCGCACCGATGCCACACATTGTCAACTTCCTCCATGTGACAAGAGTCAAAAACACGATATCCGTTATCCAACATTGTTGGTAGGATACGAACCCCCATTGCTTCTCCTGATATCTCTCACCAGAATCCAAAATACCTTCGGCCACTTCTTATCACTGGTTCTCGAAGAGTCTCTGGCCAGACTTTCTCTGTTTTTATGCACATCTCGGATACACGGACGAAAACGATATTGTGGTACAGCTCGATCAAACGGAAGTTGAATTAATATATAATCAAACATGGGCTCATCGTGAAGGATCCCCAGGGATATCAGTATGCGTACCCTTTCCTTTGCAGTCTTGGCCATAGGCTTTGGATTGTCTTGGGCTACCCCATCCCTATACTCTCGTCGCGTGGTGCACGAGAAAAGGGCTCACGATCCTCCCGGTTGGACTCGTACCCGTAAACTCGATGCAGATGTCGTTCTTCCCATGCGCTTCGGGTAAGGCCTTTCAAAATGACCACACTATTTTGCCTCTGACCGCTTTCCTAGGTTGAAGCAGAACAATGTAGATCGCATGGAAGAATTCCTTATGGACGTTTCACACCCGGAGAGTCCCAACTACGGGAAGCACTGGTCCGCTGAGAAGGTCGCAGACATGTTTGCTCCAAGCAAAGAGTCCGTAGAGGCTGTCCGTGCATGGTTGCACAGTTCTGGTTTCCATCCCGAACGTGTTAAACTGTCTCCCGGACGCAACTGGGTTGATGTTAATGCAACGACCGCAGAGGTCGAAGCTCTCTTGGAAGCTGAATACCACGTCTACTCGCATGAATTTGGTGGGGAACACATTGGTAAATGACGTCAGTCATCATCGAACCCTTATCAAGCTAACCTTCTATTAATAGCTTGTGATTCCTACACCGTTCCTGCCAACTTGCGGGATCATATTGACATCGTTCTCCCAACTGTCAATTTCGACACCAAGCTCGCACCTAAAAGCTCTCATCGTAAGCGCGATGGCAATGAACGTGCTGCTATCAACAAGCATATCGTCATTCCTGGAAAGAAAGCATTTGGAAATCCTTCATCTGCAGACCTTTCCCTTTGCGATCAACAAATTACGCCTGCTTGTCTTCGTGCTTTGTACAAGTTTAATTACAAGCCTGTTCTTTCAAAGAAGAACAGTTATGGAATCGGTGAGTCTTGGTGTTGACTGAAATTTAATTGATTTCTCATTTTATGTGAAGTCGAGTATACGCCTCAAGCATTCTTGCAAGCAGACCTTGATCTTTTCTTTAAGAACTTCAGCCCTTCCCTCGTCGGAGTCGCTCCTCAGTTCGTTTCCATTGATGGCGGTACGTGATATTCCAATGACCATTACGAACCCTAAGGAACTCTCGTGTAGGTGTTGATCAAACCCAATCTCAGGTGAGCGTGAAAAAGTCAATGTGACGTAGAAATCTCTGAACGTGTACGAAGAGCTTCAACTTCAATGGAGAAAGTGACTTGGATCTGGTGCGTCTATTATATATCTTCTCCGTAGTAGTATTCTAAATATGTGTTTTAGGAATACGGCATGGCACTTGTCGATCCTCAACCAGTTACTTTGTATCAGGCTGGTGATCTTGTCCAAGGAGTATGTGAGCTACTTTCATATAGCCCAAATTATCTCTAACATATCCTCTTCCTCAGGCTTCCTTCAACAATCTTCTCGATGCTCTCGACGCCTCATTCTGTACATTCGAGGGTGGCGACGATCCAACCCAAGATGGTACGAATTTCTTGCACGGAAAAGAATTTGTCATTTAAAAGGCTCCCTACAGGTATCTACCCCGATCCCCTACCTGGAGGCTTCACTGGACCTGAGAGCTGCGGTATCGTTAAACCAGCCAATGTCGTCAGTACATCGTACGGATCGCAGGAGCCAGAGATGACCGCTGCATACCAAATCCGTCAATGCAACGAATACGGCAAACTTGGCATGATGGGAGTCACTGTTTTGTTCAGTTCTGGAGATAATGGTGTTGCTGGTTTCAATGGTCTTTGCATTGATCCTGCTACTGGTACGTCGTATATCTGATGTCTCTGGACTGATCACTGAAGGTTGATTTAGGAAAAGAGACGAGAAATGGAACTCGGTTCAACCCTGACTTCCCTGGCAACTGTCCCTTCGTCACCGCAGGTACGTACCGAAAGTTCTTACAAGACTTTTCGTACTAAAATTCATCCAAGTCGGTGCAACTCAGATCCTTGCCAATTGCGAGTATTTCTTAATGAGCCTCCGCCAATCTTTGATTGACTTGGATTTCAGCCACTGTAAACGATCCTGAGAGTGCATGCGAGGAAGTTATCTTCAGGTATACATTTCGTGATCAATGAAATCATTCCGCTCTGACGTACTGTAGTGGTGGGGGATTCTCAGATATATTCCCAATGCCCGACTATCAAAAGGCAGCCGTGACAAGTTTCTTCAAAAACCATCCCCCTCCATTCACCGCTGCACAGTTCAATAATAGCCAGAAGGTCGGCGAATTATCTTCACCGTGGGATTCTGATACTGACCTAGTCGACTGTAGGCAAGAGGCTATCCTGACTTGGCTGCGAATGGGTGAGGGAAAAGATATTTTCTGTATTTTAGGAATGGATCTTGATATATTTTGCTTTCTTTTAGCGCGAACTACGTCATCGGGGTACTCTATATTCTCTGCCTTTAATCGGCTCAGATTACTAACAGCCCTCCAGATTGATGGCGAATTCGCCTTAGTTTTCGGAACGTCATGCTCATCGCCCGTAGTTGGTTCGCTCATCACTGCAATTAATGATGCACGTCTAGCCATTGGCAAAGGTCCTGTAGGTTTCATCAATCCAGCTGTAAGTTGATCGCCTTTGCTTCTGACCATGCAGATGTTAATGCTATACTTGCCAATAGATTTACTCTCCATTATTCCGAGGAGCATTCAACGATATCACCATTGGAGGCAATCAAGGCTGTGGTTAGTAGCCATCCAATTGGATCCACAGTATTTTTCATGCTGACTTGAGTAAATTAACACAGGAACACCCGGGTTCACATCGTAAGTTCTACTGTTCGGTCTGAAGGCGGCTATTGACTCGTTGTTTAGCGTACCTGGCTGGGATCCCGTAACAGGTAAAGATTTCAGTATGTCATTGATCTTGTGGACTCATTTTTTATAGGTGTGGGAACCCCGAACTTCGAGAAACTCCTTCTTCTCTGGCTTCTTGTCCCTTGAAGATAAACATATATGTATCGATATATACGCAAGTAACATTATGAAATAAATGCGAAGAATTTTTCATTACGTTTGAATTTTTCGTATGTTTTGTTGTCGATGAAGCGATCCTCAGTATCCATGGTCAATTTCACATATCTCACATATCTCCAACAGTCTTCCAACGAAACTTAGACACATGAATTCGGATCCCCTTTTGGCAGTATTATCCGCAATAATCTCAAGATTTCTCTTCTATTACGACCCAAACCTATGATAAGGCACAATATACTTACTATCATTCCAGCAGTCCAATGCGCATCATTCCGTATGAAAACTCACCAATCTGATGACGACACCGTTATTCCGGTTTGAAGTCATTCTAAATTTGCCAGGCCAGCACATGGTTGTACGTATTATGTTCAAAATAGCTGCCACTCACGCTGATTTGGCTTTCAGCTGCAGGTCGGTGTCTAGCTTTACCTTCTGTATTGGATTCTTATCAGTGTTGTTTCTGAAACTGGACCAATAATATTTTCAGTTATGCTTGCTATCATTCCCATTTCACTTGCCATTCACGACCCATGCGTCATACGACCGCGAAACTCACATAGTAATATGTCTGGATCGTTCATAAACTATGCCATCAAGTGGGCGAAGGAGCTAGTGCAACCATGCGTTCCCCTTACTTGTTCCTCTTGGCTTGTACTCTGATAGGCGAGGTCTTTCCCTCCCCTTCACTCCATTCGCGCAAAGTTGTTCATGAGAAGAGGGATTTTATTCCTCGGGGTTGGATCCGCTCTCGTAAACTCAGTGTCGATGTAGTTCTTCCTATGCGTTTTGGGTATGTGGATCGGATACGCTAGGAACTCAGCTAATCACGTCTTATTTTCAGATTGAAGCAGAACAATATAGATCGCATCGAAGAGCTGCTGCTAGACGTATCTCATCCAACGAGTGCCAATTATGGCAAACATTGGACTCCAGAGGAGATCTCGAAAACATTTGCTCCCAGTGAAAACAGCATAGAAGCAGTCAAAAAATGGCTTCACGCGGAGGGATTCCCGCCCGATAACATCAGGCTTTCGGCCAGTCATGGCTGGCTCGAAATGAACGCCACTGTGGCTGAAGTAGAACGTCTTCTCGACGCGAAATATTATATCTATTCCCACAATTATGGGAGTGAACAAATAGGTATGAACTATCTCCTCTCTTAGCCCAACGCTTATTCTCCCTTAAAGCCTGTGATTCCTATACTGTCCCGGAGCATATGAGGGAACACATCGATATCATCTTGCCAACAGTCAACTTTGATGCGAAGATTCTTCCACGAGGTAACCCAAAGACCGTAGAAGGTCGCTCCATTGGCAAAGGCTCCATCAAGACCCATGTGAAGACAAGCAGCAAGAAAGTCAAACCCCTTACGACCCCGGGTGATCTATCAAACTGCGACACACAGATCACTCCAGATTGCCTCCGAGCATTATACAATTTTACTAGTTTCACACCCAAGGCCATGTCTAAGAACAGCTATGGGATCGGTGAGTCCTATGTCAGGGGGTCTACTGGGTTTCCTAACGAATTACCAGTCGAGTTTACTCCCCAGGGTAAAGCCGAGTTCCTAAATGAGACATTTCTTCTATTTAATATCTTTGAAGCATTTTTACAAAACGATTTGAATATGTTCTTCAAGAACTTCAGTCCTTCATTAGTAGGCACTACCCCAACGCTCGTGTCAATCGATGGGGGTATGTGGCGTCTCTGGTACAATTTTTTACACTGAACATTATATAGGAACCGTTCAGACAACGCAGCAGAGCTTTGATTTCAATGGCGAAAGTGATTTAGATCTTGTAAGTTGTCTTGCTCCTTTTCCAATTTATAAGACCGCCAGTAACCAAACTCTCATCTGATATTAAGCAATTCGGTATGGCCCTCGTTGCTCCACAGCAGGTTACACTATACCAAGCGGGGGACTTGGTGGAAGGAGTGAGTGGGCTATTCAGTGCTATCCAATGACCACTAAGAGCTCTCTTTAGGCTTCATTTAACAACCTCTTAGACGCCCTTGATGCGTCTTACTGTACATTCCAAGGCGGAGACAATCCTAGCTTTGACGGTATGTAGTACCTGCCATGATTCGACCCCTACTCTTATCAATACGGAGGAACTTGAAGGAATCTACCCGGACAAAGCAAGAGGTGGTTTTAAGGGTGCTGAAAGCTGTGGTATTGTCAAGCCTGCCAATGTCATTAGTATATCCTACGGTTCTCAAGAACCAGAGATGACAGCAGCTTACCAAGTTCGCCAATGTAACGAGTATGCAAAACTCGGGATGATGGGTGTAACAGTCCTTTATAGCTCTGGTGACGATGGAGTGGCAGCCCCGGGCGAATGCATCAACCCTAAAACTGGCATGTCCTCACGTTTTCACAAAACTTTTATCAGGCTAACGCCTTGATTGTACTAGGCAAGGAGACGCCGTCGGGAACAGAATTTGATCCATGTACGTACCTTTTCGTGGCACGAGAATGCTTTTGATATTCCGCACCTCTCAGCATTCCCTGTAAACTGCCCCTTCGTCACAGCGGGTGCGTTTATTCTGATTTGAAAACAAGGTCACTGTTAATGGCTTCGAAATGCAGTCGGTGCCACGCAGATTAATCCAGGCTGTAAGCATCTGAATGTCCTTTCATATGTGATCCACTTCTAAAGTTATACATAGCCACTGTAAATGATCCAGAAAGTGCATGCCAACAAGTCATTTTCAGGCAAATCCGCGCTTGTTCTCTTTCCAGTCTGATAGCTACTAATGCATGAATTAGTGGTGGAGGATTTTCCAATATCTTCGCGATGCCATCCTATCAAGCAGATGCAGTCACTTCGTTCCTTACAAACCATCCACCACCATTCACGGCAGCCCAGTTCAACAATAGTGGAAAGGTATCCATCAACCCATTCATCATCAGTTCGTTAGTTAAGGATTTGTTTAGGCCCGTGGATATCCAGACTTGAGTGCGAACGGGTGTGTTTGTTTGCCTTCGTCCATTATGCCGCATCTTATCCATTATGTATTCCAGAGCGAATTATGTTGTTGCGGTAAATCATTATAATTTACCTTATGGTCAATTTAAACTCCATTCGCTTAGGTTGATGGTCAATTCTCCCTGGTATTCGGAACTTCTTGCTCGTCACCTGTCGTAGGGGCTCTTCTTACTGCGATCAATGATGCTCGATTAGCAGCCGGAAAGAGCCCTATAGGTTTCATTAATCCCACTGTTCGTCCTACAGCCGCATCGTTATGAGATATTGTGTCTAAAAAGATTTTAGATCTATACTCCTGGTTTCCAGGCTGGGTTCAACGATATAACCACTGGTGGAAATCCAGGATGTGGTATGTGGCATAAAAGAACTAGCGCGAAGTTACACTTATGAGCATTTTCATGCAGGAACTCCGGGATTTACATCGTGAGTATGCAAATGTGGTCATATTGCCTGATTGAAATGTGTATTTCAGAGCTCCTGGCTGGGATCCTGTTACTGGTAAGAGATAATGCACCACGTGTTATGTATTCTTCTCACCAAACAATATTATATAGGACTTGGAACTCCAAATTTTGGAAAGTTGTTGGACTTGTGGATGGCTTTACCTTGAAGAGCCGATTGAAACGGCAACTTCGACATTGCTAAAGGATTTAGTGACAGTTAAAGACCACGGAAATATTTTCTCAGGATTTATATACCATCATCAATACACACTTCTGTGGTCTAAGATTTTTTTGCAGACAAGTGAAGATTTTTATGAATAGAGTCCATGCTGCACAGCCTCGAAGGATTATTCAAGCTTCCTTTGACTGCTCATGGTCTTAACTGCTTCCCACTCTATCTCATGTCGACTTATCCCTCTGAAAATCCATTTTCCGGAGAAATTTCCCATGGCAAGTACACAAGTTTCTGGGATTATCAAAGGTAACGCTTTCCTCACAGTATACTTAGATATGGGGACCAAAGGCAGTTAGTGTTCAAATAATTCCTCACGATATTGGAATTGGACAAGATGACGATGGTGGCTTGTGAGCAACGCACGCGGATTCGATGGGAGTATGATGTTGATTTCGTTTTATCACTCACTGTCCTGTTAGGAATACAGGTGAGATGGATCCCTTTCATTCTAGAGATGATAAAAGAATTTCGTACTCTATACTCGTCTCTAGACCTTCTCGCTGTATTATACGTCTGCCAATCACTGAAGGGAGGATGCTATCAGTCATGCATCTCGCTGGGCATGTATCGCTGACAGTGTCGTCGGCAGTCTCCCAGATAATGGGCCGTCGAGCACTCTGGATGGCTATCCCAATACCCTTTCCTTAGGATGTACTTGAGTCGAAGTAAAAATATGGAGCTTTCCATCGAACTGAATCTCTTTTTCCCCAACATATGCAATTATACCCCTATTGTTGAATTATTGGGCATCTTGCTACGGCGCGCTGGGCTTGTCACACATCTCCAGATCAAGTCCTCGAGGATATATTTGTTTATTTTTTATCATCAAAACCGATATGGACTACGAAAAGGATTAGGACATGGGCCTGGGAGACGCTTCTTTCAAGAGAAACATGAGGTTGAATACACGACCGAGGCCCCACTCCCTCCCGAGAGTGATTTCGGCGCTATTCTGTCTCTCAATAAATCTGCAGTCCTTCTCTATTGGGTTTTCATGGATGGCTCCCTCATTCAGTCCTCTGTTTGGAATGATAAGTTGGAAATACAATTGGATCACCTCCCCATGCGCAACTTCAACGACTATATTGGCATCATTGCGTGTTCCCCGCAGTTGGCAGCCTTCATCTTTCGAGGGAGTGCCCCTAATGGTCCGTATCTCTCCCAAGGCACAGTGGGTGTGCACCTCTTGGTTTGACTAGTGCTCTTATAGGTTCCCTTCCACGGGATTAGACATGCCTTGTTCGGTTTCTTATTTCCCAGCCTTCTGCATCCATTTATTCGCCCAGTCTATAACCCAATCATCGGAGCCTGACAACTCATGACTTCTTGACCTCCAGTTTGACTTCCCCATTCCACCTGGAAAATATTACAGCTCTTATCGTTGAAGCAATTTCTGGCCAACATATGGCGGAAATATTTTTCAGAAAATTCATAGCCTATCTCTCAACAATATGGATATCTCTTGAATATTATCGTACGACCCGAAAGGAGATAGGCAGAAAGATGTTAACAGCGTTCCCAAATATGGAGCAAGTGGCCGTTGATTCCTATATCATTCCAAAAATCTGGACAGAACGGGTGCTAAAACGTCCGAAAACTACCCTTTTTCTGGGACGCCTGGGGTTAAAAATGCCATCAAGCAAACATATTTTGTCTCATCTGGTTGTTTCCCTAACGTGAATCGGCTGAAAATATCCCATTGTCGGATGTCGAAACAGACTTTGATTTTATTGGTCAGATATGGCTAAAACCAGCCAGTAATGGACAAAGGGGTGTCTTGTTCCCCGTGACATCGAGGGCAAGCCCGATCTTCAGCCGAAATCGTTGGCGTTGATTTCGTCAGGGAAATCACGAAGTTGTAGAATTCTCGTTCACGGATACGCAGGACCTTTGTAAGTTGTACGATTATTTTTTTTAGGATTTGAATACCTTCACCAAGGTTTGCGTCAAGAAGTGTAGTGAAATCAAGCCACCGCATATGGAACCCATACAGAGGAGAAATCAGATGCCAGGGAAAGAGGCCTTATCCACGTCTCACTTTCGAAGGATTTAAATATTTCAAGGAAGCGGTTTTATTACAAGAAATAAATAGGAGATCAATAGTTAAATAGCGTATTAAGTAAAACCAGCGCAATTGCCATCGTCACTGAAATCGGATTGTTCTGCAAGGGTAGCCTTTACCTCTTCACTCTACAACATAATCAGTGGCTGTCCGGAACAGAAATTCAACAGAATGGTCTTACAAATGCAGCAAACTGTTCCGGAGTTGGTGGGTCATTCGTCTCAAGAAACCAGTGCACTACTCCGAAGTCAATCATGCTGGCGATAAGTTGGACAGCGTCCCCAGTTCCCTGTTCGACAACTAAGACATTCTTGGGATGCATATCTCTAGATGGGAGATAAGTAATCAACACTTCTCTGAACTTGGCCGTACCCACCCTTGGTGTGGAGCTCCAGGAAGCCGAATGTAGTGTT
>Ga0157379_10004387_pt1 | contig 12077 bp, 12 predicted proteins | sample S25metaG_FD_121802 | JGI IMG/M metagenome (GOLD analysis project Ga0157379, IMG submission 121802) | Switchgrass rhizosphere microbial communities from Kellogg Biological Station, Michigan, USA - S2-5 metaG | ecosystem: Host-associated > Plants > Roots > Rhizosphere > Soil | place: USA... | reverse complement strand
TTCAAGTTAGGAATGAACTTACCAGGGGTGGCCAACTCCATATGATAATACAATCGCCCCATAATCTTTAGTCCCCAAAGTTCCTGACTGGAGATGGCACCCTTGAGCTCTTTCGAGTTGACTTTCTTCAGTCTATCGGTCATCTCTCTGATAGCGAGCGCACACAAAGCAACATAAGCTATTCGCTGAGCTTCCGTCAAAAGCGTTTTGGTAGCCTGCATTTGGCTCAGGGGTGTCATGGCCTTGTCTTCATCGAATAGATATTTCGTGCGCAGATGAACGTCCTCCGTCTCATCATCTTCATCCAGTCTAAGTCGGGTATATTCCTCCTCGTCATGATCAAGCTTCGACCGCCATTCATTGCCATAATCGTCGAAATCTATGAGATTGCCTGTTGCATTTCCCTTCGACCCGCTTGCACTCTTCTCCGGGGTAACATATTTATACTTCTTCTGGTCCTCCTCATCGAGACCATTGGCAAAATCGTCTTGACGAATAACTGGCATGTCCTGCCAGCCGTCTTCGTCATCGTCAAAGATTGAGAAGTCGTCTTTGGGATTAGAGGGCGGCTTGGAGAGACTGGACATGAGACGAAGTGTGGCCGGCGCCTAAGCCATGCTGTCTGAGAACAGCCACCGCGGGGTCTAATATGCAGTTAGTGGACAACACGACGGTCAGTAGCAAAGAGTCTTGATCATTATGTGGGGTTGTGGTCTAATTGACTATTCTTATAGTTCCTGGAAAGGCTTACAGGGCTTTTTGCCGACAAGAAGGGCAAGGGGACTGTCTGGTTGACCCACAAACGATGTAGGTCGTATGTCTGTCTGTAAACACCTCAATTTTGAACATTTTTCCTTGAAGTGACCTATGATGGTGAAGATGTCATGATGTCAAATGCCAAGGAAGATGAAGATAAAGAGTACCCATGTTTAATACGAGCGACGGATGGGAAGGAAGTAAACTTCTCAACACAGGTATGAGGTTTGCCTTTGAATAACGTGTCGCTAGCTTACATGCCTATCTCTGAAGGTGCAGCCTGGCGATCTGGACAAATTCAATTCAGTATATGGGTCGCTGCTAAAATCCTCGATGTCGACATTGCGGAAACGAGACAAGAAACGCGAGAAGCAGCGTGCTGAAGCCATTGCAACTAAGAAACGCAAATTGACTGAACCTGTCGTTGTACAAGGTTCAAAACGAAGCAATGGTCGAAGAAAACGAACACGTTTAGTGAAGGCAGCCTTGCGACAAGAAGAGGCTAGGAAGAAAGCTGCAGAGAAGGAGAGTTCGAAAACCAAGTCAACGTGACATGTACGTTTCTTTCCTCTCATTTATTCACGGGACCTCCTTATCGTCCTGATTCAGTGATATACCCAATATTGGTGTTGAAGACGCCTTGTTCATCTCGATGACGGTCGCATGTTACATGGACTCAGAAACTCATCTCGACACCGTATAGAGGAATCCGCGCCTTAAAGTATCTACATTAGCGATAATGTTATTTCCTTGCATTTCCAATTACTCTTTCCCGTTCGAAGAATGACTTTTGAATGTTTATGCAAGTTCCAGGCCCCCCTTTTCCCTGTGGAGCTTGAACAGTGCTCTATATGTAAGAGTGGGCAGTCCATGGCTACACTTTTAGAAACACATGTACTGTATTATTGTACTCTTTTCGCCTTATTCTTATCCTCGAAGCCCGAAGCCTGCTTTCGTCGTCCGTCACATAAAGAAGCTCCGACAAGGGTGTATCCGTGCACCAGTGACCACCACCGTTCAGTACTCATTACCAGTTGCTCCCTCACACCGACCTCGATGTTGGATGTTTTACCACCAGACATTGTATTAATAATCCTTTCTTACCTGCCTATCCGACAATTGCAATACCTTACACAACTATCGACGGACTGGAAGCAGTTCATTGAAACACACGAATCTAATGTCTATCATGCTACTGCGATCCTCCATGGCTTCGTCCCACCGAACACCGTTCTCGAGGAAGCAGCAAATGGACAGACTTGGCTCATAGAATGTTGCCCCGGGATATATTCATGGAAGGACTTGTGTAGGTTGTTGCGTTTATCAATGTCGCTTCTCACAATTGACATAGGTTCTCAGGTCGTGAATACTATCATATGGAAAGCAAATGGGAAGGTTATGAGCAACCAACTTCTTCGAATGTGTCAGGTCCAGGGAGAGCAGTATGGAGATTCAAAATTGATCCAGAACAGAGGACGATTATCACCACTCACTTTGATGGTGGATTGAATGTAACTGGGATCAAAGAGGATGAAGTACTGTGGAAACTTCGCTCTGTGAGTGCTCTTTTATTCAGAGTGGAATGTCTCCTAATAAAATTTTCAGTCAGATGTGCATGGATATGCACATTGCGAATTCACAAATGGATATCTAATCGTCACAAGACGCGGAGATGCAGTCGACGTATGGCGAAGAAAGTGCGACGCCGAAGCTGACCCGCCACCCAGTCCTCTATACAATGATTTCATACAGCAGAGGGCAAGCTGCATGGCCTGGCAATCACCTTCATCATCTTCAAATAACGACCGAGGCGCATTTGTTCCATGGACCGTGATCGAACCTCCAGATTCTGTTCGGGCTTTACGAGCTGCAGACTCGATACTTTTGCTCGCCTCTTTGAACTCCCAGGAACTCTATTTATACGATCTCAAAACCGGGGCCCTCAAGCAGACCTTGTCCTTCCGAAAAAGACCCACAGACCCTCCCACAGACCTGAACTACATCGAGCTGGGTCAACGCCATGCCTTCGTTTGTACATTGCAGGATGTCCATGTCATACCACTGGACCCGGATAATTCTGCGACTGCATTGAGCTTTCCCAGTCAAATACAGGGTTTCCATACTCACTGTGATTCCAGCGCCATTCGATTGTCGTATAATGAGGATAATACCCAGCCTATTTATATTCAAACGGCCGCCGAAAAGAACATCGTGATCGAATGCATTTGTGAAGAGGCCCCACAGTGGAGCATCGAGAGTCCAATGAGGAATTTCACCGCCGGTAATATTTTCGTCATGCTTTCTTTTCTCGACGACTTGCTTACTTTACTTTAGTTCATGTTTCTCCATGTGGAAAGCACTTCGCAACGACGGACGAACGCGGCTTTCTCTTTATAGTTCGTGACTTTGAAGATGCTCTCCGCAATGGCAAATCGCTTCTGGACAAAATTATCATGATCGATATGAGGCATCCCATCACGAATCTTGCTTTTGAAGAAGACGGACGAATCGCTGTTTATGTTGAGGTATGTTGTCAGAACTCCTTTATCCTTATTACCAAGCTGTTGACGAATTTGACTTATAGCACCAAGGACTCTTCCTATTACCGATGGTCACTCCAGATATTCCATCCATCAATACGCAAACCATGGAACCTGTGGGGAAACTTCGCATTTTCCATGTCAGGCGGGAAGGTACTCCGGAGGCAGTTCAATTCTGCTCATGTCTGCAAATGACTAGATCCGAAATTTGGTACTCGTTGACGCGGTTAGATGTGCAGCCAGGTGTGTAACTTCTCTCTCTATTTTGTCTGCTTACTGATACTCTTTGTAGATTTGGGACTGGCCAATAATGTTTTGCGTCGAATTGACTTTTCTGAGGAGTCGTCGAATCCTCCCCGCTCTCCTTTACGAGAGGAGGGCTCGGGTCCTTAGACTTGGTCTCTGTTTTATGTGAAATCCCATGAACCCTACTTTTCTTCTTGTGTATTACTTTTCATTGTAAATTCGAAGGCATTTCAACCTAGCTGAACTTGATAATATGCACTTACTTCTTGTGCATGAACGCATATAAGCTCCCCTCTAAATTGATGTCAGAAAGGTAACTCCGAATACGGAAGTTACGGTTTCCGCCTGCGGATCTTAGATCGAGAGGTTCGTCTTTCTCTTTCACCATTACCAGCGCAACAGAAAACAAAAAATACTACACACATGTCATCTCAACTTAGCGAAGTGAATACTTCACAAAATCCTGCATTCCCAAACAAATCATAACTCACTCCCGATTTTCCTTAGGTCAGCACTTGGCAGCACCTCGGAAGTGGAATCCACGCCTCGGTATGGCGGGCACGGAAACGACACCCGTTAGCTACAGGATCTGGAGGTCAATCACAAGGACTACCGACTGTGCCAATTGATCCTTTGGACGATCTTCCCAATTGGGTTGCAGTGAAAGTGGTCTACGATAATAGGAATCTGCCACCACATGACATCGAACGAGAGGCAGCTATACTGAAAAGAATACATCATCCAAATGTGAGTATCCCGGATAATACTTCGTCATTACTCGCGAGTCTGAATGCTAGATAGATTATCGAGTTATTGGGTTTCTATCGGGGAGGTTCAGAGGCACCATTCGCATTGCACATGCCCTTAATTCCCTTACCCCTCGTCTCTCTCCTCTCTTCTCCTCTCTTCTCCTCGCATGAGCTTACTGGACCTTATTCAGCGTTCGTAAAACCCGTTTCAGCATCTTCCTCAAAGGGCAGCAACCCCTTCGAGATTATCGCAAAGGCGATCATTTACCAGGTTTTTCTGGCAATTGCATATATTCACGCTTTGGAACCCCCAATTGCACACAGAGATATTAATCCTGGAAATATTCTTTTAGATCGAGATGGCATCGTCAAACTTGTTGATTTTGGGATTGCATGGGATCCTTTGAATCTTGGACCATCTAAGACAGAAGATGGGAGTACGACACCGACATCCGCAAATATTATGAATAGTGATTGGAAAGAGACTTTGGATGATATGTGTCGTCAAGTTGCTACTGGGTATGGATAAAGTGTTTCTCTCATCATAGTCACTCTAATTCTTATGATTATTTCTTTCAGTGCACATCGTGCCCCAGAGCTTTTATTTTCTCCCCCTACTTATTCAGCAGAAGCCGCCGATCTATGGGCTTTGGGGACTACAATTGCTCAATTTTTCACCACCCTCCAATTAATACCATCTACAAGCCCAATATCATATCCTGGTTCAGAAGAAAATCCCCTCGAAACTACACAGCCTCCTTTCATAATCCCCCAGGCTCTCAGGAAAAATATCGATTACCGTGCACGATGGGAAAGACGCACCTTATTTGAAGGCGAGCGAGGCGAATTGGGTCTTGCCTGGAGCATCTTCAGAGTAAGAGGGACGCCCAATGATGAACTATGGCCGGTACGCCATAGCTAAACCTGAGAGGCATACATCTAATTTTCTTAAATTACAGGGCTTCAAGGACCTCCCTGATGTCTCTAAGATTGAATTCCAAATTGCGCCGCGGAAGCCGCTGGAAGGGGTTTTACCTCACCTCCCTGACACCGCAGACAAAACTGCATCCCCTGTCTCTCTGATAGACGGTTTACTATCATACCCTCCAGAAAAGCGGCCACCAGCTTCAGAGTGTCTTCAACATCCATGGTTCAAGAAGGATTTACTTATTCCCACTACGTATCCAAACTTACAAGATGGGAATAACGGGACGATATTCTGGGAGGAGAAAACATTAGCTGAATGGCTACATCCCGCCTTAAAGAGGGAAGCGAACCGTGTTACCCGTATTGATACATAACTTGTATACTAACAATCAACCATGTACGAATGTTGAGATGTAAACTCATGCGTGAACGTTACGACCTCAGTCGTTTTATTGAATAAGTGGAACGCTAAACAATACAACGCTTTGCCTAGCAGTACAGAAAATAGAAACATTATGCACGAATCGATACAGGGGCCATAGAAAGAGCATGATTGTCAATGGAAATACCTAAATTGATATTAGTGACGAAAATATTGAGATATAGCGGTGAACGTACTCCGGGTCTGATTCGACGTCTTATAGATACCTATCAACCTATGACTTAACTCAAACATATCGTTTCTGGCGACGATTTAGCAAAATATCGGCGGGATGTTTAAAAAAAATCCTCACCTAAGGGAAATAATAATGAACTGGGCATTTTTCGTACGGTCCTTGATATAATTTGCTACAATAGATACATTCCGAAAGTCGAGTGCAGCATCGATTTCGTCCATGAAGTATAATGGGGTTGGCTATTGTACATTTAGACAGGACTCTTTCATATTTCAAAGAGTTTCTTACCTTGAATACGTGGAGTGCAAATACCAATGCCAAAGAACTCAAGGTCTGCAGCGATATCCGTTAGAACCTATCCACAAGCAAGAACAGACACATTACCTTCTCGCCACCAGAAAGATTCGAGATATTCTTCCAGCTCTTCTTCGGCGGCATAACGCTGAAAATTATACCTTCTGAGAACGGATCCATGCTGTCTACCAGCTCCAATTCAGCATTTCCACCAAGAGTAATCATCTACGAGCAGAGTCAGAAAGAAATGCATCCGACAATAACGGTAGACATACCTGATACATCTCTTTGAGCTTAGTTGAGATGATGTTGAAGCCAGCCATGAATTCATCCAACCGAGCCTTCCTTAGTTCATCGTATTTCTTCTTGTGAGCATCACGAGCAGATGTAACCTTCTCTAGATCTTGCGCACGGTCCAGGAATTCGGCTTCTCGTTTCCGGTATTCCTTGAGAGCCCCGAGGTTGGGTTGGGAGCGTTTCAGTTGGTCTATGGATGGGTCAGTGTCCCAAGAATTAAGGTGAAGAAGGATGCTTACCTTCAAGCAACGCCATGTCGGCGAGGAGACCTTTGCGATTGAACGCCTCGAGCTCTTCTTCGGTATAGGCATGTAATTCGGTCGAGGATGCTATAGCTTTGGGAATCTTTGCCTCGGATTCCTCCGTCTTGACGGGAGCTTCTTTGGGTTCAGATGCTGCTACTGCTTCTTCCTCGTCGTCATCACTAGAATGTTGTAAGCTCAAGATAGTCTTTGAGTGTGTATTACATACTCGATTTCTTCAAGCTCGAGCCTTTCATGCTTCTTTTGCCATTCTCTAATGGCGTCGCCGTTTCGTGCCTTCTCTTTCTTGGCATCTTCAAGGATCTGAAGGCATTCCACCTGCGAAATAGTCAATAAAAACAATAAGAAACAGTGGATTGCCATACCTCTTTCTTCTTGAAGGCCTGTATGCCAACAGATTTTTCGTCAAGATCCGCTTTGATACCTTCCAAATCGTCCTTGGCGTTCTCTGCGGCGGATTGAGCAGCCTCAACCTTGGTCCGGATATCTTCAAGAACCTCGTTACACTTCTCGAGTTGTTCATCAAGTTTCGCGACATCTTCTTGCACTTCTTCGAGAGCAGCAGTGTTCTTCTGGATAGCATTCTTGAGCTTTGTTGAGTCCTTCTCAGCTTTAGCTTTCGCAACTTCAGCCTTGGTGATCTCATCGTTGGCGATATTGATATGTAACTTGACACTGTCGACCTTGGATTTCTGGGCAAGAAGTTTGGCACCACCAATGTCCAGGATTTTATCCTCGAGCTCCTTGATCAATTTAGCGATGGCCTCCGTCTTTTGATGCAGACGCTCCAATTCGCCATTAGCCGTGGAGATTTCTTTGTCCAAGACTGAGATTCTTGCCATATCACCTTTGTCGGGCTTGCTCTGCGACCTTACAAAAACATGTAAGTAGATAATCTAGATGATCGAAACACGAGTTAGCCTTACTTGAGATCTTGTATCCGCTTTTCGGCTTCCGCAATTCGCTTCGACGACGTTTGAATATCCAACTCAATCTTCTGGATGTCCATCTCAACCTTCGGGATCTTCTTCGAGATTGCATCGGCATCGCCCTCGGTCTTACGAAGTTCGTTCAAGGCCTCCTCGAGCTGCTGGGCGATATTCTCGCTATCTTTCTCATATCTCCTAATGATATCGGGACCAACGGCCTCTGCTGCAAGTTTAGAACTCATGCCACCTTTCATGACCTTCGTGCCACCACCAGACATCGTACCAGACGTGTCAATGAGCTGACCAGCCAAGGTGACGACTCTCCACCGTCGCTGTCCACCGAAGGCAATGCGGTTCGCCTGCTCCATGTCGTTAGCAACCAAGGTATTGCCAACGCCTTTGAAGAACGCTGGAGCAAAACGAGGATCCTTGGGGGTGATGAGGTCGAATAATCGCGGGACGTCTTCTGGAGTTTGAATCGGTTCTATTCCGTTCCCAGAGAGCTTCTCGAGGACCATGAAGTTTCCACGACCGATGTTCTGTTTGCGGAGATATTCGATGCAGGCTTGGGCTTGTTCGACTTTGTCTACGATGAGTGAATTTAGAGAAGGGCACGCGGTCGAAATAGCGACGTCGTATTTCTCTGGGATGGTACCTAAGCTACCAAGACGGCCCTAGGGAGATATAAGTACCTACGAAGGTGCAATTGGAAACGGCGGACTTACGTGGAACCCTGTAATACGACCGCTGTTCATTAATCGAGTCAGACTGTCGAGGACATTGTTCTGCGAAGTGTTGGCGGCTTGCGATGCTCGAGCTTCATCAACCTTCTGCCGCGAGTTTGAGGCCTTGGTGCGAAGCTCTTGAACTTGTGCTTGAAGTTCCTACGAAAGGTAAACCCGATAAATATCTCAGCATCTTGGAGGGGTATTAGTCCTACCTTAAGAGACTTCTCGTCACTTTGAGACTCCTTCACTAACGACGCCCTTTCAGCGGAAAGACGTTTCAGTTCAGTTGTCTATTAGAGACGTGAGCCAGAAGTAAGCCATCAGAAAACACTTATGTTACCTTGGTGTTTCGTTCGCTCGAAAGAGTTTCCAAGGTCTCTTGGGCTTCCTCCATCGTCTTCGCAATGGCCTGAGCCTTCTGGGCTAACATATCTCGCTCACCAGTGGCGATATCCAGTTCCGCCTTGGTCTTATTGATCTTAGCTTCCCATGGTACGAGCTCCTTCTGCTTCGCCTCGATTTGGTCAAGGAAAACCTGAGTCTTGCCTAATTATAGGAAATCATGAGAACTTGCAATTTGAATTCAAGACACTATATTACCTTTCAAACTCTCTTGAATAGCCTCGAGAGCACGCTCCTCTTCATCCAATGACTCCTCGAGCTCTTCAAGCTTTGCCCTTTGCTTCTCGATCTTCTCTGCATTTGTTATAGAGTACCGTTCAGCCTCCGCTTGGGCATGAGTGTCCTAAGGAGCGTCAGTGTAGGCAGGGTATTAAGCAAAAGAATCTCATACGTCTTGCAAAGACTTCTTCAATTTCTTGGCCTTGCCGATAGCATGCTTCTTGCGCTCCTGGAGCCCAACCTCTTCCTTCTCTCGAGCTTGAAGAGTCTTCATAACGTCGCCAGCATGGCGTTTAACTTCTTCATACGCTACCACACGTTCGTCATAATGCTTTTGCAGCGCTTCAACGTGAGCAATGTTGTCCTTGTTTCGCTCGGTCTCCTCCTCGAGAAGTTTCTGAGTTTTCATCTGGACTCATCTTGTTAGCGATCACTCTCGTGTACGGTAAGAAACGCCTACAATAGTATGATCAAACTTGTCCTCGTTAAGCATGCATTGCCAAATATTCCATTGATATAAACGCGACTGAGCTCGCACAAACTCATTCTGCAGCTTCAAATACGCTTCGGCTTCCTTCTTCTTATCTTCGAGCGAGTTCTTCTCTCTTTCGACGATGCGCAAACGGTTAAGCTTTTCTGCGCGAATTTCAGCATATTTGTCGACTTCGACGAGGGCTTCTTCGATGCGTTCTTTGTAATGAGAAGTTCCGATAATATCCTCGAGATATTCGAGTAAGCCATCGTCGTGTTCTGAAGCGGCTTTGGGTTTCATTTGAGCGATCGACTCGACTTCACCCTGTAGAGATATTAGCAACGACCAAACTCAACATGTGCGCCAGAACATACCTGGAGGATAAGGAAACGATTATGGTCCAGATCGATTCCTTTACCCTTGAGAAGGGTAGTGACCTCTTCACGATTCGTTGTGCGGCCATTGATCTTGTACTTGCTCGTGCTATTTGAATACGCTATCCGCGACACAGTAAGCTGTGAATTCGGGACAATAGTGTACGCGTCAGGTCCCGGCTGTTGACAGCGTTAGCTGAGAGATATACATTGAACACCAATCGAAGACATACCAAGTCGACAATTTCCCTGAAATGGACTTCGACGCTGCACTCAGTAAGGTTGGGATGGTTGGCTGAGTTGTGAATGAGTTCTGCGAGTTTGCCTTGACGAAGCTTGGAGGCACGATTCCCGAACACGAACAACAGAGCATCAATTGTGTTCGACTTTCCGGATCCATTAGGTCCGACGATAGCAGAGAATGACTGTGGATGGTCATAAGAAATATTAAGAGGACTTCAGTATATTACGACGGTACCTTATGAAATGGCCCGATCTCTTGTCGCCCTGCATAAGACTTGAAATCATTGAGAACGAGCTTGTGAATGACCAAACGTGCCCTTGGTCCTTTCGGTGCTTCAGGTTCAGGTGCCCTCGATGGAACTGGACGAGGGCTCTGTTTAATTTGGTCCAAAAGAGAAACATCTTCTTCAATCTTAACCACGGATTGAGTAGCGTCCTCACGATCACGAGGCATACGGGCATCCTCAAGTGGAACATCTTCATCAGCAGTCCTCTCCGCTTCTGAAATATCTGCACTCTTCTCCAATACGGAAACCTCTTCATCTTCGCCATTTCCACTTCCAGAGCTACTCCGTGACTTTTTGGCAGGAGGTTCTGCCTCTTCATCTTCGGCTATCTCTGCGACCGAGTCAATACTTTGGACGGGTCGGCGGGTCGTCTTTCGAGGTGTTCGTGCAGTAGATATTGCTCCCGATGTTGATGCAGTGCTTGCCTTTGAAGTTCGTGACCGTCTTGCAGGTTGAGGGGCTGTATTCTTCTCAGCTTCGCTTTCCTCTGTAACAGACGCGTCGCGCTTTCGCTTCGGTGGTGCCTTTGTACGACGAGGTTTAGGTGTTGGAGGATCGCTCATTTCGCCTGCTGATGATGGTGCAACAGAGCTTCGGGTTGAGCGACGGGGAGGCATCGTTGTCGCTGTATTGCGTGTCGAGTCTTGGTGTTAGGAGCCTTGGAACAAACAACGCGTACACAAACATTCGGTCACGTCACGGTTCATTTTGTCACACCGTGTTCCGAAACAGGCAGATTCAATCAGAAAGGGCATTGAAGGGTGTCTTCTAGTCACAAACTTATTGAGATTTCACACTTTAATAGTCTGAATTATAGAATAAAATGAATATTGATTATAAAAGCAGCAGAGTATACAATTAGCAAATAAAACAGCATGTTGAGATCCATACAACAATGATGAGGCAGCTTCTGAAATAACAGAAAAAATACAGCGAAACAAACGACATTGAATAATTATTCCGAAATAGTCCGTCGAGAAAGTTCATCCATCCACCCATCCCACACTCGCGAATTGGCTAGTACAGGTCAACGTCAGTCGGTCAGCTAGTAACAAGTACTGGCGAGGAAAAGCGCTGCTATTCCGGAAATGGAAAACTGCATGTTCAGACGAGACGAGTAACTTGCACTATGGGAAACGAGAACAGTACTAGACTTCCTGTCTCAGGTCCCACCAACGTTGCCTTCTCCCCCACACCTCCACACAATCCAAGCAGTACGCAACCTCTAGCATCAACGACCTCTCGAGCGTGGCTGAATACCTAACTGTATAGTTTGGACCAAAGTTGGAACTCGAGAAGCTTGTTAAGGATATAAATGGTTTTGGGAAGGTAAACGTTATAAATGAATAAGCTCGAGTGTTAGAGGCGATGGCAAGGGTAATGAGGGAATTCATAATGGCATAGATGTTCTCCTACTAGCTTATGGATCTTCAGCAGGACGATAGGTTTCGAGGTGATATTTACATTTTACATTCCTCAGATATGAATATTTCCTTTTTGGGTAATAAGCTTTCAAAGGAGGTGTGTGGTGAGGTAGTGGCTGGAGGCGCACATGGGATCCAGGTTCAATTGTTCTCAATGACAAGCTCAACAACTTCTATAGTAGAACAGATCACCCCCAATACGACCAACACCGGACGCACATCTCGGAACCGCTGGAGTTTGATAAGCGCCCAACCCAAACTATATTGATGTCTCGACGGAAAACACTTCTGCGCGATCTCCTTCACTCAG
>Ga0157379_10004385_pt1 | contig 12078 bp, 12 predicted proteins | sample S25metaG_FD_121802 | JGI IMG/M metagenome (GOLD analysis project Ga0157379, IMG submission 121802) | Switchgrass rhizosphere microbial communities from Kellogg Biological Station, Michigan, USA - S2-5 metaG | ecosystem: Host-associated > Plants > Roots > Rhizosphere > Soil | place: USA... | reverse complement strand
CTCTTCGTAAGTATTCTTCTTGTGTGCTACGAAGCCAGCTTCTTCGGATGCCCATACGGGATGAGACACCCATTCATCATTGAGGACGGATCGTCCTAGTTCATCTCTTCCAGAACAAGCAAGGGTCGTTTCCTATTCAATAGCAATTAGTGACACAACTAGGAAGAAGAAGAAAAAATCCACTTACACTCTCGGGCAATCTCCTATAGCTCGGCCCAAACCTACTCTTCGAATTATTCAAATAATTACTCCCATTATAGCCTCTCTCCTTCTCTCTCTGTAACATAATCTCCCTTTCGCGTTCCTTCTCTTTCTTCCCCTTTCTCTTCTCGACACCCATCATATCCCTAAATTGTACCTCCAACTCGCTGCCTACCCCACCAAGGAACGGCGCAGCCAATTGGACCAACAAGTTCTCATCAATCACGTCTGTCGAATATAAATTGAGAAGTTTGAGGAATTCTTCCCAAGCATCCCGATCGTCCAATGCGCGTTTGATGTGATCGAAGAAGTGATCTGGGGCGGCGGGAGGTGGTGTAAGAGGACGCGGTAACATTTGTTGAGTTTGAGGAGGCCCATGAGGTGGTTGGCCATGCATCATTGGGTGGGGAGGGAGAGAAGGATGGGGGTGACCATGCATCATTGGATGTGGAGGCATATGAGCACCGTTGAGAGGAGAAGGAGGGCGTGCATATGGGGAAAACGTTGGTGAAGATGGGTCAGGGGCTCGAGAGGTGGGTTGCCGTGGCTGATAGAAAACATGAGTGGTTTGATGTGTAAGAACTAGAATATGAACTCACCCTAGATGCAATCTTCGCACTCCCAGCAACAGAAATATTCTCCCTTTCACGTTCCCTTTCCCTCTCTTTCTCATTCCTGATTTCCTTGTCGGGGACCTTCCTTCGTTTCTTCTGAGGCGGACCTTCTCTGTTTGCCTCAGCAACTCCAGGAGCAGTCTTACGGCGATATCCCGCAGTCTTGTCCCCTTTTGCTCCCATAGTGTTTAGATCCATCGCCCAATCATTAGCAGGTGTAAGCTGCGGTGTACCAGGCATAGGACCTGCTCCGGGCGTCCCAGCCTGACCGGGTCCAACGACACCCATAACACCTACAGTCCCACCGGAGACAACCTGCGGTCCACCAACAAAGTTGGCAGGGGCCATAAGCCCAGGTGTCATCGCGGATTGTCCTGTGTCAGGAAGGAACATCTTAAACTCGTCAATAAGCTCGGGTGCGTTACGGAATAGTTGCGTAACTTGAGCATAAACCTGGTCATTGCGCGAATTCGGTGTCAGAATCTGGTGTGTATGGGAGAAATTACAATATACAGCTGAAACGAAATACTCACGTCGTGTAATAATCGTTGTTCCTTTTGATATGTTTGCAATATCTCTAGGAATTGCTTATATGTTTCTGGCTCGTCTGCGAATCTATTCTTGATACGGTTTATGTATTGGATTGCGTGGTAAAATTCAGGCTGTTGTGCAGGTTGAGGTTGCATTCCAGGACCAGCCATCGGACCTCCTCCGGGAGTCCCCATGGGCATTCCCACAGGTGGACCACCAGCAGCTTGGGGTAGCGACGGATGGAATGAAGCAGGTGGGTGAACAGGCTGCTGGAGAAGTGGGGGTTGCTGCTGTTGTGCTGGTCCTTGCTGCTGCTGAGGCTGATTAGATTCTGGATTTGACACCACACGATGCATCCCTCCAAGTAAACTAGCAGCAGTTGCGGTCGTCTGACTGGAGTTCAAGGCAATTGCGGGGGTTAGGACAAGTGGCCCTCCTGGCACGCCTCCTGGTACCATATTTATGCCATGAAGAGAGATATGAGGATGAGGTCCACCAGGACCTGACGGCAGTGCAGCACCTGGAGTTTGAACTAGAACGGATGTAGAAATTGGAGGAGGACCTCCAGGGGTTGGAAGTGCAACGGTTCCAGGGGTCAGGACAGTTTGAGCGACGGAGGATAACGTAGGGGGGACAGCTGGAGCAACTTGAACTGCTATCGCTTGACCAGGTCCGACAGGTATAGCCGTTACCTGAGGTACTGGCTGAGGACTTGCTGCACTTGAGTGTGGTGGAGGTATTGGCGCTTGGGCAGGTGTTGACGAGCGTGAAGGTAAAGTCTGGGGAAGTGGAGGCGGTGGTGGAAGTTCTCGCTTGGGAATTTCGATGGGGGTACTGGATTCTTCTTCCGCCGGATGAACTGGTTCATCAGAATCCCTCGACAACGGCTCCGAAGAGCGGGAAGGTTGGGGAGGTGGAGGAGATGGAGGCGCGACCGGTGGAAGTGACCGACGAGGAGCTTGCATCAAATTTCCAGCCGAGTTCTGTGTGAGGGTGCCTTGGGGTGTAGTGACGGTAATTCGATGACTATCACCGGCGGCATATTCAATTCGAAATCCAGGTGGCAAGAAGGTGTTAAAGCCAGAAATGAGCTGAGGATGGCCAGCGAACAACTTTGATACTCGTTCGATGACGCCTGGAGTGGTCAATCTGTTTGAAAAAGGTGTTAACAAGCCTCATCCCGAACGGCAAAGCTGCCAGCATACGCACTTTTGACTCTTAAAGTCCTTCATAATGTCCAAAAAATGATTATACACATCCGGTTTATCATCAAATCTCTTCTTAACCTCGTCGAGGTAACTGAGAGCGTCCTTGACTTCGATTTGACGTTCTCCTGCGGGTGGTCGGGGTTGTTGAGGGGTGGGTGGTCGAGAAGCACGAGCCGATGGAGGAGACGAGCTCACTCCATTTGTCGTTGTCTTGATACGAGATTGTCCATCTGCCCTCATAGGAGGTTCAGATGGTGTTCGTTGTGCGACGGGGGTGGATGACGCGGTCGCGTCCATCCTGGTGTGAGAGCCGATTCAAATAATGGGTTAGAAGAGGAAGAAAGGGAGGAAGAAAGGGGATAGAAGGATGAAGATGGATGGGAAGTGGCGAAGTATGTCGCCGTCGACGAAGAGCGGAGGTGTTGGAAGGTGATAGAGGAGGGGGTGGACGTGAGGACACAAATAGCTTGCACCTGGCACAGAGTCTCTTACCATATCAAGTAACTCTCGTTCCAGGCGCTTGTTATCTTCCGTTCGTCATGTCATTCCCATAGAGTTTGTCAATCGCATCTTGTTCGTCCAAATATTTATTCCACTCACATAGTAAAATGGCTCATATTTTCGGGGGTATTATAGATCTACAGATCCTTGGATTACCATGTTTCCTGTGTTTTGTGATCGGTAACAAAGCCCAGTCTACAAATCTTACTTTCAACTAACCGGTGATCAACATCGCTCAAGTTCCCCAGAATCCCCCTCTACTGAATCGGGTCTTTGTTGTTGATTATTATTTTTGGGTATCTATTTGATTCGTATGCCACTCCTTACATCTTTCTTACTTCCTCATTCACAAGGCAAAACAAGATCATACATAATATCTAGAGATCAGATGTGGGCGGTTCTTCCTTCTGCTCAGCGTTAAATCCTGCCATTGCGCATTCACTCGCCAATTCCTTTTACGCCACCCCCGATTCAATGAAATCAAGTTAAGCGTCACCGTGCAGAGGGCATGAGGTGAATCAACATTACGTCACTACTTGTAACTAACTTTCTACCCTCTATCCGAACTCAAGTTTCTGAGGTTAAAAAGGACTCGCTGCCAATTTTAACACTCAAACCTCCTCACCGTTCTTTCGTCTGGACTTGTCTCGAGCTGTCATCTGGCTTTATCTTCCGAATCTCATCCTCATGCACTTGGTGACTTTGGAGAGGACCGCACATCATATCCACACTAATTCGAGACTCAGAGTCAGGATGGCTAAAGCTGTAACTCCTGGAAATACAGAACAACCATTTTAAAGTCTTTCGGGACATCTCTAGCATTTCTGATGATTTTAAATTCACAGGACGATCCATGTGGATTGGGTAACGACCCTTGAGAGGAGAATCTACGCATATCGAAGAACATGCATCTCAAAATACTTTACATAACATCACTTCTGGACCAAATCAAGACACATCAGGCTTCCACCGATGCATCATGTAACTCTCCACGATCATCAACGACATTAGGCTTTATTCCTCGAGCTCCGGCTTGGTCCCTCACTTTGCTCTGGCAGAAAATCCTTCAATTCATCTAGCAGCTCAGGCGCATCACTGAAGAGCTTGGTGGCTTCAGCATAGACCTGGACCGTTTCGTCAGACAATACATGCATTGCACTGGTCGGTCTGTCACTCACTTCAGCCAATGTATTCTCTTTCCTTTGGTGTGCCCGTAAGAGCGCAACGAATTGCGTATAGACTTCCGGCTGGTCAGCATACCTGCTGCTGACCTGTTTTCCGAATTCCACAAAACGACCCACTTCCGCTTGAAGTCCAGGATCGTAATTCAACGCGGAGGGGTCAATCCCCTGAGCTACAGGTAAATAGGTGGATTGCGATGATGCCCTTTCATGATCCACGTCTGTCTGGATGCTGTAGCCTGGTGGCAGGAATACATTAAAGCCCATGATAAGTCTTGGATGGCTGGCGAAGAGCGACGCCACTCGTTCAATCACACCTGGGGTGTCAAGTCTTTTGGACAATTCAAGCAAATCATCATTATATGCTCTCAGACGACGCACTTATGGTTCCTGAAGTCCTTCATAATGTCTACAAATTTGTTATATGTGTCCGGCTGATCCCGAAATGTCTCCTTCACATCATCAAGGTATGCAAGAGCGTTGTGGACATTGAGGTTTCGTTCGGCACCAGCGGCATTCATTTCGACTTTGTGGAAGGAGAGAGAGATGTACAGGGGGGCGGATATGGACGTGAAGAGTGAGTGGCAAAACGGTTAAAAATAGCGAACCAACAATGGCCAGGGGCGATGACATAGATCGGCGCTCAGGCTCTACTAGATGTGGAAGCTGACGTGCAGAAAATTCGTGTTTTGGACAAGATTCTGGATTAATATCGGAATACCCTGGTGAAGTTTCATATAGAAATTAATTCGAAACAGCATATACCATTTTTATAGATAATTAGTCGTTACATGCATCCTCATGCATCTCACAATTGATTAGTTTCGTACTCTATAATGCGTATGACCTCAGATTCTATACGGAGCTCTTTACTTTTTTCTGGAAGAAGAGTTTTTAATTCCTCTACAAGTTCGGTCGGATCACCGAAGATCTTGGTGACTTCAGCCTAGACCTAGTCAACGAATCCTAAATTATGTCCTCCAAAAGAAACTGCAGTCACCTATGTAATAAGCTCTTCTGTCCAGGTTCGTGCGCTATCAATAGCGCCAATCATTCTATGTTTTTCTCCAGCTCGTTGGCAAACTTAGTGCTGACGCGTTTGGCAAATTCTGTAAAAGGAACAACCTGTTGCTGCATGGGGAATCTTCTATTCTAACTATGTACGAATGGGATTGGAAGGAGGAATTTCTGGACTCAGACGAGGTGGTGGCGCGTGACCTGGTGGTAGGAATTTTTTGAAACCGACGATAAGTTTCGGATAGTTGCTGAGGAGTGTTGATACGGATCGGTCTACCTCCTGAACAGTTGCCCTTTACATTTTCCCAATAAAACAACATTATATTGGTAAAATGGCTCATATGTCTCTCTTGGAGTGCACCAACATGAGGATCTCTATATATTTCTTGTAATTTCGGGTTGATTACGAACTGTCTCCCTTATTTCCAAAACATATAAATATACAACATATATGTTGTCTCGAAGGAGTTGGTGGCATGAGGTGGGTGGCAAAACGTGGTGGCAAAATGTGGGTGGCAAAACGTATGCCGGTAAAATATTACTGCCCACTCTCTTGCGTTAGAATTGTAAAGACTGATCTCAATCAAAACATTCCCATCTCAAAGTGATGACCAGTCGAATTTCACTTCCCACCATAATTTATACAACCCGATCTGTCTAAAGCATTGCGCATTCCAAACTTCAAGTATGGGTAACAAATATGAAGCGGAGGCATTAGTGAGATAATTCTTTGGGAGAAGTGTCTTCAACCCATACCACAAGCTCTAGAAAACTTGAATGGCAGAACATTGAACAGCTGTAATGTTTATCACTCCAGATTCTGCACCATCATACGGAGTTTTGGCCCTACTCTGGGAGAAACCGAACAGATATGCAAACTCTTCTTCATATGCCTCTGCATGCGCGTCGGGAAAACTTGCGCATTTTTTCTCTGACTAGGCAAATCTGAAAGCTGAGGTGTCCAACGAATTCTACAAAATGACTGTCTCCCTGTCGCTGAGTATCATGTATGGGCGTAGCGGTTTCATCTTCTGGTAGGATATTGGCATTGGACAGAGCAATTTCCGAATCAAGAGGGCAGGGGAAGGCGGCTGCAAGAATATTCTGAGATCAGTGATAAGCTTCGGGAGTTCAACTTATTGTTAATATGTGAGATTTCTATCTGCACCGCCTTCTCCAATCAATAATGTCATCAAAAATGTGGGACAGTGAGTTCTTTTATGGCAGAAGCAAGCCCCAGAAAGCAGTGAAAGATCGCTAGGCGATGCATTTCTTTGTGATTATGGCGTGTATATCATGGCTACATATTGTAAGTTCTCTATCGGAACCGAAATAATATATTTTTACCAAATTTATTTGATTATCTATAAGGAATTAGGGTAAAATGGCAATCCATACTTAAAAATTTTGCCTACTCTTGAGGAGCTTTTCCTGAAAGTTTCACGAGCACCCCAACCGTGAGTATATATACAGTTGTATCGTCGAACCACCACCAACCAGACTCGACGACAATTGGCTTGTTCAGATCTTGTGAAGCCGTGAAGACACCCTAAAAAATGAGCGGCTCGGCTGCTTTGGGGATGAAATGGGCAGTGTAGGTTCCATCTGGTTTGGGTGACATGATTAAACGAAACAGCGGGTATATTTCTGCAGAATGTGCTGTAAGATATTCTCATGTATTTATATCATTTGGGTGGTATAGACACACGGCGAAGGTTATGAGAGGTATGCGCCTTATGTGTAACAATGGTTCCTATCTTTCTGGTTATAGAAGGGCTGTAATTTGTCAGGCAGGAGCATCCTGTATTAATGCCTGCGCATTTGTACGGCCTATAGTAATTGACAGGCAAACAGCAAGAGTCCAAGGAAGTAGGTCACTATATTTCTACTACCATAATTTTGGCTCGAGGAACCAAGGCACAATTGCGCACTGAGCTGGAACAGGGTTTTCATTTTGAAATCTGGACTCTCGCTATCCATTAGCAGAGTGACTGAAATCCCGACCAGTTTTACGAGCTATAGCTTGATTTAATCATGTATTCCTTACGAACTTCGCTGCATCCGTTGTAGACTTCATTGGTCTATTGTGGCCTGACTTGGAGTGTGCTACACTATATGGACGTATAATTGTATTGTAGCCTATGGAATTGACCAAGTAGTCTGCGGTTGTTTTAGATCCCTTACCTGTATTTATGAAGAGGTTATCCGCTGCATAAAATTTTCTCCTCCCTCAAAGAGCTGCTCGAAATGGTCAAATCCATATAGTACTTATAGCATCGACAACAATACGGCTCGAGTTGACAAGCATTGAGTTTGAGGGTTGAGACATCTTGGTTGTATATATAATATTTCTGTCCGTTCTTCCAATTCCTTGTCCACCTCCGTTTCCCTGTCTTCACCCAACACTAAATGTCGTCATTTGGTGTAGTGATAGTAGCATTTGTCCCATCCGCCGAACTATCAATTTGATATCCTTGCGGAAGGAACGCATTGAACCCAAGAAGGAGCTCCGCATGCCCTCGAAACATATCACGAAGATTCACCAGAACATCTTGTTGAGAGAACCTGCGTAAAGCCATTCAATACCATCAATTTGTGTTAATTAAGGTAGTTTACCCCAAGCCTACTCACTGTTCTTGCCTCCGTCCTTGCAATAGCTCCAAGTCTCTGATAGGTTCTCTGTGGTCCCAGCTCAGGAAAGACTGCTTTGACGCTATCTAGGTAGGCCAGTGGCTGTTGCAGTCTAGCTGGATCGGATTCAGCTTGTGCTTGCGACTATGTAATAGCACTGTGTTTCCTTGAAGCTGGAACGTGAGCTAACGGGTACAAAGGGGGGAGGGGGGGCTGCATTTACAAGGTTGAGCGTTGGGGGGAGGTGGCTAGGTGCTGTAGCAAATATATGCGCTCCGCTGAGGTGGCTGAAGATAGAGTTGACACTTCCTTATGAGGGGGTGCACAGCTTGGTTTATCTCCAAAAGGTACCTTCCGATCGGAGAACCGGATACTGGTATATCTCGGAGTCAGTTCATTCGCTCATCTCTCAACCAAACAAATCCTCCAATCAATCAATAATATTATTATTTGAACTTCGCATACAACTCCTACCGAAACAGCATTCATCCACTGTAATACACGTCTGAAACTATACCAAGAAGTAGCAGGGTCCAAGATCCAAGATCCATATCCATACACCCACCTGTACTTAATTCTTTTTACACAAGATGCCTCTGCAAGAAATCCACAATTCCCCACAACAATGTCCTCCCCACACTAAACGGGTATAATAAAAAGTCCAAAATATTTCCGAATAAACCGGGTCTGTGCTTGGATCCACTAGGCATTTTAGGTTCGCTACCAGACTTCCTACGCTGTCCTTTGACGTCGGTGTCGATTTGAAGTCGCGATGGTCGACGACCACCGTTGGCGGTCTTTTTAACCCCAGCTGGTGTAGATCCATTGAGTCGATTGAATAGAGTGCCTGGGCTGGATAACATCCACATGTGAGGTCGTCCTTGTGCACCTTTCAGCAGTTCCGTGACCGTTCTTTCCAGAGCCAGCACTCTTTGATCCACGCCATGGTATTGATCCTCAATTGCATGCTCATGTCGCCCAAGAGCAGAATCAAGGTCGTCCAGTGCACCGTTGACATCATGTCTGAATCTGGACATGTCTCGTTTTGACGCCAGCTCCTTCTTTAGTGACTCTACTTCCTTTTCCAGATCAACAACTCGTGTAGCCAAATCAGGTCCTTTCGTTTGGAATGCGGCAATGGACTCGTGTAGTTCTTCCGTGCGATCATGGAGTCTCTGGCTGAGGTGACGCCATGGTCGTACGCCAGTGACAAGCACAAATACGCCAGTGCTGAACCAAGAGATATAATCCTTTCCGGTAAGGGCTGTCCCAACATAACGAAGCAAGGCCGCCCCCAGAAGTGGAGCGAGCACAGACAACGCCAAATAGGCCAACTCTGCTCTCTTCAACTCTGATTCTGCAAGATCCTGGAGTAATTTTCGCTCTGGCGGTACATTCGGATTGTCGACACGTAGCCCCCGCGGTCGGGATGCTCGATATAAGTCCCAGGGTACTAGCAAAGACCATTAGCGGCATTATTAAATGGCATGGACAAAGGTGCGCATACATTTAATGAGCTGTTAATTGGCGTGTGAGCGCATACAAACAAACAAACAACGTATGAGTACATACTTGGTGCAAATAAAAGAAAAGCAGTAGCAGCAAAAGGAAATCCTTGAGAAAATCGCCGCCTGTCAGGAAGGTTCCCAGAGGTGGAATCATCGCAACAGCAAGAGGTATATCCATTCTGTCTGAAGCTGATGAGTCTGTTGAAGACATTCTTCTTCTGGATGCCATCGACGCTCGTCTTTTGGGTGCCATGGGCTCTGCACGAGCAGATTCCACGACGATGGATTCGTCTTCGTCACTCATCGCGCGCAACTCCTCTATTTCTGGACCTTCGTCAATGCTTGAAACAGGACTTGGTAGCTGGCTGCTTGTCCCGGTATTTGAGCGGTATTTGAGGGGGCTCTCCACTGTGCCCATCCCAAACTCTGTGGTGGTGGTGGCGCGGGTAGATGGTTTCCTTTGTCGCAGGGTAGGGGCAGACATCGGACTAGAGCTGGTCGCATGAGCGCGAATAGAGCATAGCTAAATCGTGCATGTCATCAGATGTATTCGGCACAAGGCATGGCCATCGACGGAGTTTTAAAAGAATTGTTAAAAAAGCGAATAAACGTGACATGGGAATACATCAATGAAGGAACAACATGGCAAATAAAGGATAATGTCCATATAATAGACTAGACAAATTCTCCAGACCGGGTATGCATTTATACTACTGGTACATCATTAGAGCACCGACGGGCACAGAATATTCCATTCCGGCCATGGCCCTCGCTTCATCTGTTCGAATATGGCGCAGGCTGTACGAGAAACTGTGTCCGGAATGTAAAAGTCAATTAATAATCCGAGCAAATGAGCATCGAGCACCTGTCTAGATAACTTGCAAATAATCTGAAAAACGAAATTAGCAGGGTAAATGGACCTGAGAATTGTTTACGTACTTGACGGAGCAACTATCGGAATAAATGTCAGTGGGGTTAAGGGATGGATGCTAATGACAACGCTCACTGCCAGTCGCACCGTCGGCACGCTTTGCCTGCCACCATTTTCCGCTTTTATCGATAATGTCCAAGATCTCGCCTTTACTGAAGGAAATCTCGTTGGGATCATCCGGAGATGCAGTGTCTAAATCAGGTCAGGAATGTGACACTATACAGTATAACGTTTCACTCACAGGCATACAAGGCTTTCGCCCTGTAGCGATATTCATCGCCTTCAGGTGCGCTAGCGTTGGATGAGTCCATAAGTGGTGTGTTTTGGCTTGGGCCGTCGACATTTGAGGATACCAATGGTTGTGTAGCCGAAGTGGGTGGACTCGTGGCGCTCATAGGATTTCTGGGCCCTGAACCTGCAGAATGAACACTGGTGACAGGATTACCAAGGCTTCGTTGACTGCCCGTCCTGGCGGCTTCAAGACCGCCCATCCCCGTTTCTTTGACGTCATAGCCCCCAACGACACCGCCTCCGAAGCCACCGCTCATGGGAGGATTCGCGGAAGCATAATCTGCACTCCCGATGCCTCCGCCGCCATATCCGCTTCCAATCCCGTTCTGCATCGTATGAGCGTTGGTGGTACGGCGACCGCCAGGCCTGAAGCCATTACGGCCAGGACCAGTTAGGCCTCCATTACCCAACATGTTGAAGACATGTAATGTGAGGGAATTCTCTTCGGACGTGAAGTATAGAAGCCAGACTATATCAACGATCGCTAGTAACAGCCAGCCAGCAGCCATGGCTTCCAAAGCACCAAAGTTGGTGAATATCCCTTCATTCACACCGAAGACGGCAAACACAAGCGAAACTGCGGTGAAAATGGATATCTGGGCAAATAGGTCAGCTTTCTATGCAGCAAAATGAACTCAGGATCTTACCTGGAAACGGTGTAGGGCAACGGAATCGGAAGCCAAAGTATGGATGACCCCAATGATCACAGCTAATTGCAAACTATATCCTTCCGATCAGACGAAACCTTAGACTTTCCCCCGCGATTAGACGTACAAAATCGAAAACCATACTACACCAATGGAACCTGGTGCAGCCCCATGTACTACACGAGACGTCAGGAATAAGAACGCTTATACTTCGATAGGGTGCTCACCTTTTGCTTGTGCAACACACTGACCAATGAATGCTAGAAACCAACCAACCTAAAGATGTGTGTATCGTTATTGAGCCCACTGCGCAGTTGTTTGAACATTGGAACCCACCACTGCGAGGACAGTTGTCCCAAGAAAGACGGGGTGTGTAACTATCGGAGTAAAATCATACCCTTCAGACGAACTCCTCATCGGTGTCATAGCCATCGTAGGGCGATATTCGTGTCGAAGAAACGCGTTAGAGGAGAGGGGAGCAGCGGACTTTGAATTCGCGGTTCATCGCCTGTTTCACACCTTCATAGGGATAGCGCCGTCACAGCCTTGGTGGAGAAAACAATAAAAATACAGCCGATAATGCTTATTCTTTAGAAATATACATGTAAATCTCAGCCAACAAATCTAAAGTGATCCGCAGAAACATAGTACTTGTCGTCTTGTTTCGTCAATACAAAGCTTTGTGAGAAGACCCGCGGTTGCGCGTCTACGTTTTTGCTTCCTGCTTTAGTCCCAGTCGTGGATTCTATCGTGTCCGAGCTCGCCGCATGCGGACCATGCGTCACTAACCCAGACACCGTTATTAGGAGTGCTGGGG
>Ga0157379_10004382_pt1 | contig 12080 bp, 10 predicted proteins | sample S25metaG_FD_121802 | JGI IMG/M metagenome (GOLD analysis project Ga0157379, IMG submission 121802) | Switchgrass rhizosphere microbial communities from Kellogg Biological Station, Michigan, USA - S2-5 metaG | ecosystem: Host-associated > Plants > Roots > Rhizosphere > Soil | place: USA... | reverse complement strand
TCCTGGATCAGCTGATGGCGCTTCAGCGCTGCCTGGGTGTTGCGCTCGCTCAGCAGCCGCTGCGCCTCGGCGGCGTACGCCATGCGGTTCTGCTCGGCCTCGGTGAGCGCCGCCTGCGCCTCGACGCGGCGCGCGCGCTGGGTCGCGAGGTCGCGTTCCTGCTCGATCCGCTCGCGCGTGCGATCCTGGCCCGCGTGCGCCGAGACGAAGCCCTGCTCGGTCAGGCTCCTGAAGTCGGCCTCTCGCAGCTTCGCGATCGGCAACGTCGCTTCGAGCTTGGCGATGAGCTCGTTGACGGTCCTGATCTCCGCCTGCCGGCGGGCATGCTCGGCGGCGAGCTTGGCGAGCTTGGCGGTGATGTCCTGCCACTCGGCATGGAGCTGCGAGGCCGTCGAGCGCGCATCGGCTGCGCTCATCTCGGCGAGCTCCGGCGAGGTCGGACGCGCCAGCACGGGCGGCCTGCCCGCACGAAGCGCTTCCATCAGCGCCGCGGTCCTCTGCTCTTCCGAGATCGCGGCGCGCAGCTGCTCCTTGATGCTCGCGGTGTCGGCCTTGGCGTTGGTGGCATCGAGCTCGACCAGCACCTGCCCCGCCTGCACGAAGTCGCCGTCCTTGACGAGCACCTTGCGCACGACGCTCGTCTCCAGCGGCTGCAGCGTCTTGCTGCGGTCGCTGACGACGATCCGCCCCGGCGCGACGGCGACGATGTCGATCTGGCCGAGCGTCGTCCACAAGAGCGCGATGACGAAGAGCGCGCAGATCGCCCACGCGAACCGGCGCGGTGCGGGATGAGGCGGCGACTCCTGCAGGCTCAGCGCCGCGGGAAGAAACGCGGTCTCGTCGGCGAGCCGCCTCGGGCCGACGAGTTCGTTCCGCGCTGCCCACGCCGCCTGGAAGATCTCACGGTAACGCACGATCAGCAGGAAGAACGGGTGCCGCGCCGGGGCGGATGCCGGCGAGCTCACCTCGGCGTCTCCGCTGGCGGAACCGCCGTCGATCCATCCCCGGAGTCGATCGCCAGCGACGCCGGCGCACCCGACTGCATCGACCAGAGATGCGCATACAGCCCGCGCTGTCGCAGCAGCGCGTCGTGCGAGCCCTGTTCGACCAGCCGCCCCTTGTCGATCACGACGATCCGGTGCGCCTGCCGCACCGAGCTCAGGCGGTGGGCGATCACGATCACGGTCCTGCCCTTGCAGATCGCAGCCATGTTGCGCTGCAGGACGGCCTCGCTCTCGTAGTCGAGCGCGCTCGTCGCCTCGTCGAGGATGAGGAGCCGCGGGTTCGTGAACAGCGCCCGCGCGATCGCGATCCGCTGCCGCTGGCCGCCGCTCAGCGACGTGCCCTGCTCGCCGACGACCGTGTCGTAGCCCTCGGGCAGCTCGCTGATGAAATCGTGCGCACCGGCGAGCTTCGCGACGCCGACCACCGTCTCGATCGGCGCCGCCGGGTCCGTGATCGCGATGTTCTCGCGCACGCTGCGGTTGAAGAGCAGGTTTTCCTGCAGCACGACGCCGATCTGGCGGCGCAGCTGCGCGGCATCGATCAGGCTGATGTCGACGCCGTCGATGAGCACCCGTCCCTGCTCGGCGACATAGAGCCGCTGGACGAGCTTGGTGAGCGTGCTCTTGCCCGAGCCGCTGCGGCCGACGATGCCGAGCACCTCGCCCGCCCGCACGTCGAGCGTCAGTCCCTGGACCACGGCCGGCGCTTCCGCGCGGTAGCGGAACGTGACGCCTTCGAACTGGACGCGTCCGCGCAGCGGCGGCAGCTGCGCCGCGGTCGTCGGAGGCACCTCGGTGCGCGTGTTCAGGATGTCGCCGAGCCGCGCCATCGACACGCCGGTCTGCTGGAAGTCGGTCCAGAGCTGTGCCATGCGCATGATCGGCTGCGCGACGCGCTGGGCGAACATGTTGAAGGCGACGAACTGCCCGACCGTGAGCTCCTGATCGATGACCAGGCGCGCGCCGTACCAGAGCATCACCGCGCTGGCGACCTTGCCGATCACGTTGATGCCCTCGTGGCCGTAGCTCGCCAGGGTCGACGTCCGGAAGCTCGCGGAGACGTAGGCAGCGAGCTGGTTGTCCCAGCGCCGCGCCAGCGCGGGCTCGAGCGCGCTCGCCTTGACGGTCTGGATCCCGGTGACGGTCTCGACCAGCAACGCCTGGTTCTCCGCCCCGCGCGCGAACTTCTCGTTGAGCCGCGCCCGCAACACCGGCACGACCAGCACGCTCAACAGCACGTAGAGCGGCAGCGTCGCGAGGACAATCAGCGTCAGCGGGACGCTGTAGAAGAACATCACCGCGATGAAGATCACCGAGAACGCGACGTCGAGCACCAGCGTCAGCGCACTTCCCGTCAGGAAGCCGCGGATGTTTTCCAGCTCGCGCACGCGCGCGACCGAGTCGCCGACCCGACGGTTCTGGAAGTACGCCAGCGGCAGATGGACGAGATGGCGGAACAGCCGCGCGCCGAGCTCGACGTCGATGCGGCTCGTCGTGTGGCTGAAGACGTAGGTCCGCAGCACCGTCAGCGCGCTCTCGAACAGCACCACGACCGTCAGTCCGATCACGAGGACGTCGAGCGTCGTCAGCCCGCGGTGGACGAGGACCTTGTCCATCACGACCTGGAAGAACAGGGGACTGACCAGCGCGAACAGCTGCAGGAAGAGCGAGACGAGCAGCACCTCTGCGAACAGCCGGCGGTACTTGACGAGGCTGGGGATGAACCAGCTGAAGTCGAAGTGCGCGAGTTGGCCGGCGAGGCTCGCGCGGCTGGTCACCAGAATCAGCTCGCCGCTCCAGCGGCTCGCGAACGCGGCGAGCGGCTCGATGATCGGCCGACCGCCCTGGATTCCTTCCGAAGGATCTTGAAAGAGGACCCGCTGACCGTCGCACTGCGCGAGCACGACCGCGCGTTCGTTGCCGGCATCATCGATGAGGATGGCGATCGCCGGCAACGCGATCAGCGTCAGTCGATCCGGAGACGAGCGGCTCAGCTTTGCCTTCAGTCCCAGCGCTTTCGCGGCGCCGAGCAGGTCCTGCCGCGTGACGACGTGGCTGGCGGAAAAACCGAGTTGATGCGCCAGATTCACCGCGTCGGCGGCGACGTGGTGCAGCCGCGCGACAAGGCACAGCGCATCCAGCGAGAGGCCGGATGAAGCGCTCGAAGGCTCACCGCCTCCGGTTGCGTCCTGCTCGGATCCCCCCTGGCCGGAGTCCGGACGGGACGTTCCCTCTCCCGCCGATCGTTGTTGTCGGGAACCCGTCACGCGCTGCTCCCTTGTCGCGCTTACCGGACCGCAAGGCACTCTAGAGGCACGTTTCGCGCAGCGCAAGCGCATCCGTCCGGGAAAGCGATCGACACCACACTGGTGTTCGTCCCGATGACGACATCCTTCGAAGGGATCGCTCCCATGAGACGGGTGCGTCGATTGCGCGCGCTGCACTCGAGCTCGCGGTTCGCGTGCGCTTGCAATCCCCCTCGAAAGCGGCGCATGGCGTTTCTCCCGTAGCGACGGCGTGGTCGCAGCGTCGGCATCGCCGTCGGCGGCACCTTGCTCCGCACGACGACGGGAGGGCTCTGCGTCGCGAGGTCGCGCGCCCAGGCGCGACTTCACCCGCGCTTCGCGTTCGCTTCGAACGCGCTGCATCCCGCGGCGCGAAGCTCGCCGCCGTGCAGTTCGATCTACTCGTCGTCGGCGCGAGCTTCGCCGGCATCGCCTGCGCGCGCGAGGCGGCGCTCGCCGGCCAGCGCGTCTGCGTGCTCGACCGCAAGCCCCATCCCGGCGCGCGCCTGCACACCACCGGCCTGCTCGTTCGCGAGGTCGCCGAGATCGGCTGGCTGCGGGCGATGCCGGCGACGCTGACGCGCCCGATCGCAGGCGTCTGCGTGTACGCGCCGTCGCTGCGCCACGTCCGCCTCGCCGCCCCGGGCTACCACTTCCTCGCGACCGACACCGGCGGCGTGCTGCGCTGGCTGTCCGGACAGGCGACGCGTGTCGGCGTCGTCTTCTGCTGGGGCACGGCGCTGTCGTCGCTGACGCGCGACGCCCACGGCTGGACCGCGAACCGATGGCTCCGCGCGCGCTATGTCGTCGGCGCCGACGGAGCGCATTCGAAGGTCGCGCGGCTCTGCGGGTTGAGCGGCAACACCGAGTTTCTCGCCGGTGTCGAGCTCGAGTTCGCCGGCGGCAGGCTGCACGATCCCGACGCGTTGCATTGCCTCGTCGATCGGCGGCTGGCGCCTGGCTACATCGGCTGGGCGTTCGAGGGCGTCGCCGGACTGCAGCTCGGCATCGCGCGTCGGCACGCGCGCGGCAGCGCTCCCGACGTCGGCGCGCTGCTCGACCGATTCGCCCCGCTGGTCCGCGGTCGCACTGCGCAGCCGAGCGGGACGCGCGCCGGCATGATCCCGTGCGGCGGCGTGCTGCCGCGCGTGTTCGGCGACCGCGTGCTGCTCGTCGGCGACGCCGCCGGTCTCGTCTCGCCGCTCACCGCGGGCGGCATCCACACCGCGCTGCGCTATGGCAGCATGGCCGGGACCGCGGCAGCGCAGTGGCTGCGCGGCAGCGCGCCGCAACCGGCGGAGACGCTGCGCGGCCGCTACCCGCGCTTTGTCCTCAAGCGCGCGTTGCGTTGGGCGTTCGATCGCTTCCAGTCCGACCGCATCACCGAGTGGGCGCTCGGGTCCGACCTCGCCAGAGCGACGGTCGGACGCCTCTACTTCCATCGCCGCAGCGTCGCCGGCGACGTCATCGCCGCTCCCCCGGCGACGCGGCCGACCGAGACAGCCCAGGCCGACCGCGCGCGCTGACGCAGGCGTCGGCAAGGCGAGCCGGGCGGCATCGTCGCCCGCTCGCGGGCGACGCCAGCGCCGGCGTGAACGCGCGTCGTCTACCGGCCCGCGAACAGATCGGCGTGGGCTTCGCGCAATTGCCGCTTCAGCAGCTTTCCGCTCGGATTCTTCGGCAGCGCCTGCGCGAACACCACCCGTTTCGGAACCTTGAAGCCGGCCATCGACCTGGCGCAATGCGCCAGCACGCCGTCTTCGTCGAGCGCTTGCCCCTCTTTCAGCACCACCACCGCGACCACCGCCTCCACCCACTTCGGATGCGGCGCACCCACGACCGCGACTTCGGAGACCTGGGGCAACCGGTAGATCACCTCTTCCACCTCGCGGCTCGCGACGTTCTCGCCGCCCGTCTTGATCATGTCCTTCTTGCGATCGACGACGCTGATGTAGCCCTCGGTGTCGATCGTCGCCAGGTCGCCCGAGTGGAACCAGCCGCCCTCGAACGCGGCCTTCGTGCGCTCGTCGTCGTGGAAGTAGCCGAGCATCAGATGCGGCGAGCGGTGCACGATCTCGCCGACTTCGCCCGGGCCGACGTCGCGCATCGCGTCGTCGACGACGCGCGTCTCGACGTTGACGACGGCGCGGCCGCACGAGCCCGGCTTCGAGAGCTGCTCGTCGGGTCCGAGCATCGTCGCGAGCGGTGCGATCTCGGTCTGTCCGTAGAGGTTCCAGAGCCGGATCGCGGGCAGCCGCTCGGCGAGCTCGCGCAGCACCTGCACAGGCATGATCGACGCGCCGTAGTAGCCCTTCTTCAGGCTCGACAGGTCCGTGCGGTCGAAGAGCGGCGAGCGCAGCAGCGCGATCCAGACCGTGGGCGGAGCGAAGAACGACGTGATGCGATGCCGCTCGATCAGCGGCAGCAGGTTCTCGGGCACGGGCTTGGCAGTGACGACGTTGGTGCAGCCGACGTAGATCGAAGGGCCGAGGAACACGTCGAGCTGCGCGCAGTGGTAGAGCGGGAGCGCGTGCAGCGGCAGGTCGCCGGCCTCGATGCCGGCGTCGATGACGCAGCTCACGTATTGCCAGAGCACCGCGTCGTGCGTGAGCATCGCGCCCTTGGGGCTCGACTCGGTGCCGCTCGTGTAGACGATCTGCGCGAGGTCGCCGGGCGCGAGCTCGAGCGGCGGCGGCCGTGCGTCTTGCGTCGCCGCCAGCACGTCGAAGGTCGTCATGCCGGGCTCGGGCTCGCTCGGGTCTTCCGACGGCAGCCAGATGAACTCGCGGACCGCCGTGTCGAGCGCCGCCGCCGCCCGCGCGATCGCTGCCAGGCCGCTGTCGGTGGCCAGCAGCATGGCGCCGGCGTGGCGCAGGATGTAGGCGACCTCGTCCGCCTTGAGCATGAAGTTGATCGGCACGAGCACGGCACCGAGGCGCGCGAGCGCGAAGCGCATGGCGACGAACGCGTGCGAGTTGCGCGCCAGCACGGCGACGCGCGTGCCCTTCGCGACGCCGCGCCGGACGAGGCCGGCCGCCACGCGGTTGCACACGTCGTCGAGCTCGGCATACGTCCAGCGCACGCCGCCGCACAGCACCGCGAGCTTGTTCGGCGCTCGCGCGGCGCTGCGATGGAGGATGTCGCCGAGCGACTGGCGGCGGATGGCGGCATCCATGGGTAGCTCCTCCTCGGTCGCCCCGCCTAGGCGGCTTTGCGGGTTTCCAGAATCTCGTTGGCTTGCCGTTTCCCGAGGTTTCTCAGCGCGAAGATCGCAGCGAGGTGCTGCGCTCGCGGCCGGGCCTTGCCTTCTTCCCAGTTGTAGATCGACTGCGCGGACGCGCCGATGAGCAAGCCGCATTCCGCGGCGGAAAGGCCGAGCCGGCGCCGCTGCGCCGCCATGCTCCGGGCGCTGAATCGGGTGCCACCGGGGGTCGCGTCCTCGTTTGCGGCGGCTGGTGGAAGAGGCCCCGATCCCCGGCCGACGCGTCGAAGCTGGCGCTCGAGCTCGACCATCCGGCGTTTCAAGGCAGCGATCTCGGAACGATGCGTCGTCGACGACCTCTTGAGCGAGGACGTCTCGCGGCGGATCTCCTTGCGTGCGATGCGGGAGATTTCGTCTTTCAGAACGGAGGCGACGTTGGCCATGGAGTGCAGTCGAGGCTGGGAAAGACAGGCATCTTAGGCCGTCGCGGTCGTTCGCGAGTTCCTGCGTGGTCCCCCCTCGGCTCTCGGCGATGGCCGACCAGGAACAGTTTCTCCCGGCGGCGCTGATCCGTGTCGCGACGCTCGCCTTCGGCCGACGCTCAGGATCGCGACGGTGTCAATCCGGCGAGCCTGCGGCGGCCGTCCGGCGAGATCGACGCCATCAGGTCGGCGACGAACTGCTGCTGCACGGCGAATGCGTGCCCCGAGTTCCGGTCGATCGACGAGACGCGGAACATCAGCCCGCCCGGACTCTGGCCCGTCAGGGCTGCGATGAGCTGGACGATTCGCTTCTCGAGCCTCGTGCGAACGACACGGTCGGACATCGTCAGCCAGTAGGTGACCGCCTCCGTGCGGGACCCCATGCGCGCCGTCATTCGAGTCACCGGGATCTGGCCATCCGGCGTGTTCAAGGTTTCGGCTTCGTTCGGCGCGCCGAGCAACTCGAAGCCCTGGGCCGGGTAGCAAACCTTCGGAAGATGCGCCTGATGGATGCCGATCTGATCCTTGCTCCGCGCGATCGACACCATGATCTGCTCGCCGGCGCTGTTGACGTAGGTTCGCGAGAGCACCTCCGCGTAGACCTTCTTCAATATCTCGGCGGTCGCAGGGTCGATCATCTGCGGGCTTGCGTCCAGCTTCCGCCACTCGCCGAACGTCTCCGGGACTGTGGCTTCGAGAAAGTTGGGCTGCTCGGGAACCGGGGTCCGGATCGAGATTCCTGCGATCGCGGCACCCGACATGAGCACTGCCATCAGCCAGACGGTCGGTTTCACGTTCATCGAACACCTGAGGTCGTCACGCAACATTCTGCCGAAGGCGACACCGAGTCGCGGTGCCGTCCATCACCGTCGGGTCTTCATGCCGACGCGCCAGGCGATCGTCGGCCGCGAAGGCGTCTACCTGACGCGGCCGATGCGCTGACGGTCGCGGCGCGCGCTCGCCGGCGCCCGAACCAGCTCCGGGTCAGGGCGCGAGGTCGACACAGACGAGGCCGGAGATCTGCTCGGTGAACTTGCCGGTGGTCAACGACTCGTCACCCTCGATCATCAGCGTTCCGGTCGCGCCTGCGAGCTTGCCCATCGCCGAGATCACCGGACCGGAAACGACGAACTTCGCATCCGACGGATCCGCCACGTCGAAGCTGCCGCTGACCTGCACCGTCAGGGTTCCGCCGTTGACGGTGAACGTGACGGTTCCATTGACGAGGAGCAGCGGAGGCACGCCGCCGATGACCGCGAAACTTCCTGCCGTGGTGCCGTGCAGCAAGCCGCCGCCGATGATCTGGGCCTGGGTCATGCCGCCGCCGAGGTCCTGGCCGCTGCCCTTCGCATTGATCTTGTGACACGAGACCGCGGCGTTCGCGACGCCGACCCATGCGAGCGTGCTTGCCGTCAGGACCAAGAGCCTCGCGAACCACTTGAGCGATGTCATGTCGGCTTCTCCTCGATGCCGGTTGAAGGGATGGAACCTGAGGTCGCCGACCGCGGCCACTGGCCGTGGAGATCGGCGGGACCGAGCCGGAGGTTGGGTCGCGGAGAGCGCGAGGTCATCCCCACAATCACGGACGCGCTCGGGTCGCAATGCGAGGGCCATCGGCCGCTACGGCGGCTCCAGCGCGATCCGCGAGCCGAACGCCTCGATCGGAGCCGACCGCGTCGTCGCCGACGCACGAGCGGCGCTGCGGACAGCCGCTTCGTCGGCGACCCGCAGCGCGAAGCCGGCGATGCCTTCACCCTCCTCGCGCACGCCGACGAAGTCGACGGCAGCGTCGTCGAGCGCGACGCGCATGGCATCGGCATGCGGGACCGCGGCAGGCCGTCCCAGCACCTCGGCCCAGCGCGCAGCCATCGCGCCCGGATCCGCCGCCTCGACGGTCACGCCGACGACCCGCTGGCGTCCGCGCGCACCCTCCTGCACGCACCACGCCGGCCCGCCCCAACGCCAGGACGCAGGCGGCACCGGCTCGTCGATCGAAACGATCGCGCCACCGACGTCCTTCGGGTGCAGGTGCATCGCGCGGATGTCGGGCAACTCCTTCTCCCACACCGTTCGCACGCCCGCCGTGCGCAGGCGCGCTCGGGCGCCGTCGAAATCGTCGGTCTGCAGGATCAGCATGTAGCCGCCCTCGCCGCGTCGCTCGAGGTGACGGCCAGCGGCGGTGCCGGCCCGCACGGGCGAGATGAGCTCGACGAACTGGTCGCCGAACGCGAAGACCGCGTTGTCGATGCCGAACTCGGCGACGCCGGGATCGCGGAACGGCGGGTCGAGCGCGAGCAGAGCCGCGAGCCGGCGGGAGCTCGCCGCGAGATCGCGGACGACGAAGACGATCTGGCGGATGCGAAGCATGGCTCTGGGCCGATCAGGTGCCGGTGAACCGCGGCTCGCGTTTCGCCATGAAGGCCGCGACGCCTTCCGCGTGGTCGGCGGTGCCCGCGGTGCGGCACTGCGTGAACGCCTCCCGATCGAGCAGCTGCTGGTAAGACTCGACGGCAGCGGCGTCGACGTTCTGCTTCATGTAGCGATACGCGGTGCGTGGACCGCGGGCGAGGCGTCCCGCCAGCTCGAGCGCCCGCGCCAACACCTCGCCCGCGGGAGCGACGCGGTTGACGAGCCCGAGCGCGAGCGCCTGCGCGGCGTCGAGGACATCGGAAAGGAACAGCAGCTCCTTCGCCTTCGCTTCGCCGACGATGCGCACGAGCGGCCAGGTGATGCCGAAGTCGCCGCTGAAGCCGACCTTGGCGAACGCAGTGGTGAAGCGCGCGCTGTCGGCGGCGATGCGCAGGTCGCAGGCGAGAGCGAGCCCGAAGCCCGCCCCCGCGCAAGGTCCGTTGACGACGGCGATGGTCGGCTTCGACGAGGCGTGCAGCAGGCCGGCGAAGCGGTGGATCGCACGCTGGCGGTCGACCTTCTGCTCCAGCGTCCAGTCGCCGCTGGCAGACCCGTCGCCCATCGCGGTCACGTCGCCGCCGGCGCAGAAGCCGCGGCCTGCACCGGTGAGCACGATGCAGCCGACGGCCGCGTCTTCGGCACAGCGTTCGAGCGCGGCGATGGCGCCGTCGACCAGCGGTCCCGACAGCGCGTTCAACCGCTCCGGCCGGTTCATCGTCAAAACGGCGACGTTGTCGCGGACGTCGAACAGCAGGTGGGCAGGGTCGTCCGGCATGCAAGCTCCTCGGGTGGGCAGTGCAGCATGGACCCGCGCAGCCGATCCGGCAAGAGCGCTCGACCGCGCTTCGGGCAACGTCGCCGCAGGTGACCTCACCGCAGCGCTGTCCGGTGCCGGCGGCAGCGGAGGCTCTCGACTTCGTCGGCGGTTGCGCCGATCATCCGCTCTCGTCGAGGCCACGCAGCAAGGGAGACCAGCGCATGAAGCTCTTCTATCACCCGGTATCCACGACCAGCCGGCCGGTCGTGCTGTTCGCTCACGAGTCGGGGATCGAGCTCGACTACCAGATCGTCGATCTCTTCACCGGCGAGCAGTACAAGCCCGAATTCGAGGCGATCAACCCGAGCCACCAGGTGCCGGTGCTCGACGATGGCGACTTCCGGCTCACCGAGAGCTCGGCGATCCTGAAGTACCTCGGCGAAAAGACGGGCTCTGCGGCGTATCCGGCCGATGCGCGCAAGCGCGCGCGCATCAACGAACGCCTGGACTGGTTCAACACCGGCTTCTACCGCGATTTCTCGTACGGATTCGTCTATCCGCAGATCTTCCCCTTCATGCGCCGTCCCGACGACGTCGTGCAGGCGGGAACGATTGCGTACGGAAAGGAGAAGGCGCTCGGCTGGCTGAAGGTGCTCGACCAGAGCCTGATCGGTCCGCGCAACGGCTATCTCTGCGGCGACACGATCACGATCGCCGACTACCTGGGCGCACACATGGTGATCGGCGGCGACGCCACCGGTTGCGACCTGCGCGGGTACCCGAACATCACCCGCTGGCTCGGCAACATGAAGGCGCTCAGGAACTGGGACAAGGTCAACGAGGCCTACTACAAGTACGTCGTCGAGCCGAACACGGGCAAGCCGTTCGAGCGCATCTGACGCCCCGGCCAGCGGGCGCGGCCATGGGAGACAGGGATGATCAAGAAGCTTCACCACAACGCGTATCGCTGCCGCGACTCCGAGCAGACCCGGCGCTTCTATGAGGATTTCCTCGGCCTGCCGCTCGCCGGAACGCTGGCCATCGGCGAGACGAAGACCGGCCGCCAGACGTCGGTGCTGCACACGTTCTACCGCCTCGACGACGGCTCGTACCTGGCGTTCTTTGAGGCCCCCGACATGCCGTTCGAGTGGAAGCCGCAGCACGACTTCGACCTGCACATCGCGCTCGAGGTCGAGGGCCCGGTTCTTGCCGAGATGATGGCCAAGGGCAAGGCCGCGGGGATCGAAACCCGCGGCATCTCCGACCACGGCTTCATCGACTCGATCTACTTCCGCGATCCGAACGGCTATGTCATCGAGCTGTGCGCCAAACGAGCCGGGCACGATGCCGCGATGGATCCGGCGAAGAACGACGCACGCGAGACGCTGCGCCGCTGGACAGCGGGGAAGGCCGCATAACCGACGACCGCGCTCGCCGGTCGGAGCTGCGGCGCCGGTCGGCGGCGGCGAAGACGGGCATCGTGGTGTGGGTCGGTTCCCGGTCCGCCGGCCGATGCGCATCGCCAGGGCAGATGGAGCACCCATGATCCTGCTCGACCCTGACGCCAGACCGGTGATCGGACACCGCGGCGATCGCGCCCACGCACCGGAGAACACGCTGGAGTCGCTGCAGCAGGCAGCGGCGCTCGGCGTCGATGCCGTCGAGTTCGATCTGCGCGTGTCCCGCGACGGCGCCCTCGTCGTGATTCACGACGAGACGCTCGACCGGACGACCGACGGCAGCGGACCGGTCGCGCAGCGATCGCTCGCCGAGCTGAGGCGACTCGACGCCGGGGCGAAGTTCACGCTCGATGGCGGCCGCACGTTCCCGTGGCGAGGCCGCGGCGTGCGAATCCCCACCTTCGACGACACGATCGAGTCGCTGCCGCGCGAGCTGCCCTGCATCATCGAGCTGAAGACGGCGGCGGCGACCGAGCTGCTG
>Ga0157379_10004381_pt1 | contig 12081 bp, 10 predicted proteins | sample S25metaG_FD_121802 | JGI IMG/M metagenome (GOLD analysis project Ga0157379, IMG submission 121802) | Switchgrass rhizosphere microbial communities from Kellogg Biological Station, Michigan, USA - S2-5 metaG | ecosystem: Host-associated > Plants > Roots > Rhizosphere > Soil | place: USA... | reverse complement strand
GAGGCGAAACCCGAGCGTGTCAACGACCGCCACATTATGGTTGCCTTCGAGGCGTTGTTGGGCGCTCGCGAATACGCCCGGACCTTCGCCGCCTTGCAGACCGTCAAGCGGCGAGGGCGTGAGAGCAGGGCGTTGCTCGCCATCGAAGGCTTTGCCTATCTCCGCGCCTCCAGGCTGGAGGATGCGCGCCGGCATTGGGACGAATACTGGCGACGAGCGAATAGCGACAGGGACTTCGCCGCGCAGAGGCACGCCACGCGGCCGTTTTTCGACCCTCAGAACCAAGCGAATTTCCCCGCTCGCACACCAGCGAAAGCTGCCGCGGCTAGCGAACGAATTTGCGTCTATACCGCCTTGTTTGACGGCTACGACGAACTGCGGCCGCCGGCTTACAAGCCGCCGGGCGTGGACTTCATTTGTTTCTCGGACAAACCGCTTGCTGCCGCGGGTTGGGAGGTCCGCCAAATTGAGCTGCCGGGCAGTTCGGCGGCGATGAAAAACCGCCGTCTCAAGATTCTCCCCTACGAGATTCTCTCCGACTACGATTGCTCGCTTTATCTGGACTCGAATCTCGTCTTGCTGGGCGACCTCTCGCGGCTGTACTCGCATTGGCTGCGCGGGCAACCTTTCGTCGCCTGGCGCCATCCGCAGCGCTGCTCCGTGTTCGATGAATTGTACGTGCTGCTCGCGTCCGCAAAAGCCGACCCATCCAGGATCATCGATCAATTTGTGTTCTTCTCCGAGCAGGGCGTTCCGGACTATGTGCCGATGATCGAAGCCAACTTTCTTTGGCGGGACCATCGCGACACTCAAGTCAGAATGCTGATGGAAAGGCTGTGGGATCACCTGACCGGCTTTCAAAGCTGGCGGGATCAGCCGGGGCTTGCTTACCTTATGTGGAAAACAGCGATCCTGCCGACGGTCCTGCCCGGTCGCCTCGGTACGAGTCGCGACAACGACTATGCGCGCAAGTTTGCGCACAAAAAGCCCGCAGCCAAGCCCGCGCCGGTCACCGCGAGGCGCGCATCGAAGCGCCTGATCTGGATCTACCGGAACAAGTTCAGCGCCGTCGCCTCAACCGTCCTGCGCGGTCACCAGCTTGCGGACCTGGCAAAACAACGCCTGGCCGGCAAAGTGGAGATCGGCATCGTCAATGAGACGCACCTCGAAGAGCAGCGGGACTCAATACTCGTCCTGACCAAAGGCTTCCTGAAAAATGCGACTCCGGAGGAGATCACGCAACTCAAGCTGCGCGGGAATCTCATTTGTGCGGACTATGTCGACGATCCAGAACGGGAGGACCTGCGCGAAGCGATCGACGTCTATATCGCCGCCTCAATCCGGCAGTACATTCATTACTCCGATGTCTACCCCGAGAGTTTGGTCCACTTGGTTTCACACCATGCCGACCCGAGGCTCAACGGCATCAAGGGCCCGGACGGCTACTGCAACATCGGCTATTTCGGCGAGATCGTGAACGCGCGCCATGCGACGGAACTGCTAGGTGTGATCGACTTCTGCCTCGTGAATACCAGGACCGCTGAAACCAACTGGTTTAACCGGCTTCGCCATTGCAACGTGCATTACGCGGTGCGAAATCGGCGTCCTATCGACGGCTTCAAGCCCTTCTTGAAAGGCTTTACTGCCGCTCAGTGCCACGCCAACATCATCGTGCCGAAAACCGAAGGCGATGCGATCTACTATCTCGGCTCCGATTACCCCTATCTCCTGGAAGACGACGGTCTTGGCTCGGTGCTCGAGATGATCGAGCGCGTGAAGGTCTCGTTCGGCAGCGAGGAGTGGCGTCGCGGACTCGAGATCATGGACTCCGTACGGCGAAGATCAAGTCCGGAACAGATAGGGAGCGAGATCGAAGCGCTGCTCAGCCGCTGCGGGAAGGGCGACTAAGCCGCGTTGGCGGATGCCAGTCTCCGGGTGTGCGCACTGACCAGGTCGACCTCCACCAAGGCGCGGGCATCGCCGTTTTCGGCGAGCAGGTGGATATGCACCTCGTTGGCGCCACGCTTAGCGCCTTCGTGGCGAAGATGGGCGAGATTGAGCGTCACGGCGTCGTCCTTGGTCTGGCCGAAGGCGAGCGCTACCCGGGTGCCGTCGTCGAAGCGCCGCACCAGGATATAATTTGCCCGGGGCAAGGCGGGGCAGCCGACCAGGCTGTAGACGCTGTGCAGATAGCGGCGGCCCGAAGCCCCGCGCCAATAGTGGAATGCCTGGGCAAAAGCGGCCTCGGAGCAAACGAGCGCGGGCTCGTCGGCTGGGCCCCAGAGCGGCGGCGTTTCAACTTCGGCTTTGCGCATCCACATGGGGTTCCGGCCCGTTAACCAGTAAATCGCTTTGTCAAATGGGTTGAGTGGTGACGATTTCAAGACGCTGCACCGAATCTCAAGAACAAAGGTAGAACACCTGCCGATCCTCAGTCAAGCATTCAAAGGTTAACGGGCTGCACAATGGCCGGTTCCTTCACTTCTGCCTCGGCCAAGAGGCGGCTGGAGGCGGTCTCGATGGCCTCGGTCAAGCGCTTGAGAAACTCGGCCTTTGGCAGGCCCGGGGGTATCGGATCGAGGAATTGGACGACGATCGTGCCCGGTCGCCGGGTGAGGCTGCGCCGGGGCCAGAACAGTCCCGAATTGAGCGCGACCGGCACGCATGGGATGCCGAGCGCATCGTAAAGGAGAATCACCCCGGTCTTGTAGTCGGGCGGGGCTCCGGGCGCGCGCCGGGTCCCTTCAGGGAAAATGATGATCTCGCGGCCATCGGCGATTCGTCCTTTCGCCTCGCGCAGCATGCGCCGCAGCGCCGCCGGCCCCCTGTCGCGGTCGACCGGGATCATCTCGAATTTCTTTGAAAACCAGCCATGGAACGGGATCCAGAACAGTTCGCGCTTCATCAACAGCGCTGGATCGCGGAACAAGGGAATGAGCGCGAAGGTCTCCCATGCCGATTGGTGCTTGGCGGCGACGAGGCAGGCGCCTTGGGGGACCTTCTCTCGACCCCGGACCTCGAGCTTCGTGCCGACGATGACTTTGAGCAGCCACAGCTCGAAGCGCCCGTGCACGGCGAGCGCCGCCATGGCCCAGCGCCTCGGCCCGAACAGCAGCGGGCTGCCGAGCACGACGAACAAGGCAGTCGTCACATAGAACAGCACATTGAACAACAGCGAGCGCGCCATGCGGGCTCTATACCATTTACGGCTCGGGCACGTCGGCTGGAGTGGTGCGGCTGCCCGTCAGCACCAGGCGCACAAGATTGGTCGCGCCGAGCCGACTGAGCGCCGGCAGATATTTCAAATATTCGGAAAGGAGCAACCTGGTCGTGCCCGGATAGGTCCACCAGCGTTCGAGATGCACATTGTTGTCGACGACGGAATAAGGAATCAGCGTGACGCCGGGCATGACCCTGGCGAGTTCGGCCAGCGCGCGCGGCATGTGGTAGTTCGAGGTCACCACGATGATCGAGCCGTAATGGTGCAGCGCCACCCATTCGCTGGTCTCGGTGGCGTTGTCGATCGTGTTGCGCGCTTCCTTGTCGATGTCGACGCAGCAGGTGAAGTACTGATCGCCCTGGCTGGCGAGCTCTTTCAGCTCCTTCGTGGTCGTGGTGCGGTTGACCCCGGTGATGAGCACGCGCTTTGCCTTGCCTTCAGCCAGCAGCTTCATCGCCTCATCGATACGGGACATGCCGCCGGTAAGCACGGCGATGCCATCGGCGGACCGCTGCGGCTCGCTATGCTCGCGGTCGACGCCGTTGGCAAACACGATGAAGCCGATGATCAGCAGCACCAGGGCGAACAAGCACGCATCGAAGATGAGCCTTACGCCGCCCAGGAAGCCGCTGAACCGGCCTGGTCTTTCGACCGCTTCCTCCCTCACCGCTTACTCCACGACCGCCAGGCCGCGAAAGAATAGGCACAAATCGTGCGTGCGTGAAACCCTGCTTTACTGGAGTCGACACAGAAAAAGGGCGAGCGGGTCAGGCGTAGGACTTGAGCACGCGGATCACGCCGAGCCGCGACGTGATCATGCAGATGCCGGCCACAGCCAGCGCCACCAACAGGCAAAGGAGATAGCCCCAAACATCGAGTTCGCCGGAGCCGATCAGCCGGCTCGTCTCCGCCTCGGTGACGACACCGCCGCCAAGCATATGCATCATCAACGGCAGCAGCAGAAAGGCGAGCGCCGCGGCCAGCGCCCCCATTAGCCCCGCGCGAACGCCCAATCCGAGGAAATGACGCTCGAATTCGCGGCTGATGAAGCGCTCCTTGGCGCCCACGAAATGCAGCACCTCGATGATCTCGCGGTTCGACGCCATGGCGCTGCGCGTCGCCGAGACGATGACCGCGATGGTGGCGGCGGCGACCAGCGATAGCACAACGAGCCCGCCGAGCGCCGCGGTGCGGGTTACAGTCTTGATCTCGGCCTGCCAGCGCCGGTGGTCGTCGAGGGTGACGCCTTCGAAGTTCTGCGTCAGTGCCGTCTTGATCAGCTGAATGTCCGGCGGGTTGGAGCGGTCGATCTCCACGGCGATCAGGCGCGGGATGGGGAGCGCAGCCAGCGCGCTCGTCTGCCCGAGCCAGGGCTCGAGCAACTTGGCGCTGTCGTCGGCGGTGAGCGGCTTCACCCGGGTGATGCCCTGCTGCTTGGCGAGGAAAAGCGACACGAGCGTCATCTTTTTCTCGATATCCGCCGTGTTGATCGGATCGAGCTCGACGGTGATTTCGCTCGCTATGTCGTTGACCCAGGCATTGGCGGATTGGTTGACCATGTAGACCGCGCCGGCGGTGAGGCAAGCGAGGAAGGACATGATGGCGATCACCACGGTGAGCGCGTTGCCGGCAATCGAGGCCGAGGGCACGATCTGCGCGGCCCGGGTTTGGAAGCGCGCCGGCAGCAGGTTGACGATCCGCGCCGGCAACAGTCCGGTCAGAAGGCTGGTCCAAGGGTAGTCCCTGATGTCGGAGAGGAACGTCATGGCGCTCAGCGCATCTGCAAATGGCCGTCAAAGAGCACGAGCCGCGGGGCATCGAGTTGCTCCATCAGGCCATAGTCGTGGGTCGCGATGATGACCGAGGTGCCGAGCCGGTTGAGCTCGACGAACAGGCGCAACAGCCTATTGCCGATGGCCGGATCGACATTGCCGGTGGGCTCGTCGGCAAGTAGAAGCTCGGGCCGGCCGATCACGGCTCTGGCGATCGCCGCGCGCTGCTTCTCCCCCCCGGACAGGATCTCGGGGTAGGCGTTGATGCGGTCGCCGAGCCCCACCCAGCGTAACAGATCGGTTACATCCTCCTTATATTCCGACTCCCGCTTTCCCATCACGCGCAAGGGCAAGGCAACATTTTCCCAGGTTGTGAGGTGGTCGAGCAGCCGGAAATCCTGGAAGACGATGCCGATTCGCCGCCTCAGCGCCGACCGGCCACTCGCCGAGAGATTGGTGACGTTCTCGCCGAACACGAAAATCAGCCCCCGACTCGGCCTCAAGGACATGAAAAGCAGCCGCAAAAGCGTCGTCTTGCCAGCCCCGGACGGTCCAGTCAGGAAGTGAAAGGACCCAGGAAGCACATGGAAGGTGACGTCGCGCAAGATTTCCGGTCCTGAGCCGTAGCGCAGCCCGACATTGTCAAAGCGAATCACCCGTGTTCCTTAAACCTCTTGAGATTGCGAAGGATTGGCACTTTATGCTCAACTCCTGGTCCGGTATCAATGGGTTTGGGCAGCGTATGTGGCCCGGGGCTAATCCAGGATAAAAGGCCATTTTGGCTTTTCCGATGGCAACACACATTGTCTGTCCGGCTTGCGACACGCGCTACGAAACCAAGGCGGTCTTTCCGCCTGAGGGGCGGAAGGTGCGTTGTTCGAAATGCGGGCATGTCTGGCAAGCGCATCCGGTCACGGTGCCGCCTCCGGCAAAACCCGTGCAGACGACTCCGCCGTCGCCACCACCGCCAACCGCCAAGCCACCGCAAGCACCGCCACCGCCGAGGCCCGCTACGGCGGTCAACGCAGGACTGAGCGGGTTTGCCGGCAACGCGCCGGTCGCGCCCTCGGCGCCGCTCGCGCCGCCGCCACCGCCGAGTTTCACTCGGCCCGGCATGGATGACGACCTTGCCACCCAACTCGCGCGCCTCAATGCCGCCGCGATGGCTGACACGCCGCCGGCTGCGCCGCCGGAGACAGGCGGCGGGATCTTCGGGCGGCTTTCCGGAAAACGCCCCGCGGCGCCGGTTGCGCCGCCGCCCGATGCCGGCATGAACGATGCCTCGATGCCCGACGCAAGTTTCGGCAGCGACGCGTTCGGCAACGGCATGGCCGATGCCAGCATGGGCGAGGCCAGCATGGGCGACGCCGGCATGGATGCCGACCTCGGCTTCGACCCCGCATTGGCAGCGCAGGCCCTTCCCGGCGAGCAGCCTCTGGGGCCGCGGCGCATTCCGTCCATCGTCACGATCGGCTGGCTCGTGCTTGGGCTCGTCGTCGCCACGGTGATCGGTACGCTGGTGCTTGCGCCCTCCGCGGTGATGTCGGTGTTGCCGGGCGCGGCGCGTCTTTACGCGCTGTTCGGCGCGCCGGTCGGAGCGCACGGCCTCGGCTTCGAAGGCGTGCGCTATGGCTGGACCAGCGAGGGCGGCCAGACCGTGCTCGAAGTGCAAGGCGACGTGGTGAATCTCACCACCGCCCCGGTCGACGTGCCGACCGTGGTGATCGCGCTCAGGGACGAGAGCGGCGAGGAAATCTCCGAATGGACCACCGAGGTCGGCGAGGAGGAGCTCGCGGGCGGCGAACATGCGCCGTTCTTGCGGCAGATCCCCTCGCCGCCGAGCAATGTCCGCAGCGTCAAGGTGCGTTTCGCCAAGGCCCAGTAGCATGGCTCAAGCCGCGGCGGCCGAAAGCGTCACGCCGCTCTACAGCGTCGAGCGCATTGCCGACAGGATCGACGCTCTCAGCCGTGAGATCGCCGCATCGTCGCCTGTGGACATCATCATCGTGTCGATCTTGAAGGGCAGCTTCATCTTCGCCGCCGACCTCATCAGGGCGCTGCACCGCGAGGGCCTCAAGCCTGAGATCGACTTCATCTTCCTTGCGAGTTACGGCACCGGCATGATTTCGGGCGGCGAGGTCAAGGTTCTGCGCGGTGTGGAGACCGAGCTTGCGGGAAGGGACGTCGTGATCGTCGACGACATCCTGGATTCCGGCCGAACGCTCGCGTTCGCCAAGACGCTGTTCCAGCAAGGCGGGGCACGGCGGGTGCGCACCTGCGTGCTGGTCGACAAGCAAGTGCCCCGCGCTGCCAAGATCGAGCCCGACTTCACGGGCTTCCGCTGCCCGCCGGTCTTCGTGGTGGGCTACGGCATGGACCTTGCGCACCGTTATCGCGAGCTTCCCTTTATCGGCGAGGTCCGAAATCCATGACGACGCTCACCCTCATCGCCGCCCTGATCGGCGTGATCGTTCCGCCGGTGGTGATCGTGCAGGCGCTGCGCAGTAGCGCGAAGGACCGCTGGCCGGAAGGTCTCTTGGTCGGCATCTATCTGGGGACGCTCGGCACCATCAGCGTCATCGCGCTGATCGCCTATTTCAGCTGACTTTCGAGCGATCAGAACGGCTTGATCAGGCGTTCGAGGTAATCGAGCTCGATGGTGGGCCGCGCCGGATCGCCGAGCCTGCGGCGCAGTTCGTCAAGCACCTCGCGCGCCCGCTGAATATCGATCTCGTCAGGCACCTTCACCGACAGGCCGAGATCGGGCCGATTGGAGCGGTCGGGACGGCCGAGCGGATCGCGGCCGTTATTGCCCGGGCCTTGCCCAGCCTGCGATTCGCCGCCCTCCATCATCTGCTCGGCGAGCGACTGGGCGCCTTTGCGCAATTTGTCGAGCGCCAAGCTTTGCTGCTGCGTGGCGCTGTCGAGATTGCCCTGGCCGATGGCTTCCTTGGCATCGCGCATGGCCTCTTGCGCGCCCTTGAATTCGTCGGGCGGCTCGCCGCCCTCGATGCGGAAGCGGTCGATCAAGCTTTGTAGCCTGTCGCGCAGCTCCTGCTGGCGGTCGCCAAGCCTCCCATGCTGCCCGGGGCGCTGGCCTTGCTGCGGCTGCTGACCCATCTCCAGCTTGGCATTGGGAGGCGCGCCCTGGCCACCGGATTCGCCTTGGCCCTTCATGCTGCCTTGCTGCGCCTCGCCGGGCGTCTCCTCGAACAGCGGCGCCATGCTCATGCCGGGGCCGAACTCCATCGGCTGGCCGGGCGGGCTCACCTCGAACTGATCGTTAGGCTCGCCGCTTGCGCTCTGCTGGCGCTTCGCCGCGAACGTATCGTCGAGCAGCTTCTGCTGATTGGATACGATGTCGCTCAGATCCTTCATCATGCGGCCGGCGCGCTGCTGCTGCGCGTTCTCGGCGAAATTCCCGGTCTGTAAACGGTCGAGAATGTCCTTCAGCTCGGACAGCATCCGCTCGGCCATCTCCTTGGAGCCGGACTGGGCGAGCTTCTGGATGTTGCTCAGCATCTTGTCGATATCCTGCTGCGACACGAGCTGATCGCCGTTCTGTTGGCCTTGCGGCTGCATGTTGCCTTTGTCTTGCTGCTGCGAGGCGAGCGCCTGGAGATATTTCGACAGCGCATCGCGCAGCTCATCGACCAGTTGCTTGATCTGCTCCGGCGAGCTGTTCTCCTGGAGGGCCTTCGACAGCGCGTCCTGCGCTTGCTTGACGGCACGCTCGGCCTCCGGCAGGTCGCCTTCCTCGATGCGCAGCGCCACGTCCCAGAGCTGGTCGACGACGCTGGCGATGCCTTCGCGCGACTGGTCGCCGCGCAACCGCCAATAAGCATTGCGCAGAGCGAGATAGATGGTGCTGTCGTCGATCACCTTCTCGTCGCCCAGCGTGAGCGCGTCGAGGGCGTTGGCAACGCTGTCGGGAGCGCCGGGATCGCGCACCAGCTTCTTGCGCTGCTCGACCACGGCCTTGGCCAGCGGCTTGGTGAAGGTGCGCTCCGGCAGCACGAATTCATAGGGTTGGCTCTGGCCGCTCTGCCCGGCTTGGTCGCGCGCGACGAGCGTCATGCGCACTTTGAGCCCGGCCCAGGGATGGGCGGTCAGATCCTGCGTGGCCTTGCCGTCGATGCGCTTGGCGTTGGCATGCGGCAATTGCAGCGGCATGACCGGCGGCTCGAGCAGGGGATCGGCTTCGACTTTGGCCGAGGCTTCCGCAGCGAGCGGCGCGAGGTTGCGCTCCTCGCCCTCGCCGAGCGCGAAGCGCGCCTCGGCGCTCGCCACGCCGTTATCGTCGTCGGCGCGGAACACCAGCCGCAACGCGCCGCGCGGCGTGGTGGTCGGCGTTCCCATCAAATTGATGGTCGGCGCTTCGTCCTTGATCAGGTCGAAGCGCCATTTGGAAACAGTCTGGCCGCCGATCTTGACATCGGCGCTGCTTGGCTCGTTCAGCGCGACGTTGAATTCGACCAAGCCCGCGCTGCCGCCCTGCTTCGGCTCGATAGTCTTGGCCTCGGCGCCGTCGTGTCTGGTGACGAGGGTCACGGTCTCGCCCTGCGGCGCGTGCGTGCGCACGATCAGCTCGCTTCGCTCCGGCACCGACAGCGCCCGGAAGGATTCAGCCCCGGCGCCCACCGTCTCGTTGCCGTCGGCCAGCACGATCGGCGCGAGGCCGGTGTAGACCGGAGGCGTAACCCAGGCGTCGAGCCTGAGCAGCGCAGGCGCGCCGGAGGCGGCAGGTGTGAAGGCGGCGCGCAGCCGATCGAGCACGTTGCCTCCGGTCGCCAGAAATGCGGCGACCACGGCCAGCAGCAATGCCGCCCTGATCGCATAAGGGTCCTTGCGGTCGGTGCGTGGCGCGGGCCATGACGGCTTCAGCCGCCCGATCAGCTTGCCAAGACGCTGGCGATGCGCGGCCCAAAGCGCCGCGGTCTCCTTTGGCGGAGTGGAACCCAACCGGTCTTCATAAGACGACGCGGGGCGGTGCTTGATACCGGCGGTCCGCTCCAAACGCCGCAGCGCCTCCTGCCGGGTCGGCAGCGAGAGCCTTATCAGCGGCAGGAAGGAGACGATCAGCGCCAGGCCGAAACCGCCGAGCAAAACGCGATGCATCAGCGGCGGCAGGTAGCTCCACAGCTCGAGCAGAGAGAACACGAGAAAGGCGGCGACGACGAGGAAAGGCCACAGCAACGCTTCCCAGATGCGCTCACCGAGCAGCGCCAGCCAGCTCAAGCGCACCCGTCGCTCGAAGCGGCTCGCGAGCGCTTTATCCTCGACCTTTTGCGGCGAGGTCTCCTTCGATCGAAAAGCGGAACGCATCGTCTTCATTGTTTAGCACGCAGGCTTGGGGTCACGAGGATAAGTTGGGGAGCGAAGCGGGCGAAAGCGAGGCTTATTAACGCTCAGTCCAAAGGATTAGAGCCAGTTGGGCAGCCTCTCCCTGGCCAGCATCTCCTCATAGCCGGGCCTTGGCCGTGTCACGCTGTAGCGGTTGCCGGCGACCAGCACCTCAGGCACCAAGAGCCGCGAATTATATTCGGAAGCGAGCACCGCGCCATAGGCGCCGGCTGTCATCACGGAAATGAGATCGCCCGCGTTAAATTCCGGTAATGCTCTCGCCAGCGCCAGATAATCGCCGGTCTCGCAGACCGGTCCCGCCACGTCGGTAACGATGCTGCGTGTGCCCGGCACGGGCTCGATGACGGGGACGATCTCGTGATAGGCCTCGTACAGCGTGGGCCGCATCAAATCGTTCATGCCGGCGTCGACGATGGTGAAGGTCTTGTCGGCGCCCCGCTTCACGTAGAGCACGCGGGTGACAAGGATGCCGGCGTTGCCGGCGATCATGCGGCCAGGCTCGAATAAGAGCCGCAAGCCGAGCCCGCCCAGTTCCTCCTGCACCAGACGCGCATAGTCGGCCGGGAGGGGCGGCGCCGGCTGATCGTGGCGATAGGGGATGCCGAGACCGCCGCCGAGATTGACGAAGGAGATGGTGAAGCCTTGGTCGCGCAGATCGGCGACCAATTCATGCAACAGCGCGAACGCATTGCGGAACGGCGAAAGGTCGGTGATCTGGCTGCCGATATGCATATGCACGCCGGAGGCTTCGATGCCGGGCAGCTTGCTCGCCAGCGCGTAAAGGGCCGGGGCTTGCGCGAACGGCACGCCGAATTTGTTCTCGGCCTTTCCCGTCGCGATCTTGTGGTGAGTTTTGGCGTCGACATCCGGATTGACGCGAAACGCGATGCGCGCGGTCGCGCCCCGGCTCGCGGCCACCTCGCTCAGCGCTCTGAGCTCCGGCTCCGATTCGACATTGAAGGCTAAGATGCCGACGTCGAGCGCGACGGCCATCTCGGCCTGCGTCTTGCCGACACCCGAAAACACGATCCGCTCCGGCGCGACCTTGACCGCCACCGCGCGGCGAAGCTCGCCCTCGGACACGATGTCCATGCCGGCGCCGAGCCGGCCGAGCGTGGCCAGCACGCCGAGATTTGAGTTCGCCTTGACCGAATAGCAGACAAGCGCATCGGGCGGCGCGCCGGCGAAGGCATCGGCGAACACCCGATAATGACGCTCCAGCGTCGCCGACGAGTAGCAATAGAAAGGGGTTCCAACGGTCGCAGCGAGGTCGGCAAGATCGACCTCCTCGGCGTGGAGCACATTCTGGTGGGAGACGCCGCGCCGGTAGGCGAAATGGTGCATTTCTCGGGAGGTCTATTGCAGCAGTCGATCGATCCAAAGCTTCCGGTCAGGAGCCTGCGACATTTTCGTGGACGGATCGGCCTTGGTCTGAGGGTAAGTGGGCGGCGGTCGGTCCAATGAGCCACGGCGCCCACAAGCTGTAAGCCCGATGGCCGCCATCAGCACAAGCGATAAAAGGATGCGCAAAGCGCTTCCCATGGTCGTGCCCCTGTCCCTCGGCCTATTACTTGGCCCTTGACCTATCCTTTTATCGCGTTTGGCCTTCCTTCTCCAAACGCTTTATCCACCGTCTCGCCTCCCGTTTGACGTTGGAAGGGGCGGTTCCGCCATAACTGGTGCGGCTTTTCACCGATCCTGCGACATCCAGCGCCGGATAAACCT
>Ga0157379_10004380_pt1 | contig 12083 bp, 12 predicted proteins | sample S25metaG_FD_121802 | JGI IMG/M metagenome (GOLD analysis project Ga0157379, IMG submission 121802) | Switchgrass rhizosphere microbial communities from Kellogg Biological Station, Michigan, USA - S2-5 metaG | ecosystem: Host-associated > Plants > Roots > Rhizosphere > Soil | place: USA... | reverse complement strand
TCACACCACGAACCGCCCGCTACGGAGGTTAGAGAAGAATTCCTAGCTGTTGAACGTACAGACGTCAAACATCGATCACGAGTACATTTCTCAGAAATATCCCGGTACTCCTAGCCGTGCTCAGACCAGTTTCATTCCCAAGGTTACACAATGGATATTGATAGCGGGGCATAAAGTACGAGAGTCAATGTCATGCATTCCGGTGTAAGAGATGAAAATAGGTGTGGGCAATTCGAAAGGTTAAATTTGGTGACTTTGAAACACGATCGACCCCCTTGTGACTAAAATCTGTCAGCATGGAGCACTTCCATGGCTAAAATAGAGGAAGAGAGCTCGGACTTCGTTCCCTTTCCGGAATAATTTAATTATTATGCGACGTGTCCAAAAGTATATTTGATTCAATAGATTCAGATTCGGCGGGTTTGGGGCTTCGGATTTGGGTAGACTATAGTTATCAATCCGTTCACATTGATATTTTTCATGGACAGATAATTCAAGAGTAGGCGATGCGCTGCGAGAGACTGGCAGCGTGTACGATGTACTGGATAATTCGACACCGTCATTATATAGGGATACGTGCTTCCCATGTCGTCCTACTCGATTCCAGCTCCGTCAATTTCTTCCCATTATCTCATTAATCTCCATCGCCATTCCCTTCTACCTCGCTATCAGAGCCCTCTCCCTCGTCGCTATCCGTAGAAGGGGATACATTAGACAATTTGGCCGCGGACCTTCACAAAGATCGTCTTGACCGATGAAAAGCTCTTCCACAAGTATATTATTTTTGCACCAAAGTGATATGATGTCGAAAAGACCAACCTATTCATAGGAGAAGGAATACAGGCCGAGCCCAGTCACTCCGAACGCATGAAGTATGGGAAGTATGGTAGGATGATTGAAGAGCACATTACTGAAGTGTTGAGGAGCGCATTGCTGAAATGTTGAGGAAGGAAGTTGAAATTGAGCCATAGGATCTTAACTCCGGGGAAAGCTTGTACAATGATACGGCTCTTTCGGATCGGCATTGGAGAGAAATGATCTTCAACATTTCTTCTGGGTTGAAGCACTCCTTTGTCTTGAGAATGGAATCAATGATATGCCTCTCCCAAGTCTGAATCTGCGTTCCACATATAAGCATGTTGGATATGTGGCGCATTTGTATAAAAACACGCGGAAAGCGTCCACCAACTCCTAGGCAGGAACTGACTCTCAACGCCTCCACTGTGTCGAAACGACCCTTCCTTTCCGAAGAGAATTTATGTGGGATCGACATTTCGGAGCCTACGCCTATGACTAGGAGGTTCTGTGGACTTGTAGGTCAGACTTCTGTATAATAATTAGAGATACAGTGGAATAATTCTTTCATCAATCTGAAAAAACAAAGAGTGTCCAAAATGCTGCAGGCATCAGGCATAACAATTAACTCTAAGGAGAGCTTTTGCTGTTGGTCCAGAAAGATGGGTTCGGGAGCCCATTGTCCATTCGCAGGACCAGTGCAATTTAATTCATGTCACGACATCGACGTAGGATTTGGGAAAATTGTTCGACAGACGGTCGAACATCCTCAGGCCATGCTAGAGACAGAATTCGCAAACCTAAGAGATATGGCGGTGTGAATCAATCGACCTACATTCCCCATAATAATAGCGATTGATGACATGTTCATCTGGGTATGAAAGCTCGGCGATTGCGTCCACCGCGTCTTGGGATGGGAATACTGAATTCCAGATGTCTGCGTTAATACCATCATAAGGGATGGGTCTATTTGACAGCGCCTCCGTGGGAAAACAGCCCCACCTTTATTCAACAGCCCAGGTTGTTCAACAGGCAGCTACCGCCGAGATCTGCTGCCAATTCCGGCACCGATTCTTTTTATTTTACAACATCTATTGTCATGTTGGTGGCGACATGAAGGGAAATAAACAGTTCCCGGAGATATTAAATGTATATTTAATAAATATGAAAGGTAGAGACCCTTGCTAAGGTCACTGGACAGGAGTAACCAGGAGCAATGCCGGGATGCCCCCGTTGATTTGTGCTTAGATTTAGAATGAAAGAGTTAGTCCATGAGTATAGCAACTCATAATTGCATTATTAAAAGCTTCTTCAGTATTATATGAAACTGACTGAGAATACATGCACCTTGCATGTCCATCCGTAACGTTCTGTTCTTGAGCTCTTATGTAAGTAGCGGCACTTCACTTCAAGCCCTGAGACCGGCTGAAAGAAGCTCCGGTTCACGCATTGTTCCCAGCGAGATAATCAACCATTCCTTTGACTCCTTCGGCGATCGATGCTGCAAGTTGGAAAATACAGGGGCAGAAACACTCTTCTTTACTGGATCTCAGAGTCAGGTCAACTGCCGAGACCGTATGCTCACGGCCACATGCGGCAACTTTGGCATTCTTTCCCTTTACATCCATTTCAAGGCTATTTTTCTTTTTCTTTCAACACATAATATAGCTTCAGAATGCATTACATTTTCGGTGAAACTGCTTTCTGTGAATTTTATTGAGCACTATAGACTACGTTTATGAGAGAGTCGGAGTTTATTAAGTGGATGCCGATGATAAGCGAGGGGCTGTCGATCAAGACGGATTTCACCAAATTCCGAATCCTTACTTGTGACCCCTGCGACAGCCCGGGGTTGCAGGGGATGTTCTCCCACTGTTAAATAGAATAATCCCATCGGAACAATTAATCTCGAGATATCCTAACAACGGATCAGGGATACTAGTCCCCGCTACCTTCTTCATCTATGTTCATAGCAAAGTTAGGTGATCGGCTTCCATTACAAAAGACCCTCATCGCACATATTTAGTGTGAGCACACCGAGCTGAGCTATTTTGGTGAACCTTTGCCTTCAAGCTACCTCGGAGTCGTCACAAATGTCTAGCGCAATTTTTGAAGGAGCTTCTTCAGAGTGTAAGAGCCATTTCCGGCAGCGTTCGTCTTTGTGAAGTTGATATAGGTCCATAATAACGCAGTGTCTATGTGGCGGCTGGCCAGTCTTGACAGATGTGACTACTAAGAGAGCCAATGTGGGTTAATGGATCGTGCTATACTAGTACTGGGGCGTATGCGGCTCCCCCGCACCAGTGAGAAATATTTGGGACAAAACTTCCGGAGGAAGAAGTGGCGGCGTTGAGGTTCTAGGCATCTATTCCATTTTTTCAAGCTCGTGCTCCCTAACTAAGGTACCAAACATACGTCACAACGGTATTCAATCCTAGTTAAAAGTGCGAAGGCCATGTTGAACGAAATATGAAAGGAAGAATTCACAAAGTTTACCCGGTAGACTCAAGTGTGCGGGTTTAAACCTCATATTGACGTATTTTAATCTTCAATGTACATGCATATGGGTTTCAAATATAATTTCGGTAAGTTATTCCTAAAACATGAGAGGTCTTTTGCCCCTAATACAGCTTCTTTACGGCTAGTAGAGTCCTTGGGTTGCATTCCCGATGGCGAACAAATTATTTCCCAAGGCGAAAGCCGCAGTAGACTGCGATGGAGCATAGCGGGACCCAAACTGGTCCGTAATCAGCTACAAAATAATCGTAAAATATCCCCATTTAGTCGATCAATAGATAAACCCACAAAACCCTCTACATTGACGTTAGAAATCTGAGTGACCATCTGTGAGCCGAAGGCAGGTTTCAACGCAGCGACCACAGATGGATTGACCAGCTGCAAATTCAGCTCATACGCAAGACACCTGATGATGTGATGCCGGAATTGAACGTACCGCATTGAAGACATTCTATAGGAGGAGCAAAATCAACAAGAGTGAGTACCCTTTTGGTGCTACGATGGTTTAGGCTTACTATGATAGATGTGCAGCTCTAGGTGTTACAAAAACTAGTTTAAGATTAGGCATTAAGAGAGTGTGTGTAACGTACGGATGATAAAGCTGCGATAGCTTGAACAGCGAAGTCACCCGTTAGAGGGAAGCTCGCGGACTGGTCCATTTCGTAAGTATTTCTTGAGCGAAAGTGATGGCTTTACCTGAGTCGCAGTGTTGATGGCAGCGTTGGCTTGGAATATAATATTAAAGTATGCATTCATCCCCGTTACGATTTGCTTTGATGTTGGTAAGATGGTAATTAGTTATCCAACTAATCTAGTGGACTCACCGGTCCAACAGTGGCTGCGTTGGCCACTGTTACTGTTTGAATCAGCGAGACCAGGCTTTGGGACGGAACTGCAAGCGTGGCGAGGGCGGCGAGTGTTCCAACGATGTTCTCGCGTTGATAGATTGTAGTAATCGCAGTCCCGGCTACGTTTCCTCCTCCACAGGCGAGGGTGTGATTTCCAGGACAGCCCTGGCTGCAAAATGAATCTGGGACGAGTCTGGCACCTGATGAGATCGAGAAACCGCATACTGATTGAACAAAATTAACGTGTTTAGACAAGACTTCCACAGGTGAACCACGAACGACATTGTCCCCCCACAATTCCAGAGAACGTCGCCCCTTGTTGTTGGGTAATGCACGCTGCACTGCATGTCTGAGGGGTAAGTGTATTCGGAGTAACAGTTACTGTTAGAGTTAAGGGCAAAGGAGCTGGTTGATCTGGAGAGATAAACCCGAGAGTTGTTCTATGATTTTTATGTTATTAGATGCATGCCCAACTCCAGAGACGTGAATCTTACTCGAAGCAACCGGAATACAAGAAATTATCGAATGATTTTGCCTGAGGAGGAAATGAGAACAAATCCAAAAGGCCAGAACCTCCACAGATTTCAGTAGGGTCGCCAGCGCAGGGCATGTCGCAAAAAGTTCCTGCTGGTGCTGGCTTTACTGGAGGATTTCCAGGAATAATGCCGTTAGAATCATTACTCAGAAATACAGTGTTCAAAGGGACTGTCAATGCACACCCTTTATGTCAGGAAGTTAGAGTTAGAGTTCTTTAAGGTACCTGGAAGAACACATGAGGACTTACAGCATTCCGCGCCAAATTCTAGACCAGCTAAGATGAAGCCATTTTGTAGGCATGCAGCTAGACAGGACTCCATGGTCATATTTGGTGCGTTGACTTGAGTGGGTAGGACACGGGCAGTTGTGGAATCCCTGAACATATTAAATGACAATGGATGAGTCTGTGACATTACAATAATTTTCAACAAGCACCTTACGCAGCCTGAGGAATGCCACGGTGCAGGGGGTGCTTTCAAAGTAGGGAATACAGGAGGTACACCGCTATAATAAACACTGAGGTGACCCCCTGAGCCGCAGTCCTCAGTAGCTTCTCCAGGAGCAGCTCCAACGCAAGCTTGATTGCAGTTTGAATTATCAACCAGTGTGGCGGCTAAAGCGAAGCTATTATCACAATCTAAGAAATGAGGGTACGTTTGTTGACATGTTTATGATGTACCGGTACACTTACAACATTCTTGTCCGAATTCAAGACCTGCGTAGGCAAATCCCTTACTACTGCAGAAGCCAATGCAATCTTCGACTCTCATACGACTGGTGTTGACGAATGACGATGCTCCGAGAGTCCGAGGGCTGACTGAATCGCTGCAGAATCGCCACCGTTGGTGGAAGCCCATAACAGCCTTCTATGTGACCTACACATAGCACCCTAAGAAGCTCCATTGGTCAGGGAGAATAGCAACGGGGAGTTGTCGAGAATTCAAGCTGACGGGAACAGCCGCCTTTGGGTAGTTTAATGTTTAAAATTGGGCTCTAGGTATTGAACTGAACTTACATGAACAAATATAATCACCGTGGATAGAACCAAAGGGAGTAGAATCCTCATTTTCATTTACTCCGAGAGGAGGCTCTATGATGCTGGAATTCCACATACCATCATCCAAACTTATACCTTTCTCCCCGTGAAAATCAGTCAACTGTTGACTGAACTGTGCGAGGTGAGAACGGGAAGAGAAGAGAACTTCGATGCCAAAATTAACTTGAACGGGATTTATATGTCAGTTACTAAAACTTCGGTGCCTCGGGATGAACTACGACTATCATCGTGAAGCAGACAGGATTGATTGGAAAGGGAAAGATGCGGTGACCAGTTATGTTTATGAAAGATGCTAGTACTCGCGTGCAGACGGGGATTCTTCAGGGTGTATAGGTGTTCTACCTGGGTTAGGAGTGTATAAGGCTCAGATTCATGAAATTACTCACGTTGTCGTTTCATGACTTCTTCTGCACGTAAACAAAACAACGTTATTTATCAACTATCGTGCCCGAGCACTCTCATGTCGATCGTATAAGGCACTGAGAGGTTTATCCTTACTTCGTCTAGTCTACCATTAACCACGGCCCACGATAGGTGCATCAGTGACGATATCACGGCGTGTAGCTGTCACTAGTTGCCGCTTAACGTCAGCAAAGCGAGTATGGACTCTGCTCATCTGAAAGATATTTATATTTAAAACGGTAAAAAGTAAGGGCAATCTTTTGTTTCTGTCCTCATAAATCAATCAAGCATTCTTACTACTCACTCACGTCACTTCACACTGACACCGGGAGGAAGAGGAGATACCTTCTTTCCGAAGATTAATTTAGAGCAAGTTGGGTATACGAGTATCGTGTTAAGTGGCATATAATGGCCAGGTAAATGTCCTCAACGTCATCATGTGATACAGTTTTTGTGGCAGGGGACGAGATACTAGATTTTTAGAGCGAAATAGACAAGGGTCATGCACTCCTGCAGACCAAAATGTTATTGTAATCCCCAGCTCTTGCTCCGCGACCTTGAAAGTAAAACTTCTTATAAGGGCACAGTGAGTTAAATAGAACGCCGCGAGTTGTTCTTGGACTGTAGCATGAAAATCGTTGCTGTAACAACTGGTATAATAGCTACGTAGCATTCCCGACGGATAGCAGATTCACATCTAGGGCGTTGGCGGTAATAAATTGCGACGGAACATAAATATTTGCGAACTCTTTCGCAAGCCCCCGAAGTTAGTCTTTAATGGCTAATACCAGGATATAAGGGAGACAGACTTACTCCCCCCGCCGCCATAGACATTAACAATGTGGTGACCATCATAGAGCCAAAGGTAGGTTTCGGTGCAGCGGCGGCGGACGGATCGGCGGGCTGTGCATTAAGTTGGTATGCCGGATGTTACACGGCAAAAATAATTGTACTTCGATGCCGCAGCATATCACTGAAGAATTAATGAGATAGGCTCACTTCAGAATGGGTAAACTGTTGCCCCGTTTCCGTTTAACCTTGAAGCGGAATTCCAAATATTTCTGGAACATGATGTGTATAGAGAATAAAAGTTATAAAAGTTCCTCACCTTTACATAATTCCCCCACCAATTCTTCCAAAGGTAAGCCAACTGACTGCCTCCCCAGGAAACACACACGCATTGTTTACCATGTGCCATCCTCCATTCTATCATTCGTCGAAATAAACCCGTTATTGACAAGGTCACAATGTACAGCTGTCACCTGTTGCCCCTTGCTTTCGACCAAAATGAGCACTAGAAGCACTACATCTGTCCAGTATGAAAGACAAGTATATTTATAACGACGTACACATAAAAATAAGGGGAATCATGTTTGTTTCTGTCTTGGTAAGTCAATCCCATAAGCAAAATCAAAAGATACGCTTCCATCCCGAAACCTAAATACATTGCAGCTGGCAGAAAACCGGGTATACAATAAATCATTCTAGATTCCCTTCCCCTTCCCCTTCCCGCTGGTAAAATGTCTATTCCATAAATACCATCCTTCCTCCAATCTCACTCACGAAGCCACTAGCGCCCCAATCAACCAAAAAATAGAAGAAAACCAATACATCATTCGTAACGGCAAGATAAACGACCCCAAAGCAGCATTTTCGCTTGTTGTAGAACCGGTGGCTTCTCCGCCTTGAGAAACGGTGTGTGTGGCAGTGGCAGTGATGGAGCTACGGGAAAAGGGTCCATGTTAACTAAAAACTATATCTTAAGGAAGTACTCACTCAGGACTAGCAGTCAAACTATTACATTCATCATCTATGAACTCCAGTGCTTGGGTATGCTCCGTGCTGTTCGTACAGCTGGTGGTGAGGCATGACTTCACAGTCGTGAGGGTGGCACCTGCGCATAGGCAAGTTGTTGTTTGGCCAGCACAAGAAGCTATTTAAAAATAATGCTCAGATATTAAGTTTGTCACAGTTGAGGAGAACATACGATAATTGCTAGGAACGACGCAGCTCAAAGCACATTTCGGTGGTGTGCCCGCGAGTTGTGCCAGAGTCGCCACGGCAGATATCAAAACGATTATCAGAAAAGCCCTGAAGGGGTGAAGCATTTTCTTGGACTTCAATGTCGAATGAAGGGGTGTTGTTGTTGATTGTAGGGCCACAACTGCAGAAAAAGAGCCTGGAGATGTTTAGACGCGTGCGGTTACCGATGCGGTTAGTCTAAATATAATTTTATGTTATTTTTAGGGAAGAGGACATTGGGTTGGAGAAATCGGGAGAAAGGGAAGCTGTCCGTAGTTCTTTCGGGCAAAATACATACTACAAAATATGGTAGCATAAAGCTCAAAGTAAAGCAAAGGCATCAAAGTCGAAAGAAGTGCCCTAAATAGTCCCATGCCCCTCAACTTTAAGCATGTCTCACCCCATCCTTAAACGGATCATCACTAGGCTTCCCCCCATCCCTAAACGGATCCTCCTTATCGTCACCCATATCCCTCACCATCGCCCCATCTGCTCCATACCCTGGCAACTTCGTCCCCTCATACTCTGGCACATACGGCAGACTCTGGGCAGGCGGCGGCCCCGCCGGAGGTGCGAAAGACGGATACGGATTATACCCTCCCCCATACCCTTGTGGAGGGGGTGTGTCATACCGGACTCCATAGGCACCTTGATTTTGGTTGCCGAATGCTTGCATGCGGTGTCGTTCGGAAGGGGCTTGGGCGCGGAACGACATTGGGTCGAGGAGTTGGCGATAGAAGGAGTATGCGACGGAGGCGAAGAAGAGGGCGGCGAGAGTGGCGAGGATGAGCCAGATGATGACGGAGACGGAGTTGCGGGACCAATTGCGGTTGCAGACTAGGCGGGAGGTTAGAGTGGGATAAGGAGGGGAGATTGAGACGTACAGTTTTGGGCTTCTTCAAGGTTTACGGTATGGATTGATCCGCCCCAGAAACCGAAGCTCTGTAGGTCGATCAACTAAAACAGACTTCAGGGAGAATAAGCAAACATACAGTGTCAACTCTTGTGCCGTTCACTTCTAATAGACATTCGGCGATAATAGGACCCTAATATGGTATTATAATCGCTTGATACAATTTAACCGGGTAAAGGCATACCTTGAACGAGAAATGGACAATAGTTCGAATTAGTTCCGCCCCGCCAACAATTACGGCCACGGCTACTGAGAGACCAACAAAAATGCGGGCCAGAGATGACCGACGCTACGATAACATGTCAGAAAGGAAATAGTTAAAGGAATAATATTCACATACAGTAACAGCAGCAGTGAGACCGAATAGCTGAATGAATGGATCAGCCTGATTATCTGGGAACAAGGCAGAAACACCGCACCTCAAAGGCCGCAACAGCAGCGTACAAAGATCCAAGGACGATATCAAATGTAACAAGCTTCTTGATTTCTACCGTAAATCGATTAGTCAGTGAATGTGCTATAATCGAAGGGATGAATTGGTGACGTACCGTCATTCTGTTTATCACCATTGACGTCTTGGAATGCACCTGCCTATTGTCATACACATGAGGACGAATTCTTTATACGAGAGTATAGTGACATACAGCCCTGTAATATGAAGGTTAGACTAATCCTATGACAAGAAATTATGCTGACGTGCCAAACTAGCGACCAGATCGCGCCCATAATCGTACAGACAATGACCACAGGTCGAAGGTTTGTTCTCCCGAATGCTCGACCAGCGATTGCATACATGGGTGGTCGTCCTACCCAATCCCACATTAAGCACACACAATAAAACGCTTGTGTAAATTGGAGGAAGACATACCCGTAGGAGGAGGTTCTCGGGTCATTACCATGTTTAGGATATAGTGTTGTTAATCAATTGATACAATATTTGGGAATCAAGCAAGAAATTAGTGTTGTAGAGAATACAAGATGGAGATGGGGGAAGGAGAACAAGTCTTTTGGAGTCGTGAGGGAGGCAGTAACAACGTAGGTCGTTGAGGCGGCACCGCGGTGGCTCCAGTGGGTCCGTGTGGACCCAGCTGCGGCGCTTAGTCAGGCTGTACAATAGCGGTGTGACTTTTGTTTCCGTTGGATATTGTTATTGTCTGCGCTGTGCGGGAATCTTGTTCCTAAAAGGATTGTAGGAAAATGCTTTTTGTGCATCGGTCGTTCGTCTGGAAAAATTCGCGCTTTGACCATAATGCATGCTTTCGGAAGCTCTACCGAATTTACCTAAAGATTCAATAGGAATTTCAATTTACAACCTTCAGCCACGATCAAGGGACCTAGAACCCAGACTGAGTGTGGCATATCCAAACTTTGTCAAGTTTGTTATTCGTTCCTGGACTTCTCAGCGCACGGTCCTCTCCAGGAATCAAGGGTGAGCAGGATGGGGTGGGTAAGGGTACTATTGATATCTACTATCTTACTTACGCGGGTGCATACTCGCACAACAGAGAAAAAGATCAAGGCTACAGCTTAGCTACTATATACAAGCTTTGAACAGAAAGGCGAAATAAAGCGAAGACGGTATGTATAACAATAGTGGGTGGTGGTGAACCTTTTCTTGGATTACAAGGCAAGGCCGAAGAAGACGGCGCCGACCATGGCGGCGAAGGACTTGCCGGTGATAATGTTGGAGGAGGCGGCGTTGCTAGTGTTGGTGGGGGGAGCACCAGTGGTGGAGTTACTATGAGAAAGTTTAGATTAGGAATATTGTAAGCTGAAGAGTATACTTACGTGGGAGCGGTGCCTGAGGGAGCAGCAGAGCTGCCAGTGGATGAGGGGGTTCCACTGGAGGAGTGAGAAGTCGCGGTGGAAGAGGCGGTGGAAGAGGCGGCGGAAGAGGAAAGAGTCACACCCTACAGAAAGATAAGAATATGCATGTGAAAAGGGAGCAAAAAAACTTACAGCGAATTCGCAAAGTTGTTCGGCAAAAGCATTGGCTGCGGCCAATTGGGAAGCGTCAGTGCAGGAAGATTGAAAGCAGGCAGCTTCAACGGAAACAAAGGTTGCGTTGGTGCAAAGACAGTGGTTCAAGTCGGCGGAATTGGCGTCGCAGCTGCCTATAGCACGGGTAAGAACCAAAAGAGAACAGTAACTGAAACTAAGGCATACCAAGATCAGCGTTTGCAATGCATGGAGCAGCGCAACTGGGGGGACCCTGGCGGGCAACAATGCTAAAACCGGTGACAGCAGAAGCGAAGAGAGCAACAAGGGTAATAAATTGCATCGTTGAAAGACAGTTGCGATGAAAGAGTGGTGGAGTGGGGGAAGGGGAATTGAAGCTCGAAGGGGGATGAAAGACTAGAAGGATCAAGTCTGGGGATATCAAAGCGGGTACACAGAAGCTTTATAGGCATTCAGAGGCACTTCTTGTCCATATGGAAGGATCCGTTCTAGCCGTCTATCCTTGGACGAGAAGCCAATAAAATTCAGCAGTTCCTGAGAAGATAATCGGACCCCATTGTTGACGGAATTTGTGGTAGATTATTGATTGCATTTTACCACATGATGGGAACGCATTAGCCTCTGATAAGAATACCGAAGCTATAGTCAAGAGTTTACACAATAAGCGGGTGGAAGGGAACAATGGGGACGAAGGGGACTGAAATGAGAACAAAGGGCCAAAGTTGAAGACGAATTAGGTTAGCATGAGAACAATACACTACCGAAATGAGAGAAGACGCCCAGGGGGGAGCTATAGTCACCCACAGTCACCCAGCGTCCACAGACAACCCTGGCGTCTCCTGCATCTGTACAGTTGCTAACGTAAGCACACCTTTTCCCATCCCGACACCCTCCCTCAAGTTTGCCGCACTAATGGTGAGTTGCTGCACGTCGTTGTCGACGACATCAACGACTAATATTCAATGCTCTTATAGGCTCCCACGGACCGCAAGTCGAAGAAAGTGCGTACTCGAGCCCTGTCGCTACCAACTGT
>Ga0157379_10004378_pt1 | contig 12084 bp, 12 predicted proteins | sample S25metaG_FD_121802 | JGI IMG/M metagenome (GOLD analysis project Ga0157379, IMG submission 121802) | Switchgrass rhizosphere microbial communities from Kellogg Biological Station, Michigan, USA - S2-5 metaG | ecosystem: Host-associated > Plants > Roots > Rhizosphere > Soil | place: USA... | reverse complement strand
GAAACTCCTGTGAATAGACGTGCTTCGATGTATGGGTCAACACGGTCTCAACATATTCCCTTGACGAAAACACCGGGATCTGCGTTGCGAGGTCTCCCAGAAAATAACGCTGCATTTTACAGCACTGGGGCACCTCCCTCCGAGGCAAGCTTTTCACGGCCTAGAAGTCCTGCTCGTAACCCAGAGGGACCCTCGCGGGCAATTCCTATGGGAAGCCTGTTAGATCCTACCGCAGTTCCCATCCCCGCAACCCCGGCTGTAGGTCCACGCTACGATTATCAAGCTGCGATTCCGGTCTCTGCGGCTCAATCAATCCGCACACTTGCGGCCAAAACTCCAGCTGCTAGATCGGCCGTTATGAATACCGATAATTATGCTGGGAACTACGCCACGAGTGCCAGAGGTGGTCCAACGCCTGCAGCGGCAAGCCGTCCTCTTTCGATATATGACCGAGGACTGGGTTATACCCCTGCAGCTGGTAGTGTAGCTGTTCCTGGATCAGTTCGCACCATTAATGCCAGTTTGGCTGGCAAAACTCCTGGTATGCGTCGTGCTCAGCTGAATAACGAGAATTTTGCCGGAGCATACAGTCGTGGAGGTCCTGCACCAGATGAGAGAACCCCTCGAATTAGGGAGGAAATGGAACTGCCGCCAGAGAATAATGCTGCTAGTTATGCACTTGGTCGACCTCAGTCTACGGCACGGAGTCGAGTCAGTTACGGCGGATCACCGCAAACTAGCTCTGGCAGTGTCATCGTTCCTTTGCCAAACTCTCATGCCCCTACTCCTTCGCGTCTTTATAATACCGTGGAGGATGTTGAAGATAGCGGACATCTATTTTAAGGGGGTCTCTTTCTTCCTGGTTTGCTATATATTCTTGGATAACGTATGCCGAACATCTATGCCCTTCTTTGCGATTATATTATGGGACCGCACTCGATTAGATATGCACTTTGTATTCACTGAGCTTATACATTCTGGGTCATACTTCATCGGAGATAAATATACAAATTCGAAGTTATTCCAAAGGTTCACCCCCCGTCGCCCTATCCTCCGGAAGTAACGCCCCAATCATTCCCGAGCATTTCATTACTCTTTCCATCCGTTTCATCGGCGAGCAATCTGGCGGACTCAGCTCCCGCGACAGGGAGTCGAAGTTGCTGCCCGGCTGATAAAGGATAAGGTACAAGGGATGGCAGAACTCCTGCTTGCTTCAGGGCAGTCGCTTGGTCCCACCAAATATGTTCATGATATAGTCGATCACCTCGAACATTGACGACACTGATCATAGGGATCGATAGTTGTTTCCCCGAAGGGGGCACACCAGGCAAAAACCAGTCCACGGTTGTATTATGTGTCATCTTCAGTATGAATTCGTCTACAGTTATTCAAGGTGCTTAGTTGGTCGGGAAAATGGCGAAGATTATCGTCTAACGCACCAATAATCCTATCGGCCCCTACTGTCCGCGAAACGGGTTCCAGTGCCGTGTCAGAAGGATTGCTTCGGCAATTCAGGATTTCTTTGCTTAATTGAGCCAGGAGAGATGTAAACACTTACGAAAATATGAAATGATCTCGGTAGAATGCAGTGAGATTTTTGCGGCCCATTCCACCCGTCATCTATTCGCCTTATGAGTATTTCCATAAAGGACAACAATTGAATAAACACACTGTTGGAACATGATTCACATAAGGTTCTGCCTAGTGAAAGAAGACATCTAGTCCCATCTTCAACAGGAAAGGAAAACAAAAGATCTTACCACCATAGTTCCCATAGTCTTTGCGACGCTTCTTACTTCAAATTCAAAATAGCAATGCTCGTCCCAAATGGCTTCAAGGTCAAAGTGCGGACCTCCGATATGCTTCCTCAAAAATACGAGACTACGCGTGTGTGAGACAGTAGCAGATCCTGCATGATATTCCTTGGATTGGGGAAGAACGAAGAATTCTGCAGGGGAGGAATATTTGTGGCAAAGAATATTCTGGGAATCAGATTTATCAGAAGCTTCGGCCGTGTTTGGGATGTGGCAGAGAAGCGGGATGGAGGAGTCAGTGCTCCGTCCTCCATAACAAACGACGCAAGACAAAAGAGGATACTGGACGCTCTTACTCAAAATCGAGGTCAAAATCTGATTTCCATAAACTGGAGAGAATCTCGAGTTATAGTTCAATTTACTTCATTCTAGAGTGGTTTCTCACCGATAACTCCAATTTTGTCTTTGACGTCCACCTCAGGTAAATCGGTAAGAGCATCCACGGCCCTTTTCAATGATTCACCCAGATCCAGATCCGCACCGTACTTGATTCCCACCACCGCAAAGCCTTCTTCTGCCCACTTTTGTACAGGCTCTGGATCCAGCGATTCCGTTCGAGGTTGACTATCGCTCTTGGTAGTGGAATTGCTTGGAATTTCGACAGGAAGGAACACGATTAATCCTGGTCCATGACCACGCCGTGTGAGAGGAGGTTGCAACTGGATATTCTCAGATAAATCCACTAAAGGAGCCGACGGTAGTGCAACGGGCTGTTCATTTGGTGAGTTGGGGTCATAGGTCGTGGGAGCCATTGAAAGAGAAGCTTGCCAACAATTCTCGTCTATCCCGAAGCTGCTGGTACACAAGCCCTAGGAGATACCTACAGACTTGTACATTCTAGGCTATTATTCGTTCATGGATGTTCTGCTTTGAAACCACAATATCTGAGTTCTCCTTGAAGTTTGAGGAGCCCTAACAGGCTAACTTCCTGTTACAAACATTTTGATAGGTTCGCTCCATGACTAAAGTGGAGGTATGTTTTCAAATTCACTCCGGCATTTGCGTCCTTACTTTGTCCTTTCAATTCATCATTGGTCCTAAACTTGCTTGCGCCACTGCGGTCATCCTGACCTCAATAGTGTCGTAAACTGTGTATTTAGTTTAACACGGATATCCCCTAAACGAAGTCTGTCCTCTTCCAATCATTCAGAACGAGGGTTAGAAGACAAAATATGAGCTAAACTCTCAATATTTGGGCATTTAGCTGGTGTCGCAAAAGTGGTTATTTTGCTGTAGAAGTTCAGTAGCCGATGCAACAAGTACAAGTGAGCCATTATTTTCCCCTATAGAACTTCTGGATAATAAAAATGTCGAACAGCTTTCCCAATTCTGTGAGAACATCGATGCTGTCTGTTCACATTCGGCCTACGTTCCGGGATTTAGTTTCAAACAGGCACTGGCATACGATGGCTTCCTGCTCGCCCGGATGCAAACCTATATCTTATCGGGAGCCGAGAAAAGGATCAGGTGTTAGAGCCAACATCTATGCAACAACTAATATCAGGCTTGTATGTGATCCAGACTATTTCAGGTCTCTCCGGGGAGAGCGGCAGCAAAGACACCCCCATACGATAAGGAAGAAAGGGATTTCTGTCCTTGCAAGCTCCGGAGCTTCGACGTGTCTCGCGGTCTCATTCCTGCTGGGCCAAGATCTTCCCACTGCGCCCGGAAGTAAAAGCTCATCCAACTGGGATTCAATAGTATTTTTCACCTTGTGTAATGATCTGCACGGTTATCTGAAGTTCTGATGGAGAAGGAAGGCAGAAGAACAGCATAAGGCAACTTTGCGGCTGAAAACCTTCCTCGTGGATCGAATTTCTGTGCCGACACCTCTCGTAACGGCAACCTGGTGGAATTATCTCAAACAGAAGCTTAAAGCTCATGAAATCGTAATTGGGATGGTTCTGGCATTCCATTAGTGGATGGCCCACGAACTTGAACTTACTCGGTAGGAATGGATCCATTTATTGTGACATGATATTCCGACCCGAATAGCCAGCTGTCATTGCTTTCACGACAACATCTGCTCCTCGCCCGGCAGACCACCCCAGTTCCATTGGCAAATCCATGCCATAATGTATTGAAGGCTTCTCTGCTCTGGGCCCAAAGACATCTGCTCACAACCCATGCGTTCGTCCTTTCTAGTTCGCATCTTCGTTTCCAAAAGAACGAACAACGTCGAAGGTGGCCCGATGCCAGAGCAAAGCGGGCTATCATAGGTTATATTATCTTTCTCTAGTTGATACGCTTATGTTTCGAGCACGTGCTCGACATTAAATCTGCCATCAGATTGCCTTTATGGTAGCGCGAACTAACATTCGGTAATGCCAAGGCTAGAGTGACCATCTCCTTTTCAGTTGTGAAGCAAAAACGGCACTGAGGGTCTCCTTTGCTCGACCCTTTATCCTCCAAACTTGTATCGATCTCTAGGAATGATGGATAGAATATAATCCAAGAATGTTTTGCAGTCAAAATTATTCATAGATTTTCAAGGGAGACCTTAATTTCATATCGCAATATCTTTTGAACTGTTACAATAATGACCTCGTTCAAATATTATAAAATAGACGTAAATACTTTTAAGACTCCTTAACCAATCATCTCTTTCTCCTGAAGCGATCCAAGGCTGAAGGTTTTCCATCACCCTCACCCTCTCCACCTCCAGTTGCTTTTCTTTTAGCAGTGGCAATCTCCTTCTGTTTGTCCAACTTCTGCCTCTCAACTTTTGTACGTAATGCAACCTTTTAGAAAGAAAGAATAAGCTCAGCAAACATTTTCCATTACGATATAGGTAGGAATTACTCACCACACCCGCGTCGATGACGTTCTTCCGTTTCTTTCTCAAATACCTCTTTAGTGTCTTACCCTTCCCACGCATCTTCATCTTCTCGCGTTTCTCTTTACGGACTTCCTTGCTCTCCTCAGTTTCCCCCTCTACAGTCTCGTCTTCATCCGACTGCGGCAGTTCTGTCTCGTCTGCCTTGCCTTGAACTCGGAGACGTTCAATACGAGGCAAAGCTCGAAATGGAACTTCTCCTTGACGTCCTGGGCGACCTAAATTAATATAGACTGTAAGACAAGCTATCCAGTATGCTGGCTTAAATAGACTTACCGTTCGAATCAGTAGCTACTGTGCTTCCTGTAAACGTAAGTTTCGAAGGTGGAGCAAGCCCTCCAATATCGTCAGGATTGAGGGTGATCATGTCCGGATGGATCTAAGAGTACGGTGAGTACACCGAGTATTTTCCCAATGTATTAAGCCAGAAGTCTAAAATGTAAAGTTCACCTTATCCAATAAGCCACGGACTTCTCTTTCAGCCCGACGTTTACTATTTTCGAACGGATCTGCCTCAGCGCTGTCAAAATTGGGTTCTCCAGAGCCAGGTACAATAATGCTGGAAAGCCCTTTTCCATGTCCTACATCCATAGTTAGCTATTTACCACTAAATATAACCAAATTACAAACCAATAGCTAGAACATCCTGGAATGGCTGCCATTTTACACAAGCGGCAGGTTTGGAACCAGAAGGTAATGGATGTGTGAGGTAAAGCGGGGGTAAAGCGGGAAGCGTATGTCCAGGGTATGTAACATTGGTATTCGATGCTTGTTTTTGGGGGAATGGTGAGGTATGAATGGCAGGCGGGGCGTAAGTCTAATGAAACAATTTAAGAAAATTGGGATACTTTATGCGAAACAGTTACGTACATTCACTATGCCGGCACTTGATACAGCCAATACACCGCGCTGGCTCCATTCGACAGCACTGGCGGCATCCGATCGCGGAACCCATTCGCGAATAGGCGTGGCATAATTTCTAGAATCCCAAATCTGGTAATAAATTCGATGTGAAGTTGTAAAGGTTCTCTCTTCTTGATAAATTTACCTTTACACGTTTATCCGAGCCCGCTGTGGCCAAATATCTGCCGCCCGTCGAGGGATCTACTGAAAGCGCGGTAATTGGTCCTAAATGGGCTAACAGGCGAACATGTGGCGTAGGAGACGAAGGTGTCCATAATGAAACGGTGCCTTCCAAGAAAATTCATCAGAAATTTGTTTGGGATAGCTAGAAGGTAAATGGGGCAGACCATTCCCGGCACCCCAATAGATTACCGCGCTATGCGCATTTTGTGTAAGGGCCGTAGGGGGGCCGAGCTTGGGCCGATGTTGAGCCACAATCGTACCCGTGGAGGTATCAAGATAGGAGAGTGTCCCAGGAAGACCCTAAGAACAAAATAACGTTATGAAAGAACAAGTCGGCGCCACGGTTTTAAACGTACAGCGGAAACCAATAGCCAATGGTAAGGTAAGAATTCAAGGAAAGCGGGTTCTATCAGCGCAGAAAGACGATGAATCTCCACTAAATCTTGATCATATATAAATGCATGTCGGCCCTGTGCCACGGCGACATGGTGGTGTGAATGGAGATATCTTGGACGGGCTTCAGTACTGATAGCCATGAAAGAAATTAACTTCACTTACGTGACATCCCTACATGTTTCTCCTAACCGAATTTCCTTAATGACATTTCCAGACATCCAATCGACGCTAGCCAAAAACCCGCGTCGACTAGCAATGGCCAAATGTCGACCGTTTCTTGTCCAGCGTAACTTGTAAGCCCCTGTCCCCTCCTGGTCCAAAACAATTTCTCTTCTACCCGCACGAGCTTCAAGTCCTACACCTTCATTATCTAACAATTTATCTTGGGTAACACGCCAGGTACGTTCCAATGGATCTGTCGTCTCTATCAGGCCAGGTGCACCAGAGAGGAGTGTTTCTGCATCTGCCAGCTGGGTTTGTCGTTGAGACGCAAGTGCACGCTGAGCATTTAGACGAGCTTTGAGCTTTTTATCCGTAACGTGTGGATGATAATCTGTTATTGCTTTTTGTTTCCCTTGGGATTTAGAGGATGATGCAGCAGGTTGCAAAGAAGCAGGAATTCCTGTCCGGCGGGATATGGATGACAAAGTAAGATCCTGAGCTGAAGACTCATTTCCTTCTGGTACTTTAGAGTGTTTTAATGATACCTCAGACGAATTAAGATATATAACAATTGACAAAAGGCGCACCTTTCCCCCCCATCCGAATTCCGGAATGTCCTACTCCCGAGCGAGAATGCAAACTTGACCGTTGTTTGCCTTGCTTAACAGGTCGTATGGCATCTGCACGAGTAATAAGGGCATCCATTAATCGATAGTTTTATAGCCTCAGTGACTATAAATTTTGCAGTAGACTGAAAGAGTGGCTGCCTCCGAAAAGTTGAAAGGGGCACGTGATCTGCTGACATAATGGAGGTACATCTCATTTTCGGATGAATCCAGATTCCATAGGTGAATCTTCCGCGGGAGTGTCTCTTTGCTCGTGCCCATCGATTAGTGGTCAAATCACTTCGTTGTGGCCGTTTTACAGTCTCCGAAGAGCCCCGCGTTCGACTCGCGGTGGGCACACGTCTTTTTCGCTTTGAAGACTCACCACGGCTTATGTAACACTTTTTTCTCCTCGAACCTTCTCTCCCTCCCCATTATTCAAGGATATTTGTTGTTTGGTGTTCGGGAGGTATACTCCAAAAGAGTCTGGACATAGTTGGGCATATAAACTATTAGTGAGTAAAAATCCGAACCGTTTTCTGAATCCGATTTCGACCGGATTTACACTCATCGACGCCTTGTATATTGTGAATTTGCAGAGGAATTAACAGTTTTCCTTCCTTCGTCATCGACAGCGCTAAGTATCCTATTCCACTGCATAGCGGTTCTATGCGGCAACTAGAATAGGAATCTATGTCCTCTTCCCCGATTGTAACAATGCTTATAGATTCCTATAAACCAGTAACTGCATCAAAACTATGAACTTCTGATTCTCCAACTGCGTACACCGAGAAGGTAAGCCGAATGGTCTTTCTACAGAATATCCCACCGTCTGGTGTCCAGCAGAATTCTTAATATCCAGACTTTGGGTCTACTGGCTCTCAACGAAACATGCTGAATGTTTATATACGAACTTATTATTCCCATCATACCCTTATTTAACTACTTACAATAGCCTCAAGAACGCACTATACCAGGGGAATTGACACTCTTTTCGATACGAACTTCTTCAATGGACTCTTTGTACGATATTCTGGTAGCCTGAGGGGTGTTGTTGATGGCACTGTCTTCTCTCTGGGGTACCTCCGAGCCCCATTCTCTGCCTTTTCTGTTGGTGTGATGGGGTATTTGACAGATGAGCTTCTGGAGAAGCTCTGACGTCTATGCAATTAGGGATGCTTCTTTCTCACTTAGGCGGCAAACTGTCCCTTTAACTCTGGTAGGGAAGAAATGATCAATTGCCTCCATTCAAAATATCCTAATGTGTGCACAGCACGAAACAATCTGCATTGCTGTTGGCGGCGTCCTCGGAAGAGTTGGTAAACCAGAAAGTATTGGTCGTTGTAATTATGGCAGGAAAGACGCTTCAGAACCTTGTTCCTAGTTCATTTTGCTCCCATCCTCACCGACCACAGAGATGCACACTTTACCGTGAATCTGGGTTTTATATCAACCGATGGGAACGAGGGTCCCGGGGTCGGATATACACGATTGTGGGATAACTTGCAGTCTTGTGAAGCACTCACACAACCGTACTGAGGCCAAGCGAGCTCGACAGTTGACCAACGACTAAGCCCGGGTATTTGCGCAAGAGTAGACGGCGATAAAGTAGGAGAAAAACCAATGTGACGACCGGAAGTTAATGACAGCGACCTTATGAGCCTTGCTTCTCAAGAGAACTAAGAACCAGATATCGCCGTCGACGCATCTGAATCTTTCTTCTATGCATCCGGAGGACTTCTGGACTTCCAACCCGTTTTGTACATTATAGCGGACGAAGTCTCCCAAAATACAATTCTGCCCCAAGGATGGGGACTCCTATCTTTCTGACCACCCTGGAGACTCAATTCCACCAAGATAATATCTTCGCCGAAATATCCTTGGCTCAACATGTTGTACGATTAGATTGATGAGATGTTAGTTAGTTAAATCCCCTTTATAGTCGTTTTAGGCCTGGATAGGCCTATGTGGACTCCTGGTGACTATATAAATGGTGTGGACTATTCTACAAGACGGCGTACTGGCGGTAGGCTACGGTACTTCAAAGAGTAGCCCTCACTTATCAGGAAGACATGTAACGGGTGAGTATTAGCCGCTTCTCCGTTACCGCCAGCTGCCAGTATCCGTGATAAGTAATGAGTATGAGGAGAACCTACGGTCAGAGAAGATTGATGAGATGTGAATATAGTAGATATGATAATCCAGCCGCCAGAGCCGTGAATGAATTCTGGAACTGTAGGCAACAGCTACTTGTCCGGGAACTTTTTGCTGACTTCGACTTCGAATTCTGGTCGAGAGTCGAGATTACATACAAAGTTCTACCGCGTTCGACGCTTCACGCTGTCGTTGTGGAAATACCCTCTTCCATTGAAACAAGGGCACGAAATAAATAAAATAATTTACAGTCTCTTCGAAGCATACACTTCTCTGCGTGGACCCCCAGGAAAATTCTAGCGAGAGGCCAACTTGACTATAGCTGTGGGGACTCCCAACGACAATACCGCAAAGAGGCGAACCAGAATATAACGAACCAACATCTATGACTGTTAGGGTCTGCAAGACGAGCTTATACACCTCATATGTACTTGAGGCATATAGCCTTTATGTAAACGCCAGGTCACTTTCCGACAGGCAGATTCCACATCTCATGTCGCTCATCCACGGAACGGGTCGCTTAGCAAGAATCATACACATTCGGGGGGATAAGAAGAGGACGGAGGCACAGGCTGACGAAGATCCATAATATTATCACACGACCGTACTGTGGTCAACAATACGCGCAAGCTCCTAAGGGACGAGCATGACCCACTCGGGTCGTAATGGTAGGAGTAGAAGAGCATTAATAGGCGAAGGGAATAGTAAAATTAGAGCAGTCGTGTTTGTATTATCTCGCATAGGGCGGCGCCCTTAGAGGATAAAAAATGGATAAAAAAGAAAGCCTTCAAAGGGTAATCTTCCTCGGAAGTTCAACTCTGAACCTGGCTGGAAATGGGAAAAATGCGAATGAAAATTGATGTAACCAGTTTCAAGAAGAAATCATACAGCGAAGAGATCTACCTGTGGTTGAAATAAACGCGGTGACCGAATAGGTGTACTCGAGGCCACGCAAATTGTGCAAGCATCATCGCCGATCGGAAAAGAAGCAGCCAACTTCATGTCTTCCTAGGAGAGTAAGATAGGCCTTACTGTACCACAAGCTTTCTACTCACAGAATGACAGCGGCTAGTATCGCGAGACCTCAATTCCTGTTCTTGCGGATTCAGAGCTTGACTATATGATGGGACTCTGCCGAGGAAACTGTAGCCAATGTCATGAAAAGATTAGAAAGGAGACGGGGAGAATGAAAACATAATTGTGGGAATCGATGAATGTCCGAAATTATGGGAAATCTCCCCTAACCGTGGGTCGGTGCCATTATTCAACTGCGTATTCTCACAATTTCATTTAAACACTCTTCGAAAAGCGTCCACAATTTTGTTCATCTCCCAAACGTACCTTTCTTTCGGATATTCTCAATAATTCTTAAGAAATTGGTTTAATCTTCTGTTTCGTGGTTTCTTACCCCGCATTTTTCTGAACCAAATCACTACACGGCTCGGGTTTTCGAATTTCCAAACAGCTGACTTCGTTCATTGCCTCGGCACCCCTTGTAGCTTATTCTCCCACAATTTTAAATCACTCCTCCTTACATTGGGCTCTATTCTGATCTAATTTCTGCTCGGGTATAATCAGGTTCGCTATACACACCCAGTTCGAGTAATTTTATCTCAGCGTACATATGTACACGACATCAAGCACGAGCCTTTGGGTATTCTATAACCGAGATTCCATCTACACCCATGCTTAATTACGGGGAAGGCTGGCCCCGCGTCGTATTCCTAAGACAATGAGATTCGATTCATAACCTTCATGAGAACATCTTAATTTCTTTTGCTAAACATTAGTGGAAGGGAGGGAGAACACAAGGGGCGATGGCAAACGATGTCTAGTCGACGACTAGCGCACTTCTTTTAGATATCCCGATGCCTTGGCTTAATTTCTTGAACAACAAGAATATGCTATTCAGTAGTATTCATGCACGGACAATTATGCTGAGCTAAAGTCAAAGCCGATCAGAGAAGTTGTGGTAGGTATGTATTTCTGGAGGGGTGGAGAAACAGGCTTAGCTTCTAGATCCCAATTAGTAATTACGCGAGCTTGATTCTCTAACTTGACGGTTCTATCCGTTTGATTGACGTACCAGAATGAGCCTCAAAGCTCTGAGGCCTTTGAACCACTCGATCATCTTCATCAATCACGCCACTTGAATCGCCGAGCAGAAACAACTGATTAAGCACCTCAGGTATCTGACAGGGCGTGCTTTGACCGAGACGTATATGTACCTCTTGTGGGTAGAATCAGTCTGCATCCCTTCGAGAAATCTTTGGTAGGGCACATATGGGTCAGGTATACTGGATCTTCTACTTGATGCTAGTGTTGCCAACGGCTTCCAGCACTTAATTTTGCGGCATTCATAACCTTTGGTGTAAAGGCTTCCAAATTTCCAAACCTTCGGCTTTCTAATATTTCACACTATACTTTCAAATCCTGAACGCCTCAGGATCTCTAGCATTTTGGTTGACTTTCCAGCCACGGAAACCAGCCAGCTGTAGCCAGCCGTGGGCAGCGCTACTTAATGCGCCTTCTCGCCATTTGAAAGCAAACTAGAAGTTTTCCGCATTGGGTAAGGAGGAAGAGATTCAACCGACGAATTGAAACTGTGTCTTTCACTGACAGCACTGTGTGAGAGGAGCCCGGATGCTGTGGTGGTATCTACACCATACCGGGGGAGTTCCCCATTTTTATAGCGGACTTATGGGTGAACCGAGATGAGTTGTGGCGTGAAGAGTCAAGCGATGGAGGGTCTTCACTTGTGAGCATATGCATACATGGTGCAAAGAGGGACGAGCACCCTCGCGAGTATCGTTTATTAACTTACAAAGAACACCAGGTGCATTGAGATCCTCATCAGAAACCCACGTGTTTAATGCACCCCAATAGGTTCCTCCTTTGTGTATAACACATAGATACTGAGAATAATGTCTCTTACAAGGGGTCTTATAAACGTTGAAATAGATACTAGTATTAAAAGTCAATGTTTACAATTGGTAGAAGGGTAGGTAGTCTGGTGTGGATTCCTGCACAT
>Ga0157379_10004377_pt1 | contig 12085 bp, 11 predicted proteins | sample S25metaG_FD_121802 | JGI IMG/M metagenome (GOLD analysis project Ga0157379, IMG submission 121802) | Switchgrass rhizosphere microbial communities from Kellogg Biological Station, Michigan, USA - S2-5 metaG | ecosystem: Host-associated > Plants > Roots > Rhizosphere > Soil | place: USA... | reverse complement strand
CGCCTATGACGCCGGGCTCGCCGAGCGAGTCCGCACGAGTCTCTACTAGCGGCCAGCGAGCTTGTCGTCCCGTGCTCCATAACCCGACTTGACCACCATGTCACGAATCTCACGCGACGCATAAAGCACCGTAGTGGTGAGCGTGGTCCTGCCGCCCTGTTCCATCAGGACGGTCGTCACTTGCGACTCGCCCGGGTAATCGTCGAACGACTCCATGTGAACGGAACGCTCAGGCGCCGCGATCTCGCGATACACGCCACTCATGCCCATGTCCTTTCCATCAGGTCCACGCAGGACGAAGCGGAACTTTCCTCCAACCTTCAAATTGACCGCAGACCGGTATCGACCAGCCGCGCGGGCCAAACCATCGCTTCAGTAATTCGGGCTTGGTAAACGCCTCGAAGACGAGCGACCGCGGAGCGTTGAAAATTCTCGCCATGACGGTTTCGCAATCCGTCGGCGTAGTGACGGCCAAAGTACCTGTGTTTTGCACTTGTTTTCCTTGAATTCGTAAATAGCTAAGGAGTTGCATAACCTGTTGGTATTGTATGTTGTTAGCGAGGATCTGTCACGCGTCAATTTGTGCTCTCCATCTGAATCCTGCACAACGCCGGTCGCATCCAAGGACTTGTGATGGTGTCAGGTTCAATGTTGAGTTCACCGATTTTTGAAGGGGTTGCGGCGGAGCAGTCGACCGCGGCAAGATACGAGTCCCTGATTCGGATCGCCGCGTCGGTGCGCGCGCAGAAAGACCCACGGGAATTATTCTCGGTACTTGTTGAGGAATTAGGACAAGTACTGCAATTTGATGGAATTGCGCAGTTCGACGAGCGCTCGAACAAAATCGCATGGCACTTGTGTTCGAACTGTCCCAAAACCGAACACGTTCCTTCAGACATCGATAACGAGGGAACGATTGCCGCCTGGGTTTATCGTCATCAAGAGGTCGTAACAGTGTCGAGTCTTCATGGCGAGACTCGATTTCCAGCCTCGACGCCGCTCATGCGTGAAGCGGGATTGCAGTCGGTCTGCGCCTTTCCCTTGACTACCGCCCACAGGCGTCTCGGAAGCTTGGTGATTGCCAGCATGCAGCGCGATGCTTACTCGCGTGAAGAGATCCGCTTTTGCGGATTGGTGGCGAGCCAGATCGCGCTTGCCATGGATGACGCGATCAATTTTCAAGCGTCACAGCGCGCGCAGGAACGTCTGGAACTGCTGCTCGACCTAACCAATCGAGTCGTCTCGAACCTGAACCTCCGCGACGTGTTGCGCGAAATTTCGGCCAACATACGGCGCGTGATGCAATGCGACGGAGTAGGCATCGATCTTCCGAGTCCCGAAGACAAGAAGCTGCGATTGTACGCTTTGGATTTCCCGGACAATCCCGGCATGATCCAGGAAGGCTTCGAGCCGCCAGCCGATGACAAGGCCAGCGCGCTCCGAGTGTTCCTGTCGGGCGAATGCGTGATCCTCACCAAAGAGGAAATCGAGTCGGAGCCTTCGATGCCGGACTTCGGCATCCAGTCTCTCGCGCACGTGCCGCTCGTCGGACGCGGCGGCATCGTCGGAGTTCTGAGCCTGGGCAGTTGGCGCGAAAGTGCATTTTCCCGCGACGATCTCGCGTTTCTCGGCCAGATCGGACGCCAGGTTGCCGTCGCCATCGAGAACGCCTGGGCGTTCGGCGAAGTGTCGGACCTCAAGAACAAGCTCGCGCAGGAGAAGTTGTACCTCGAGGACGAGATCCGCAGCGAATTGAAGTTCGAAGAGATTGTCGGCAAGAGCGAAGCGCTCCGCAGAGTCCTTCAGCAAGTGGAGACCGTTGCGCCGACTGATTCGACCGTCCTGATCTACGGTGAGACCGGCACCGGCAAGGAATTGATCGCGCGCGCCGTGCATAACTTGAGCGGTCGCCAATCGAATGGATTCGTGAAGCTCAACTGCGCCGCAATCCCTACAGGATTACTCGAAAGCGAGCTCTTCGGCCATGAACGCGGCGCCTTCACCGGTGCCATCGCGCAGCGCGTAGGCCGGTTCGAATTGGCCCATCGCGGCACGATGTTCCTTGACGAGATTGGTGAGGTGCCGCTCGAGCTGCAGCCGAAACTGTTGCGCGTGTTGCAGGAGCGTGAATTCGAACGTTTGGGCTCGACCAGGACGTTGAAGACTGATGCGCGCCTGATCGCGGCCACAAATCGCAATCTCGAAGAACTCGTGCAGGAGCAGAAGTTCCGGTCTGATTTGTACTATCGCCTGAACGTGTTTCCGGTACGCGTTCCTCCGTTGCGTGAGCGTCCGGAAGACATCCCTCTCCTTGTCCGCCACTTCGTGCAACAGTTCAGCCGGCGCATCGGCAAGGGCATTGATACGATTCCATCGGATACGATGGCGACGCTCGTACGCTACTCGTGGCCTGGCAATATTCGAGAGTTGCAAAACGTGATCGAGCGGGCGGTGATCGTTACGACTGGACCGGTGTTGAAGGTTCCGAGTGATGACCTGCGCCAATCGAACACTTCTCAGATGGTTGTGACGCCAGTGAAACCGTTGGGCAACCAGAACATGCGTGCTGCGTTGGATGAGGCAGAGCGCAAGCAGATCCTCGCAGCGCTTGAGGAATCCGAGTGGACTGTAGCTGGACCGAATGGCGCGGCGATGCGGTTAGGGATGAAGCGCTCCACGTTGCAATCGCGCATGCAGAAATTGGGCATCCGCATTTCACGCACCGGCGTTTAGGGCTACTCGTGATATAAACATGCCACTCCAACGGCATCAACATTTCCACGGCACCCAAATTCTATGAAAACGCATGGCGCAGGGGACTTAGCATCGATGTCGGGATGACCGGCACGCGATCACGATCTTGCTCTACGATCGAGGAATGTCCGTCGCCGTCAGCTTACAAACTCTTCACTCCCGCAAGTTGGCCGCAGTGCGGCGCGAGGTTGCGCCGGGCGCGGTGGGCTCCGCGTGGCGGCCGGCCTTGGACAAGGTCTGGGAGTTTATTCGCAGGACGCCAGGCCTGTGGACTGATGGCGACAACATTTTTGTGTACCACCACCCGGCACAGGCGGGCGCGCCGATTCTGTGCGACTTCGGTGTTGAGGTCACCAGCACGTTTGAAATTGCAGGCGAAGTGTATGCGACCGAAACGCAAGGGGGCGAGGCTGCCGTTGCCGTCCACCGCGGCCCGTATCATCGCATCTACGAGGCGCACGACGCGATCGGAATATGGATAGCGGCGAATCGGAGAGAGTCCGCTGGGCACTCGTGGGAGATATACGGAGATCCGGCGCCGGATCCGGCCGCCACTGAGACGACCGTCGTGTACCTCTTGAAGTAGCTTTTGCGCGCTTCCGGCGAGTGGTTGGGCAAGTCTGGGCAACGCCAAATTCCGGATGCATCGTAATCCGGCGTCAACTCCAAAACCATAAGCCCGCGGGCTTCAAAACAGGATCGACGGTAACCATGCCCCGGCCGGTTCGTTATAAAGTCCAACGCTCATCAATGTCATCGGCTGGACGACTCTGAGACCGTTCGACAGACACCAGCGCAACAGGGCGTTGTTCCGCGACGGCACAAGGATTCCCGGACCGCCGAACGATTCCACCGATGCGATCAGGGCCTGCAGGTCCACATTGCTTTCCGCCGTTGAATGGCCGAAAAAAGCCAAGTTCGAGGCGTATCCGGTAACGCTGCCGCCGCGCTGCACCACTTTGGCAGTGCCGTGTTCGATCGCTTGCGCCAGTTCCGTGGCTCGATCAAACCCATGAACCCTCCGGTGCAGGGCATTGCAGGCAAGCAGATCGGCGGGCTCGGCAGGTCGCACCCTACATCCGCCGAAACTCCGCTGCACTGTTCGTCCCTGCATGCAGGCGAGAGGCTCCCGGATATCAAAGCCAAGGCCGGCATACAGGGAGAGCGAGCGGTTGTGAAACGCGGCTTGTACCAGCCGGATTCCGGCGGCGCCCTGTTCGTTCGCGCGATCCATTACCGCTTGCATGAGCCTGCGGCCAATTCCGAGGTTTTGTGCGCCAAGGTCAATGGTGATTGGGCCGACACCTGAAATTACGGAACGCTCGTCGAGGCAATTGCTGCCCACGATCCGGCCTTCATGTTCTGCCACCACACAGTAGAATCCGGGGGTGGAAAATATCATCGAAAGCACGCCGATGGCGGCCTCCGGTCCGGGGAAATCGCACGGAAATCCATGGGCCGCGCTGATCGTTGAGAATGCGTCGTAGCAAATTCTTCCGCACGCGGGACCATCCTCCGGAACCGCAGTGCGGAGCACCAGGGTTGGCTGTGGGTTCGGCGACATCAGCGAACCTCCTTTTGTGGCATCCGAAGAGTATAGCAGCGGTGGCGGAAATAGAATCGCCCCGCACACCACGCGGCAGTTCCTGAAGGGCTCGCAATACTTGAGCGCCGAGGCTGGTTGCTACTTTGGACGCACCGCGATCAGGTCGATTTCTATCAAGCCGCCACGAGCACCAGCGGGCAGAACCACCTGCACTGTGGTGCGTGCGGGCTTGTTCGGTTGCTCCTTGGTGCCGAAGAATTGGCTATACCCGGCCATCATTCCGGCGAAGTCCATCTTTCCGTCCTTTGCAGGATCGCCCCCGAGGTATACATGCATCATCACCACATCGCCCAGCGTCAGTTTCTGCGATTCGAGAAATTTTTGAATGTCCTTGATCAGGCCCACGGTTTGTGCCGTGGTGTCGTGGTGGATCTTGATGTCCGGGTCGAGCCATCCACTCACATGGAGCGTGTCGCCGGCCCACACTGCCGCCGAGATGGGAAGGTCAGCGTTTGAGGGGTTTTGACTCGCCGGGAGCGGAATTCGTTTGATTTTTTGTGCTGAAGCTGTCAGCGAACAACCGACCAGCGCGACTGCCAATAAGGGGATATGCTTGATCGTCATGCCTTTAAGGCTAGCCTCAGAACGACCACCTCACAAGTTGATTTTTCTCACTGCATTGTTGAGCAGGATTTATGCTTTTCTGCAGCCGGTCTTCACCGGATGATTTAGTTCGGCTCGTTCAGCTTACGGATCCAGATATTGCGGAAACGCACCGGCTGATTGTGGTCCTGCAGGCTCAACGGCTGCTCAAGCGGATGGGCCTTATAGACGCCATTCTTGCGCCAAACCGTCTGCCCCACAAATTCTCTGTGATTCTGGACCAACACTCCGTTGAACAGTACGGTGATGACTGCGGGCTTGGTGAGCTTGTCGCCATCAAAGCGCGGCGCTTCGAACATGATGTCGTAGACGTTCCACTGGCCCTTGGGCCGTGATGGATTCACCAATGGAGGCCAAACGCCATAGATCGCTCCCGCTCCGCCGTCGGCGTAGGTCAAATTCTCATTCGATTCCAGAACCTGGATTTCGTAGCGAGTCATCAGCTCCACGCCGCTGTTCCCCATACCCTGTCCCTTGCCGGTGGCGTTGGCGGGAATCATCCACTCAACGTGCAACTGGCAGTCCCCGAAATTCTGCTTGGTTACCAGCCGTCCGGCCCCTGGGACGATCTCTAGGTTTCCGTCCACGATCCTCCATTTCGGCTCCTGCATGACACCGCCCCGGGCCCGGTTCATCCACTGCGAAAGATCTTTCCCGTCAAACAGGACGATCGCATCCGCGGGCGGCGCGCTGGAAACATAAGCACCCGGAGAGACCTTTGCGGGGCGTGGGCGATCCATGTCGTGGACCCGCCATTTCTGCCCGGCGATGACAGGCGTATCGTTGTATCCGCGTGTGTCGTCGCCCGCGCTCGCCGGCGGCTCCTGAGCGTGGAGCATCGCGGCAAATGCCGCCGTAATAAGGAGAAGTCGCGTCATACGCACCTAGTTTAGTCCCACACCAATCGCTGTTGCTGGGAATCGAGATGCCGTGAAGCGCTCTACTTCGCTCGCGCTGAGTCGTCGGCTATCCTGACAGTGGCCTGGAATGGGGTTGGCGGATGGCTCTTGCTTCCCGCGCTACTTCTGGCCCGCCAGTGAAACGTTCTGAACCACTGAGGCATGCGGCGCGACCCGTACGGGAGTTCCTGAGGCCAGGTGATCGCGTATCACGGCCGGATTTCTATACTCCAAATCCAGCCGGTCCACCGCTAAGAGAATGTAATCGCCGGCGCGCACTAGTTGGTAGTCGAAGCTCCCGTTGCTATCGGTTTGAAAACTGCGGAAATCGCCTGGATCCCCCGTGTCCTTCGCCGGCGCCAGGACTGCCAGCACGCCCGCCGCTGGCTTGTCCCCGTCCATCACGAATCCCTTCACGGTGCCGGTTTCGTCGCTGGCCAAAATGTCTGCTTTCACTTGCGCACCGGGCTGCAGATCGATCAACACTCCCTTCGCAGGCGCTCCCTTGACATCGACCGCAGCAGCGAAAAACCCGTCCGCGCTGGTCAGCAGAATGCGATGTCGCCCAGGCGGCATTGCATCGAAGTGGAAGGTGTCGTTCGTCTCCAACACGCGTGAGACCGTGGCATTATTCGATTCGTCCACTAACCGGATGTACACCGTGCGAGAAGGGCGTTTGCCGGGAAATTTCACTGTCCCCGAAACCGAGGGCCGCGTGGTAAGCGTGACTTCCACACTCAAATCCGCACTGCCGACCTCAATCATGCGTCGCGCCATTGCAGTCGATCCGTTGCGGCCCTCGACTCGCAATTCGTATCGCCCTGGCAGAACTCCCACGATGGTCTGGTCCGGCCGGAACATCCACTCCTGACGCTGAATCGACGTCACGCCCTCAATCCCATCGGTGACCAGGCTGGCGAGGATCTGCTGTCCTTGTGGATGCTCGCAATGCACATGCAGGTTGACGCCTGCAATAGTTGTCAGGCGAAAATCGGCGTTCATCTCGGCGCCCGGTGCGAGTTCGATAGCCTGCGCAGCGCCAGGCTCAACTGCATCGGGATAGTAGATAGGCGCGAAGGATCGGACGGGCTCCACGTCTGCCTCCCGGTCGCGCCCGATGTGCACCCGCGTCTTCGAATACCACGGCTCGCCCGTGACGGCCAGGAAATAGGTGCCTCCCGCGCGCTGCCCAAACCGGTACTGGCCGCGGTCGTCGGTCCGTGCCCAGGCAGTGGTGGCCCGCATCTTCCGGCCGGCGGTAACGCCAGCGCGGATCAACTGCACCAGCGCGCCTTCTACCGGCTCGTTATGTTCATCCACGACTCTTCCCGAAATGGCGCCTGGAGCGTACCATTTGAAAATCAAATTCGAAGTATCCTGATCCGCCCCCGTGAAGATCGCTACGTTGAAACCCAGACCGGGGCCGCGCTGGCCGAACGGCTCACGCGCTCCCCGGTACTCCGCCATCAGTACGAACTTGCCCTTCGGAGCCTGAAAGGAAAATTTGCCGTCTTCGCCCGTAATCACGGCCTTCGCTTCGTCATTCCGGCCGTAAGGATTCACGGTTACGCGGACGCGCTTCATCCGCGCGCCGCTCGAAGCGTCCACGATAACGCCGGCGATCGGGAAGGTTTGCGCCGCCGCCACTGCCGAAAGCGCTGCTAACAGCAACAGTGTTGCTCTCATTTGATCACCTGCGTCAGCGAAATGTGCTGCTCCTTTCCGTCCTCAAGGTGGACGCCCACGCCTCCGGTGAGCGCTTGCAGAAACGCCGGATTGCGATACTCGACTTTCTGCCAGTCGGCGAAGGCGTAAACTGTGTAATCGCCGGGCGCGAGAAAAGAGATCGTGAACCCCTTATTCTCCGGCGTGAAGAACTGTGCCGGGTGCATCTGCGGTCCTGTGGAATTGAATGCCGGAACCGTGAGGATTCCGATAGAGCCGCCCTGCGCTCCAGCAGATAGCTCGCACTGGAGCGTACCTCCCCCGGCCTTCACCTGCACCTCAATCGGCGGCGGCGCCACGCCAGGCTGAACGGTAAGAAGCGGCGTCGTCAACAGATCTAATCCTCCCGCCAGAATCGCTGTGACGTACCCGCCGTAGCACAGCGCACGAACGCCATACACCCCAGGGAAAACTTGGCCTATGTTGAATGTGCCTTTCTCCTGATCCGGCTGCCTGTTGCCTTGCGCCATCCGAATCTGCGAACCGGCCCCCGGCTGATGCAAAGAGACCGAGCAGTTCGCCTCAATCGTCTGATCACCGTACTGCTCGAGTTGCTCCGCCGTCATGCCATGGCCGGCAATCGACTGCATACGCGAAAACTCAGGCATCTGCTTCGCTTTCGTCGGAGCCCCAATGACGCGAGTGACTCCACTCACTGGCACCGGAGGCAATAGGGAAACCGACACATCGTTTACATCGGAATCACTGACCGTCACGGGCACTTCGCCTCGCAGCTTGCCTTTCTCCTCGACGCGCAGAAGATAAGTGCCCGGCGTGACGTCCTGGATCTCGAATCTTCCCGTCGAGGTATTCAAGGAGCTGCGGCTCGCCGCGACCCGCTCCGCGCCCTGCACCAACTCGAATGTCACCGTGCTCGACGGCGCGTTTTGCACCGTCCCGCGGATGCGAAACGCCGGCTCCAGCGTCAGATGGAAGTCGACAGCCGCGTGGGTGCCTGGCTCGATCGTCACCGGAGTGGCCGAATCGATGATCCGCGCGCCTCCCGCGTACACCGGTGCAAAGCTCTGCCAGGAGCTGAAATAAGGAGTCCCTTCTCCTGCGTAGCGATAGGTGCCTCCGCTCTTTCCCCCAGCCTTGAGGTAATAGCGCCCTGGCTGAAGATTCCAGAGCCGGTAAACGCCACGGTCATCCGTGGCCACCGGACGGGGAGCACTGGTGTCCCGCACGCCGTCGTTCACTTCCGCTTGGAACGCAAGAATCTGCACTCCACGCAGAGGCTCGTCGTCCTGATCGACAACCTTCCCCTCCATCACGCCCAGCGGGGATAGCTTCACTTGCGCGCCAGTGACGTTATCGGTCAGGTCGATCTGCTTCGCCTGAAAATTTCGGCCAATGAAAGCTTCCGTAAACCCTGGTTTTTGCGCGCTGAGGACATAATGCGCCTTAGCCAGACCGTGAAACACGAACTCGCCCTGCTCGCTCGCCTGCGCCGTCTTTTGCGTCGGACTCTGAGCCTTTACCGGCTGCGGCGGCGATAGATCGCGGTCGAATGCCGGAAAACCAGTCAGCGTAACGAGCGCGTATTTCACAGGTTCGCCGGTCTGCGAATTTACTACTACGCCACTCACCGAAAACTCTCCCGAGCCCTGCGCCATCAACCGAAATGAAATGAGAATAGATGCGAATATGAGTCGTGGCATGGCAATTACTTTCGAGCGTACCATGGGCGTCAGACGGCTGGATTTCTCGCGCACTTTATTCCGTTTTACAAGTCAGGCTCTCCCTCGGAGTGGTCGCCGAGCCATCAGAAGCTACGAAACGCCAAGATCACGCAGCGCCGTAATTCGTACCTGCGCGAGGACTGCGGCATTTGCGGTTGCCAGCCCAGGCTTCGAAAACATAGAGAGGCGACTCGTTGAATTGATGGGAGTCGGCCGGAATGAACTGAATCCGACGCATGCCCCTTCGACCGGCGACAACTCGGCCCCTACGAGAATCTTGCAGCTATCGGAGCCGGTGGGATGGGCGAGGTCCAACGCGCCCACGACTAGCGCCTTCGCCGCGACGTCGCCAACGGCTCGCGCCTTTCGGCGCCACATCCACAGCGGAACTAGAAACGGTGCATAGAGCAGGACTGCCAGTCCTATGGCGGCAACCGGAGTTGGTGTCTCGAACCAGCCGCCGCCGTCGGTCCAAACGAGGTAACTCGCGCTCGGGTAGGCGAGACAGAACGCCGCCGCCGGCATCGCAACCAGGAATATGATTCCCGCTCGCCGGCGGTCTTGAAGGGCGACGAGAGAACCCAGCACAAAGGCGAGGCCCGACAGGGCCATTCCAACAGCTCCAAACCATTCCAGGTACGAAGCTGGGTTAGAGTCGGGCGGAGGCATCCACGCCATGCCGAATTCTGCCCACGCGACAAAACCCACAAGACAACCTGATATCACGGCAATCCAGGTTAGGAGAGGTCTCAGCCTCGTGAGTATGCCGCACCAAGTCATCCACGCTGGTAGGATGTTCTTCACTGTCAACTTGGACACCGGCTCGGAACTGCGGGTTCCCCCCGGGAGGATGTCGCGAACCCGCGACCGGCAGAAGGTTACAGGCCCTTACTTTGTCGGTCTTGCAGTGCTAGATCCCCAGTCGGCTCCGCTGGTATTCTCCGACAACTGAACAAAGGCGGCCGGCAGCGGGAGGAACTGGAGGTTTTCAGCCGTGTCTTGGTGCACGACTTTGAAGGCGCCGATCCATACCATGCTCGGATTTGCCCCCCGGCGCTGCGATGGCGAGGCCTAGCGGAAACCAAGTTACGACATGCTAAGGGTACTGGTTGCTGGAGTACAAAAGCTTCTGTAGTTATGGTTGATCGGTTTCCCGGCGGGATTTTGCCGAAGCGCTTCGTCGCCTTAAAAGAACGCTTCCCGGAGAACGATCTGATAACCACCCTCACTACACAACGTTTTGCACACCCTCCGCTTGACGCTTGAAAATGTATCGGAAGGCTTGTAGTTGGACCTCATCGAGGGCATCTTCTGTATCGACCTCAGGCTCGATCAACACGAGGGGCTGATAGTCCGTGAGGGCGACAACGGTCACGAGTTCCCAGCCTTCTCTTCCCGATTCGTCCATGATCACCATCACATCTGCCGGATCCAGATGGCTGGCAAATATCTTGTATTCCCATTTCTGCATGACCACCAGCATGACATAAAAAGGGTTGACCCTTTCGCTTTATTGCATGGTCTTCCGTAGCGATCGGTCTTGACAGCGGCTCCATTTAGAGCGCAGATTGACAGATAAACGCATGAGACGCTTGTCCGGCGGCGTCGACGTCTTATGGCCTGCTGCCGATGTCCAGAAATTTCCGTCCTGGAGATTTCGACTGCAAGAGAAATACCTCCTGACCGTCGAGGACGGCGGTCCAAAACTTTTCATCGGAGTCTAGATTCTCTGGTAGAAGGCAGCTCTTGAAGCGGTAGACGACATCGTCGTACATGCGATTCTGTTGCGCTTCGCTCAGTAGTTTCTCGCTGTAGGTGTCCGAAGTCTTGACGTATTTGATTTCGCTCACCTTTGGAAGGTCATACGGCCCTGGCAGCTGAAAATCAACTATGAGAACACCGGTGTCTGGATTGAAGCCTAAGTCAAATTGACTCGGAATAGAGGGTGGGTATTCGGCATTGTTGAGGATGTCTCACAGTATTCAATGATGGCATTCCTGATCCTTCGTCCCATAGAGAGCATGACGCAGATCGACCTCGGTATTCGCCAATTTCTGCGCCTCATAGAGGCTGCTGCTTTGTCGCGCTCATACTCGAAAACTTCACGCTGGTGCTTCTCTTCCAGAGCTTGACACTTCGCTTCGTACTCGGCGGATGTTGCGAGATTCAGTTCTTCAATCCTCTTTGTCGCCTCGCGGTGTAGCGTCTCGGCTTCGCGATTCTTGTTCACGATTTCCGGTTGTGATGAATGCCAAGCCTCCAGATTGTGCTGGTTCACCGTGAAATGGAGACTGGGCGCTCCCGTTAGCGAGTACAGCCATTTCGAGGGCCACAGTTTGGACGACACCGCTTAATGTTGTCGCGGGCAAGCGTCGCTGCTGAACAGCAACTGGTTTCAAAAAGAAATCAGCGTAGCTGGTGGCCCTGGTTCATACCTCATTGACGCCCCGAAAACTAAACTGGCTAGGAAAGGAATGATTCAACTCTCGCGCAGGCCGCGCGGCGGCTGCGGGCAGTTTGGTAACACGCTGGCCGGCTTAGGGGGCGGGCTATTCTACTGAATCACCAGCAAACCAGCCGGGAGACCATGCAACCTACTCGTGCCGTACGGCCGTGATCGGATCGATTCGAGAAGCCTTCCTCGCAGGCACGTAACCAGCCACCAGCACGGCACTCAAGAGAATGGCCACTGCCAGTACCAAGGCAGCCGGGCTATTTGGTTGAACACCGAAAAGAAAAGAGTCTAAGAATCTGGAGAGGCCGAGCGCAGAGGACACACCGATCGCGAGTCCCACTACCGCCAGGACAAAGGCTTG
>Ga0157379_10004376_pt1 | contig 12087 bp, 7 predicted proteins | sample S25metaG_FD_121802 | JGI IMG/M metagenome (GOLD analysis project Ga0157379, IMG submission 121802) | Switchgrass rhizosphere microbial communities from Kellogg Biological Station, Michigan, USA - S2-5 metaG | ecosystem: Host-associated > Plants > Roots > Rhizosphere > Soil | place: USA: Michigan... | reverse complement strand
GATCAGGAGCGGCAACAGCGCGGCGATGAGCAGCAAGATCACGCCTGTCGCCCCGCTCCAGGCGCCGGGAAGCTGTGACTGGATCAGGACCAGCACCGAACCGATCAGCGCCGGAAACAGAAAGTAGGGACTGAGTCCCGGCAGGAAGAGAGCCGTGATGATCGCCAGCAACGACAGCCAGAGCCAGACGGACAATGCACTCAGTCTGGCGTCGGCCAGCCGCGAAACCAGCACGGCGACAGCGGCAATGCCCAAGCCGAACGCAAGACGCAAGGCGAGCGGATAGGCGTAGGACGGATCTGGTTGTCCCGAGACGATGACTGCGAGTTGGTGCAAAACCCAGCCGATCGCAGCACTGCCGGCGACCACAAGCGGCGGCAGGACCAGCGCCAGCAACACGCGGCCGACGGTGAAACCTTCGCCGCGGGCAAGAAAGGCACTGAGCAGCAGCAGCGCGAAAGTGACCACCGCGAGCGGCAAGGTCCAGCTCATCGGCAGGCGCGGCAAATACTTGCCGAGCAGTGTCAGATAAACCTCGTCAGTGCCTTTGAGCGAGGCGAAATCGGTCTGCATCAGCGCGCTCGTCACGCCGAGCATGTTGTCGCCTTGATGCTGCAGGGTTGCCGCGCTGAGGTTGGCACGCGTGTCCAGGGGCGTGTGGTAGTGAGCTACATTGCCGCTGAAGGCGAAGTTGAACGAGGTGAAACCCTGATTGATGAAGAGCGTCAGGTCGGTGTCGTTGGGCAACAGCCTGTAGATGACTGCGAACAGTGAACTCGTCGCCACTTCGGGAACCGCCTTGGCGTAAAGCTCGATGAGCGGACCATCGCCGGGGCTCGTCTGGAAAAGCAGGCTCGGTCCCTGGTTGCCGCGCGCCTCGACATTGACCACGGCGCCGACGCGCGCCTTCAGCGCCGGATTGTCGAGGAACGAGGCCGCACCCAGCAGTCCTGCCTCTTCGCCGTCGGTGATGACCGCCAAGATCGGATGCGTAGTCTTCAGGCCGCGCGCCTTGAGGGCGCGAACGGTTTCAAGAACCGTGGCGACGCCGGATTGATCATCGCTGGCACCTGGGCCCGCCGGCACGGAGTCATAGTGCGCCAACAAGATAATGGCCTTGCCCTCGCCCGGCGCGACTTCGGCCAGGATGTCTTCCGTCGTGCCGCAGGAGAAGAAACCGAACTTCGCGCGGCCGAGACAACCAAGACCGCGATAGACGGTGGTCTTCACGCCAAGCGCGGCGAATTCCGCGCGCACGCGATCGCGCACCGCCTGGTTGGCGGGCGTGGAAACCGGATGTGGAACCTCTGGCCCAAGCAGACGAGCAAGTGTCGCGTCGGCGCGCGCCGATGAAAACGCTGTCGCCGGTGCATCGAGTCCGAGCGGCGCCGGTCGTCCGTCGAACGCACTACCCAACAGCCACATCGCGACAGCGACGAGCGCCAAGCTCACCAGGCGCACCAGTGCGCTCGCATCGTTTGACTGCATGGGGCCCCTCCCGGTAGTCGCCCAGCGTCGCGCTACGCGCCGACATTGTCGAGGCGCGTGCGGCATATGGGCTGTTGCAGGTTGACAAAACGCCGCGCCCACCTATGTTGCAGCGCATATAGGAGTCGGCTGCCAATTCGGGCAGCTGCTGGGCGTCTCAGATACGCCCCTATTTAGGAGCGTGCGACGACCATTGTGACGACCGCCGGTACGGACACCGGCATCGCAGAAGCCAGCGATTCAACTTCTTCTCCTGCAGAAGTCAGTCTTACTTCCCCACCGCCCGATACTGACGGATTCGATGCGCTTGGGCTCTCGCCCCAGGTCCTGAAGGCCGTTGCGGAAAGCGGCTATACGACGCCGACGCCCATCCAGGCGCAGGGCATTCCCCATGTGCTGCAACGGCGCGACATCATCGGCATCGCCCAGACCGGTACCGGCAAGACTGCCTCGTTCACGCTGCCGATGATCGAGATGCTGGCACGCGGCCGCGCCAAGGCGCGCATGCCACGCTCTCTCATCCTGGAACCGACGCGCGAACTCGCGGCACAGGTGGCGGAGAGCTTCGAGCGCTACGGCAAATACAACAAGCTTTCCATGGCGCTGCTGATCGGCGGCGTGTCGTTCGACGATCAGGACAAGAAACTCGATCGCGGCGTCGATGTGCTCATCGCCACACCCGGCCGTCTGCTTGACCATTTCGAGCGCGGCAAGCTGATGCTGAGCCAGGTCAACATCCTTGTGATCGACGAAGCCGACCGCATGCTCGACATGGGTTTCATTCCGGACGTCGAGCGCATCTGCAAGCTCATTCCATTCACGCGCCAGACCTTGTTCTATTCCGCGACCATGCCGCCCGAAATCCAGCGGCTGACCGAACAGTTCCTGCATAATCCGGTGCGCGTCGAGGTCAGCCGTCCGGCGACGGCGGCCACCACCATCGTGCAACATGTGGTTTCAGTTCCAGCCAATGACTGGGCCAAGCGCGAAGCGTTGCGCCGGCTCATCCGCGAAGTCGAACCGACGCTCAACAACGCACTCGTCTTCTGCAATCGCAAGCGCGATGTCGATGTCGTCGCCAAGTCGTTGGCCAAGCACGGCTTCAACGCGGCGCCGTTGCATGGCGATCTTGACCAGTCGCTGCGCACCAAGACGCTCGACAGCTTTCGCAGCGGCGAGTTGAAGATTCTGATTGCCAGCGATGTCGCGGCGCGCGGCCTCGATATTCCCGCCGTCAGCCATGTCTTCAACTTCGACGTGCCGTTCCATGCCGACGACTATGTGCATCGCATCGGTCGCACCGGCCGCGCCGGCCGCACCGGCTATGCTTACATGCTGGCGACGCCGCGCGACGACAAGCAGGTCGATGCCATCGAGCGGCTGACCAAGACCCAGATTCCGCGCCAGGCGATGGAAAATCTTGAAGTGCGCGAAGATCGCAAGCCGCGGCGCGACAATGAGCGCGGACGCGGCCGTTCGGGACGCGAGCGCGACCGCAAGGACAAGTTTCGACCCGACAAATTTCACGATCACGTTGCGCCGATGGAACCAGCCCAACTGGTGACGGAATCAGCCCCGCCGCCGGCGCCTGTCATGCGTCCGCCCGAATCGCGCGCGGAGAAAAAGCCCGGGCCGCGCCGCGAGCCGCACCGGCCGGCGCCCAAGAAGCGTGAACCTGAACACCGCGCCAGCCATGACCGGAAGAACGACGCGACGCCGGTCAAGCCGGAAAAGCATCAGCTGCCGGCATTCCTGTTCCGCCCAGTGCCGCTGCCCAAGAAGGCCGACGCCGAAGGGTGAGCGCCGCGGCGCAACTTGACCGACACATCGCCCAGTGGCGGCTGACGCGCGATGCCGAGCCCTTCGAGACGCACAGTTCCTGGCTATGCTTCGTGCGGCAGGGTGAACGGCGCGCATTGCTGAAGATCTTCAAGCCTGGCAGTGATGAGGTGCCGAGCGCCCGCTATTTCGCTGCTCATAAAGGAAGCGGAACCGTTCGCGTTCTACAGAGCGACGGCGACGCCATCCTGATCGAGCGCATTTCCCCGGGCACGCGCTTGACGGAATTGTCCGCGCAAGGCCGCGATGACGAAGCCAGCCACATCATTTGCGACACGATCGAAAAGCTGCAGCAGAGCCACGCCGATATCGCCGGCTGGCCCGGACATGACGAACATCTTGCCCAGTTCACGCGCTGCCGAGCCGCGCCGCCTGTTACGACGGAGATTGCCGCCAGGGCCGCAGACTCGTTCCGCGCGCTCAATGCTTCGCAGGACCAGCATGTGCTGCTGCACGGGGACCTGCATCATGAGAACATCCTCTTCGACCAAGAGCGGGGCTGGCTCGCCATCGATCCCAAAGGCGAAATTGGCGAGCTCGCCTACGAAATCGCCGCACCTCTGCGCAATCCCCTCGAGAGTCCTGACTTGTTCATGTTGCCGGCCGAGATGGATCGACGCGTGCACATCTATTGCGAGCGCTTGCAGCTTGATCGCGAGCGCGTGCTTGGCTGGTGCTTCGCACGCAATGCCAGCGCGGCACTCTGGTATGCCGGGCGCACGCCCGAGCCGCTGCGTGACAAGGCCTGGTCCGCGGCGACTCTCACCGCGCTTGAGCTCTTGCAAGATCACGGGCGGCGAGCGGCCGAACCTCGTTGATCATCCGACGGGACCTGACTCTCGCACTTTCCTCGGATCAGCCCTTTATCCCGCCGTCCAGCATTTTCTGGATCGCGGCGCCGTAGGGTGGGCGCATCATTGCGGTCAGGTCGCGACCGGCCTGCTGAAACACCGCCTTGGCGTGGCTGAAGGTGCGAAAGCCGTCTATGCCGTGGTAGGCGCCCATGCCCGACGGACCGATGCCGCCGAACGGCAAATCCTCCATCGAAACATGCATCACAACGTCGTTGACCGACACGCCGCCGGAAGTGGTGCGCGTCAGTACTTTGTCCTGCTCCGCTCCGTCCTTGCCGAAATAATACAAACCGAGCGGACGATCGTGGCTATTGACGTAGCCGATCGCCTCGTCCACCTCGCCATAGGTCTTGACCGGCAGCAACGGCCCAAAGATTTCATCCTGCATGATCGCCATGTCATCGGTCGGATTGAGCACCAGGGTCGGCGGAATCTTGTGATAAGGCTGTTGGCGGAAATCCTCCTTTGCCGGATTGAGCTCGATGATTTCCGCGCCCTTCGCCCTGGCGTCGTCGACATAACCGGTGAGCCGGTCGAAATGGCGCTGGTTGATGACGGAGGTGTAGTCCGGATTGTCCTTGAGCGTGGGAAACATCGCGCTGATCGCATCGGCCGCGGCGCCCACGAATTCGCGGGCGCGCGCGTGCGGAACCATCACATAGTCCGGCGCCAGACAGATCTGTCCCGCATTCAGCGTCTTGCCCATCATCACGCGCTTGGCGGTCAGGGCCATGTCCGCGCTTTCGCCGACGATCACTGGCGACTTGCCACCCAATTCGAGGGTCGTCGGCACGAGATTTTCGGCCGCGGCCTTCATGACGTGGTAGGCGATCGAGGTGGCGCCCGTGAACAGCAGGTGATCGAACGGCAGGCGGGCGAACGCGCCGCCCACCTCCGCGCCTCCGGTGAAGACCGCAACTTCGGTTTCGTCATAGGCGGATGCGAACATGTGCGCCATCAACTCGGCGGTGCGCGGCGTGAACTCGCTCGGCTTGATCATGGCGCGATTGCCCGCGGCAAACACCCCGGCAAGCGGCGTGAAGGTCAGGTTCACGGGAAAATTCCACGGCGAGATGATGCCGATGGTGCCCTTGGGCTGATACTCTATATAGGCCTTGGCGCCCAAGAGACCGAGAATCGCCGGGCTGACCTTGCGCTTTTCGCGCCGCATCCATTTGCGCAGATTTTCCTTGGCGTGTTTCAGCGGGCCGATCGAGCCCGAAACATCGGTGAGCAAGCTCGCATGCACCGAACGGTGGCCGAAATCCTCGCGCAACGCATCGGCGATCGCGTCCTTGTGGCCGACCAGCAGGCCAATCGCCCGGTCGAGCCATTCGATACGCTGTTCCGCGCTTAGCGGACCGGCCTTGAGGTGCGCCCGTCTCTGCCGATCGAGCACGTCGCGCATCTTGGCGCCCACATCTGTCGGTTGAAGCGAGCTCGACTTTGCAACGCTCATCGCTATGCCCTTTCACGGTGCAGGAAAACTTTTGTCGAGTTAATCAGTGCCCGCGTCGGGCTTCAATGGCTGTGCTTAACAGTTTGTTACGAACCCGTTGGCCACACTGGGACATGCCGGCCGCGATCAAAGTTGACCTGTGGGGAGTGTGCGTTGCGTAACGAACGGGTATTGGCGCTGGCCAAGACGACCTTGGCTCTCATGGCCGAGTGCAATGTCTCGCCGGTCCCGGAGAATTTCGAGCTGTTCTACAACTATGCCGCCGGCGAGAATCCCGCCGTCGGCCACATCATCGGCGACATGATCGCCGCACGCCGAACCTTCACCGATGCCATTCTGCGCGACCTGCGCGAGCGCTGCTTCGCGCGCGACCGCACCGAGCGCGCCGTCAATGCGATCGGTGACGGTGTTTCGACTTCGCTGAACGAAGTGCTCGAAAAACTCGAGGCTGCCACCAAAGCGACGACCGATTACAGCCAGACCCTATCCGTCGCGAGCGGCAAGCTGGAAGAGCATCGCTCGCCTGACGATTTGCGCCAGCTGCTCGGTGGTCTCATCACATCGACCAGACAAATGCACGAACGCGCCCGCTCGCTCGAAGGCGAGTTGCTGAATTCGTCGCGGCAGGTCAACGATCTCAAATCGCAGCTCGACAATGTCCGTCGCGAAGCCCTCACCGACCCGCTGACGGGCGTCGCAAATCGCAAGGCCTTCGACACTAATCTGCAGGAAGCCATCGCCGATGCCCAGGCCAGCGGCAGCGCGCTGTCGCTTTTCATGTGCGACATCGACCGCTTCAAATTGTTCAACGACACGTGGGGCCACCAGACAGGCGACCAGGTGCTGCGCCTGGTGGCGCGTTGCATCTCCGATAATACCAAGGGACGCGATACGGCGGCGCGCTATGGCGGTGAGGAGTTCGCGGTCATCGTGCGCGGCGCGGACAGCAGCGCCGCCATCAATCTGGCCGAGCAAATCCGCATCACCGTCGAAGGAAAAAAGCTGATCAAGAAGTCGACCGGCGATGTGTTGGGTTCCATAACCATCTCGATCGGCGTGGCGGAATTCATCGACGGCGAGACCGCCACCTCGCTCATCCAGCGCGCTGATACGTGTCTCTATCGCGCCAAGCATGCCGGCCGCAATCGCGTGATCGGCGACGGCGATCCGCGCGCCGCCGACTTTGAAATTGACGCGGCGTAATCTGCCGGGCGTCTTTCAATGAGCCTTGAACTGCGTATGCTGCGCGCCAAGCAGAACAACGGGAGAGGCACATGCGCACAGAGTTCGATCGGGCTTATGTCACGGCGCACGGCAACGTCGCGATCCTGACGCTCAACCATCCCGAAGCCATGAATGCAGCCGGAACGAAGCTGGTGAAGGGTGCTGCCGCGGCGTTGAATTTCATCGAGAAAAAAGACAGCGGCTTTCGCGCCATGATACTGACCGGCGAGGGCCGCGGCTTTTGCTCCGGCGCCAACCTGGCCGAGCGCGGCGGCGAAGAAGCCGGCGTCGGGCATGCGCTCGAGACTGTCTATCATCCCTTTTTGCGACGCCTGCGCGATCTGTCGATTCCGTTCGTAACGGCCGTCAACGGCGCGGCTGCCGGCGTGGGCATGAGCATCGCGCTGATGGGTGATCTCGTCATCGCCGCGCGCTCGGCCTACTTTCTGCAGGCGTTCACGCGCATCGGTCTGGTGCCGGACGGCGGATCGACGTGGCTGTTGCCGCGGCTGATCGGCCTGGCGCGCGCCAAGGAACTTTCGCTGCTGGCGGAACGGTTGCCCGCGGAGAAGGCACTGGAGTGGGGCCTGATCAATCGGGTCGCCGATGACAATGCCCTGGCGGGCGAGGCAATGAAGCTCGCCGAGCAGCTCGCGAACGGACCGTCCTCGCTGGCCGTCACGCGCAGCCTATTCTGGCAGAGTCCGCTCAACACATATGAAGAACAGCTCGATCTGGAACGCATCAGCCAGGAGCGGGCGGGCAAGACAGAAGATTTCGCCGAGGGCGTCAGCGCCTTTCTGCAAAAGCGCCCGGCGAAGTTCAAAGGAAAATAGTTTGTCGGAATTCCGATTTTTCCACTGGTCGCGCGTCCGTGACTTGCGCCTGGCGCCGAACTGCTAACTTATTGAAGCAGAGATGGGGCAGCCGGCCGGTGCGCCCGATTTGCACATATGGAGTCAATGTAATGTGGCGCAGCCCGCTCTTCCTGGGTGCGATATTCGTCGTGAGCGGCGGGTTGTTCGTCGATTCCAGCGCGGCGCCCGCCAAGCCAGAGCTCGGCACCTGGGGCGTCGATCTCACCGCCATGGACCGAAGCGTCAAACCTGGCGATGACTTTTTCTCCTTCGTCAACGGCGCATGGCTGAAGACCACCGTCATCCCGCCCGAGCGCACCAACATCGGCACGTTCCAGCAGCTGCGTATCCTCAGCGAAAAGCGCATGCGTGACATCGTTTCCGACCTGCAAACCCGGCCCTATGACCAGCTTTCCCCGCCGGAAAAAAAGCTGCGTGACTTGTACGAGACGTTTGTCGACCAGCCGCAGATCGAGGCCAATGGCTTCACTCCGATCAAGGCCGATCTAGCCACGATCCGCCGCATCAAGTCACTCGACGGCGTCGCACGCGCCATGGCTTCTATAAAGCTGGCGACGAAAAGCGTGTTCAATCTCTCGATCGAAGTGGATGAGAAGGATTCCAATGCCTATTCCGTCGTCGTGGCGCAGAGCGGGCTGGGCATGCCCGACCGCGACTATTATCTGAGCAATGACGGGGCGATCGTGGCGACGCGCGACGCCTACAAGAAATATCTCTCGGCGATGCTGGCGCTGGCCGGCCTTGCCGACACCGACAAGCGCGCTGCCGCGATTTTGGCGGTCGAGACCAGGATCGCCCAAGCGCACTGGACCCGAGCGGAAAACCGTGACGAGACCAAGACCTACAATCCGATGACGGTCTCTGATCTCAAGAAGCTGGCGCCGGAGTTTCGCTGGGCTACATTCCTGCGTACGACAGGCATTCCGTTCCGCGGGCCAAAAGGTGAGCGCGTCATCGTCGTGAAGCAGAAATCCGCGTTTTCGCCGCTGGCCAAGATCTTTGCGCAGACACCGGTTTCAGTGTGGCGCGACTATCTCACGGTGCATTACCTGCACGGCGTGGCACCTTATCTTCCCAAGCAGGTCGACGACACCAATTTTGCGTTCAACGGCACGGTGTTGAGCGGACTGACGCAACAGCTCGACCGACCGACGCGCGGCGTGCATCTGCTCGACACGCTCATGGGTGAAGCACTCGGCCAAATCTACATCGCCAAGTACTTTCCGCCCGAAGCCAAGAAGAAGGCCGACGAACTCGTTGCCAATCTGTTGCGAGCCTATGATGCCGATATCCGCTCGCTTTCCTGGATGTCGCAAGAGACGCGGCAAAAGGCCCTCGCCAAGTTGCACAAATTCACGCCGCATATCGGCTATCCCGACAAATGGATCGACTATTCGGGCTACCAGGTGGTGCGCGGCAAGCTCATCGCCGATGTGCAGGCGGGCGTCGAATTCGAATGGCAGCGCGAACTCAAGCGGCTGGATGATCCGGTCGACAAGGGCGAGTGGGGCATGACGCCGCAAACCGTCAACGCCTATTACAATCCCTCGTTCAACGAAGTGGTGTTCCCCGCCGCCATCCTGCAGCCACCGTTCTTCGATGCGAACGCCGACGATGCGGTGAATTATGGCGGCATCGGCGCGGCGATCGGTCACGAGATCAGCCACGGTTTCGACGACCAGGGCTCGCACTATGATGGCGACGGCGTGCTGCGAAACTGGTGGACGGATGCCGACAGGGCGAACTTCGATAGGCGCACGACCGCGTTGTCCGACCAGTTCGATCGTTTCGAACCCCTGCCCGGCCTGCACATCATCGGACGCAACACGCTGGGCGAAAACATCGCCGACCTGGCGGGGCTGACGATCGCGCTCAACGCTTATCATCTCTCGCTGGCCGGAAAGCCCGCAGTCCTGCTCGACGGCTACTCCGGCGATCAGCGGTTCTTTTTGTCCTACGGCCAGATCTGGCGCTCGACCTTCCGCGACAGCGCGCTGCGCACCCAAGTGCTGTCGAACGAACACAGCCCGGCACAGTTTCGCGTCATCGGCACGACGCGCAATCTTGACGCGTGGTACGACGCCTTTGGCGCCAAGCCGGGCGAGAAATACTACCTGCCGCCGGAACAGCGCGTGCATTTGTGGTGACGGATCGCTTGAGGAGTGACATATGAGACATTCCGTTTTGTTGCTGGGCGCAGCAATGCTTTGCGCCTTGACCGTGGGCAACGCGGCACCAATGAAACAAGCGGCGGTCAAGCCCTGGGGCGTGAACCTTTCGTACATCGACAAGACCGTGAGGCCCGGCAACGATTTCTTCCTTTATGCGAACGGCAACTGGGTGAAGCATGACGTCATCCCGCCGGACCGTACCTACTCCGGCGTCAACCTCGAACTCGACAAACAAAATGAAGCAAGGCTGAAGGGGCTGGTCGCTGCATTGGCCGCCGAGCCGGATGCCAAGCTGACGCCGGAAGCTCGCAAGCTGCGCGACCTCTACGCCGCCTTCATGGACACCAAGCAGATCGAGGCCAACGGCCTGGCCCCGGCGCAGTCGGATTTGGCCGCCATTGCCAGACTGAAGAGTCTCAGCGAGGTTGCCCACGCCATTGGCGATCCCGCGCTCGGCGTCGATGGACCGTTCTCCTTCTACATCGGCGTGGACGACAAGAATTCCGACATCTACTCGATCAACCTCGGCCAATCGGGATTGGGCATGCCCGATCGCGACTACTACCTGAAGAACGACAAGGAGATCGTGGCGACGCGCGACGCCTACAAGAAATACATCGCGCAGATGCTGAGCATCGCCGGCGTCAAGGATACGGCCGCACGCGCCGAAAAAGTGTATGCGCTCGAGCTCGCCATGGCCAAGGTGAGCTGGCCCGCCGCCGAACGCCGCGACGCGGACAAGACCTACAATCCGATGGCGTTTTCAAAGCTGGTGACGCTCGCTCCCGGTTTCGACTGGCATGCCATGTTCAAAGCGGCCGGCATTCCGCTCGCCTCGCCGCACGGCGAGCGCAAGGTGATCGTGGCGGAAAAATCCGCCTTTCCAAATCTCGCTAAGGTCTTTGCCGCGACACCGCTCGATGTCTGGCGTGACTATCTCACCGTGCGCTATCTGCACAGCTGGGCGGCATACCTGCCCAAGAAGATCGACGATACCGATTTCGCCTTTTACGGCACGGTGCTCGGCGGCAAGACGGCGCAGCTCGACCGCACCATTCGCGGCATCAACCTGGTCGACCGCGCGATGGGCGAGGCGCTGGGCAGGCTGTATGTCGCGAGGTATTTTCCGCCCGAGGCCAAAGCGAAGGCGCTGCTTCTCGTGCAGAACCTGCTCAAAGCCTATGACGCCGACATCCGCACGTTGGCGTGGATGACGCCGGCGACCAGAGCCAAGGCGCTGGAAAAGCTGCACGCCATGGCGCTCAAGATCGGCTATCCCGACAAGTGGCGCGACTATTCGGCATTGTCCGTCGATCGCGCGCATCTGCTTGCCAGCGTCAAGAACGCCAATGTCTTCGAGTGGAACCGTGAATTGCGCCGTATCGACGGCGCGGTGGACCGAAGCGAATGGGGCATGACGCCGCCGACCAACAACGCCTATGACAATTTCAACTTTAACGAGATCGTCTTCCCGGCCGGCATTCTGCAGCCGCCCTATTTCGATCCCAACGCCGATGACGCGGTGAACTATGGCGAGATCGGCGCCACCATAGGCCATGAGATCAGCCACGCTTTCGATGATCAGGGCGCCAAGTACAATCCGCGCGGCATCCTCAAGAACTGGTTCACGCCGCAGGATCTGAAGAACTTCAAGGCGCGCGGCGACGCCATCGCGGCGCAATATGACCAGTATCAGCCGCTGCCCGGCCTGCATCTCAACGGCCGGCTCACGTTGGGTGAGAACATTGCCGACATCGCCGGCCTGGTGATCGCGCTTAAGGCCTATCACATTTCCTTGGGGGGCAAGCCGGCACCGGTGCTCAACGGGCTGACCGGCGATCAGCGCTTCTACATCGCGTATGCCCAGAGTTGGCGCGAACGCCACCGCGACAACGCGATCCGTCGCCAGGTGCTCTCCAATCCTCACAGTCCGTCGGAGTTCCGCGTGAACGGTGTGGTGCGCAACACCGACGGCTGGTATGCCGCCTTCGACATCAAGCCAGGCGACAAGTATTACCTGGCGCCAGACAAGCGTGTCCCCGTCTGGTGAGCGCCATTCCTATGAGGCATTCAATGATGAAGAAAATTGCACTCCTGGTGCTCGCGCTTTCTGCTGCGGCTTGCGTCGCGCCCAGCGGCACGCCCGTGGAGGGGCCGGAATTCGGCGCCTGGGG
>Ga0157379_10004374_pt1 | contig 12089 bp, 10 predicted proteins | sample S25metaG_FD_121802 | JGI IMG/M metagenome (GOLD analysis project Ga0157379, IMG submission 121802) | Switchgrass rhizosphere microbial communities from Kellogg Biological Station, Michigan, USA - S2-5 metaG | ecosystem: Host-associated > Plants > Roots > Rhizosphere > Soil | place: USA... | reverse complement strand
TACCTCGACGCGTTGATCCGGCTCGGGCTCCTGCAATCGGCCCCGAAGGTCGGTGAGCAGTTCATCGATCCGCACCTCCGCGTCCAGCTCGTCGCGGCGGGCATCACCGGCGTCCGTTTCCTGCAAACCGACTTCTTCGACGAGACGCGCTATCCACCGCCCGTGCTGCCCTTCCCCGCCCCGTGGAACTACGTTCCGTCGACACCGTCGACCCTGAAGAACCTCGAGGAGGCCGCCGTCGACATCCTGAACCGTTTCCCGGCGGTCGAGAGCGGGGTCATCGATGCCGCGGCGGATCTGCGCAAGACGCTCGCCTCGGTCGGCCAGCTGAGCGGCAAGCTCAGCGCCGACGACGGCTCGTTCAATACCCTCCTGGTCCAGCTGCGGGGCGCGGCGTCGCGCGTTCAGGCGGCCCTCGACGACGCCAAGCTCGGGGCGACGACGGAGTCCTTCCGCGAGACGGCCGGCAGCGTCGGCCGTGCCGTCACGGACGTGAGCGACGTCCGGCACGAGCTGCGCGAGGCGCTGGTCGCCCTGCGCGAGACCCTGGAGTCGATCCGTGCGCTGGCCGACGCCGTCGAGCGCGATCCGAGCGTGCTGGTACGCGGGGCACGCGCCGATCAAAAGGAGCGGCCGCACCCATGAGGTGCGCGGGGGTGGTGGTGCTGGCGGCTCTGCTCGGTGGCTGCGTGTTCCGCGCCGCGGACGCGCCCCGCTACTACCGTCCAGACTCGGCGGCGTTGTCCGCCGAGGTGCCGGCGGACGCGACCGCATCGGCCACGGCGATTCGTCTCCGCGCGGTGCGGGCGCGGCCGTTCCTGCGCGAGCGCATCGTGTGGCGGACGGAATCGGAGTACGGCATGTACGAGCAGCGGCGCTGGAGCGAGCTGCCGGAGGCCTACGCCGAGCGCGCCCTCGTATCGGCGCTCCGCAGCACGTCGGACGTCAGTATCACCGACGATGCCAACGTGCCTGCCCTCAACGCCGAAGTGGTGGCCTTCGACGAGGTCCTGTCGCCGGCGCACGTCGCCAACGTCGCGATCGCCGTGTCGCTCACCGGAGCCGGCTTCCACCATGTGCTCGAGCGGACCTTCTCGGTCGAGACGCCGATCGCCGACGGCGATCCCCGCTCGCTGGCGCGTGCCATCGGCGCGGCGCTCGACGACGTCACGGCGCAGGTCGCGCGGGCGGTCTTGACGTCGCTGGCCAGCGTCAAGCCGCGCTCGCCGGCGCACACGCGGCGACGGGGCACTCGAGGCTGACGATCGTGCCGCCCTCGGGCGGCGAGCGCAGCTCCAGCCGCCCACCCAGGGCGAGCGCGCGCTCCTCCATGCCGACGAGACCGAGCGCGTCGCTGCGGCGTCGGTCGTCGGACGTGAAGCCGCGACCGTCGTCGGTCACCACGAGACGGAGGATCGGGCCGTCGACGGCGAGCGTGAGCTCGATGGTCCGCGCGCCTGCATGCCGGACGGCGTTGGCAAGGGCTTCCTGCGCGATGCGGTAGATGCCGATCTCGGCCTCCTCGCGCAGGCGGGGAATGGACGTGCGAAAGACGGCCGCGACGCTCGTACCCGGCAGCGACATGCCCTCGGCGAGCGCGTGCAGGCTGCCTTGCAGACCGAGATCGCGCAGCAACATCGGACGGAGGTCGTGCGCGAGCAGCCGCAGGTGCTCACCGACCTCGTTGACATATCGGCCGACGCGCTCGAGACCGGCATCGGCGGCGGGATGGTGCGCCGCCAGCTGCCGCCGCAACGACTCGACCAGGATGCCGATCCCGACCAGCTCCTGACAGACGTCGTCGTGCAGGTCGAAGCCGAGCCGGCGGCGCTCCTCCTCGCGGATCGTCGCTTGGTGACGCGAGAGGCGGCGCAGGCGCTCCTCGCTGGCACGCAGCGCCTCCTCCGCCCGCTTGCGCGCGGTGACGTCGCGGGCGATGCCGCGCACCCCGACGATCGCGCCGTCGGGTCCGCGGATGCCGGAGGTCACGCACTCGAGCCAGCGTCGCTCCCCCTGACGCTCGACCCAGAAGAGCTGCGGCGGCACGGCCTCCCCCGCGACGAGCCGTGCGATGACGTCGGCGAGGTCGGGATTGTCCGGCGCGGACGGCACCATCGCGAGCGCCGACCGCCCGACGAGCTCCGCCGCCGCGACCCCGACGTACGCGGCCATCGCCTCGTTCACGTACGAGAAGCGCCCTTCGAGGTCGTGCGTATAGATGAGGTCGCGCGCGTTCTCGGCGAGATCACGATAGGCCTCGTGCGAGGCGGCGAGGCGGGCGGCGGCCAGGCGGCGGGCACGCTCTTGATACCAAGAGAGGCGGAAGCTGCGCGCCGCGGCCTCGGCGACGCCGAGCCAGACGATCGAGCCGATCACGATCTCGAGCGTGCGCTCGGTGCGGCTGGCGAACGACAGAAGGTAGGGAGCGGCCAGCATCCACGCCACCATCGAGACGGCCAGGTGCGTGAGCGCGCTGCGCCAGCCCCAGGCGAACGCGAGCGACGAGCCGAGGCCGAGGGTGAAGAGCGCGAACGTGAAGGCCTCCTCCTTGCCGGCGGTGTAGACGAAGAACCCGGCCGCGAGGAGGCTCAGCACGCCGCAGGCGGTGATCGCCACGGGCACCACGCGCGGCGCGTGCGGATCTGCGCGGCAGATCAGGATCGCGAGCGCGAAGACCAGGGTCTGGAGCGCCAGCGACACGATCGCGGGACCCGGGGCCAGGGCTGATTGCAGAATCAGCCCTGAGCGCAGCAGCACGCCGATGCCGAGCCAGCTGACGGCAACGAACGGCAGCCGCCGGGTGATCAGCTCGCGATGGGCATCGGCGAAATCGCGACCGGCGTCGTCGCCCTCCGCGCTCGCCCCGAGCATGCTGGCGTTGATGGTGCGCACGATCGGAACCGGGGCCGGATTCTAGCGCGTCTGACGGACGCCCCGTCAACCCGGTCGCGAAGACGGGTGTCGGGCGCGCACATCGGCCCCGAAGGGCGCCCGCGGCCGGCGCAGGGCATCGGGAGGCGGCGCGGGATCATGCAAGGGTGCAGTGGCGCCCCGCGAATTTTCCCTGCCATCTCGCGAAGGGTCTCTGGCACGTGGTATGCGCTCCAGCTCTGGATGCGCATCCTTGCCCCCCTTCTCGTCGCCGCGACACTTTTCGGGGCGCGGCCGGCTCTCAGCGCCGAGACGATCTTCCCCGGCTCGGTCGCCCGCCCGAACAACAAGGGCGACCAGGTCATCTTCTACTATGACGTTCGCGATGGCTTCACGACCTTCCTGAACCTGCGAAACGAGGCGACGTCGGCCCAGGACGTGGTCGTCACGTACTACGGCAACGACTTCGCGGCGCCGTTCACGCAGACCATCACCCTGCCCGCCGTGCCGGGCCAGCTCGGGGGCCCGGCGAGCGGCGGCGTCACCGTGATCGACGTCGGCGGCCTCAAGACGCAGGGCCTCGCGGCGACGCCCGGTATCGCGTTCGCGACGACCGTCAATGCGGCCGGGATTCCCGTCGTCACCCGCGGACTCTCCGGCAACTTCACGGTCGCCAATCTCGCGACCAACTCGGCCTGGGGCTCTCCCGGCCTGGCGCGCTCGGCGATCCACCCCCCGCCGCCTTCGACCGGAACCTGCACGCCGTCGCAGCCGGCGGTGGTCCTGGGCACGCCAATCGACGGAACGAACGTCTACCTGACGCCCCTTCAGCCCGGCACGGCCGACCTGCCGGCCTTCTTCAACCCCGACACCCTCGCTCCGGCGGCCATGGGCGGCAACCAGCTCATCTTCGCGTCGTTCGTCGATGTGCCGGGGCCGTCCTATGCCGCGGCGGCGGCGAAGAGCACGTGGACGGTGACCGGCGTGCGCGCAGACGGCTCGCCGATTCCGAAGCAGACGCTGGACGTGAGCGGTGTGTCGGTCTCGGATCTGGTCTCGGTCGCCGGCCCGGTCGTGCAGGGCGCGAGCGGTGGCCTGACGTTCACCTCGCCTGTCAGCTCGCAACAGCTCAGCCGCTTCATCTTCTTTACCGAGACGCTCGGCACGTTCAGCACCGGATACCTCCTCCCGCGTAGGTGAGTTGCCGCCGTGCCCGCCGCGCGCTACGACTCGGCGGGCACGAAGAAGAAGAGGAGGATGCATGCCGGAGCTGATCCTGCATCAGTACGCGATGTCGCCGTTCTCGGAGAAGGTCCGCAAGGTCTTCGCCGTGAAGAGCCTGGCGTGGCGCGCCGTCGACCAGCCGATGTGGAACCCGAAGCCGCAGCTCGTCCCCCTGACCGGCGGCTACCGGCGCATTCCCGTGCTGCAGATCGGCGCCGACGTCTACTGCGACACCGCACGCATCATCCGTGAGATCGAGGCCCGCCACCCGGCGCCGACGGTCTTCCCGGCGGACATGCGGGGCGTCGCCGATGTGGTGGCGTGGTTTGCCGATCAGCAGCTCTTCCGGGTCGCCGCCGTGCTGGTTCTCGCGACCATGGGGAAGACGCTGCCGCCGGAGTTTCGCGCCGACCGCGAGAAGATGGTCCCCGGGCTGCAGATCGACGCCCTGCCCGCGCAGGCCCCGCACGCGCAGTCTCAGCTCCGCGCCTACTGCCAGGTGCTCGCGCACCAGCTCGACGGACGCGACTTCCTCCTCGGCTCGACGTTCAGCGTCGCCGACGCCGCGGTCTTCCAGGCCCTCTGGTTCGGCCGGCTCGATCCCACCGCCGCGAGCATCATCGCGGAGTCACCGGGGCTCACGCGCTGGTTCGAGCGGATCGACGCCCTGGGCCACGGAAAGCCCACCCCGATGAGCGCCGAGGAGGCCCTGGCCGTCGCCAAGGACGCCACGCCATCGGCTGCTCCCGCGGCGACCGGCGAGCCCGGCGGGGCGCGCCCGGGCGACCGGGTCACGGTCACCCCGGACGACTATGCGTTCGATCCGGTCGCCGGGGAGCTCGTCGGGGTCGATGCCTCCGGGGTCGCGATCCGGCGCCGCGATGCGGCCGTCGGTGACGTCGTCGTGCACTTCCCGCGCGCCGGCTATCGCGTCACCCCGGCCTGACCCACGACGTGCCCGCGACGGAGCGCGTGCGGGTGGGCGTGGTGATCCCCGCTTACCAGTGCGCCGCCACGATCGAGCCCGTGATCGCCGATGCGCGCCGCCACCTCGAGCGCGTGGTCGTGGTTGACGACGGCTCCGATGACGCGACCGCGGAGCGTGCCCGGCTCGCGGGTGCCGAGGTCCTGCGACATCCCTACAACCGGGGAAAAGGAGCCGCATTACAGACCGGCATGCGCCACCTCGTGGCGCAGGGATTCACGCATGCGCTCTCGATGGACGGAGACGGCCAACATCTCGCACGTGAGATCCCGAAGCTTCTCGCTGCGTCGGAGGCGGAGCCACGAGCGCTGATCATCGGCGTGCGTACGATCGGCACCCAGGCCGTCGACGGCCTGAAGCTGTTCGGCAATCGCTTCGCGAATCTCTGCGTGAGCTATGCCGCCGGCGTCGACATTCCGGATACGCAGTCCGGCTTCCGCGTGTATCCGTTGGCGGCGATTCTCGAGCTCGCGGTGCCGGGAGAGCGTTTCGAGTATGAGAGCACGGTCGCGATCCATGCGGCGCGTGCGGGATTGACGGTAAGGTCCGTAGCGGTTGACGTGTACTATCCGCCGATCACTGAACGGCACAGTCACTACCGCAAGGTCGCAGACACACTCCGCATCATACGCGCAGTTGCACCTCTGCTGCTTCGCCACTGAGGCGGCGTCACGCTACATTTTCGGCGCCTCGCGCGCGTGCCAACCCCGAAAAAGCGCGTTCTCGACTGCGTGCGCCGTGGCATTCGTCTTGCTCCCCTCCCGTCTTCGGAGGACAGACCATGGACAGACTCGCACCCGTCATCCGCGACCTACGCAATCGACTGAACCTCACGCAGGAGGAGTTTGCGCATGCACTCGGCATCACCGTCAGCACGGTGAATCGCTGGGAGAAGGGGCATTCCGCGCCGAGCAAGCTGGCGCGTGCATCGCTCGCCCGCTTCGCCGGCCGCCGAGGCGTGGCGATGGAGAATCTGCTCGAGGAAGACAGCTTGAACTAGCTGGTCACGATGCCCGCGCGCGCCCGGCGCGCAGTGGGCACGGCGCGTGTCCGCGCGCCTCGCGGTACGGTCCCCGGAGGACCTACCGCCGCTCTCCGCACCCCCTCCCTACGACGATCGACGCTACCGACGGCGACGGCCGGCGCTTGCCGCGCCGAGCCGTCGGCTGCGGCTCGTCGCAGGGCGCGGAGGGCTCGTGCGTGCCTTGCGGCGCTTCCCGGCGGGCGCGGCGGCGCCGGTGGGCGTCGCGCTCCCTGGCGTCCGCATCTTGCCGACACGGCGCTCGACCAGCTCGTCGGCACGCGCCAGCAGCGCCTCGTCGCGGGTGTACTTCTCGATCATGAAGCTCAGATCGCCGAGGTCGTGGATCAGCATCTGCACGGCCTGGTCCCGCCAGCGGCGGTCCTTCACCACCTGGAGGAGATCGACCACGACGTCCTCCAGCTCGGAGCTCTCGACGTCGAGCGCCATGGTCAGCGCGCGCTCGATATCGACGCCGCGCCGGACTTCCTTCAAGTAGGCCGAGAGCAGCGATCGCAGTCGCGTGACCGTCACCTCGTCGAACCAGACCTTGCGGTGATCGGCGAGGGAGGGATCGTTCTCGAGGAGGCTCTTCACGAGCGTGAGCGCGCCGCAATGCCCGGCCTCGTGGCGCGCCATCGCGAACCAGAAGCCGCGCAACTCCTCCACCTGCCGGAACGTGCGCAAGAGGGCCGTGTAGAGCGCCATCGTCTTGCGCTCGAGCTCGATCGCGACGTCCAGGACCTCCTGGGTCGTCGCCCGCCGGCCGCGCGCTTTCATTCCCGCTGGCATACCAAGAGCCCCGCGGGTTCGAAAGCGCGCCGCCGTCGGCGCTACTTACAGAGCAGGTTCGATCCCTTGAAGCGGCAGCGCGGGCCGCCGAAGTCGGAGAACGACGCCTCCCCGCACTGATCGCGTCCCGGCGTGCCGCCCGGAGGCAGCGCGTTGTCGTTCAGCTCGAGGGTGACGGTGACCGGCTCCTGGCCGGGGACGATGCGGTAGTCGCCCTGCTTGCCCTGGATGACCACGCTGATCATGCCCGGCGTGAAGCGCGACAGGTCCCGTAGCACGATCTTGCGGATGCCGTTGTGCACCGGCGGCTTGGTCTGGTCGATGTAGATCCACTTGGCCGGCGGCGAGCCGACGGCCCGCCAGCCGGCGAGGTTGCCCGGCGGCGAGAAGACGCCGCCCTCGATGCGCTCGTCGACGACGATGCGATGGGCGTTATCGAGCACCCGCAAGGCCACGCCGTTCACATGTGGCGCCAGCAACGGCACGGTACTGCCGATGACGAACCGGCCTTTGAGACGGATCTTGTCGTCGTTGTGCGGCAGGTCGAGCCGGCCGAAGAGCGCCGTCGGCTTCAGCCACGCGCCCTGCCCGGCCGGTCGCGAGCACGGATCGGAACCGCCGACCGCCGGCGGGTTGAAGACCGTACCGAAGCAGTAGCCGTCCCCGTCGCTGTCGTTGTCGGTGTCGCCGGGGCAGATATCGCAGGCATCGCCGAAGACGTCGCCGTCGGTGTTCACCTGCGACGTGTTGGGGATGCTGGGGCAGTTGTCGTCGCGATCGCAGACCCCGTCGGCGTCCGCGTCGACGAGCTGGCAGCTCGACGAGCAGCAGAGATCGCTGCCATTGGCGGCGCCGTCGTCGCACTGCTCGCCGGCGGTGACGATGCCGTTGCCGCAGCCGGTCGGCGTGCAGTTGGAGTCGCAGCCGTCGCCGTTGTTCAGGTTGCCGTCGTCGCAGCCCTCGAACGGCGCCTTGACGCCGTCGCCGCAGACCCCTTCGAGCTGGCACGTCGGGCTGCAGCCGTCGCCGGCGACCGTGTTGCCGTCGTCACACTGCTCGGCGCCGGTGCGGATGCCGTTCCCGCAGGTCGGGAGGGTGCAGTTGGAGTCGCAGCCGTCGCCATCCACCTTGTTGCCGTCGTCGCACTGCTCGCCGGCCTGGAGGACGCCGTCGCCGCACGACGTGTCCTCGAAGGAGTAGACGGCGCCCGCATCCTGACCGACGGTATCGTCGAGCGGCGCGCCGACCACGATGCGCGTCGCGCTGAGCGCCAGGAGGGCACGGCCGAAGTCGTCGTCGCTGCCGGGCGGCGCCTTCTGGAAGGTCTCGAGCAGGGAGCCGTCGACCGTGCTGAACTCGTACACGGCGCCGGCGTTGAGCGCCCCGGTATCGTCACCGAGGGCGCTGACGAGGGCCTTGGTCGGGCCGAGCGCAGCGACCCGGTAGCCGAAGGCGTCGAGATCGACGCGCGTCGTCTTCGTCAGCGTCTGCAACAGGAGGCCGGTCGCGCTGTCGAAGACGAACGCCGCCCCGGCGACGGCGATACCGGAATGGTCGTTCGGCGAGCCCACCAACACGTTCGTGCCCACGCCAGTCACCGACCACCCGAAGTTGTCGTTGGCGTTGGGCGTCGGGCTGACGAACGTCTTCAGCAGCGACCCGTTGGCGCCGTTGAAGAGATAGACGGCGCCCGTGTCGGGTTTGGCCGGATCGAACTGCGTCGCCGGGGTGTCGCGCCCGGGCGTGCCGATGATGACGTTGGTGCCGAGCGCCGCGATGGCAAAGCCGAAGTTGTCGCCGCCCGTCGGGGTGGGATTGAGGAAGACCTGCTTCAGCAGCCCGTTGCCGATGTCGTAGAGGTAGACCGTCCCGCCGCCGCCCGTACCGTTCGGATCGGTCGGGGCGCCGATCAGGATGTTGGTGCCGACGGCCGCGACCGACCAGCCGAAGTGGGTGCTGTTCGCGGGCGCGGGATTGAGCAAGGTGCGCACGAGCGCGCCGCTCACGCCGTCGAACACGTATACGGCGCCGGCATCCGCCCCGGCGGTGTCATCGAAGGGCGTGCCGACGACGATCTTGTTGCCGACGACTGCGAGCGTGAAGCCGAACTCGTCGCCCGGGCTGGGGGTCGGGTTCTGCAGCGTGCGCAGGAGGCCCGCGGTGCTGCCGCTGACGACGTACACGATGCCGTTGTTGAGCGCCCCCGGAATGTCGTGCAGCGGCGCGCCGACGACGATGTTGCTGCCGAGCGCGGCCAGCGAGGAGCCGAACAGGTCGCCCGGCGCCGGCAGCGGATTCAGGAACTCTCGCAGGCAGTTCGCCGAGCAGCCGTCGCCGTTGACCGTATTGCCGTCGTCGCACTCCTCGCCGTTGGTGACGACGCCGTTGCCGCAGGCCGTGAGGGTGCAGTTGCTGTCGCAGCCGTCGCCGTCGATGGCGTTGCCGTCGTCGCACTGCTCGCCGCAGCTCGCTTGCGTCGTGCCGTCGCCGCAGGTGATCGCGTTGCCCTGGCAGAAGCCGCTGATGCATTGATCCGTGACCGTGCAGGTGTTGCCGTCGTCACAGGGAGTGCCGTCCGTCTGCGTGGGATTCGAGCAGACACCGGTGCCGGAGTTGCAGACGCCTGCGACGTGGCACTGATCGAGGGCCGCGCAGATGACCGGGTTGCCGCCGACACAGACGCCGGCGCCGTCGCAGGCGTCGCTCTGCGTACAGGCGTCGCCGTCGGTGCACGGGCTCGCGGCCGCCTCGAATTGACAGGTCGAGGAGCAACAGTCGCCGTCGACGAGGTTGCCGTCGTCGCACTGCTCCCCCGCATCGAGCGTGCCGTCGCCGCAGACGAGGGCGTGGGCAGGACGCGCGGCGAGGATGGCGGCGAGCAGGAGGACTGCGGGCAGGACTAGGGAATGCACTCTTCGCATTGGGGGCACGACCTCCGGGATCGATTGAACGTCACGGCACGCTAAACGTCACGACACGGCGCGGCGTTAGGGCGGATGGGGTGATCCACGCAGCGCTTCAGCTCGGCTCGACGGGAGCCTCCGGCGGCGTTCGGGACAGCAACGCACGTGCCACCGCATCTGTCGATTCTACACGCATGGCAAAGGTCACGGATGCACGGTTTTGCGGCATTGCACGACTGCGCCGGCCGTTGTCACCAGACCTCGCGCGCATTCCAGGGAGCACCGTGACGGTGCCTTTCGTTCCTGATCCCGGGACGATAGAGGGACCCGGATGCTCCGTCTCGTCGCCGTGGCCCTGCTGATTGCCTGGGCCGGCTGTACGCGTCCTCCGGCCAAGGACCCCGCCGTCGTCGCCGACGTGGTGGCCTACGTCGAGAAGATCAAGAAGTGGGAGCCGGTCGAGGCCGAGGTGTTGAAGGCCATGCGCGACGTCCGGCGCTCCCAGTTCGTCGACGACGACTACGTCGTCAGCACGCTCGGCGGGACGATGGCCGACGTCGATCTGCACCTCGAGGAGATCGATCGTTTCCACCCGAGGACGGCGCAGGTCGAGCAGGTGCATCAACGCTACGTGAAGGCCTGGCACGATCTCCACGACAGCTTCGCGGCCATCATCGCGGCAATGCAGCAGAAGGACTATGTCGCACTCTCGACGGGCACGCAGGCCATGGGACGGGCACGCGACGATCTCGTGACCACGGCGGCGGCGCTCAGCCTGTTGATGAAGGAGAGCGGCCTCAAATCCGCCGACGACGAGCCCGGGGACGACGCAGGCACCGCGCCGTCGTGAAGCGCGGGAGCGGCTCAGTCTTCCAGGCAGATCGACCAATCGGCACCATCGAGCGAGCGCGAGTTCCAGCTGGTATTGCACGTCGAATGGCGCAACCGCGGTTTCCGTCCCGAGGCGACGTCGGCGCAGGCGGCGCCCTGACTGCAGTCCGCGCCGAGCCCGTTGCCGATCACCTGGGAATCGCGCAGCACGACACGGCGATTGTCGCCGCTGCGCGCGCCGAAGCTGCCATTGCCGGTGATCATCGAGTTGCGGATGACGACGCGCTGGCTGCGCACGCCGGCGCTGCCGTTGCCGGCGATCATGGAATCGCACACCTTGACCGCGTGATACCCGACGATGCCGTCGCCGGAGCTGCCGACGACGTCGACGTTGGTGACCGTCAGTGCGCCGGCGGCGTTGACGCCGCTGCCGTCGATGGCGCTGATCGACCCCGGGCCCATGATGGAGCACGACTCCAAGCAGGTCACGCCGTTGCTGCTGCCCGCGACGCTGAAGCCCTGCAGGTCGAGGCTTCCCTTGCCCGTGATGACGGCGGCCGGGCCGTCCGTCGCCGTGCAGTCGAGATCCGCCGTGAGATACCCCGCCCCAGCGTACTCTTGACCGCAGTCCGTCACCGCCACCTGCGCCCACACCTCTCCACCACCGCCCGCCAGGAGCATGACCATCGTCGAGATCAGGAGAAGCGGGCTGCCGAACGAAACGCGATCCATGCGTCGCGACCTCCTCGCGACGCCCCCGATACGTGTGGCCGGACCTCGCTGTCAAGGCAAATCGCGCCAAAGTGGAGTAGGTTTCCAGCGGTGGGACCTGCGTGATGACGAACGACGCGCACGAGCAGGCGGCGGCGCTGCTCACCGAGATCGGACGTTGCTATGCGACGGCGCGACGCTATCGCGCGATCGCAGCCGATTGCGAAACGCGCATCCTCGAGCGCGCGCTCGCGATCGGCGGGGAGCTGCGTTTGCGGACGACCGAGGTCCGTCCGGCGCTCGTGGCCGACGCGGTGCGCGAGCTCACGGCGCTGCGCGCCGCATGCGAAGCGGCGGTACGCGAGGTGCACGAGAGCGCGGCCTATCGGGCGGCGGAAGCGGCGTGGGAGCGCGAACGCTTCACCGAGGTCGCCGCGCTCGCGCCGGCGATCTTCGACGGCATCGAGGTCGACGAGCAATCACCGACACTGTATCTGCCGGTCGCCGTCACCGGGCGTCGAGGCGGCGAGCATTTTCTCGCGGCGGCGGCGGTCGCCGAGCGTATCGCGGCGCTGCGCCGCGAGGGCATCCCTCGTGCCGACCCGCCGCCCGCGCTCGGGGCGGACGAGCGTCTCGGTGCGGTCGTGCTCGATGCGGATCTCGAGACGAGCGAGAGCCCGGTCGTCCTCACGCTGGAGGCGGCGGCGGTTCCCCTGCCACGCTTCCGCCTGGAGCCCGCCGGCGAGACGCT
>Ga0157379_10004373_pt1 | contig 12089 bp, 6 predicted proteins | sample S25metaG_FD_121802 | JGI IMG/M metagenome (GOLD analysis project Ga0157379, IMG submission 121802) | Switchgrass rhizosphere microbial communities from Kellogg Biological Station, Michigan, USA - S2-5 metaG | ecosystem: Host-associated > Plants > Roots > Rhizosphere > Soil | place: USA: Michigan... | reverse complement strand
TGACCGAACTACTGCCGGTGGCCCGCCGCGAGGCCAAGGCCGGGTTCGGCAACGACGAGGTGTATCTCGAGAAGCTGGTGCGCAAGGCGCGGCACATCGAAGTGCAGATCCTGGGCGACACCCACGGCAATCTCGTGCACCTGTTCGAGCGCGACTGCACCGTGCAGCGGCGCAACCAGAAGGTGATCGAGGAGTCCGCCTCTCCCCTGCTGGACGCCGACCAGACGGCCGAGCTCAAGGCGTCGGCCGAGCGGCTGGCGATCGCCGTCGGCTACGTCGGCGCCGGGACCGTGGAGTTCCTCTACGAGCCCAAGGAGCGCCTGCTGTCGTTCCTCGAGGTCAACACCCGGCTGCAGGTGGAGCACCCGGTCACCGAGGCGTGCACCGGCGTGGACATCGTCAAGCTGCAGCTGCACATCGCAGGCGGCGGCAAGCTCGCGGACATCGCCGCGGAGCGCCCGACCGGTCGCGGCTGGGCCATCGAGGCGCGGCTCACCGCGGAGGACCCGGAGCGCGAGTTCGCCCCCGCGCCCGGCCTGATCGAGCACCTCGCGCTGCCCACGGGCCCCGGCATCCGGGTGGACACGGGCGTCGCGACCGGGGACGTCATCCCACCGCAGTTCGACTCCATGATCGCGAAGATCATCGCGTGGGGCCGGGACCGGGACGAGGCCCGCGCGCGGCTGCTGCGCGCGCTGCGCCAGACCGCCGCGGTGATCGACGGCGGCACCACCAACAAGGCCTTCCTGCTGGACCTGCTGCAGCGTCCCGAGCTCGTCGCGGGCGACACCGACACCACCTGGCTCGACGGGCTGATGGCGCAGGGCTACACCCCGCCGCGCAGGCTCGACGTCGCGTTGCTGGCCACGGCCGTCGAGGCGCACGACGGGCACGTCGCCCGCCAGCAGGCCCGGCTCTTCGCCGCCGCCGAGCGCGGTCGCCCCGAGGTCGGGGCCGAGACCTGGCACCAGACGGACGTCCGCGCCGTCGGCGAGAGCTACCGGCTGCGCGTCGCGCGGATCCGGGCCGGGCGCTACCGCGTGGAGCTGGACGGCGTCCGGGTCGAGGTGGACGTCGAGCGGATCGGGCGCTTCGAGCGGCGGCTCACGGTCGCGGGCACCACGTACTCCGTGCTCTCCGCGCCGCAGGGCTCCGACTACCTCGTCGAGGTGGACGGCGCCGTGCACCGGATCTCCGGCGGCGAGGCAGGCATGGTCCGCGCCCCCGCCCCCGCCATGGTCGTCGCCATGCCGGTGACCGCGGGGCAGGAGGTCGCGGAGGGGGACGTCGTCGCGATCGTCGAGTCGATGAAGCTCGAGACGGCGCTGCGCGCGCCGTTCGCGGGCACCGTCGCCGAGGTCCTCGTGCCGGCGAACACGCAGGTCGAGGGCGGGACCAAGCTGGTCCGACTGGAGCCCGCCGCCGACGCGGAGGCCGAGGCCTCGGCCGGTGACCGCACCGACCTGAGCGCCCTGGCCGAGACCTCGGTGAGCGACGACCCGGCGGACGTCGCCGCGGACGTCCTCGCCGCGCTGCGCTGGCAGGTGCTCGGCTTCGACGTGGACGCCCGGGACACCACCCCGCTGCTGAAGCGCCTCGACACGGCCCGCGCCGCACTGCCGGGGGACGATCCCGCGGTCCTCGCGGCCGAGACCGCGGTGCTGCGGATCTTCGCCGACCTCTCGGCGCTCTCCCGCAACCGCCGCGAGCGCGCCGGGGAGGACAGCCCGGTCGCGTCCGAGGCGTCCGACGGCCACAACCCGCAGGAGTACCTGCACGCCTTCCTGCGTTCGCGAAACGTCGAGGCCGAGCGACTGCCGGAGTCCTTCGTCGCGAAGCTGCGCCGCGCGCTCGCCCACTACGGGGTGGACCTCGACGGCCCCGGCCTGGAGCCCGCGCTGTACTGGATGTTCCTGGCGCACCGCCGCGCCACGGCGCACGAGCCGGTGATCCGCGGCCTGCTGCAGTGGCGACTCGCCCACGCCGAGTCCTTGGTCGGCTCCGCGCACCTGCAGGAGGACTACCTCCACACGCTCGACGAGCTCGTCCTCGCGACCCAGCTGCGGCATCCCGTCGTCGGCGACCTGGCCCGCCAGGTCCGCTACCACTGCTTCGACGCCCCTGCGGTCGAGGCCGAGCGGGACCGGGTGCACCGCGAGGTGCGCGAGAAGCTCGACGCGCTGGCGGACGCGTCGGACCGGGACGCGCGGATCGAGGAGCTGGTCGCCTCGTCCGAACCGATCCTGGGCGTGTTCGGCGAGCAGCACAACGCCGCGCTGCTGGAGGTCATGACCCGGCGCTACTACCGCGTCCGGGACCTCCAGGACCTGCAGGTCACCGACGCCGTGGGGCTGCCGCTGCTCACCGCGCACTACGAGCACGCGGGCGCGGACCGCACCGTGCTCGCCACGGTGATCGACAACAACGACCCGCGGCGCGCGCTGGCCGCGGCGAACCAGCTCCGCCGCAGGCTGGACGAGCTGCCCGAGGGCGGGACCGCGCTCGTCGACCTGTACGTCACCTCGACCCACGCGGACGACGGCGGCGACCCGGACGCCCGCGCCGAGCGGGTGCGCGCCGCGGTCGGTTTCGTGCCGCCCACGGTGTCCCGCGTCGCGGTCGCGGTGCGCCCCAACCGGTCCGCGAACCCCGACGCGTTGGCCGACCCGGGCCCGGTCTGGTTCACGTTCCGGCCGGGCGAGGGCGGCGCGCTGGTCGAGGACCGCACGCTGCGCGGGCTGCACCCGCTCGTCGGGGAGCGGCTCGGGCTCTGGCGGCTCACGAACTTCGACCTGCGCAGGCTGCCGTCGGTCCCGGACACGCACCTGTTCGAGGCGGTCGGCAAGAACGTCCGCGAGGACCAGCGGCTGATCGCGCTGGCCGACGTCCGGCGGCTCACCGTGCTCCGCGACGAGCAGGGCGTGATCCGCTCGGTCCCCGAGCTGGAGCGGGCGATCGACGCCTGCCTGGACTCGCTGCGCAGCGCCCGCGCGGCCGATCCGAAGTTCGCCGCGCTGGGCTGGAACCGGATCGTGCTGCACGTCTGGCCGGTCGTGGACATCCCGTTCGCCGAGCTGGACGCGGTCGTGCGGCCGCTCGCCGCCCGCACCGGCGCCCTGGGCCTGGAGCAGGTCCAGGTCGACTTCCGCACCGCGGACGGCAGGCGTCTCCTGCGGCTCACCCGCCCGCCGGGCGCGGGGCTGACCGTCCGGCTCGACGAGCCGCCCACCGAGCCGATGCGCGAGCTGGACGCGTACGCCCAGAACGTCATCAAGGCGCAGCGGCGGGGCGCGGTCTACCCGTACGAGATCGTCTCGATGCTGGGCGAGTTCACGGAGTACGACCTCGTGAACGGGTCCTTCGAGCCCGCGCAGCCCGTGGATCGCGCCCCCGGGCAGAACAGCGCGAACATCGTGCTGGGCACGGTCACGGCGAAGACCGCCAAGCAGCCCGAGGGCATGACCCGCGTCGTGCTGATCGGCGACCCGACGCGCGGGCTGGGCGCGCTGGCTGAGCCCGAGTGCGCCCGAGTGTGCGCCGCCGTGACGCTGGCGACCGAGCTCGGCGTGCCGATCGAGTGGTTCGCGGTGTCCTCGGGCGCGCGCATCGCCATGGACTCCGGCACGGAGAACATGGACTGGATCTCGAGGGCGCTGCGCGCGGTCGTGGAGTTCACCCAGGCCGGTGGCGAGATCAACATCGTCGTCACCGGGATCAACGTCGGCGCCCAGCCCTACTGGAACGCCGAGGCCACGATGCTCATGCACACCAAGGGCATCCTGGTCATGACGCCGGACAGCGCCATGGTGCTCACCGGCAAGCAGTCCCTGGACTACTCCGGTGGGGTCTCGGCCGAGGACAACTTCGGCATCGGCGGCTACGACCGGATCATGGGCCCGAACGGGCAGGCGCAGTACTGGGCGCCGGACCTGGGCGGGGCCGTCGAGGTGCTGTTCCGGCACTACGAGCACGCCTACGTGGTGCCCGGCGAGCGGTTCCCCCGGCCCGCACCCAGCAACGACCCGGTTCAGCGGGACGTCACCGTCGCGCCGCACGCGGGCGAGGGCTTCGCGACCGTCGGGGAGATCTTCTCCAACGAGACGAACCCCGGCCGCAAGAAGCCCTTCGACATCCGCTCGGTGATGCGCGCGGTGTCCGACTCGGACCACGAGCCGCTGGAGCGCTGGGCGGACATGCACGACGCCGACTCGGTCGTCGTGTACGACGCCCACCTCGGCGGGCAGCCGATCGCCCTGCTGGGCATCGAGTCCAAGCCGGTCCCCCGGCGCGGCATCGTGCCCGTCGACGGGCCCGAGCAGTTCACCGCGGGCACGCTGTTCCCCAAGTCGTCGAAGAAGACGGCGCGGGCGATCAACGCGGCGAGCGGCAACCGGCCCCTGGTGGTGCTGGCGAACCTCTCCGGGTTCGACGGCTCGCCGGAGTCCCTGCGCGGGCTGCAGCTGGAGTACGGCGCTGAGATCGGCCGGGCCATCGTCAACTTCGAAGGACCGATCGTGTTCTGCGTGGTCAGCCGCTACCACGGCGGGGCGTTCGTGGTGTTCTCCGCGACGCTCAACGACTCCATGGAGGTCGCGGCCGTCGAGGGCTCGTACGCCTCCGTCCTGGGGGGCGCGCCCGCCGCGGCCGTGGTGTTCGCGGGCGAGGTGCGCAAGCGGGTCGCCGCGGACCCCCGCGTCATCTCCCTGGAGGCCCGCATCGCGGAGGCGAGCGACGCCGAGGCCGCCCAGCTGCGCGCCGAGCTCGCCACCGTCCGGTCCGACGTCCGCTCGGAGAAGCTCGGCGACGTCGCCGAGGAGTTCGACTCCACCCACTCCATCCAACGGGCCCAGCGCGTCGGGTCCGTGCACCAGATCGTCGACCCCCACCAGCTCCGGCCGTATCTCGTCGACGCGGTCCGCCGGGGCATGGCCCGAACCCTCGAGCAGTTGGAGACGTAGAGACCATGACCACCGTCGCCCCTGAGACCGTCCCCGCTCCCCGCACCGACCTCCGCCCCGAACCCCGCGTCGCGCTCGTCACCGGCGGCGCCCGCGGGATCGGCGCGGCCATCACGACGGCCCTGGCCCGAGACGGCGTGCACGTCGCAGCCGGCTACTCGTCGAACGCCAAGGCCGCCGAGGACCTGCAGGAGAAGCTGGCGGCCGAGGGGGCGTCGGTGTCGGTCCACCAGGGCAACGTCGGCACGCCGGAGGACTGCCTCCGGTTCGCCGAGCAGGTCCTGGCCCACCACGGGCGCATCGACTACCTCGTGAACAACGCCGGCATCACGGTCGACAAGACGGTCCGCCGGATGACCGTCGAGGACTGGCACGCCGTGCTGCGGATCAACCTCTCCGGCGCCTTCTACATGACCAAGGCCGTGCTGGACCACATGACCGAGCGCGGCTTCGGCCGGATCGTGAACATCTCCTCGGTGATCGGGGAGTCGGGCGCGGTGGGGCAGGCGAACTACGCGGCGTCGAAGTCGGGGCTGTTCGGGTTCTCCAAGTCCCTCGCGCAGGAGGTGGCGCGCAAGGGCGTCACGGTGAACTGCGTGGCGCCGGGCTACATCGAGACCGAGATGCTCGCGGCGATCCCGGAGAAGGTGCTGGAGAAGCTGCTCTCGGGCGTCCCGGTGGGTCGGCTGGGGCAGGCGCGGGAGATCGCCCGCGCCGTCCAGTTCCTCCTGGACGACGACGCCGGCTACATCACCGGCTCCGTCCTCGCCGTCAACGGCGGGCTGGACATGTGAGCCGTCATCGAACTCCGATGGCCGAGTGATCACCGGATGTGGAGCGGGACCCGCGCTGAGCGCGGGATCCGCTCCACACCCCGCGATCATCGGCGTCGCGGGTGCGAGACTGGGGCGCGATGCGGATCGAGAGCTTTCCTCCCGGCGAGACCGCGCCCGAGCGGGACCGCCCCGCCCCTCGACGACGGCGGCGCGCGGTGTCGATGCTCAGCGCAGGCCTCGTCCTGGGGGCCCTGGTCGCCGGCGTGACCGTGGCGAGCCGGGGGATCGCGTTGTCCTCGAGCTCCCGGCAGGAGCCCGCGGCCGCCGCGCCCACGACGACCCCGCCGCCGGACCCGAACACCTGCACCCCGATGGTCGCGGCGATGAGCCCGCGGGACCGGCTGACGCAGCGGCTGATGGTGGGCGTCGATCCCGCCGATCCGGCGGCCGCCGCCGCGACCGTACGGGACTGGCACGTCGGCGGGATCTTCATCGGCGGCGACCCCACCGCGCTGCTGCAGAACGACGCCCTGGCGAAGGTCCAGGCCGCCGCGCCCACCAAGGTCGCCGTCGCCGTGGACGACGAGGGCGGCCGCGTCCAGCGCATCGACGCCCTGGACGGCGACCTCCCCAGCGCCAGGGACATGGCGAAGCAGGCCCCCGAGCAGGTCCGGGCACTCGCCGAGGAGCGCGGGCGGCAGCTGCTCGCACGCGGCGTGACCTGGGACCTCGCCCCGGACGTCGACGTCTCCGACCAGCCCCGCACCGACGTCATCGGGGACCGTTCGTTCTCGGACGATCCCGGCGTCGTCACGCGGTACGCCGGGGCGTTCGAGGAGGGTCTGCGCGCGGCCGGGGTCTACGGCGTGCTCAAGCACTTCCCCGGGCACGGGCACTCCTCCGGGGACTCGCACAAGGGCCGGGTCTCGGTGCCGCCGCTGGACCAGCTGAAGCAGGCCGACCTGGTGCCCTACACCGACCTCCTCGCGCGGCTGGACCACGAGAAGGTCGGCGTGATGGTCGGGCACCTGGACGTCCCCGGGCTCACCGACACCCTGCCGTCGTCCCTCACCCCGGCCGTCTACCAGCTCCTGCGCACCGAGTACCACTTCGACGGCCTGGTCATGACGGACGACCTCGGCGCCATGAAGGCGATCAGCGGCAGCCTCACCCCGGCGCAGGCGAGCCGGACCGCGCTGCAGGCGGGGGCGGACGTCGCGCTGGTCAGCAGCGTCGCGCCGCCCGCCCCGATCCTGGCGGCACTCCAGCAGGCCCTCGACACCGGGGCCCTCCCGGGCAACGACGTCGCCGTCGAGCGGGTCCTCGCCGCGAAGGGCCTCTGCACCCGCGGCTAGGGGTGTCTGGTGGATCTCCAGCCGGCCCGCGGGGCCCCAGGCGGCGCCCCGCGGCGTTCTCGTCGGGGCCGATCCAACCCCGGGATCGGCCCCTCCTCGGCCTTGCGGTGCATCCACCTGGAGCCCCGCGGACTCGGCATAGATCCACCAGACACCCCTAGCGCACCGGCCAGCAGACCTCGGTGTGGTGGGCGAGGAGGTCCTCGGGGTCGCCGACCGGAAGGTAGCGCTCGACGATCGGCCCGTCCGTCGCCAGCGCCCGCTCGACGACCGTCCTCCCCAGCGCCGAGTAGGCGCCGTCCAGATCCACCATCGGGCCCGCGTGCAGGGCCACGGCGTGCCGCGCGGTCGGGAGCGTGACCGCCTCGACCCGCCCGGACGGCGTGGGCAGGCAGTCCACGGGGACGAACACGCGGACCTCGGCCGCGCCCTCGGTGAACCACTCGCTCGGGAACTCGGCCCCGTCCGGCCCCCGCCGGCGCAGCCCGGCCGTCCGGAGCAGGCGGTGCAGCTCGGTGAACGCCTCCAGCCACCACGAGATCGCCGAGTCCCCGTCCACCCACCCGCGGATCACGACGGCGGGCCCGCCCGCCTCGTCCCGCCGGCTCACCTCGACCGGGTCCCCGTCTCCGGAGAGCATGCGGCGCAACGAGTCCACGGTGTCCTGGACCTGCGCGAGCTGCCTGCTCATCCGGTCCAGGTGCTCGACCATCACGGCGTTGCGAGACGCCTCGTCGGGCGCCCGTAGCACCGCCCGGACGTCCTCGACCGGCAGGTCGAGATCGCGCAGCCGCCGGATCAGCCGCGCCTCGCCGACCTGCTCCGGCCGGTAGTAGCGGTAGCCGCTGCTCGCGTCCACCCGCGCGGGCTCGAGCAACCCCACCTGCTGGTAGTGGCGCAGCGCCTTCACCGTCAACAAGGTCATCCGCGAGAAGTCGCCGATGCTCACGAGCTCGGTCACGGGCCCAGCCTGCACTCTCCCCCCGCGGGAGTGTCCAGTGGCTTGACCCTCCCGCTACGGGAGGGCCCAGAACAGGTTCATGCACTCAGGTTTCCGACGCGGCCCCCTCGCGGTCCTGCTGACCGGGGTCTCGCTCATCGTCCTCGACTTCTTCATCGTCAACGTCGCGCTGCCCTCGATCCAGCGGGAGCTGGGCGCCGACACCACCGCCCTGCAGTGGCTCACCGCCGGGTACGCCCTCGCGTTCGGCGGGCTCCTGCCGGTGGCGGGCAGGCTCGCCGACCGGTGGGGGCGGCGGCGGGTCTTCATGCTGGGCATCGCGATGTTCGTGCTCAGCTCGGCGGCCTGCGGGTTCGCGCCGACGGTCCCCGTGCTGCTCGGCGCCCGCGTGCTGCAGGGCGCCTCCGCCGCCGTCCTCAGCCCGACGATCCTCGCCCTGGTCGGGGACGTCTACACCGGACCACAGCGGGTCCGGGCCCTGGGGCTGTACGCGACGGTCATGGGGGTCGCGGCGGCGTCCGGCCAGCTGGTGGGCGGGCTGCTGATCGACCTGTCCGGCTGGCGGTCGATCTTCCTCGTCAACGTGCCGATCGGCATCGCCGCCCTGGTCGCGGCCCGACGGGTGCTGCCCGCCCCCCGCACGCGGGCCGCCCGCCCGGACGCGCTGGAGTCGCTGCTCGCGATGGGCACCCTGGTCGCGCTGGTGCTCCCGCTCGTGCAGGGCCGCGAGCAGGGCTGGCCACTGTGGACCTGGCTGGTGCTGGGCGCCGCGGGGGTCCTGGCCGCCCTGACCGGGCTCCGCGGGACGGCGCTGCGCCGTCGGGGCGTGGTCCCCGTGGTCGACGTCGCGCCGCTGCGGCACCGCCCGGTGGGCGCCGGTCTGCTGGGCTACTTCCTGCTGTTCACCGGCATGGCCTCCTACTTCCTGGTGCTGTCGCTGTACCTGCAGGACGGACGCGGCCTCGGGCCGCCGGCCTCGGGTGCGGTGTTCACCGCCGTCGCGCTGCCGTACATGGCGGGCAGCCGCGTGGCGGCCCGGGTGCTCGGCAGGCTCGGCGCGCGGGGCGGGATCACGGCGGCGGCGCTGACGTTCGCCGCGGGCCACGTCCTGCTCCTGGTGGCGGCCGCGGCGAACGTCTCGGTGCCGTGGCTGGTCCCGGGGCTGGCAGTCGGCGGGCTGGGTATGGGTGTCGCCCTGTCCGGCCTGGTGGGGACGGTGCTGGGCGCGGTCTCGCCCGCGCAGGCCGGCACGGTCTCGGGGATGTCCTCGACGCTGCAGCAGGTCGGGAGCGCACTCGGCGTGGCACTGGTCGGGATCGTGTTCTTCGGCCCGTACGCGACGGTACCCGCGTTCGAGGCGAGCCTGCTCTTCCTGATCACGACGACCGTCGCGGTCGCCGTCGCCGCGCGGCTCCTCCCGGGCCGCCCCGCCCGACCCGGGGACCACCCGACCCAGATCCCCGAGGTGCAGACCTCCCCGGCCTGAGCTGGGCGTGGGTCGTCTGCGCCTCAGGTGAGGGGTGGGACCCGTTCGGGCGGCGGGGGCGGGGGTGGCGGGGTGCCGTCGCCGAAGGGGCGACCGCCCAGCCGCTCCCGCCCGTGCTCGGTGAGCCAGCCGCCGAGGTCCGGACCGTCGGGGATCACGCCGCTCGGGTTCAGGTTCTTGTGGACGCCGTAGTAGTGCGCCTTGATCTGCGCGAAGTCGATCGTGTCCCCGAAGCCCGGCGTCTGGAACAGGTCCCGGGCGTAGGCCCACAGCACCGGCAGCTCGGTCAGCTTGTGCCGGTTGCACTTGAAGTGGCCGTGGTAGGCGGCGTCGAAACGGACGAGCGTCACGAACAGACGTATGTCCACCTGGGTGATCGTGTCCCCCACCAGGTACCGCTGCCCGGCCAGCCGCTCCGACAGCGCGTCCAACCGGGCGAAGAGGGCCGCGAACGCCCGTGAGTACGCCTCCTGGGTCGTCGCGAAGCCGCACTTGTACACGCCGTTGTTCACGTCGTGGAAGATCTCGTCCGACAGCGCGGAGATCTCCTCCCGCAGGTCCACCGGCCACAGGTCCGGAGCGCCTGGCCGGTGGAACTCCGTCCACTGGGTGGAGAGATCGAACTCCAGCTCCCGGTACGCGTTCGTGACGACCTTCCCGCTCGCCACCTCGACGACCGCGGGCACCGTCACGCCCTTGTCGTAGCCCGGCACCGCCTTCTCGTAGGCCTCCCGCAGCCACTCGATCCCGAGCACCGGGTCGACGTTGCCGGGGTCGTTGTGGAACCGCCAGGAGCGCTCGTCGTGCTGCGGGCCGGGGATGCCCAGCGAGAGCACCGGCTCCAGCCCCAGCAGCCTGCGTGTGATCACCGTGCGGTTCGCCCACGGGCAGGCCCGCGCCGCGACCAGCCGGTACCGCCCGGCCTCCACCGGCCAGGGGGACGAGCCGTCCGCCGTGATCCGCTCCTGGACCCCGAGGGCCTCTCGCACGAACTCCCCGCTCATGTCACAGTCCCTACCCACACCCGGTGTGGTCGAATCGATCTCATGGCCAGTCTGGACGCGGTCGTCCGTCCCGGCGCGCGGATCGTCCTCGGGGACGGCTGCGGCGCCCCCGCCCCGCTCTACGCACCGCTGAGCGCGGCGGCCGCGGGCAAGGCGGTCCGGCTCGTCGTCGGCTGGGTGCCCGGGCCGACCGACGGGCTGGACCCGACGGCGTTCGCGGACGTCCGGGCGCTCGGCGGCGGCCCCGGCCTGCGCGGGCCCATCGAGGCGGGGACCGTCCACTTCGTCCCGTGCCGGCTCTCCGCGGTCCCGGCGCTGCTGCGCGGCGTCCTGAGACCGGACCTCGTGGTCGCCACCCTGGTCGAGGGCCCGGACGGCCTGCACCTCGGCTCCGAGACCTCCTACCTGCGCGGGCTCGTCGACGCCGGGGTCCCGGTCGCGGCCCTGCTCTCCTCGGCCGCGCCCCTCGCCGAGGTCGGCCCGCCGATCCCGAGCGCGCAGGTGACCGTCGTCGGGGAGACGGCGCAGCCGCCGCTGCAGATCCCGAACGCCGTCCCGACGCCCGCGGACGAGGCGATCGCCCGGCACGTGGCCGGGCTGGTCCCGGAGGGGGCGCGGATCCAGGTGGGGCCGGGGCGGCTCGCGCAGGCGATCGTCGCCGCGCTGGACGTGCCGGTGCGGGTGGACTCCGGGCTGCTGCCCGAGCCCGTCGTGGACCTGGACGCGAAGGGCCTGCTGCTGGACGAGCCGAGCGCCGCCTACCTCGCCGGCACCTCGCGGCTCTACGACTGGGCCCGCGGCAGGCGCCTGCTGCATCCCGTGGAGTGGACCCACGACCTCGGCAGGCTCTCCAGCGGGCCGCCGCTGATCGGCCTCAACGCCGCGCTGGAGATCGACCTGGACGGCCAGGTCAACGTCGAGGGGATCGGCGCGAGCGCCGCGGGCATGATCGGCGGCCACCCGGACTTCGCCGCCGCCGCGACCCGCGGCGCGGGGCTGTCCGTGATCGCGCTGCCGAGCACCGTCAAGGGCCGCCCGACGCTCGTCGAGCGGCTGTCCCGGCCCGTCTCGACCCCGTCGCAGGACGTCGAGCTGGTGGTGACCGAGCGGGGCGTCGCCGACCTGCGGGGCCTGGACCGCGCGGAACGACGCGCCGCTCTGTCAGCTCTCTGGGACCACGAAGTCGACTAGTTCCGCGAGGGTCGCCGCGAGGTTCTCCTCGACCAGGAAGTGCCCCGCTTCCGGGATCGCCGCCCCGCTGACCAGCGCGGGATCCGTCGCGCGGGTCCGCCAGACGTCCACCGGGGACTCGGCGTACCGGCCCACGACGCCGCGGGCGCCCCACAGCACCCGGGTCGGCACCCCGATCCGTTCGGGCCCGCGGTCGTGCTCGAGGTCGATCGACGCGCCGGCGCGGTAGTCCTCGAGCATCGCGTGCCGGGCGGCGGGATCGGCGAACGCCTTCTCGTACGCCGCGAGCGCCTCGGCGGAGTGCGCGCCCAGTCCGCTGCCCCAGCTGCCGAGCAGCGCGTGCAGGTAGCCGATCGGG
>Ga0157379_10004372_pt1 | contig 12090 bp, 8 predicted proteins | sample S25metaG_FD_121802 | JGI IMG/M metagenome (GOLD analysis project Ga0157379, IMG submission 121802) | Switchgrass rhizosphere microbial communities from Kellogg Biological Station, Michigan, USA - S2-5 metaG | ecosystem: Host-associated > Plants > Roots > Rhizosphere > Soil | place: USA: Michigan... | reverse complement strand
ACCGGCCAGTCGCCGTCGACGACGTAGACGGTGAAGCCAGCGACGTTCACCAGCACGAAGCGGCGCGGCAGGTCGTGCATGACGGCGCGCGCGCGGTCGAGGCTGACGCGGAGCTGATCGACGCGGGCCGCCACCGGCACGTCGAGGGCCCGGACGGTCCCCGCGCCGAGGGCGCCGTCCGCCGCCAGGCCGTGCCGCGCCTGGAAGCGCGACAGCGCGGCGGCGAGCGCGGGGTCGAGGACGGACGCACGAGAAGAGGCGGGCTCAGCGGGCGCGTCGTGCGGATCCGCCGCGGCGCCTGCGTCCGACGGACTCGCGAGCGCGTCGGCCGGAAGATCGCCCTCGATCGCGAGCCGGCGACGCACCGCGGCCACTCGCGGATCGCTGGCGCCGGGCTTGATCGTCGGACCGGCCGGGATCGATTCCCAGCCGCCCGCGACGCCGATCGCCCGATAGCGGGCCAGCGCCGCCTTCAGCGCCGCGTAGAAAGGATGGTGCGGAAACAGGCCCTGCACGACCGGCGCGACCGTGCCGCCGGCGATCGCCTGCTCCATCAGCGCCAGCGGGTCCGCGTCGGTGAGCGGCCCGGTGAAGTTCCAGTTGCCGAAGATGCGCTGCTGATCGACCTTGCCGAACCGGGCATGGTAGCCGAGACGGATGAGCGCGTCGGTCGCGATCAGGTCGATCGCGGCACGCGTCGGATCCGGGATCGCGGGGTCGGCGAGCGCCTCGCGTCCGCGAACCAGCGCCGCGAGATGGTAGTCGTCGGGCTCGAGGCCGTCCAAGGCGCTGTCGCGTACCGCCGCGAGCAGCGACTCGAGCGCGGCCGGCGTCCACGCCGGTCGGAACTGCCGGTCCTCGTAGAACGCCGGCAGGAGGATCGTCGACGAGATCGGCTCGCCACCGACCTCGGGCCGCGGTCCCTGCTGCACGCGCGTCACCGCCTGCTGTACGTGCTCCGCAACCGCGGCCTCGTCCGCCAGCGCCACCCGCGCCGTCGCGAGGCTCACGACCGCGACCACGACACCCCACCACCTCCCCGCGTGCATGCTCACCTCGCGGTCACGGACCGGTGCGCTGGATCGAGGCGAGGTAGTCGACGATCGCCTCCATGCGTGCGTCCGTGGGTGTGGTGGCGCTCGCGCCGTCGGCGCGGGGCGCGAAACGCTCGCTCCACACCGGCAGCTCCTTGGTGCCGTGCGCCGCCTCCGGCATGTCGCCGCTCAGGACGGCGATGACGCGCTCGCGCGGAAAACGGCCCGTCGCCCGTCGCGTGAGGGTCGTGAGGTCGGGCGGCGGCGAGCGCAAGGCCGCGGCCACCGGACCGCCGCCCCTGCCGTCGGCGCCGTGGCACGAGGCGCACGCGCGCACGAACGCATCGCGCCCGCCGACGATCGCCACGCTCGGCTGCGTCGCCTCAGGCGGCTGGTCATCGTGCTGCATCGTCAAACTGCATCCCCAGAGGGCGCTCGACGCGGCGACCATCGCCCAGCGTCCCCACCTCGATCTCCCCGTCATCGTCCCCTCCGCCACCGACTAGAAGAGTCTCGCGATCTCCAGGTGCGTCAGCACCCAGATGCCCCACACGTTGGCCGCGACCCCGAACAGGATGAGCACCACATGCCACCAGCGGAGCGGCGGGTCCATCCCGCGCATCGTCAGCACGGTGAGCAGCGGGTAGAAGTCGAGCGCGAAGCGGTAGCCGAACTGGCTCATGCCGGTGCCGCCGAACTGGAAGAGCACCGCGCAGAAGAGCAGGATGCCGACCCAGCACGCGGCCGTCAGCCGGTCGAGCGGGGCCCGCAGCGCATAGACGAAGGCGGGCGTGGTGTAGCCGATCGACAGGCCCGAGATCGCGGGGATGACCCACGGATAGGTCCGCTGATACACGGGCGGCTGGCGGAAGAGCATGTACACGTGTGACCGCCAGTTGTTGAAATTGAAGAGGCTGTCGCCGAATCCCGCCGCGTTCTTCAGCAAGAGCTCGTAGGCCTGGTTGCCGAAGACGCCGAAGCGCACCCAGTTGTACCCGGCGTTCAGGGCGAGGACGCCGGCGATCGGCGCCGCGAACGCGGTGAGCCAGCCGAGCCGCAGCCGCGGGAGGCGGCGCTCCGGCGACGTCAGGAGCCAGCGGTCCGGGCGCGCCACCAATAGAAAGGGCACGGCGACGACCGTCTCCATGCGGCACCAGAACGCCGCCGCGAGCCCGAGCCCGAGGAGCGCCGGGCGCGCCCGCCCGAGCCACTCCAGGACGACGACCCACATGAAGAAGCAGTGGACGATCTCGGCGATGTACCAGACCGAGCCGATCGTCGCGTGGTACCAATGGATCGAGCCGAAGCCGAAGAGGATCGCGCCCCAGTTCGCGCCGCGGCGCGACAGCGGAATGCGCGCCAACGCGAGGCGCGCGAGGCCGACGCTCGCCGCTCCCACGAGCAGTGACAGCCCCGTCTGGATCCAGGCGAGCGGCAGCTCGAAGCCGCCGTTCCATTTGAGGAGCCAGCTGCGCAGCGGCTCGCGCTCGGCAATCCACACGAACGGCATCAGCAAGAGAGCCGGCGTCGGAGGATTGGTGAAGTACGCCCGCCCTTGCCACTCCGCCATCTCGAGCGCGGGCGGCCGCTCCGGCAGCGAGAGACTCCCGTGCAGCAACGCGCGCGCGAGCAGCGCGTATTGATCGTAACCGGACGGCCCGGGACAGGCGATGCGATACGCGACGAGCGCGAGCAGGAAGAGCAGGAGCGCGTCGCGTCGATCGCGCGTGTCGAACCGTACCTCCCCTGGTCGCCAGCCCATCCTCGGCGTCCACCTCGCACGCCTCGCGGCCGACGGCAAGAGCTGGAGCGCCCGCCAACCGGAACGGATCGAGGTGGATCTGCCGCCAACGGCGTGAAGTCGCACCCGGGCGATTTGCCCATCGCGGGGCACTCTGGTCAGATTTTTTCATGGCGCTGGCGCTGAAGTGGCCGCAACGGAGATGGGCACGCGTGCTCCTCGGCGTCGCGGCCGTCCTGTTCGTCGCCGCGATCGTCATGTCGTTCTTCCTCGACGAGCCGCTGCGGCGGCGGATCGAGGGCGGCATGAACGCGAGCCTCAAGGGCTACCGCGTCCACATCGCCAAGGTCCGCTTCCATCCCTGGAACTGCGCCATCCAGCTCGTCGACTGGACGATCGTGCAGGAGTCGAACCCGACGCCGCCGCTCGGCCGCGTACCCAAGCTCACCGCCAGCGTGCAGTGGCTCGCCCTGCTCCACGGGCGGCTCGTGGCCGACTTCCAGATCCTGCACCCGACGCTGCATTTCGATCCGCAGCAGGGGGAACGCGAGCTGAACAACCCGACGCCAGCGGCCGAGCGCGGCAAGAGCTGGCAGCGCGCGTTCGAGCAGATCTACCCGCTGAAGATCAACGAGATTCGCGTGATCGATGGGGACATGACGTACACCCCCGGGGGCGACTTCAAGCCGCTGCGCATGACACGGGTCAACCTCGAGGCAACCAACATCCGCAACGTACGCTCCCCCGAGCGCAAGTACCCCTCTGAGCTGACCGTCGACGCCGTGGTCTTCGACAAGGGCAAGCTACACGTCGACGGCCATGCCGACTTCCTGGCGGAGCCCTACGCCGGCCTCCAGACCGACGTCTCGCTCGCGAATCTGCCGCTGGCGTACCTGACGGGCGTGCTCAAGGACTACGCGACGATCCGCAAGGGCACGTTCACGGCACGCGGCAGCATGGAGTACGCCCCGAAGATCCGGCGCGTCGACCTGAAGGAGATCACGGTCGACGGCGCCGACGCCGACTACGTCTCGACCAAGGCGAACGCCGCGGAGTCGCAGCGCATGCGCCAGCAGACCATCGAGGCCGCCAAGGAGGTCAGCAACGACCCCGAGGTGCAGCTGCGCGCCGAGCGCGTCCACATGACCAAGAGCATCGTCGGCATGGTCGACAAGACGGGTGACCCGCCGTACCGCGTCTTCCTCACGGACGTCGATCTCACCGTGAAAAACTTCAGCAACCAGAAGAAGGAAGGCGCCGGCACCGTCGACATCAAGGGCCAGTTCATGGGCAGCGGGCCGAGCACCCTGCACGCGGACTTCCATCCGGAGACGAAGAGCCCGAACTTCGATCTCACGGTCAAGATCGACGATACGCCGCTGCGCTCGATGAACGACCTGCTGCGCGCGAAGGCGAACGTCGACGTCACCGAGGGCGTGTTCGCCTTCTACTCGGAGCTAGGCGTCCGTAACAATCAGGTGGACGGGTACGTGAAGCCGCTCTTTCGCGACGTGAAGGTGTACGACCCGCAGCAAGACCGCGACAAACCCGTCCTGAACCAGATCTACCAGGGCGTGGTGGGCGGGGTCGCCAAGCTGCTGGAAAATCCGAAGACCCAGGACGTCGCGACGAAGTCGTCCGTCAAAGGACCGATCGAGAGCCCGAACACGAGCACGTGGCAGATCCTCACCCGCCTCGTGCAGAACGCCTTCTTCAAGGCCATCTTGCCCGGGCTCGAGCAGAGCGCCGGCTGAGCCGCGCCGCGGCGGCCGACGGCATCCGCCGACCCGGCAGCTCCCGCCTACTCGGAGTGCCGCACTTCGCCGCGCCACGCGCCGCTCTCCTCGCCCTGCGCCTCGACGAACTGCTTGAAGCGTTCGAGGTCGCCCTTGATGCGCAGCTTCGCCGCGCCGAGCGCGTCGCCGACGTTCTCGACGATTCCCTCCGGCTCATAGGCGAGTTGCAGCATGACCCGGCACTTCGAAGGCGCCAGGTAGTGGAAGGTCACCACCCCGGCGTTGTGCGCGCCCGAGGTACTGTGCCAGGCGATGCGGGCGTCGGGGATCTGCTCGGTGATCTCGGCGCGCCAGATCACTTCCTTGCCGCCGATCTCGGCGTGCCACTCGAGGCGCCGCTCGTCGAGCTGCCGGACCTGGCGGACGCCGTCCATGAAGCGCGGGAACTCCTCGAACTGCGTCCACTGGTTGTAGGCAGTCCGGACCGGAACGTCGACCTCAATCGATGTGTCGATGTGCGACATCGTGCTTCCTCCTCGGCAGGCTCGGCGTCGCACGTTCCGTGCCACGAGGATTCGCTCCTCGATCCGACGGTCGGACGCGGCGCGCGCGCACTCGCGGCGGAACTTCCTACAAATGGGAGTAAGAAAGCGCGCTCGCGAGGCAAGCCGCGGCGTGTGCGGTCGTGCCCTCTTGGAGTCGGCACGCGCCCCTCCGGGAGCGATCCTCGGAGCGGCGGCGCGGCACGCCCTTCGCTTCACCGAAGTGCGTCACATCCCGGCGCGAGGTACGCGCACGCGGAACGTCAAAGGAGGACGTCATGAAGAATCAAGCGCAGCGCAAGGGCACGAATGACACGCAGAGCGCGGCACCGAAGTCGGCACCGAAGCAGGCCCCGGCCAAGAAGCCGCGCGACGAGGAAGAGTCGATGCTCGACGAGGAGGACGAGGGTGACGACGAGGAGAGCGAAGATCTAGACGAAGACGGCGAATAGTGCGCAATGGCGCGCCCGCCGCGCTCCACGTGCAGGCTTCATGCCCCGCGTGAGCGCGGCGGGCTCGCTCGTGTAGCTTTTACGAGTTCGCGGACCCCCTTCCCGCCTTCCTTCCGCTCCTGGCCGCCCGTTTTCCGAGACTTCCGCAAGCGAGCGTTGCGGCACACTCCTTGCGATCTTCGCGGGGCATGCGCGACGTCGTTCGCATCGCAGCGGTCGGCGACATCCACTGCAGCCGGACGTCGCAGGGCAGCCTGCGCGAGCTGTTCGAATGGACGGCCACGCGCGCCGACGTGCTGCTGCTGTGCGGCGACCTCACCGACTACGGCATGCCCGAGGAGGGCAGGATCCTGGTCGAGGAGCTCGCGGCGGTGGGCAGCCTGCCGAAGCTCGCCGTACTCGGCAATCACGACTTCGAATGCGCCAAACACGACGAGCTGACGCACGTCCTGGTCGAAGGCGGGATCATCGTGCTCGACGGCGAGTCCTGCGAGGTCGCCGGCATCGGCTTCGCCGGCGTGAAGGGCTTCGCCGGCGGCTTCGGTGAATGGGCTCTGCAGTCGTGGGGCGAGGAGCCGATCAAGCGCTTCGTCCATGCCGGCGTCGAAGAGGCGGTCAAGCTCGAGGCCGCGCTCACGCATCTTCGGACGGAGCATCGCATCGTGCTCATGCACTACGCGCCGATTCGTCAGACCGTGGAGGGCGAGCCGCCGGAGATCTTCCCGTTCCTCGGCTCGAGCCGGCTCGAGCTCGCCTTGAACCCGCACCCGGTGACCGCCGTGTTCCACGGCCACGCGCACAAGGGCCGCGCCGAGGGCCGGACGAGTAGCGGCATCCCGGTGTACAACGTCGCGCTGCCGGTGCTGCGGAACAGCGCGCCCGACCGTCCGCCGATCCGTCTCTTCGAGGTTCCGCGGCCGCGAGACGGCCGATGAGCGCGCCGCCGTCGATCGATCCGCGCGAGCTGCCCGAGCTCGAGGTGTACCGCCACGCGCTTCGCACCCTCAACGCCGTGGGCGCTCCCTACCTCGTCGGCGGCGCCTATGCCTACGGCCACTACACGGGCATCCACCGGCACACCAAGGACCTCGACATCTTCGTCCGTCCACAAGACTGCGACGGGGTGCTCGCTTTGCTGCGCCAGGCCGGATACCGCACCGAGGTCACCTTCTCCCACTGGCTCGGCAAGGCGTTCGGCGGCGACTATCTCATCGACGTGATCTTCAGCTCCGGCAACGGCTTGTGCGTCGTCGACGACGACTGGTTCGCCCACGCGCCGCGCGCGGAGCTGCTCGGCGTCCCCGTCCTCCTGAGCCCGCCGGAAGAGATGATCTGGTCGAAGGCGTTCATCATGGAGCGCGAGCGCTACGACGGCGCCGACATCAATCACCTGCTCTACTCATGCGGCGCGCATCTCGACTGGGACCGGCTCGTGTCCCGCTTCGAGAGCCACTGGCCCGTGCTCCTGAGCCATCTCGTGCTGTTCGCCTTCGCGTACCCGAATGCGCGCGACCGAGTCCCGGCGCGGGTGCTCGAGGACTTGCTCGGGCGCGCGATCGGAGCGAGCAGCATCGCTCCCGAGGGCGTCTGCCGCGGCACGTTGCTCTCGCGGCAGTATCTCCACGACGTCCGCCGCCACGGCTACCGCGACGCGCGTCTCGAGGGCGGTGGGATGACCGCCGAGCAGCTCGCGCGCTGGACCGCCGCCTTCGAGGACCCCGAGGCGCCGCGCTCGTCCTCGACACGATCGGCGCGGAGGCGTTCGGGGTGAACGGGCGATCGTTCAGACCGCGCGCTGCCGGCGCGTTCGCGCCGGCGGCGCGCACGACTCGATCACGTTGAGGAGCTCCAGCGCATCGATCGGCTTGGCGATGTGCGCCCGGAAGCCCGCGCCGAGGGCGCGGGCGCGATCCTCCGGGCGCGTGTAGGCGGTCAAAGCGATCGCCGGTACGGCGCTCCCGCCCTCGCGAACGTTGCGGATGAGGACGAAGCCATCCTCGACCGGCAGCCCAATGTCGCTCAGGATGACGTCGGGCACCTCGTCGGCGATCGCGTCCATCGCCGCGCGCACCGACGCCACCGCAACGACCTCGGCCCCGGCGGCCACGAGCAGCGTAGCGATGGCCTCGCGACTGTCCCGATCATCCTCGACGAGCAGGATGCGCAGCGCCTGCAGCGAAACGGTCGAGTCCGTCGCCGGTCGCGGCGCTACTGGCGAAATCGGGACCGCGCCCTCCAACGGCAGCCGCACGACGAAGGTCGCGCCGGGCCGCGCTCCCCTGCCCTCGGCAAAGGCGACGCCGCCGTGGAGCTCCACCAGATGACGGACGATCGCCAGGCCGAGCCCGAGCCCGCCGTGGGTGCGCGTTGTCGAGGTGTCCGCCTGGCGGAAACGGTCGAAGACGTGCGGGAGGAACTCGGGATCGATGCCGGGACCCGTGTCGCTGACGCGCATCTCGGCATGCTCCACGGTCCTGCGCATGGCGACCTCGATCCGACCGCCCCGGGGCGTGAACTTGACGGCGTTGCTGAGCAGGTTGCCGAGAACCTGCTGCAGGCGACGTGGATCACCGCTCACCGTCAGATCCGCATCGAGCGCGACGGCGATCTCCACCCCCTTGGCGTCGACCTCGGGACGCACGGCCTCGACCGCGTCGGCCACCGTGCGCTCGAGGGCCACGGGTTCGCGCGTGATCGCCAGCTTTCCCGTGACGATGCGCGAGGTGTCGAGCAGGTCGTCGATGAGGCGGGCCTGCGCGCGCGCGTTCCGGTCGATGACCTCGAGCGCCCGTGCACGCTCGGGAGCCGGGAGGCGTCCGTCCTGCAGGAGGCGGACCCACGACAGCATCGCCGTGAGCGGTGTTCGCAGCTCATGCGATACCGTCGCGAGGAACTCGTCCTTGAGGCGGTTCGCCTCGCGCTCCTCCTGGTAGCGGGTGTTCTCCGCGGCGAGCGACGCCATGCGGGCCAGCTGCACGAGCACGGCCTCGTCATCCGTCGTGAACTCGCCGTCGATCTTGCCGGTGACGATCAGCATCCCGACCGCACGATCGTCGCGGCCCGTCAGGGCCACCCCGAGCGCCGCCTCCGGATCCCGCTCCTCGTCGTCGCGGCACATGACGCGGATCGGCGCGCTCGGCACGGCCCGCGCGATGGCGGCATCGAGCAACGCCGTCGCATCCGCGCGGTGCGCGAGCGTGCGCGACTCGCCCTGCGAGACCCGTCCCTGCTCGTGGCGAAGGCGCGCTGCCCCGAACGCGGCGCCGAGGATCACGCGCGCCTGCTCGGCGACCACGGGAAGCATGCGCTCGATCGACGTCGCCTCGTGGATCGCCAGCGACGCCGCGGTGAGGCCGTGCAGCTGCTCGGCTCGGCGGCGCAGTGACTCGGCCTGACGCCGCACCTCGGCGGAGGTCCTGAACAGCTCGATGAATACGTTCACCTTCGCCCGCAGCACCTCGGGCACGACCGGTGTGTGGATGTAATCGACCGCACCGAGGGAGTAGCCGCGCGCAACGTGGGTCTCGTCCACGGACGCGGTGATGAAGATGATCGGCGTGTGCTCGGAGCGGGGGCGTTGGCGGATCAGCGCCGCCGCCTCGAATCCATCGAGCGTCGGCATGTTGACGTCGAGCAGGATCGCGGCGAAGTCGTAATGCAGCAGGGCGCGCAAGGCGTCACGTCCCGACCCAACGCACTGCACGGTCGCCCCGAGACCGTCCAGGATCGCACGCAGAGCGGTCAGCTGGCTCGGATTGTCGTCGACGACGAGAATCTGCGGAGTGGGCGACGCTTCCATCGTGCCGGGCCGGGGCGTTACGGTTGGAGCCAGACTTTCAGGGTCGCGATCAGTCGATCGGTCTCGACCGGCTTCGCGATGTAGTCCGAGGCGCCGGCGGCGAGGCATTTCTCGCGGTCGCCCTTCATGGCCTTCGCCGTCAAGGCGATGATGGGCAACGCCGCGAACTCCGGCATCTCCCGCACGGCGCGCATCGTCTGGTAGCCGTCCATCTCGGGCAGCATGATGTCCATCAGCACGACGGCGATGCCGGCCGTGTTGCGGAGGAGCCCGAGCGCGTCGCGCCCGTTCTCGGCCGAAACGACGGCCATCTGCTGCCGCTCGAGGACGCTCGTCATGGCAAAGATGTTGCGGATGTCGTCGTCGACGATGAGCACCTTTCGTCCGGCGAGTATATTCCTGGGAACCACACGCTCTTCGAGCATCTTGCGCTTGGCCTCGGGCAGCCCGGAGGTAAGGCGATGCAGGAAGAGCGCGGTCGCGTCGAAGAGGTCCTCCGGCGAGTGGACCGCGCGGACCCCCGGACTGTCCGACAGGGTCGCGAGGGTGGCGTCGTCGCCCGCGCTCAGCTCGTTCGGCGAGTAGACGATCACCGGGAGGTTGCGCCGCGCCGGATCGCGCTTCATCCCCGCCACCAGCTCGAGCCCGGAGATGTCCGGCAGCTCCGGATCGACGACCATGCAGTCGAAGGTCTGCGCCTGCAAGGCCCGGAGCGCCTCGGTGGCGGTGCCGAGCGCGGTCGTCCGCACGTCGCCGTTGCCGATCCAGCGGACCGTCTCGGCCCGCAACGTCTCGTCCGCCTGCACCAGCAGCAGGTTCTTCAGCGGTCGCTCGACGAACTCCCGCATCTCGGTGAGGGCGGCGAGGAGGCCGGCGGCGTCGGTGGGCTTCGTCAGCACGGTGCGCGCGCCCCGGCCGAGGCCGCGGGCGAGCTCCTGTTGGACCGAGAGCACGTGAACGGGGATGTGCCGCGTCTCCAGGTCCTGCTTCAACAAGGCCAGGACCCGCCACCCGTCGATGTCCGGCAAGCTGATGTCGAGCGTGATCGCGTCGGGACGCCGCTCGCGCGCCATCGAGACCGCCGCGGCGCCGCGCTGTGCGACGAGCGCCTTGAAGCCGCTCGCGTGCGCCAGGTCGAGCAGCACGCGGGCGTAGCTCTCGTCGTCCTCGACGATGAGCAGGACCTTGTCGCCGGGGACGATGATCTCCCGATCGTCGAGCGACTCGGTGACCGAGAACACCTCCGCCTCCGGGAGCTTCCGCGACGCGCTGGCGTACGTCTCCGGAGCCGGCTCCGCGCCACGCTCCCTGCGTACCGCGCGCATCGGGACGAACGCCTGCGGCAGGTACAGCAGGAACGTGCTGCCCTCCCCGGGCGTGCTGGAGAGCGTGATCTCGCCCCCGAGGAGGCGGGCGATCTCACGGCTGATGGCGAGACCGAGGCCCGTGCCGCCGTAGCGGCGGCTGGTGCTGCCGTCCGCCTGCTGGAACGCCTCGAAGATGATCTGCTGCTTCTCCGGCTGGATGCCGATGCCCGTATCGCGGACGCGGAACATGATCACGCGCTCGGCCTTGTCGAGCACGTAGTGGTTCGGCGTCCAGCCCTGGCTGGCGACGTCGATCTCCAGAGTGACACTGCCGGCGTCAGTGAACTTGAACGCGTTCGAAAGCAGATTCCGCAGGATCTGATGCAGCCGCTTCGAGTCGGTGCGCATCTCCCGCGGCAGGCTCGACGCGAGCGTGATCGTGAAGTCGAGCCCCTTCGAGTCGGCGACCGGGCGGAAGGTGCGGCCGAGGTAATCCTGCAGATCGCCGAACGGCTGCTCGCCGATCTCGATGGCGACGGTACCGGACTCGATCTTCGCGAGGTCGAGGATGTCGTTGATGAGCTTCAGCAGATCCTTGCCGGAGGCGTGGATCGTGCGCGCGAACTCGACCTGCTTGCCCGTCAGATTGCCGTCCGGGTTGCCGGAGAGCTGATCCGCCAGGATGAGCAGGCTGTTGAGCGGCGTCCGCAGCTCGTGCGACATGTTGGCGAGGAACTCGGACTTGTACTTCGAGGTGAGCGCCAGCTGCGACGCCTTCTCCTCGAGCGCTTGCCGCGCCTGCTCGACCTCGGAGTTCTTGCGCTCCACCTCGACGTTCTGGCGGGCGAGCAGGGTCGCCTTCTCCTCGAGCTCGGCGTTCGTCTGCTGCAGCTCTTCCTGACGGCTCTGCAGCTCGTTGGCGAGCGACTGCGACTGCGACAGCAGATCCTCGGTGCGGGTGTTGGCCTCGATCGTGTTCAGCACGATGCCGATCGACTCCATGAGCTGGTCGAGGAACATCTGGTGCGTGGCGCTGAAGCGCTCGAACGAGGCCAGCTCCATCACCGCCTTCACGTTGCCCTCGAACAGCACCGGCAAGACGATGACGTTGAGGGGCGGCGCCTCGCCGAGCCCGGAGCCGATCTGGATGTAGTCGCCCGGCACGTTGGTGAGGACGATCTTCTCCGCCTCGAGCGCGGCTTGTCCGACGAGGCCTTCGCCGAGCTCGAAATGATTGCCGACGCTCTTGCGGTGGCGATACGCGTAGCTCGCGAGCAGATCGAGGCGCGGCTCCTCGTAGTTGGGGTTCATGATGTAGAAGACGCCGTGCTGCGCGCCGACGACGGGCGCCAGCTCCGAGAGGATCAGCTTGGCAACCGTCAGCAGGTCCTTCTGCCCCTGCAGCATGCGCGTGAACTTCGCCAGGTTGGTCTTGAGCCAATCCTGCTCGCTGTTCTTCGAGGTGGTCTCGCGCAGGTT
>Ga0157379_10004371_pt1 | contig 12090 bp, 8 predicted proteins | sample S25metaG_FD_121802 | JGI IMG/M metagenome (GOLD analysis project Ga0157379, IMG submission 121802) | Switchgrass rhizosphere microbial communities from Kellogg Biological Station, Michigan, USA - S2-5 metaG | ecosystem: Host-associated > Plants > Roots > Rhizosphere > Soil | place: USA: Michigan... | reverse complement strand
CAGCGCGGCCAGCAGCGTGGGCGACGCGTTCGTGGCGGTGGCCCTGGCGGGCACGTTGTTCTTCAGTGCCTCGGTGGATCAGGCACGCGGCCGGGTAGCACTCGCGCTGCTGATCACCATCGCCCCGTTCGCGGTGCTGGCCCCGTTCATCGGCCCGCTGCTGGACCGGGTTCAGCAGGGACGGCGGTTCATCCTGGCCGGCACGCTGCTCGCCCGCGGGCTGCTGTGCTGGGGGATGGCCGGGGCGGTGTCGCACAACGACGCGCTGACCCTGCTGCCGGCCGCGTTCGGCGTGCTCGTGCTGCAGAAGGCGTTCGGCGTGACCCGCAGCGCGATCGCGCCGCGGCTGCTGCCGGCCGAGATCACGCTGGTGACCGCGAACGCCAGGTCGTCGCTGGCGTCACTGATCGCCTCCACGGCCGGGGCCGGGCTGGCGGCCGGGCTGGGCGTCCTGCTCGGCGGCGGGCAGACCGGGGCCGGCTGGGTGCTGCGGATCGGGACGCTGATTTACCTGGCCGCGATGGTGCTGGCGTTCCGGCTGCCTGACGGGGTGGACACCCCGCTGTCCGAGCAGGTCACGGTGGTCTTCAAGCGCGGGCCGCAGGGCCCGGAGCCGGTGCCGCCCGGGCCCGGCGGCCAGCCGCCGTCCGGCGAGCAGGACGTGGGTCCTGGCGGCACCCAGCCGCTGCGCGAGCCGCGGAGCCGGTGGCGGTTCCCGGCCCTGGGACCGGCGGTCGCCGAGGCGATGGGCGCCAACGCGGCGCTGCGCGCCTTCTCCGGCTTCATGATCTTCTTCCTGGCGTTCCTGCTCCGGACCGTGCACTTCGGGTCGGTGCCGGACAAGGTCGCGCTGGGCGAGATGATCGGCGCGGCCGCGCTGGGCGGGTTCCTGGGCACGGCGATCGGGGCGGGGCTGAAGTCGCGAGCCCCGCAGGTCCTGGTGTTCGGCATGCTGGCGCTGGCCACCGTGGTGTGCATCGGCTGCGCGCTGTTCTTCGGCCTCTGGGCGGCGCTCGTGGTGGCCGCAATGGCCGCGCTGGGCCAGGCCCTCGTCAAACTGGCGCTGGACTCGATCCTGCAGCAGGAGACCGGCGAGGAGATCCGCTCGTCCACGTTCGCCGCGTCCGAGACCCTGCACCAGCTGTCCTGGGTGGCCGGCGGCCTAGCCGGCCTGGCTATGTCGCTGACCTCCAGCGGCGTGGCCGGCCTGGCGGTGGCCGCGGCCGGGCTGGCCGCGGCCCTGCTGACCCTGCTGGCCCGGCGCCGCCACCGCATCGCGGAAGGCCGCCGCGCACCCTCCCGGGTGGCCGTCTAACCGGAAGGGCAGCCGCTTTGCGGATGGGTGGGCGGGTGGCTCAGGCGCCGATCGGCTCAGCCGTCGATGTCGCCGGCTACCGCGCGGAGGACGGCGGCGATCTTCTTGGCGTCCCGGCTGTCCGGGTGCTTGCCGCGGCGGTAGGTGTTGGAGACACCGTCGAGCAGCTTGATCAGGTCCTCCACGATGAGGACCATCTCGTCCGGGCTCTTCGCGGCGGTCTTGGCCACCGACGGTGCCGGATCGAGCGCGCGGACCTGCAGGGCCTGGGTCCCCCGGCGGCCCTCCGCGACCCCGAACTCCACCCGCTGGCCGGCCCGCAGCACCGTACCGCTGCCCACGAGTGCGGACGAGTGCACGAAGACCTCACCCCCGTCGTCACGGGTGAGGAAGCCGAACCCTTTGTCGGCGTCATACCACTTGACCTTGCCAGTGGGCACAGCGAGACCTTTACGCGAGGCGGGTTGAAGGCGGCACGTGGTGTGCGCGGGCTCCAGGTTATCGTCCCGGTGACAGGCACGGCAGCCTCAATACCGCCAGCCTGGCCTTCCCGCCCCCGGAGCCCCTGGCCAGCGCCAATACCGCTCAGCGGTTTGGGCGCCTGGCCGCCGGCCAGCGGGACCGCTGACGCCCCTCGGGATAGCTGGCGGCACCAACCAAAAGGTTCGTGCCACCAACCACTTAGTACGTGACACCAACCAACTAGTTCGTGACACCAACCAATTTAGTTGGTGCCACCAACGAAGTAGTTGGTGGCACCAACCATTCGAGGGACCGGTGGCCGGCAGCGGTGGGATCGGGAGGCTGGGGCAAATCGGCACGGTGGCGCGGATACGGTGGTCCGCGTGAGATTGAGCCTGGGCCGGGCCGTGCCGGCCGGCGCGGCCGCCCTGATGGCGGCCGGGGCCGTGCTGGCGGGCCTGGCGGCACCGGCGGGCGCCGCGGCGGCGGCCGGTGGGCCGGGCGAGCCGGGCCCGGTGATCGTCGTGGGACTGCCCGGGCTGCGGTGGACCGACCTCTCCGCCACCGCGACGCCGGCCCTGTGGCGGCTGGCCAGGCAGGGGTCGGCCGGGTCGCTTGTGGTGTCCGCGGTGCACACCCGCGCCTGCCCGGCCGACGGGTGGCTGACGCTGAACTCCGGCGCCCGGGCCGCGGCGGATCCCTCGTTCTCACCAGGGACGGGCTCGGCCCGCGGCGGGTCCGCGGCGCCCTGCCCGGCGATGCCGCTGGTGGTGCCGGCCACGGCGGCGGTCCCGGTTAACTCGGCGGCCGCCGGGGCACCGGCGCTGATCCCGGCGATGCGGCGGATCGTGTCCGCCAACCAGCCGCTCCACTACGACCCGTACTGGGGGCTGCTCGCCCGGGCGGCCGGACCTGGCGGGTGCGCGACCGCGGCCGGGCCGGGGGCGGCCCTGGCGCTGGCCGGCCCGGGCGGCCATGTCGGCTCCTACCTGCCGTCGGCCGCCGCGGTGACCCGCCAGGTCCTGGCCCGCTGCCCGCTCACCGTGATCGATCTCGGCGCGCTCCCGGCCGCCCCTGCGGCCCGTGCCGCCGCGCTGCGGGCCGCGGATGCCGCGGCCGGCCGCATCGCGGCGGAGGAGCCGGCCGGGGCACGGCTGATGGTGGCCGGGCTGGCCGACGACGCGGCGCCGCATCTGCGGGCGGTGATCGTGACCGGCCCCGGTTACCGGGCCGGCCGGCTGGCCGCCGCGTCCACCCGGCAGCCGGGGATGACGCTGATCACCGACCTCACCCCGACCGTGCTCGGCTGGCGCGGCGTGGCCGTGCCGCCCGCCACGGTCGGCTCGCCGGTCACCGCGGACCCGCGCGGCGGCACCAGCCTGGCCGCCGTGGTCCGCGGGCTGACCGGGCAGGACACCGCGGCGCAGGTGTACCGGTCGACCGTGCTGGCCTTCTTCCTGATCTACGGGTTCGGCGAGGGCGTGGTGTTCGCGCTGATCGCGCTGCTGCTGCGGGGCACGGACCCGGCCCGGCGCCAGCGCCGCCGCCGCGCCTACACGATCGCCGGGGTCACCGCCGGGGCCGTCCCGGCCGCTACCTTCCTGGCCAGCCTGGTGCCCTGGTGGCTGCTGCCGCACCCGGCCGTCCTGCTGTACGGGCTGGCCGCGGTGTGGACCGCGGTCATCGCCGTGGTCGCGCTGGCCGGCCCGTGGGGCCGCAGGCCGCTAGGGCCTGTCCCGGAGTCCCGGGCCGATCAGGGAGCGGGCATCCCGCGCCCGGCTGGCAAGGCGGAGGAGGAAACGCCCATGGCTCCGCGATGGGCGACGCCGGCAACGCCGCCAGGTGGGATGCGGGGGCTCGCGAGCCGGCTTGGGGCTCCGGGTCAGGCCCTGGGGCCGCCCGGGGTGGTCGCCGCGGTCACCGTGGCGGTGATCGGCTTGGACGTGATGACCGGGTCCCGGCTGCAGCCGGGCACCCCGTTCGGGCTGTCCGCGCTGGCGGCAGGCCGGTTCTACGGCGTGGGCAACAACGCGCTGGGCGTGTACGGTGCCTCCGGCCTGCTGCTGGCCGCCTGGGCGGCTACAGCGCTCGGCGCGGCCGGTCCTGAGCCGGAGCCTGGCGGCCGCCGCCGGGCCGTCCTGGCGGTCAGCGCGATCGCGCTGTTCGTGGTGGTGGCCGCGGGCTGGCCCGGGTTCGGCGCCAAGGTCGGCGGCACGATCGCGATGGTGCCCGGCTTCCTGCTGCTGCTCGCCGCGGTGGCCGGGATCCGGGTCACCTGGCGGCGGGCGCTTCTCATCCTGGCCAGCGGGCTGGTGCTGGTAACCGGCTTCGCCGTGCTCGACTACCTGGTCCCCTCGGCCGGGCCTTCCGACATCGGCGCGTTCGTCGGGCACGTGCTGCACGGCGGGTCCGGCGGCATCCTGCAGCGCAAGATCAGTGCCAACGTCGGCTCGCTCACCACCACCGTGTACAGCCCGATCGTGCCCGTCGTGGTCGTGGTGGCCGCGCTGATCCTGGCCTGGCCGCACCGGTTCCGGCTGGACGGCCTCAACCGGGCGTACGCCGCGCTGCCCCTGCTGCGCCCCGCGCTGGCCGCGATGTGGCTGGTCGCGGTGCTCGGCTGGATCGCCGACGACTCCGGCGTGACGGTGCCCGCGGCGGCGATCCCGCTGGCGCTGATGCTCGTCATCGCGGTGACCGCCGCGGTCCCGGATCCGGCCGCCGCGGCCGGGACCAGCGGTGACGGCTCCGTAAAGCCGCTATGTCGTGAACAACAACGGAGAGCTAACCTGTGACTGCGCCACCGCAGCCCGATGAGTGGAGGATCCCGTGCAGTACCGGGCATCACGGGTCGTGGCGGGCCCTTTCCTGCATGTGCTGTGGCGGCCGGAGGTCACCGGCCTGGAGAACATCCCGGAAACCGGCGGAGCGCTGCTCGCCTCCAACCATCTGTCGATCCTCGACTCGATCTTCCTGCCGCTCGTGGTCAGCCGACCGGTCACGTTCGCGGCCAAGTCGGAGTACTTCACCGGTACCCGGCTGGTCGACCGGGTGACCGCGATGTACATGCGGGCCACCAACCAGCTGTCGGTGGACCGGGGCGGCGCACGGGCCGCGCAGGCCATGCTCGAGGCCGCGCTGGAGCGGGTCAACGGCGGTGCGCTGTTCGGGATCTACCCCGAGGGCACCCGGTCCCCCGACGGCCGGCTGTACCGGGGCCGGACCGGGATCGGCTGGCTGGCGCTGAACTCCGGGGTACCGGTCATCCCGGTCGCGATGATCGGCACGGACCGCGTGCTGCCGCCCGGGCGCACGGTGCCGAAGCTGTACCGGATCCAGGTCAAGATCGGCTCGCCGCTGACTTTCGACGCGCTGCGCGCTGAGGGCACCGGCGGCCGGCAGCGCCGCGCGGTCACTGACACGGTCATGGAGGCCATCGGGAAGCTCTCCGGCCAGGAGTACGTGCCGACGTACGCCTCGACGCGGAAAGAGGAGATCGCCCAGGAGAAGGCCGCTCAGCAGGCCAGCGGGCGCCGGGCGAAGTAGCCGCCCGCCGGGGTAGCGGTCAGCGGTCGGTGGGCCAATGGGACTCGGCCGGGTAGACCGGGAACGCATCGGTCTGGTCCGCCTCGGGCGGCTCCTGCGGAGGCCGCATCGGCAGCGGCGGGCCGCCGTGCGCCGGGCTCAGGTCCTGGGCCCCGGTGAACTCGCGGCGCCCGGTCGGGTGCAGGTCACCGGGCAGCACCGGCGCGGCCCAGTAGCCGTTCGACCCGTTCGCGCCGTTCGTGCCGGGCCCGCCGTCCGTCGCGGCCGGGCTGGTTTCCCAGGCCGAGTCGCCCGCGGGCTCAGGCCGGTTCGGCCGGGCGGGCGGCGGCAGCGGGGCGGCCAGCTGGGGCGCGGGCGGGACCGGGGCGGGCGGCACTGCGGGGCCCGCGGTCCACGGCAGTTCGGAATCCGGCTTGAGCGCGGGCTCCCACGGCGGGTGGCCGCTCACCTTGGGCCGGGGCATCGCGGACCGGCCGCCGTGCCGGGGCCGGCCGGGGCTGTCCGCGCTGTGCCGGCCGGCCGCCGGGGCGGGCGGGAACGGCGCGGCGTCGGCCTGCGGGCCGAACCCGCCCAGGGCGCCGGCCCCGTTGAGGGCGACGTCCCCGTTCAGGCCCGGGCGGCCGGGACCGCCGAACGCGCCGGCCGGCTCGAAACCGGGCGGGTAGTTCGCGCCGCCCAGGCCGCCGCCCGGGCCGGGGGCGGGCAGGAACTCGGGCGCGGGCTGGCCGCCCGCGCCGACCGAGGCGAGCAGCGGGCGGTCGGCGGGCTGCGGCGGGGTCGGCCCGGCCTCGCGGCGCGATCCTGGCCGGTAGCGCCGGGCCAGCACGATCAGCCCGACCAGCGCGAGCAGGGCTACCAGCACGGCCAGGGACAGCAGCGCGTCCCGCTCGATCCGGTGGGCCAGAGTGGCCCTGGTCGAGGTGATCGCCGGGGTCATCGGCGCCATCCGCGGCACCGCGTTGGCCCCGGCCGCCTGGCCCTTGGGCTCGGCCATCCGGGTCGCCGTCTTCAGCGCGGCCATCGCGTCGACCACGCCGAACCCGGACCCGGGAACCGCCCCGTTGGGGTGCCGGAACAGGGTGCTGGTCTCCAGGGCCTTGGTCACCTGCTGCACCGACAGCGCGGGGAAGTCCGACCGGACCAGCGCGACCACGCCAGTGACCAGGGCCGCGGCCGCGGCCGTGCTGTTCACCGAGGTGTAGCCGGTCGGCGTGGCGGCGGTCACTCCCTGGCCCGCCGCGGTGATTCTCACGTACGCCTGCTTGCTGGAGAACGGGGCCTTGTCCATCGTGCTGTCGAACGCGCCGACGGAGATGACGCCGGGGAACGCGGCCGGGTAGTTGGCGATCGCGTGGTTGGAAGCGCCGTCGTCGCCGGCCGGCGCGACCAGCACGGCGCCCTTGCTGAGCGCGAACGCGATCGCGTCCTTCTCCGCCTGGCTGGGCCCGGCGACGCCGGTGGCGCCCGGCGTGCCGGTGGCCGACTCGGCCGCCGGATCCAGGGGAAGCTCGATGACGGTCGCGCCGGTCCTGGCCGCGTACCGGATGCCTTTCGCGATCGAGGCCGGCAGGCCCGCCGCGATCTGGCTGTTGCTCAGCTCCGGGTCGCCGCTGTCCAGCGTGACCCGGATGGAAAGGATCTTGGCGGCCGGGGCCACGCCGAGGATCCCGTCAGCGTGATTGGGGCCGTGCCCGTGCCCCACGATCAGGCTGGCCATCTCGGTGCCCTGGATCCCGTAGAACGACCCGCCGCTTGACCGGCCGGAGTTGCTGTAGTCCGGCCCGTTGGTGACCGACCCGGCGATGTCCGGCGTAGTGCTGGCGGTGCCGGTGCTCAGCACCGCGATCGTGACCCCGGAACCCTGGCTGATCTTCTGGGCGTCCAGGATGTGCAGCTTGGCCAGCCACCACTCGGACTGCCGCGGGGTGTCCGCGGAGGCGGTCCCGCCGCCCACCGCGATCATGGCAGCGGCAACCGCGACGGCAACGGGTGCCATCGAAGGGCGGGGGAACCTCACAGGCACTCCGGCATTGCCTTCCTAGCGGGGTAACCGCATTCTGCCACGCACGGGTTTTTTCGGCACCGTTTGCTCAGATGTTGGAAAAGGTGCTGAATTCGCCCGCCGCGGTCAGGACGGCCGGGCCGCGGACAGCCGCACGTGCGCGCCCGGCGGCAGGCCCAGCTGCTCGGCCGCGTCGCCCGCGTTGACGGCCAGCGAGATCAGGCCGGCGCTGTCGGTGTAGGCGACGATCTCGCCCGGCGCGACCGCCGCGAACGTCTCCAGGTAGGGCACGGTCAGCTGGCGGCGGCCGCAGCGCACCACGACTGGCGAGCCGAAGCCCAGGCCCAGCGAGTCCGCGTCGGCGGCGGCGATGGACAGCTGCACGTTGCCGAACCGGTCCACCGACATCACCTCACCCTCGGCCTCGCCGTCGCGCACCCGGCTGGTCGGCGCGGGCAGCGCGACCAGTTCCGCGACGTCGATCTCGGTGCCCGCCTCGGCGAAGTTGCCGCCGGCCGCCAGCCGGGCGGCCACCGGGGTGAAGATGTCCCGGCCGTGGAAGGTAGGCGACACCGGGTGCAGCCACCACTCGCCGTTGGTCAGCTGGCAGGCCCGCTGGGCGCCGCCGAGCGCGGCAATCGCCCAGGACAGCAGCCCGTTGTCGGGGCCGACCAGGATCCCGTCCCCGGCCTGGATGGCAACCCCGCGGCGGGCCGTGCCCACCCCCGGGTCCACGACCGCGACGTGCACGGCAGGCGGCAGGTAGGGGATGGTCTGGGCGAGCACCGCAGCACCCCGGCGCACGTCCCCTGGCGGTACCAGGTGAGTGATGTCTATCAGCCGGATGCTGGGCAGGATCCGGGCCGCCACCCCGTGGCAAGCAGCAACGAATCCGTCCTCAAGCCCGTAATCGGTCAGGAACGTCAGGCAGTCATAGGTGGCCACGAAGGGTGAGCGTACGTCGCCGGCGGCCCCGCGGGATAGTGGGCCTGCCTACGATGGGGATTCTCAGCAGAACGGGAGGCCGGGTGATGCTATCCGAGCGCGAGATGCGCATCCTGGCCTTCGAGCGGAGCTGGTGGCGGCAGCCGGGGGCCAAGGAGCGCGAGATCCTCGAGGTGTTCGGCATCCCGTCCACCCGGTACTACCAGCTGCTGAACGAGCTGATTGACCGCCCGGAGGCGATGGAATTCGACCCCGCCCTGGTGACCAGGCTGCGGCGGCAGCGGGCCCGGCGGCACCGTATGCGCACCCCGCCGGGCGGCGGCGGGTGAGCCTGCCGGCCCCGTCCACAGAAGCGGGCCGGGCCGGGCTGGCCGCGCTGGTCCGCGAGCCACGGCGGGCGCTGATCGCGCTGGACTTCGACGGGACGCTGTCGCCGATCGTGGCCGACCCGGCCGACGCACGCGGCGCCGACGGCGCGGCCACCGCGCTGGCCGCGCTGGCCGGGCGGGCCGGCACCGTGGCGATCATCACCGGGCGCCCGGCGGCCGACGCGGTGGAACTCGGCGGGTTCGGCGGCGTACCCGGACTGATCGTCCTCGGCCAGTACGGCCGGGAGCGCTGGCACGACGGCCAGCTCAGCCGCCCGCCGGCGTCGGCCGAGGTCGCCGCGGCCCGGGCCGGGCTGCCCGGCGTGCTGGCCGCCGCGGGCGCGCCAGCGGGCACCTGGACCGAGGACAAGGGCGACGCACTGGCCGTGCACACCCGCCGGACGGCCGATCCGGCCGGCACGCTGGACCGGCTGCGCGGGCCGCTGACCGGGCTGGCCGAGCGCACGGGGCTGATCGTCGAGCCGGGGCGGCTGGTGCTCGAGCTGCGCCCGGCCGGCGCGGACAAGGGCGCGGCGCTGACCGGCCTCGTGGCCGAGCGGTCCGCGGGCGCGGTGCTGTACGCCGGGGACGACCTGGGCGACATCCCGGCCTTCGCGGCCGTGGCGGAACTGCGCGCGGACGGTATCCCTGGCCTGGCGGTGTGCAGCGGGTCGGCGGAGGCCACCGGCCTGGCCGGGCACGCGGACCTGCTGGTCGACGGGCCGGCCGGGGTCATGGCCCTGCTGGGCGAGCTGACCGCCGCGTTCACGGCAAGCCAGTAATCATCAACGTTTCTTAATCAAGAAACCTTTATCAACGAATATTGATCAATGAATGTAGATCAAGAAACGTTGATCAAGAAACGTTGAGCTGACGGCTCGGCTCGCGGCGTGGTGGCGGCCGGGCGTGGTGGCGGGCCCGTCAGGCCGGGACCGGGTCGGCGGCGGGGACCGGGTCGGGCTCGCCGGGCGGGTCCAGCGCCGCGAGCTGGCCGTCGAACCAGCGGCGCGGCGGCATGGCCGCGCTGATCCCGGCCAGCGCCTGGCAGCGGCGGACCCGCTCGGCGTCGGGCATGACCAGCGCCGCGTGCAGCGCCTCCGCGGTGGCGCTGATGTCGTACGGGTTGACCAGCAGCGCCTCGGAGCCGAGCTCGTCGGCCGCGCCGGCCTCGGTGGACAGCACCACCGCGCAGCCATGGCGGGACAGGATCGGCGCTTCCTTGGCCACCAGGTTCATGCCGTCCCTGATCGGGTTGACCAGCAGCACGTCGGCAAGCAGGTACGCGGCCAGCGACCGGGCGAAGTCGTCGAACACCTCGAGCATCAGCGGCTGCCAGTCCTGCGTACCGAACTCCTCGTTGATCACCGCGGCCAGCCGCTGGATGTCCTCGGTGTAGGCGCGGTACTCCGGCACGTCGGTACGGGACGGGTAGGCGAAAGCCACGTGCGTGACCTTGCCGCGCCACTGCGGGCGGGTGACCAGCAGCTCACGGAACGCGGCGAGCCCGCGGATGATGTTCTTGGACAGCTCGGCGCGGTCCACCCGGACGATCAGCCGGGCCCCGCGGGTGGCCCCGGCCAGCGCCGCGGCGCGTTCCTGCACGTCCGGCTGGGCGGCCCGGCCGGTCAGCTCGGCGGCGTCCACGCCCAGCGGGTGCACGCCGACGGTGGTCAGGTGGCCGCGGTAGCGGACCTGGCGGGCGGTGCGGTCCACCGCCGCGCCGAGAATCTCCTGGCAGCAGGCCAGGAACGCGTCGGCCCAGCGCAGGCTGAGGAACCCGGCGTGGTCCGCGCCGAGCATGCCCTCCAGCACCTCGCGGCCGATCGCGTCGGGCAGGATCCTGAAGTACTCCGGCGGCGCCCACGGGGTGTGCGTGAAGTGCGCGATCCTGATGCCAGGACGCCTCTCGGCCAGCATCCGGGGGACCAGCGACAGGTGGTAATCCTGCACCACCGCGCGGTCGGCGCCGGGGGCGGTGGCCAGCGCGGCCGCGAACGCCGCGTTGTAGCGCCGGAACTCGTCCCAGTCGCGCTGGAACACGGCGCCGAACTGCGGCTCGTGCGGCGTGCTGTAGAGCATGTGCTGGACGAACCACAGCACCGAGTTGGCCACCTTGTTGTAGGCCGCGCCGAACGTGCCCGGCGGGATGTCGAGCAGCCGGACGCCGGCCCCGCCGGGGGTGCCGTTCAGGCTCAGCTGGCCGTCAGGGGCGCGGCGCGCTGCGGCCCGGTCCGCGTCGCTCAGCGCGGCGCACACCCACAGCACGTCGCGCTCGGCGGCGACCGACAGCAGGCCGGACACCAGGCCCCCACCGCCGCGCCGGGCGGACAGCCGCCCGCCGGGGCCGGCGGTGAACGACAGCGGCCCCCGGTTGGACGCGATGAGAACCCGGCCGCCTGCTGCTGGTGCGCTCATGTGCGGCCAGGTTACCGGCCCCGGGCGGCACTGGCCCGGACCCTGCGTTGGGACCGGCGGCGGCTTCCGGGTTACAGTGGCAGCACAACTGCATACCGCTCATCCAGAGGGGTGGAGGGATCGGCCCTGTGAAGCCCCGGCAACCATCACGGTGAGGTGTGCCTGCCCGTCAGCGGCGGCATCCCTGCCCGGACCATCCGGTGAGGTCTCCCGTGACAGGTGCTAACTCCGGCCTGTGGCCCACCGGTCACGGGAAAGATGAGGAGAAAGGCCTCAGCACCGTGAGCAACAGCGCAACTCCCGCCCCCTGTACCGTCTCTCCTCCCCCCTTCGGCTACGCCACAGGGCTGTCCTGCCGCGAATGCGGGCACTCTGCCCCGATCGGCGCCCAGCACGCCTGCCCGGACTGCTTCGGGCCGCTGGAGGTCAGCTACGACCTTCCGGCCGTCACCCGGGAGCAGATCGAAGCCGGCCCGCACAATATCTGGCGGTACAAGGACCTGCTGCCGGTCCCGGCGGACGTGGGCCGTACCCCGAACACCGAGCCTGGCTGGACCCGGCTGGTCCAGACCGGGCAGCTCGGCGCGGAGCTGGGCATGCGCACGCTATGGGTCAAGGACGAGCGCGGCAACCCGACCCACTCGTTCAAGGACCGCGTGGTCGCGGTCGCCCTGGCCGCCGCCGTCCAGATGGGCTTCAAGGTGCTGGCCTGCCCGTCGACCGGGAACCTGGCCAACGCCGTGGCCGCCGCCGCGGCCCGGGCCGGGATCCGCTCGGTGGTGCTGGTGCCCGGCAACCTGGAGCAGCAGAAGATCCTCGGCTCCGCGGTGTACGGCGGCACCCTGGTCACCGTCGAGGGCAGCTACGACGACGTGAACCGGCTGGCCTCCGAGCTGGCCGAGGAGCACGAGGACTGGGCGTTCGTGAACGTCAACGTCCGGCCCTACTACGCCGAAGGGTCCAAGACCCTTGGCTACGAGGTGGCCGAACAACTCGGCTGGCGGCTGCCGCGTCAGGTCGTCATTCCGGTGGCCAGT
>Ga0157379_10004368_pt1 | contig 12094 bp, 8 predicted proteins | sample S25metaG_FD_121802 | JGI IMG/M metagenome (GOLD analysis project Ga0157379, IMG submission 121802) | Switchgrass rhizosphere microbial communities from Kellogg Biological Station, Michigan, USA - S2-5 metaG | ecosystem: Host-associated > Plants > Roots > Rhizosphere > Soil | place: USA: Michigan... | reverse complement strand
TCACGAACGTGTCGCCGAGCGGGCGCATCGCCTTCGCCGTGCTTGGCGACACGACGCCGAGAATCACACCGAGCGTGATCGCGACGAGGACTCGGAAGGTCAGGTTGTTGAGAACGCGACGCATTGAAGATGGGAACGGGGAACCGGGAACCGGCGCGCTCTACCGGGATCGAGAGGCACGGTTCCCGGTTCCCCGTTCCCGATTCCCGCTCGGAACGAGCCGCAGCACATGCTTCGTCTCGCTTTCGACACGCGACCGCGAGAAGACCAGCGGGAAGTATTTGTCATTGCCCCAGAGCGAGAGCAGGTCGTCGTAGTACTCGCTACCCGGTTGCGCCGACTGACCGGGCACGTTGATCGCCACCGAATTGTCGAAGTTGCCGAGGTCGATGACCTCACGGTAGGAAGCACCCGCGGTCTGCTGATAGTTCGCTCCCGCCGTCGCGAAGACGGTGTTCCCATCGCCGGCGCGCGATACCGGCGGCAGGTCGAACGCGCGGGCGAGCGGGTGGTGAAGCTCTGCGACATGCACGGTCCCCCAGCGCCACTTCGTCGTGTCGGCGCCAAAGCGCCGGGTCAGTTCAGCGACGGCGTCGGCGAGCGCGCCCACGAGCAGCGAGTCACGCGCGGCCGCGGACACTGCACCGGCTGGCGCCGCGAGGAACTTCTCGAATTCCTCATAGTCGGTGTATCGGCCGATCGCCTCCGCCGCTTCAGCGGGCATCCGCATCGCGTTGGCGCGCCGCGCCAGGGTAGGCGCCCACGCCTCGAAGAGCAGCGGCGCGGACGCCTCGCGCGACATGCGGAAGTCCCAGCGGGCGAGCATCTGCACGGCCTGCGAATCGCGCTTGCCGAGTCGCTGCGCGGCCGAAACGAGCTGCGGGACGAGGTGGCGCGCGAGGAGCGAGAGGTCGTCGTGCTGCAGCTTCTCGAAGTCAGCGACGGTGAAGTCGTTGCGGCTCGAGAGGACTTCCCTGATTCGCGACACGCGGTAATCGCTCGACCAGTCGTACGCGATCGGCGTCTTGTAGCCCGGAGGCAGAATGTTGTTGTTCGCGGTCGCAATGAATCCGCTAGCGGGATTATACGACTGCGGCAGCGCGTTCACGGGGACAAAGCCGTTCCACTCGAACCGTCCATCGCCCGGCACTGGCAGCAGGCCGGACCAACGGCGACGCGGCATGTAGCCCGATGCGATCCATCCGATGTTTCCGTCCACATCGGCGTAGATCATGTTCTCGCTCGGCATCTTCCATCGCGCCATGGCGCCCTGGAAGTCGCGCCAGTTCCGTGCGCGCCCGAGCTGCAGCGAGGCGAGGTAGGCCGCCGTTCCCGGCTCCTGGCCGACCATACGGATCGCGACCGCCCGCCCGCGCGCGGAATCAGTCGACACGATCGGCCCGTGGTGGGTGAAGTCCAGCCTAACGATGCGCGCGCTGTTGTTGCGAACCCGTATGGTGTCGATGACCGTCTTGATTGGCTGCCACCTGCCGTTGTGGAAGTAGCAGCGCGGCGCGGGAACTGGGAACTGGGAACCGGGAACAGTGGCGCCGCTGGCAGTTCCTGTTCCCGGTTCCCGGTTCCCGGTTCCCGCTGTGCACGGCGCGATCTTCTCCACGTACACATCTTGCTGATCCATCCCAACAACCGTCAGTCCGAACGCAATGCGCTCGTTATGCCCGATCGACACACCCGGGCTCGCGGGCTCGCCGGCACCGATGACGTTCCAGCCGGGACCCACGAGGTGCGTGATGTAGCGGACCGATGGATGCGTGATCGCGCGATGCGGGTCGTTCGCGAGAATCGGTTTGCCGCTTCGCGTCTTCTTGCCGCTCACGACCCAGTTGTTCGATCCCTCCACGCGCTGGAACGCGATGTCGGCGTAGGCGTTGTTGACGCCGCCGAGCGCAGACAGATCGAGGCCGGTGAGGTCGAGTCCCGGGACGGGATCGAGCTCACGTGTCGGCTCGGTCGGGAGAATCGCTTCGGTTGCTTTCTTCCCTACGACCGCGATGAGGCGCGCGCGCAGGATCTCCGTGGTCGCGTTCGACACACCCGACAGCGTCGTGACGCGTGCGAGCGGCACGTCGATCGTCCACGGCTCCGGCGCATAGCCCATGAGGGTGAATTCGATCGGCGGTCGGTCCTTCACCTGCGCGATGTACGCGTTCACACCGCCGACGAACGCGCTGACAATGGCTTTCGTATCAGGACCATATGCGGCCCAGTCGGCGTCTGCGGGCCCGCGATAGCGGAACAGTCGCGCCAGTCTGTCTCTCTCGACGGCGGGAGCGCCTAACACTTCGGCGAGCCGTCCTTCGGCCGTGCGACGCCAGATGTCCATCTGCCAGAGACGATCCTGCGCGGCGACGAACCCCTGGGCGAAGAAGAGGTCGTGCTGCGTGCGCGCGTAGATGTGCGGCACGCCCCATCGATCGCGGCGTACTTCGACGACGCTGTCGAGGCCGGGGACGTCGATCGTGCCGTCGATCTGGGCGAGTCGCTTAGCGGCCTGGTCGCGGAGGGTGTCCGTCGAGGTCCCCGCGGTCGCGCGCGACGGTGTCGCAGAGCCGGACCGCGTGCCTAACATCGCGCCGATCGCGAGGGCGGCGACAATCGTGACGAGGCTGATCATTCGACTCGTGTTCCCCATGAGAGCTCGGCTGGTTGGCGTTTGGAACAGAACGTCCAAGGAGCGAGAGTTGTTGAAAGGAGCGAAGGCGATCAAGGGGTCAGAGTAGAATCAAAGGGGCCAGAGTCGTTTGAATTCGAGATTCTCGCTACGTCGAGATCTCGAATTCAAACGACTCTGACCCCTTTGGTCCGGCGATCCGGGCGCCCTAGCGAATCCGCGTCCCGATCCTCCCCCAGCGCACATCGCTGATGAACGGGAGCGGACGATCGCTCGTCTCGTACGCGCAGACGAGCGACGGCTGGTCGCCCGGGCGATACGAGTAGTACACGAACATCGGACGGCCGCGGACGTTCTCGCGCGGCACGAGTCCCCAGTAGCGACTGTCCTTCGAGCAGTAGCGGTTGTCGCCCATCATGAAGTAATGCGTCGGTGGTATGACGAGCGGGCCCCAGTTGTCGTGCGTGGGCTGCGACGGCGCGAGACCGAAGCGTGAGCTCGCGAGTGCGTAGCGCTTCTGCCAGATGAACAGATCGTTCGTTTCGTCGGGATTGCCCTTCTCGTTGTTGGCCGCCGCAAACCCCTGCCGCTGCTCGATGCCGTTCACGTACGCGAGCCCGTCGCGCATGTAGATCGTGTCGCCCGGCATGCCGATGAGACGCTTCACGAGCGTCGGCGTCGGATCGTTGCCGATCGCCGCCTCGTCAGGCTGATACGGCGAGACGAAGACCACGACCTCACCGCGCTTCGGGTCCGAGTAGCCGGGAAGGTTGACGCTCGTGAACGGAATGTGAGGGCCATACACGAGCTTGTTGACGAACAGCCAGTCGCCGACGAGCAGCGTGGGGATCATGCTGCCGGACGGAATCCGGAATGCCTCGACGAAGAACGTGCGGATAAAGAGGAAGATCACCAGCGCGCCGGCGATCGATTTCACATTCTCCCAGAGGGTCGTCGGGAGCGCACGCTTGGGCTGGGACTTGCCGCGAGCAGCGGCGACGCTCGAGCTCTTCGCAGGCGGGGCCGAGCGTTTCTTTGTGGACGCCACGTGACGCAGGTGAGAGAGCGAGGGACTTGGGAACGTGATCGTTCAATCTAATTACGCCGCTCGGCGAGGGGTGTTTCTCCCGAGGGCGAAAACGCCAGAGGGGCGCGCTCCATGGAGCGCGCCCCTCTGACACAACGACTCGCGTAAGAGCGACAGACTACTTGAGGTGCTTGTTCACCAGCTTCGTCATGTCGAACATCGACACCTGCGCCTTGCCGCCGAAGACGGGCTTGAGCTTGTCGTCGGCGTTGATCATGCGCCGATTCTTCGCGTCCTGCAGGTTGTTCTTCTTGATGTACTGCCAGAGCTTCTTGGTGACCTCGGTGCGTGGCATCGGGTTCGCGCCGACGACGGGCGCGAGCTGAGCGGACGGCGTCATCGCCTTCATGAACGCCGGATTTGGCGCACGCTTCGCCTTTTTGGCTGGGGCCTTCTTCGCGGCGGCCTTCTTCCCGGCGCTCTTCTTAGCACCGGCCTTCTTCCCAGCGCTCTTCTTGCCGGCGCCCTTCTTCTTGGCAGTGGCCATCGATTGCTCTCCTGGTGGATGATCGACACGCGTTCTCGAGGGGCGAACACGAATCCGTCGCGCAACAAGCTAAAAGACCCTGTGCTGGACGCAATAGGCAGAGAGGCGCGTTTTCCCTATGAAATAGGGCAGAAACACCCATTGCACGCAGAGGCGCTGAGGGCGCGGAGGTTGTCCCCGGCATCCTCCGCGCCTCTGCGGGTCAATCGGTTTTCCCCTCTGCAGCGTCAGGTTCGTCGAGCTCTACCTAACGCGATTCCGAGAGCTTCTCGAGCAGCGCCATCATTCTCACGTCGTACGGGTCCGGCGTGTCGTCGTCCTCGGCGATGTCGTAATGCTCCTGCGGCGTCTCGAGAATGAGCGGAACCCCCTTCGCACGCTTGTCACGCAGCAGCCAGCGGAACGGCTCGACGCCGATCTGTCCATCGCCGATCAGCACGTGCCGATCCTTGTTCGACCCGAGCGCCCCCTCGCTATCGTTGAGATGGAAAAAGCTCGGCGCCTCGCCGGTCGCGGTCTCGAACTGATCGAGTACCACGCGCACCGCATCGTCCGACATCGTGATGTCGTGCCCGCTCGAGTAGAGGTGACACGTGTCCAGGCCGTAGCCGGTGCGTTCCCGCAGCGCGGACGGCACGTGCGAGAGAATCTCTCCGACCTCCTCGGCCGTGCGCCCCATCGTGCGGCCTGCGCCGGCGGTGTTCTCCACGAGAAGACGCGTCGTCCCAGGCACTGTCTCGAGCGCTCTCGTGATCGCCGCGCCGATGCGTCTCGCCGAGACGGATCGCTCACTGTCGAGGGCGGATCCCGGGTGGAAGCACACGGCACCGATGCCGAGTGCAGCGGCGCGCTCGACTTCCTTTGTGAGACCCAACGTCGCTCGCTCGTACTTCGCATCGTCAGGCGTCGCGACGCTGAGGACGTATGCCGCGTGCGCGACGATGTGCTCCGGACGAATGTCGGTCCCCGCGAGCGCCGCCTTGAAGCGCTCGACGCGTTCGGGACGGACGGAGATCTTCTCGTTATAGAACTGCGGCTTGGCGGTGAACACCTGCAGTGCACGCATTCCGCTGCGCGCAGCGCGGCGCACTGCCATGTGAATGCCGCCGTTGTCGATGGTGTGAGCGCCGAGGATGAGCATGGGCGAATTCTCGCCGAGGCGCCGCCCTTTCGCTACCGATGACCGATCACCAATGACCCACGACCCCAAACAGAAAACTCGCCATGACATCACGAGATGTCGTGGCGAGTCGTGAGTTCTGGGGCGTGGGTAATTGGTTTTCGATTCTCGGTATCAATTCATCTTGAGTGTTCCGACTCTCGCGACGACCGAGCGGTCCGTACCACGCCAGCCCACCGCGACCAGTTGCTTTCGCAATGCGACGAGCGGCCGCTCGGCCTCCGGCGTGCCACTCGACGCTTCCGGTCGCTCGGGCGTGAAGATGTGGCCCCACGTGCGCGACATCGCGAGCGCGATCTGCGAGCGCTCGCCGTTCGGGTCTTCGAACGCCACGACGACGACGCTGTCGGCCGCGGCCACCGCAGTGGACGACGGACGATCGCCGTACATGATCGGCACCGGCGAGTGAAAGAGCTCGCCTCGCTCCATGGAGTGGGCGAAGAACACGCCCGGTCCACCGGCCGCGTTCAGGAAGTACGCCACGTGCACGTAGCCTGACGAGCCGTCAGCGGCGATCGCCGGCGCGGGCCGCGCGCACCCAACCGCGCCGCGATCCGTCGTATCGACGGGCACTGGAGCGATCCAGGTTCCGCCCGCGTCATCCGAGCGTGATGCAAGCAGCACCGCGCGGCCGCCTGCTCGCTTCGACCACCATACGCCGTAGATCTCCGTCGACGACAGCGCGGACACACGAAACGAGCCGGCACACGCCGACGAATCGCTTGGCGTCGAGGGAACCGCGGCGATCGGTTCGAGCGCGAGCGAGCCATCAGGTCTCAGGACCAGATGCGCGTCGGCCGGGACCGACCCTTCGTCGCCCGAGGCGGGCATGGCAACCGTGAGCGCGTTGCCGCGCCAATCGACCGGCTCCTTATCGCACGCGCCAAGCGCGAGCGTGCAAGCGACAGGCAGGATGGCGGTCGGGAAGCGCTTCGCGAGACGATCGAATATCTTCAAACCGTCGGTCCTCGATCCTTGCTGCCTCTACCCGGACTGCCCATGTCTGCTCCTACCGTGAATCCGCCGCGAGCCGCACAGCGCGGCGCCGCCTCCGCGACGTCATCTGCCGCGAACACAACAGACCAGCCGCTCCCGAACATGGGACTGCTGACCGGTTTCAACGGCAACCGCCGTGTGCCTCCTCCGGTGAACGAGCCGGTGCGCTCGTACGCGCCAGGCTCTCCCGAACGCGCTGCGCTGAAGGACCGCCTGACGTCCATGGCGTCGGAGCGCATCGAGATACCCGTGGTGATCGGTGGAAAGGAATATCGCTCGGGTGAGATCGCTCAGGCAGTGATGCCGCACGCACACCGTCACGTGCTCGCCGACTGGCACAAGGCAACGAAGGAGCATGTGCTCGCCGCGGTGGACGCTGCGCGAGAGGCACAGCGCGAGTGGGCGAACTGGGCATGGGAAGATCGGGCGGCGGTGTTCCTCCGTGCCGCGGAGCTCCTGGCCACGACATGGAGAACGACGCTCAACGCGGCGACGATGCTCGGCCAGTCCAAGACGGCGTTCCAGGCTGAGATCGATTCCGCGTGTGAGCTGATCGACTTCTGGCGCTTCAACTGCGCCTTTGCGCAAGACCTCTACGACGAGCAGCCTCAGAGCACGAACGCGATGTGGAACCAGCTCGACTACCGCGCGCTCGAGGGGTTCGTATACGCGGTGACGCCGTTCAACTTCACGGCGATCGGCGGCAACCTGCCGACATCGCCGGCGCTCATGGGCAACTCGGTGATCTGGAAGCCCGCGTCGACCGCGATGCTGTCCGGCTATTACGTGCTGAAGCTGCTCGAGGCCGCGGGGCTCCCACCGGGCGTGATCAACTTCGTGCCCGGCGATGCGGCAATGATCTCGGATATCCTGCTCTCCCATCGCGAGCTCGCGGGTGTGCATTTCACCGGCAGCACCGCCGTCTTCAACAGCATGTGGAAGACGATCGGCGCGAACATGAATCGCTATCGCAGCTACCCACGCATCGTGGGCGAGACCGGCGGGAAGGACTTCATCATCGCGCATCCGTCGGCAGACCCGCAGGCGCTCGCAGTCGCCATCGCGCGCGGCGGTTACGAGTATCAGGGCCAGAAGTGCTCCGCGGCGAGCCGAGTGTACGTGCCGAAGTCGATCTGGCCGCAGGTACGTGATGCAACGGTCGGCATGATCGAGCAGATTCGCATGGGCGACGTTCGCGATTTCCGCAACTTCATGGGCGCGGTCATCGACGAGAAATCATTCAAGAAGATCGACGAGTACATCGGCGACGCACGCAAGAACGCGCGGATCGTGGCCGGCGGCGTCACGAAGGGCGACGAGGGCTACTTCATCGCGCCGACGCTCGTAGAGACCGACCAGCGTGATTACCGTCTCATGTGCGAGGAGATCTTCGGCCCCGTGGTGACGGCGTTCGTCTACGACGACGACGAGTGGACGGAGACGCTCGAGGTCATCGACCAGACGTCGCCGTACGCGCTCACCGGTTCCGTGTTCTCGACGGATCGTCGCGCCATCCAGCAGGCCAACCTCGCCCTCCGCAACTCGGCCGGAAACTTCTACATCAACGACAAGCCGACGGGCGCGGTGGTAGGCCAGCAGCCGTTCGGTGGCGCGAGAGCGAGCGGGACGAACGACAAGGCCGGGTCGAAGCTGAATCTCGTTCGCTGGGTGAGCCCGCGGGCGATCAAAGAGACGTTTTCGCCGCCGACGGACTATCAGTATCCGTTCATGGCGGAGGAGTGACGGAGGGACCCGGGAACAGGGAACAGGGAACCGAAAACTCTTGTCATTCCGAGCAAAGCGAGGAATCCTCACCATCCCGATAGCGATACGTCTGCCAGGGCGATGAGAATTCCTCGCACGGCGGGTCGGAATGGCGACGCCGCGTTAGGCACCATCACCTGGGCGGTCATTGCCCTGGGGGTGGTGCTTCGCTGCATCAGCTACACTCGTCGGTCGGTTCTCTGGACCGACGAGGCGGCCTTGGCGAGCAACATCATGGAGCGATCGCTCTCGGATCTGCTCACCATCCCGCTCGATTACGGCCAGGCGGCGCCAAAGGGGTTCCTTCTGCTCGAGTGGCTCGTCACGCGCGCGTTCGGGACGAGTGATCTGGCGTTCAGGCTCGTGCCCTTCGTCAGCGGGATCGTCAGTCTGTTTCTGTTCGCCGCCATCGCGCGCCGCCTTCTCACGCCGTCCGGCGCGCTCGGCGCCCTGCTCTTCTTTTCCGTCGGCTACTGGTTCCTCGTCTATGCGTCCGACACACACCCCTATGGGCTCGACCTGGCGTTGTCGCTGGCGGCGCTGCTCGTATGCATCGACCTTCGGCGCCTCGCGTATCCGCCGGAGCGCGTGTGGGCCGCGGGCTTGTTCGGCGCCGTCGCCGTCTGGTTCTCGAACGCCGCCCTCGTCGCGCTCTTCGGGCTTGGCGTCGCGTTAGGCGCCATCGCCTGGCGCGAGCGCGGCTGGCGCGCTGCCGTCCGCGAGCTCTGGCCCATCGCGGCCATGTGGAGCGCGAGCGCTGCGGCCGCGGCATGGGTCGCCGTGCACGGCATGTTTCCGACGACGCGTGAGTACCTGGCCTGGTGGTGGCGGGACGCCATGATGCCGGTGCTCCGCTCGCCAGCCGCGTTCCGATGGCTCTGGGACGCGTGGCGGATCCAACTGCTGCTCTTTCACGGCTGGTCCGTCGAGAACCCTGTCTGGACGTCGCTTTACGTCGCGCTCGCGCTCATCGGCTTTGTGAGCCTGCTCATGCGGCGCGCTGGCGAGGCGATACTCGCGGCGAGCGTCGTTGGCGCGTACGTCGTCGTTTCGATGGCGAAGCAATACCCATACGAGGCGCGACTCGTCCTCGCATCCATCGCGGTCTTTGTGCTCGGCATCGGGGAATCGATCGGACAACTCGCCGGGGCCGAGTGGGGTCGTGTGCGCGTGGTGCCGCGGCTCCTCGCCGTGCTGGTCTGCCTGCCGCCGATTTATCGCATCATTACGTTTCCGCCGCCGTATCAGTGGTCGGTCACGGGATCCTATCTCGCGCAGATCCGCGACCGATGGCAGCCGGGTGACATGGTGTACTCGACATACGGCACTGCCTTCGAGATGCTGCACAGCGCGCCGCACTTCGGGTTGCGCGCCGAAGACTACGTCCTGGGCCCCTGCGACTTGAGCGATCCGCGCCAGTCCCTCCGCGCGGCCGATGCGCTGCGCGGCCGGCGGCGAGCGTGGGTGATCGTCGGTACGGGGCGGTATTTCCCCGAGGCACCGGAGTATGGCTATCTGCGCACGATCGGCGTTCGCGGCGATTCATTGCCGGTTCGACTCGCCGGCTCGTTTCGCGCTCTTGCGCCGGCGCCGTTCGACATTGCGACGGCGTACCTGTTCGACCTGAGCGATACGACCCGCCTCGGTCGTACAACGGCCGATACGTACGTGCTGTCACCATTGCTCCGCCGACCCGGGCGCCGGGTCAATGACTGGAATTGTTATGGGGTGTGGCGCCCACTGCATCGGGAATCGGGAATCGGGAATCGGGAATAGCGGGAACCGGGAGGCGGCGCGCCGCGGGCGCTGCCGCCGGGACTCGGGAACCGAGGGCTCTCTGCACGAGTCCAGATTGTATGGACGAAATCGATTCTGCGCATGCGCGTGGCCCGCTCGGCGACGAGGACGTTAGACTAGGTTCGAAGCTCTGTTCCCGGTTCCCCGTTCCCGGTTCCCTCTCCCGCCTAACGTGCCATACCAGTTCTACACCGCCGACGTGTTTACGGACACGCAATTTGGCGGTAACCAGCTCGCCGTCCTCCCCGATGCCCGCGGCCTCACCACCGAGCAGATGGCCGCCATCACGCGGGAGTTCAACTACTCCGAGTCGACGTTTGTTTTCCCACCTGATGATCCAAAGCACACGCGTCGAGTGAGGATCTTCACGCCGGGGGGCGAGGTGCCCTTCGCCGGCCACCCAACCGTCGGCACGGCGCACGTCCTCGCTGCCATCGGGGACGTTCCACTCACCGGCGCCGAGACGCGGATTGTGCTCGAGGAAAACGTCGGTCCGGTCCCCGTGGTCATCCGCGCGCGCGACGGGAAGCCGGAATTCGCGCAGTTCTCGGTGGCGATGCTGCCAAAGGTGACCGAGCCGACCGTCTCACGCGAAACGCTCGCATCGATGCTGTCCCTCGATGCGAAAGACCTCCTCGACGGCGACTACGCTCCGCAGGGCGTGTCGTGCGGGCTGCCGTTTCTCCTCGTGCCACTGCGCGATCGCAGCGCGGTGGCCCGCTCGAAGCTCAAGCTCGAGCAATGGGAACGGGCGCTCCAGGGCAACGAGCACGAGATGGTGATGGTGTTCGCGGCGGACGCGGAACGCCCGGGCTCCGACATGCGCGCGCGGATGTATGGACCGTCCGTGAACGTGATCGAGGACCCGGCCACCGGCTCCGCCTGCGCGTGTCTCGCCGGTTATCTCGCTGCCCGAACGCCGAGGGACGGCACTCTGCGCTGGGTGGTCGAGCAGGGGTTCGAAATGGGACGACCGAGCATCATCCACATCGAAGCGGACAAAGCGAATGGCGACATTACCGCCGTTCGCGTCGGCGGAAACACTGTCGTAGTGGCGAAGGGCGAGTTGTTAGGCATCTGAACGGACCGGGACTCGGGACATCGGGACATCGGGACTCGGCCAGAATGCTATTGGCGCCGAGGCACCTTCCTCGGCAGCAATAGTCTCCCGGCCGAGTCCCGAGTCCCGAGTCCCGTCCCTATGGCGTCGGGATGCCGAGGTTGTACCTCGCGTTCAATGCCTGTGCGGCTGCCTGAGCGATGATCGCCTGGCCGGCCGCGTTAGGGTGCAGCCCGTCCAGACTCATGAACGGCCCAAAGGGCTGCGGCGTCGTGAACAGCGCCACGACATCGAGCGGCGTGCGAACGCCGGGAGCAGAGTAGAACGCATCGAGGCTGAAGAACGCGAGGCCCCGCGCCTGCGCCTCGCCCTGGATCGCGGCGTTCATCGCCGTCACCACGGCCACGACGACCGACTGCTCCGCGGGAGTGAGCACGAGGTCAACAGTCGTCGGGAACTGAGATGCCGCGCAGCTGAACGGAACCGGAGGCTGACTAGCCAGGCGCGCCAGGAGCCCAGCCTGCATCACCGGCGCGAGCTTGAGCGGCACGTACATCAGGTTCTGTGCGGCCGTCGTGCCGCAGTCCGGGTCCACCGCGACATTGAACGCGACGAGGAGTGCCGTCGCATTTGCCGCGATCTCCGCACCGCTCCGGAATCCGGGAATCACTAACGGGTTTGCGGGCAGTCCCACGAGCACCACGTGCTTCACCTCCGCCGCGGCGATGCGATCGAGAATCTCGTGGTACTGCTCGGCAAACGTCGCCGGGTTTTCGATCGGGAACGGCGGCGGACCAACGAGCGCGACACCGGACCTCGCGTTCAGCACTTCGTTCGCCCCGAGCTCCACCGACACGAGCTTCGGAGTCTCCGCTTCCATCGCGCTGACCTGCGTCTGGCCCGCAGCCAGCACACGCGAGTACAACGGACCGTTGGCGGGGTCGAGGACGTTCTGCGGCGTGGTGGAAAGCGCGTCCGACGCCCGGGCCCCGAAGATCGCCACGTTCTGCGTCGGCAATGTGACACCATCAACGAGCGGCGCACACGACAGGGTCGCCGGATTCGCGAGCGTCTGTTCCCCGCTCAACCGC
>Ga0157379_10004367_pt1 | contig 12095 bp, 8 predicted proteins | sample S25metaG_FD_121802 | JGI IMG/M metagenome (GOLD analysis project Ga0157379, IMG submission 121802) | Switchgrass rhizosphere microbial communities from Kellogg Biological Station, Michigan, USA - S2-5 metaG | ecosystem: Host-associated > Plants > Roots > Rhizosphere > Soil | place: USA: Michigan... | reverse complement strand
GGCCTCGGCGAGGGCTTGGCGCGGGCGCGCGCCGACACGGCGGTCGACGCCGTCATTATCCGCGGCGGCGGCGGCACGTTCATCGCCGGGGCGGACATCACCGAATTCGGGACCGCGCAGTCGAAGCTTCCGCCAGGCCTGGCCGACCTGCAGCAAACCGTCGAAAGCTTTCCAAAACTGACCGTCGCCGCCATTCATGGCACGGCGTTGGGCGGCGGTCTTGAACTGGCGCTCGCTTGCCACGTCAGGGTCGCCGTGGCCTCGGCCAAGGTCGGCCTTCCCGAAGTCAATCTCGGATTGCTGCCGGGCGCAGGCGGCACCCAACGCCTGCCGCGGCTGGTTGGAGCAGAGGTGGCGATCGACCTCATCACCACCGGCAGACACGTCCCTGCCCCCGCAGCGGTCGAGCTTGGGGTGATCGACGCATTGGTCGACGACCTGTCGGCCAGCGCGATCGCCTTTGCGCGCGATGTACTTTCGCGAAATCAAACCTTCATCCCCGTGATCGCCCGCCACGACAAGGTGTCCGGCGTCGACCCTGAAGTCTTCGCCGCTGCGCGCCGCACCGTCGCGAAGCGCGCCCGCGGAAAGATCGCGCCGATGGCGATCATTGATTGCATCGAGGCCGCCTGCACCCTGCCGGCCGCGGAAGGGCTCGCTTTCGAGTCGAAGAAATTCTGGGAGCTGTACGCCAGCGACCAGCGCGCAGCGCTGATGCACTACTTTTTCGCCGAGCGGGAAGCGCGGCGGGTGCCGGGGATCTCGGCTCAGCCCAAGCCGATCCGCACAGCCGCGATCATCGGGGCGGGCACTATGGGCGGCGGGATAGCGATGGTTTTCGCGAACGCTGGCATCCCCGTTCAGATCCTCGACGTCAACGACGAGGCCGCGGCCAAGGGGCTGAGCGTAATCCGTAAAAATTACGAGTTCTCCGTCGCTCGCGGATCGCTGCCGCAGTCGTCTATGGACCGCGCCCTCACGCTGATCTCGACAACGACCGATTATGCCGCCATCGCCGGCGCCGACATCGCCATCGAGGCCGCATTCGAGCGGATGGATATAAAGCATGAGATCTTCGCGCGGCTCGACGCGGTGATGCGGCCCGGCGCCATCCTGGCCACGAACACGTCTTCCTTGAACATCGACGAGATCGCTGCGGCGACCCGGCGGCCTGAGGATGTAGTTGGCGCGCACTTTTTTTCGCCCGCCAACGTAATGAAGTTGCAAGAGAATATCCGCGGCAAGCAGACCTCGGACGAGACGATCGCAACCGTCATGGCCCTGGGCAAGACACTTGGCAAGAACGTGGTCCTGGCCGGCAATTGCGACGGCTTCATCGGCAACAGAATGCTGCAGTTCTATACTGGCGAGGCGGAGTTTCTCATGGAACAAGGCGCGTCGCCCGAGCAGATCGACCGCGTGGCTGAGCGGTTCGGCATGCCCATGGGCCCTGTCGCGATGCGGGACATGAGCGGCCTCGACGTCGGCGTGATGGTTCGCGAAGCCCGGCGGGCTTCGCTGCCCCCTGGGGAGCGGTTTTCGCCGATCCTCGAGCGACTGGTGGAACGCGGTCGCCTTGGCATGAAGGCCGGCAAAGGCTTCTACCGCTACGAAGGGCGCGACAAGCACCACGACCCCGAGACATCCGAGATCATCGAGCAGGTCGCAAACGAATTGGGAATCGAACGGCGAAGCTTCAGCGACGAGGAAATCGAATTTCGTCTGTTTGCGCCGCTCGTCAACGAAGGCGCCAAGGAAATCGAGGACGGGACCGCGATCCGGGCAGGCGACATCGATGTCGTGTGGGTCAACGGATACGGGTTTCCGGCGCACAAAGGCGGCCCGATGTTCTGGGGCGAAAAAATCGGTCTGGCGCGCATCTATCAGGCCGCGCTCGAGGCGGCGAACCGCAACGGGCCGCGGTGGGCCCCGGGTAAGCTGCTCGAGCGGCTCGCGCGCGAGGGCAAGGGTTGGAAGGACGTTTGACGGCCGGTTCCGTCGCAGGCCGCGCGTCCGTCCTTTCAATCACCCCCTCGCCTTCGCCGCGACCTTCGGACGCCCAAGCGTGAGGGTGAGGAGGCACGATACGACCAGCGCCGCCGCGAGCCAGTTGAAGATCGGTCCGTAGCTTTGCGCCGCGTCGCGCATGTGGCCTGCGAGGACCGGGGCTATGCCGTAGCCGAGCGAAAAGGAGCCCATCAGTAGGCCGAAGATCGCTGCATAGGCGGCCAGTCCGAAGTAGCGGCTGGTGAGATAGGCGAGCGCGTTCGTCGTGCCGCCAGCTCCCATTCCCAGGAAAAACGCCACCGCGGCGCCGACCGAGAGATCTCCGGCGAAGCCACGCGCCAGCAAGCAACTGAACAGGACCGAAAGGATCGCTGCGGCGAAGACCTGCAAGGGCGGCAGGCGATCGAGCGCGAACCCCGTCAGGAGCCTGCCAAGCGTCAAGGCTATGCCCATCAGCGAAACGATCCAGGCTGCGGTGGCCGGGGACAGCCCGCCTTCGTGCAGGATCGGAAAGAGATGCACTTGCAGCGCGCCTTCGGCGACCGCGACGAACGCGCCAATGAGAGCGAACTGCCAGAACTGGCGCATTCTCGCCGCCTGGCCGAGCGAGAAACCGGGCAAAGGCGCGGCGGCGGCATGATGACGGGTCGGGAGTTCGGGCGGCGCGCCGAGGTCCCTTCGCTCGCGAAACCACGCGAAGATGAGCGGAAGCAGGGTTGCAAGCATGAGCGCCGCCAAGCCGACATAGACGCCACGCCAGCCGAACCGCTGGACGATGACCGCCGCAGCCGGAGGGAAGACGAAATACGCGATGCCCGCGCCGCTGAGGGTGATCGCCAAGGCGGCGCCGCGCGCTTTATCGAACAGGCCGGCGACGGCCGTCGACCACACCATCGGGCTCAATCCAACGTTCACAACCGCGAAAAGCGCCCAGGCGGCGATCCACGTCAGCGGGCTGCCGCCGGCCGTCGCGATCAGAAGAAGGGCGGGAACCGCGGAGATCACCGCGGTCATCGCGCAACGGCGCGCCCCAAAGATGGCGATCAATCGACCAAGGGCCGGCGCCAAAAGCAGCGACAGCGCCGAGCTGATCAGCACGTTGCAAGCGATGGTCGCGCGCGACCAGCCGAACGCGGCCATCAAGGGCGCCATCACGACCCCTGTGACGCTGGGGATCGCGGCCATGAAGACGACACCGGCCCAACCGCTGGCGACGGTGCGCCACCCCTGCTTCCACTCGCTCGTCGCCGCGGTCAAATCAAGATCTCCCACCTATGAGGTCGTCTCCACTGTGCGGGTTTCACCCACAGGACAGCGGCTCCCGCTCCGGATGCGACCCATCATAAGTCATCCCCCCAATCTGCGAGGTGGAGCAACAACGCCAATGCGGGATCCACAACCGTGATTTAGATCCGCTTCAACGCCTCGCCCCTTGATCCGCCGCCCCTCGGCCAGATTGTGATAGCTCAGCGAAACAACGCCGGGACACAGGAGACTAGAGACGATGGCCAGAGGCGCCCGCCGTCTCACGATGCTTTCCGGCGCGCCTCGGCCGCGACGCTTCAGCAGGACCGAAGCGCCGCCGTCCGCTGAATTGGCGCGTTGCGCGATGGCAGTCGAATGACCACGGCCAAACTCGACCTTCGCACCGCGCCATTTCGTGACGCACGCTATGCGCCCCGCAATCTCCACATCGAGCGGCGAGCGGGGGGCGAGATCGTGCTTTCGAACCCCACGACGTTCTCTGAACGTTTCCAGACGGCAACAGCTGCGCTCGCCCACTGGGCCCAAGCGGCGCCCCAGCGCGTCTGGCTTGCGGAGCGATCCGGCGAAGGGTGGCGTACGCTAACCTACGCCGAGGGCTGGCAACGGGTGCAGACCCTGGCGGGGGGGCTGCGCGAGGCGGGTATCATCGGCAGCCGGCCGCTCATGATCCTGTCCAACAACGGCGTCGATCATGCGTTGCTCAGGTATGCGGCGATGAGCCAAGGCATGCCGGTCGCGACGGTCTCGCCGCAATATGGGTTGGCGGGCGCCAACCTTGCCCGTCTGACGCACGCTTGCGAGGCGCTTCGCCCCGCCGCGGTCTACACCGAAGACGCAGTCCTGTTTGGAGAGGGGCTCAGCGCTCCAGCCCTCGCGGGGTTGCCGGTGATCGCCCTGCGCAACCAACGTCGCGGCGACATTCCTCTCGAGCGGCTCTACGGTTCCGCTCGGGCCACGGCCACGGCGCAGCCCGCCGATCACGCCATCTACCTGCTGACCTCCGGCTCGACCGGTTTGCCGAAGGCGGTGATCAGCACGCACCAGATGATTTCGGTCAACGCCGCGCAGATCGAGGCCTGCTTCGATGATCCAGAACCGCCGGTGATGGTGCATTCCGCGCCCTGGAGCCACGTCCTGGGCGCAAGCAGCATCCTGCACATGGTCCTCCACCGCGGAGGCGCCCTTTACATCGACTGGGGCCAACCCACCGCCAGCCGCTTCGGCGAAACCATCCGCAATCTGCGCGAGATCTCGCCGACCTACCAGCAGATGGTCCCCGCCGGGTGGATGCTGATGGCCGCCGAGTTGGAGAAGGATCAGGCGCTGGCCCGCAGATTCTTCGATCGCCTGCGGCTGATGCAATATGGCGGTGCGACGCTCAGCCAGGCCACGGCCGACCGCATCGAGAAGGTCGCGATCAAGACGATCGGCGAGCGGATCAGCTTCGGCTCGGGGTACGGCGCCACCGAAGCCGGCACGGTCTGCAACGTCCATTGGCTGAACGATCGGACGGGTATGATCGGTCTGCCTTTGCCGGGCACTTCCGTGCGGCTCGTGCCCGAGTTCGGCAAGCTCGGCTTCCGAGTCAAAGGACCGCAGGTCAGCCCCGGTTACCTCGGCCGCCCGGACCTCTCCGAACGCGCGTTCGACGAGGAGGGCTTCCACATTCTAGGCGACGCCGCCCGCTTCGCTGATCCGGCCTCGCCGGACCAGGGCATGATCTTCGACGGTCGAATTTCGGAAAATTTTAAATTGGCCAGCGGCACCTTCATCGGGGTCAGCGAGCTGCGCGTTGGGGCGGTCGGGGCCATCGGCGGGGCCGTTACAGACGCGGTCGTATGCGGGGAAGGCGAAGCCGCCGTCGGCCTGCTGCTCTATCCAAACCCCACGCTGCCAAGGCACGAGATTGAAGCCGCCGTCCGCGAGGGACTGACAAGGTTCAACGCCGAAGCGAAAGGCGGCGGTCCCCCGATCGCCCGGGCGCTCGTGCTTCCAAGCCCGCCCGACCCCGCGAAAGGCGAGATCACCGACAAAGGCTACATCTCCCAGGTGATCGCCCGCGGGCTGCGCGCCGATGCGGTCCAGCGGCTATATCTCGACCCCGTTGCGGCCGACGTGATGCAGTTCTGACCTCCACGTCTTGAATGTTCGCGACGGAGCACCCGGGATTGCGCGGATCACGAACTTTGCGGCGGAGACGGCCTTGGGTCCGACGACGGCCATCCCTATCCCGGGAACTTAAGGCAGAAGTCCGAATCCCCGGCCCGCGGCGGCGGTATCCGCGGGGTTCATCGACGTTGCTCCGAGGGCCTGGGCATCTGGTCGACGGCGTGCTATCGAATGTTCTCCATATGTTCTTGGGGCGCCCATGAAAACGCGCGAGGCAGCTTGCTGCTTTCCGGTCCTCGGCTTCACGCCGGACCGCGAGATCTGGGGATTCCCAGACCTCGACACCCTCACGTCCTGTGGGCCTCGAACGCTGAAAAACAACAGCCAATCCGGGATGGAGCTCGTCGATGTCGAGGGACGCCGTTGGGTGGTTCGGTCCGTTCGCCGCACGGGGCGCGGCGCGCCGCTGCTGGCTTGGCTTCTCTCGCATCTGCTCTCTACGCCGCAGTCGCGCATCGAGCATGAACTGGATGCGATGGCCCCCCTCACCCTCGACGACGTCAAGGCCAGAGTCTGCGCCTCGCTGGAGTCCTTCCCTCAAGACTATTGTCTCGACGACGAACGGGAGACCGTCCTGGCGGAGCTGTTAGAAAGCGTCCGCGCGGCCAAAGATATTGCAGCGCTTCACGAGCTGCTCGGCTTGGACAGTTTCATGGCTTACTAGGCGCCGCGGGCCGCGTCGCTTTCCACTAATGCTCCTCAGCCCTACCGACGCGGCTTGGCGGGGGGTGTCGGCGTCGGATCAAACGGATGCGTGAGATTTTCGACCGCGTCGGCGCCATACCCGGCCAGCCCCGTCGGCACGGCCTTCATCCAGTCCGTCGTCCCGTACCAGATGCGGCGAATGGGATCATACATCGGCTTCCCATTCCAGCTGCCGGTCAGCCGTCGGTGGACCTCCTTAGGCAAGACCTTCAGGAAGGCGTAGTGGTTTCTCCAATCTTGGGCGGTCCGGCTTGTGCCATTGAGCGCGACTGCGTGGTGGATCTCCTCGCCCATCTTCGCGACGCCCAGCTTGCGGAGCTGCTTCGCCGCCGCATTGGCGCTCGCAGATCCGTTCTTCAAGATCCCGACGCCCTTGGTCGCCATTCTTACACCCTTGGCGGCGACTACGATCGGAAGGGCGTCGGCGAGCGCCATGGCTCCGTTGAACGCCGCACCGGCATAGTTCTGGTCCTGCAGGTCACCCACCGCTTCCCAAGCCGGACCCACCACGGGAAAAAAGGATTCGGCGAGGTTCGGGCGCGGAATCTTTGACCCGTTTTGAAAGTCGCGGAAAGCGCCGGCGACATCGAAAGGTGACCGAGCCCTCGTCGGAGCGGCAGGCTGCGCTACCGGTCGCGAGGGAGGCGCTGACGGCGGTTGCCCCGGGCGATAGCTCGACGCCTGCGCGTTTACCGGCCGCGGCGAGCCATATTGCCAAGTCGTCCCGGACTGCAGCGTGTCGAGCGGGTATCCCAGGGTCGAGTTCGCGCCCGCGCCCAGGCGTTCCGCCATGTACTGCGCCCAGCCGCTGCCAAACAGGCCGCCATTCCTGGGCAATAGCGTCGCAACCCTCAGCTGGCGGATCTGGTCGGCTGCGGTTGGTGGCCGCGGATCGCCTGCACTCCCGGCGTTCAGAATGCTCAGATCAGCAAGCGAACGTCGGCGAGCTTCATCGGCCGAACCGGTTCGGGGCATAGGGGCTCCTATTGGTACGCGTTGGCGCACGCCGTCGGCCCCTCCCTTTCAGGGGGAGCGTCATTCGCAGGCGTGCAGGGATCAGGCGTCAGCGCCGGCCGGAGGAGAGATCCTCTGCGCGACCATGCCATTTCGGGAATTGCGCGGTGATTTGGGCGTGCCCGCAAGCTGCTGCGGAAGCGCGACAGGTCTGGTGTGATGACATAATCCGACAGACGCCTCCCGGCGCAACGGGCTTGCGGCAGCGGCGCGGGCGGCGCACTGCGGGGCTCTCGGATCGGTGGGAGAGTTCGTGAGCTTGGGAACGTCGACGTTGGGAGCCCGCCGCAACCTGCAGGGCCTGGCGATCTTCGCGCTGGTCCTGGCCGGCTCGGGCTGGGGGGTCGGGCTGCCGCTGGGCAAGCTGGCGCTGCGCGAGATCGATCCGGCGCACATGGTGCTGCTGCGCTTCATGGTGGCGGCGCTCGCCGCCGCGCCGTTCGCCCTTGCGCGCCGCGAGACCCGCGCCCTGTTCCGCGCGCCGGCGGTGCTCGCCTCCGGCGCCCTCTACGGCCTCGGCTTTGTCGTTCAGTTCGAGGGGCTGGCGCACGTCAGCGTCGCCCTGGCGGCCCTGCTGGTCGGCGTCATGCCGGCGCTGATCGCGCTCTGCGCCAGGCTGATGGGCGAGCGGCTCAACCGGCTGGTCTGGGCCGGCGTGGTCGCCGCCACCCTGGGCGCGGCGCTGATCGCCGGCAAGCCGGACGGCGCCGGCACGCCCTTCGGCATCGCCCTGTCGCTCGCCTCGCTGCTGCTCTTCCTCGGCTGGCTGGTCCTGATGAAGCACACGCCGAAGGCGCCGAGCGCCCTGTCGATCCCGGCAGTGACCATCGTCATAGCCGCGCTCACCATCCTGCCGGTCGCCCTCCTGCTGCACGGGGCGCCCCGGCTCAGCCTGAGCCCGACGGCCTGGGGCGGCGTCATCGGCCAGGGCCTGTTCTCCACCCTGCTGGCGACCGCGGCCTGGCAGTACGGGTCAAGCCGGGTCGGCAGCGCGACCGCCGGCGTATTCATCAACATCGAACCGCTGCTCGGCGCCACCCTCGGCGTGCTGCTGTTCGGCGACCGCCTGCACCTCGGCCTGGTGGGCGGCGGGGCGATGATCCTGGTCGGCAGCTTCGTCGTCGTGCTCGGCGAAAGCGCCAATCCGCCGGGAGCGCTGGCTCACGACCCGCCGGCGACGCCGGGCTGAGCCGGCCCCGCGTCAGACCCGCCCTACGGCAGGTCCTTGCGCGGAATCGCGGCGATTTCCTCCGGCGACAGCTTGTGCAGGCCACGGGCGATCAGCGGCTGACGGAAGCCCATGTGGTCGGAGATCGTCAGGTCGAGATCGAGCGGCGAGCAGATCCAGTTCGACCCGCGCACCACATTGACCAGGAAGTGGTCGGCGAACTTGCGCGCGTGCGTCCCCGGCGTCAGGTCGACCCGATAGATGTCGCGTATATTGACCCGGATATAAAGCGCGTCACCGCCAGGCGCGGGGGTCCAGCCATCCCAGTTGGTGGTGGTGAAGCAGCTGCGCTCTGACCTGGCCGGCCCGGCCGCCTCGGTCGAGGCGTGGGCCAGCGGGGCGGCGAGTCCCCCGAGGGCTGCGCTGGCGGCGACGGCGGCCGCCAGACGAATGAAACGTGTCCGCATGGGCATCCTCCACGAGACTCAATCTAAGCTCGACTTGAGCAGCGGCAAGGGTTCGGCGCGATCTATCGGACGGATTTTGCGCGCCTGTGGAGACTTTGTCATGGCCTACTAGCGAATGCGCGTCGCAGCGATGGCTTGTCACATTCGTCGCGGATCGCTGCAGGCCCCGCGCCGGAACCCGCAAGCTGGCGCGTTTAGGGGACGCGAGCTTAGGCGCCGCTGCGACTTTGGAGGCACGATGGACGTGACGGCCGCTGAGCGGCGCCTGGGGCGCTACCGCCGGATCACTTCGAAGCGGCCGTGGATCGTCCTGCTGGTGCTGGTCCTGCTGGGCCTGGCCATCTGGGGCGCCTGGGCGCTGGCGCAGAACGCCAAGAGCGGCGGCGCGGGCGGGCCCGGCGGCGCCGGCGGCGGCTTTGGACGTCGCGGCGGACGGCCGGCGACGACGGTCGGCGTGGCGGCGGCCAGCCTGGCCGACATCCCGGTGACGCTGGATGCGCTGGGCACGGTGACGCCGGTCGCCACGGTGACGGTGACGCCGCAGGTCGGCGGGACCATCACCCAGATCCTGTTCCGCGAAGGCCAGATGGTGAAGCGCGGCCAGAGCCTGGCGGTGATCGATCCGCGGCCGCTGCAGATGGCGCTGCTGCAGGCGCAGGGGACGCTGACCCGCGATCAGGCGCAGCTGGCCAACGCCCGGCTGACGCTGACCCGCTACCGCACCCTGCTGGAGCAGGACTCCATCGCCCGCCAGGACGTCGACACCCAGGCGGCGACGGTGAAACAGCTGGAAGGCACGGTGATGACCGACCGCGCCGCCGTCGGCACGGCTGAGCTCAACCTCGGCTATTCGCGGGTCGCCGCCCCCTTCGACGGTCGCGTCGGCCTGCGAGCGGTGGACGTCGGCAATGTGATCGCCGCCAACAGCGCCACCGGAATCGTCACCGAGACCCAGGTGGCGCCGATCGACGTCCAGTTCACCGTCCCGCAGGACCAGGCCCCGGACCTGATGGCGCGGGCGGCGCACGCCACCTTGCCGGTCGCCGCGCTCGACCGCACGAAGACCAGGGCCCTGGCGACCGGCGCCTTTGCGACCCTCGACAACCAGGTCGATCCGACCACCGGCACGGTGCGGGCCAAGGCGCGCTTCGCCAACGCCGACGGGGCGTTGTTCCCCAACCAGTTCGTCAATGTCCGGGTGACGCTGAACACCCTGCACGACGCCGTGGTCGTGCCGCTGACCGCGCTGCGCACCGGGCCGAACGGCGACTTCGTCTGGATCGTCAAGCCGGGGCAGACCGTCAACATGCGCGCGGTGAAGCGCGGCCAGACCACGCCGACCCAGGTCGTCATCCTCTCCGGCCTGAAAGCTGGGGAGAAGGTGGTCACCGAGGGCGGCGACCGGCTGACCGAGGGCGGCCGGATCCTGCTGCCCGGCCAGATGCGCAGCCGCGCGGGCGGCAGGCGCTGGGGCGGCGGCCAGGGCGGAGCGGGTCAAGGCGGCGCTGGCCAGGGCGCGGCCGGTCAGCCGGCATCGGGCGCGGCCGAGCCAGCCCGGAGCGCGGCGGACCAGGGCGGCGAGGCGACGGGGCCGGCCAACGAGCAGGGCTCGCCACGCGGCGGCGGCCAGGGCGGCGGCGACTTCCAGCCGACCCCGGAGATGCGCGCCGCACGCCAAGCGGTTCGCCAGGCCTGCGCCGCCGACCTGCAGACGCTCTGCGCCGGGACCGAGGGTCGTGAGGCGATGATGTGCCTGCGCGACAACGCCAATCAGGCGAGCGCCGGCTGCAAGGCGGCGCTCGCGAAGATGCCGCGCCGCGGCCCGGGCGGCGGCGGCGGCCAAGGCGGCCGCGCGGGCGGCGGCTGATGGCGAAGGGCCAGGAGCCGCGGCCGCCGCAGGAGCCTCCGGTGGTCCCCGCCCCGACCGGCGGCGGGCCATCGCGGCCGTTCATCCTGCGGCCGATCGCGACCTCGCTGCTGATGGTGGCCATCGTCCTGGCCGGGCTGGTCGGCATGCGGCTGATGCCGCTCTCCGCCCTGCCGCAGGTCGACTATCCGACCATCCAGGTGCAGACCCTCTATCCGGGCGCGAGCCCGGACGTGATGGCCCAGACCGTCACCGCCCCGCTGGAGCGGCAGTTCGGCCAGATGTCCGGCCTGTCGCGGATGAGCGCGGTAAGCTCCGGCGGCGCCTCGGTCGTCACCCTGCAGTTCGACCTGTCGGCGAGCCTCGACGTCGCCGAGCAGGAGGTGCAGGCGGCGATCAATGCGGCCAACGCCCTGCTGCCGGCCGACCTGCCCGCGCCGCCGATCTACGCCAAGGTCAATCCGGCCGATGCGCCAATCCTGACCCTGGCCGTCACCTCTGACGCCATGCCGCTCACCGAGGTGCAGAACCTGGTCAACACCGACCTGGCGCAGAAGATCAGCCAGGCGCCGGGCGTCGGCCTGGTGACGCTGAGCGGCGGCCAGCGGCCCGCCGTGCGCATCCAGGTGGACACCCAGGCGCTAGCCTCGCGCGGGCTCAGCATGACCACGGTGCGCACCGCCATCGCCGACGCCAACGCCAATGCCGCCAAGGGCAGCGTCGATGGGCCGCTGCGAGCCTACGCCATCAACGCCAACGACCAGCTGCTGACCGCCGAGGACTACAAGTCCCTGGTCGTCGGCTACAAGAACGGCGCGCCGGTGCGGCTGTCGGACGTCAGCCAGGTGGTGGATTCGGCCGAGAACGTGCGGCTGGCGGCCTGGGCGGGGATGACGCCGGCGATCATCCTCAACGTCCAGCGCCAGCCCGGCGCCAACGTCATCGCCACCGTCGACGCCATCAAGCGGCAGCTGCCGGAGCTGACCGCCGGCCTGCCGGCCTCGGTGAAGGTGACCGTCCTTTCCGACCGCACCACCGGCATCCGCGCCAGCGTCCACCATGTCGAGCTGGAGCTGTTCCTGGCCGTCGCCCTGGTGGTCGCGGTGATCTTCCTCTTCCTGCACAGCTTCCGGGCGACGGCGATCGCCAGCCTGGCGGTGCCGGTCTCGCTGATCGGCACGCTCGGGGTGACCTACCTGCTGGGCTACAGCCTCAACAACCTCAGCCTGATGGCGCTGACCATCGCCACCGGCTTCGTCGTCGACGACGCCATCGTCATGCTGGAGAACATCTCCCGCCACGTGGAGGAGGGCGAGCCGCCGTTCGAGGCGGCGCTGAAGGGCGCCAAGCAGATCGGCTTCACCATCATCTCGCTGACGGTCTCGCTGATCGCCGTGCTGATCCCGCTGCTGTTCATGCAGGAAGTGGTGGG
>Ga0157379_10004366_pt1 | contig 12097 bp, 11 predicted proteins | sample S25metaG_FD_121802 | JGI IMG/M metagenome (GOLD analysis project Ga0157379, IMG submission 121802) | Switchgrass rhizosphere microbial communities from Kellogg Biological Station, Michigan, USA - S2-5 metaG | ecosystem: Host-associated > Plants > Roots > Rhizosphere > Soil | place: USA... | reverse complement strand
TCACCCCACAACACTGGCCGAGCATATATCCACTCACACTCACCTCCCACATACTGACGATCCTGAGTCTCCCTTTCCTCCCGGCTATATCGATGCCGCGGGGAACTCACCCAGTCCTTCCAGGGGTACAAATCTGCCCCTCATCGACGCAAACGACAGGACTCCACCACTCGCACCTGCGGGTAATATCGTCCGTGCGGCCGGCGTCGGTTTGGTCAGATGAGTTTGTAGGCGGGATGTGTACGTACTAGTATGTGTTCTGTAGAGAATAAGCATGCTGTTGACCATGGAAATTCTGTAAAGAAATGCGACCTGACTTAGCTATTCATCGATAAGGGTGGAAGTAGTGAGAGATCTTCATGTGCCCGTCATCTATTAGCAAGGTCGCGCCTTGATCAGTAGGAACGCCATTAAGAATTTTATGGCCGATCCGATTCGATGTGCACTGGCGCTAGACTCCCAGCCCGCCTACTTTTGTAACTGTAGAGTGACATTGGCCCTTCCAACCTTTGGATAAGTCTAGGTCTATCGCAGCTCATTGCCCGAATTTTTATAAAGCTACTAGCATGAATGTAGAGCAATAAATCAAAACAATGGACTATGGCAGCAGTGATTCTACCGTGAAGGGGCATTCGAATTAGGAAACCTGTACTGTGAGAAACCGTGACAGTCACGCTCCGTGAGTCAACGAGCCCCCGTTCTCGTCCAGCAAAGCGTGTCACACTATGTCAAAGACAGTCAAGGATTTAACGGCTGGTACTGCAGGAGGGATCCTTCAGGTGTGTTATTATCTATACTGATCATAATATATACTGACTTATGACTGTGGATAAGGTATTGGTTGGCCAACCATTTGACATCGTCAAAGTGGTATGGTCATTTGTTTGCTATTTCTGTGAATTTTGGTTTATGGCCTTCCTTTTCTGCAGCGCATGCAGACGGCTCCGAAGGGTACATATACTGGTATGGTGCAGTGTGCAACGGGTATCCTCAGAAATGAAGGTCCATTGGCGTTCTACAAGGTACGTGTATTGCCTTGTTTAGTTCTCAATTGATTCAGTCAAAATAAAATTATTAGGGAACTCTGTCTCCACTCCTTGGTATCGGTGTATGCGTGTCGATTCAATTCGCAGTTCTCGAATCTACAAAACGCTATTTTGCCGCTCAAAATATTGTTCGCGGCCGTGGTGGACCTGAAGGCAAAGACTTCACTGCGCCCCAACTAGTAACTGCTGGTGCACTTGCAGGAATTGCAAATGGATTTGTATCAGGACCCGTTGAACATATCCGTATCCGTGCGTATTTTGTACATCCCCTTAGACCTGATCTATTTGTTTATGATTGGACCCATTTAGGACTACAAACACAACCTTCAGTCAATCCGCCATATGCTGGTCCCTGGGATGCTGTCCGAAAAATCACAGGGGCCCATGGTATCGCAGGTCTCTTCAAAGGGCAAACGGCTACATTTGCCCGCGAAGCCATCGGATACGGTGCCTATTTCTTAGCTTACGAAAAACTCATGCAATGGGAAATGAAACGAAAGGGAATCAAACGCGAACAAGTTCCTGCCACTTTGACTGTTCTCTTTGGTGCTGCCGCTGGATATGCCGTAAGTCGTTTATTCATGCGTATTTATAAGAAATTTGGCTCATAGTAAATTTAGCTCTGGGCATGCATATATCCCATCGATGTGATAAAGTCTCGGATGCAAACAGACGGATTCTCACCGGAGACCGGACGAAAATACGCTTCGACTGCTGATTGTGTCCGAACCGTCATCAGAACCGAAGGCGGTGCTGCTTTCACACGTGGCTTACTGCCAACAATAATTCGGTGGGTATATTCCGGACTTTGTAATCACTCTCATTTTATTGACTTCCTGTATTTCGTAGTTCTCCATTCGCCAATGGAGCCACGTTCCTTGGCTTCGAGCTTGCCAGCCGATGGCTCTACAGGGGACAAGAACATTAGTTGCGTGCTACCTAAAATCTCTTCCTTGGATTAAGGACCTAGACTTTATATTATTGTACATTTTGATATCAAACTCTTATAGCCTTAGATTTTCTTTTCCTTTCCTGTCGTTCTCCCGACACTAGAGCCTATACCATCCCGTCAGATATCATATCACTGTCGCGTTCTGTAAATTCTGTAAATAAAATATCCTTCCTTCAACAGGAACTTTTTTTAGAGGAAATAAACGTTACATACTTCATTGGATTGTCAACCTTGTCCTTCGCCTTCGCATTTTATTTGTGCCATGATTTGAAGTCTTCGTAGGCGCTTGTTCTCTTTCCCGCACCTCCATTTGGATGAGGGATACGTGGACCATCGCTGGACACAATAGAGAGTGAGTCAATCGGATGAATTCATAAGTGATTAGATGCAATATTGTCTATACTTTGTCTTCCCTTGTTACCGCTATGGATGTTGACCAAACTTGTGTTATTTTGTACAGTGCACCAGGTATGCCTTCGGGTTGGAATCCACTGCCAGCAAGGATCAGGTTCGCTGAAGTCAATTGATCATTCTGCTTTATATCTAACAGTTCCTGTAGATATGCTCTCAAATTCAAAGGGATAAACCACAAAGTCATCTGGCTCGAATATCCCGACATTGAACCTACCCTTCGAAACTTAAACGCTTCACCAACTGGAACCTGGCCAGACGGTCGTCCCTTCTATTCCGTCCCGGTCATCATAGATCCAACACATCCCACTGAAGATGGCGAGCCGCGCGTCATATCAGATTCATGGACCATCGCTATGTATCTCGATGACAATTTCCCAAGTCGGAATAAGCTCTTTCCGGATAATACGAAGGCGTTGCAGATGCTGTTTCAAAGGCACATTCATAAAACATTGTACATTGGTACTTTGGCGAGGATTTTGACGCCGCAGGTTTTACCTGTCTTGAGCCCAGTCAGTCAAGAGTACGTCCGACTAGTACAATTTCAATGCGATTAAATCTCACCTTTTCTGCTTTGATCAATAGGTATTTTAAATCCACCCGAGAAACATTATTCTCCTCAAAATTAGAAGAAATCTGTCCAGAAGGCTCCGAACAGTGGGGAAATGGTTGGAAGGCTGTTTCTATAGGTAAGGCTCAAGCCTCAACTCTCCTCTTTATTTAGTTCCAGCTAAAGTGGGCGTCTCAGCTTTGGACGACATCGCCAACATTTTAGAGGAGAATGGCTCTGGCGCGACATTCGTGTTAGGAGATCAGCCTTCGTATGCGGATTTTGTTTTGGTGACCGTATTGGATACTGTTTGGACGATATTGCCAACGGAGTATCATGAAAGGATCGAGATTTCGAATGATGGAAGGTGGAAGGAGCTTAGAGAGAAATGTGCAATGTGGAGGGAGGTCTAAGGGAACCATGTTCGTTGCCCATATCCACAGCTAAAACTCATTGACTGAGTGGTCGAGTAGTAACTTGGGAGTAGTTAAGAAGCGAATATGCTCGACTGAGGAATGACAAAGATGACACCGACTATCCGAGTGATTTAGGTTGATTCTCGACGGGCCAATCTACCATTTCTATCCTTTTGTCTAACTATTCTTTCAAAAACTCCCCGCCCCTCGTTTTACTCTTACCCACCTTGCCGCTATTTAACCTCCATATGGTGATGGATGCACCAGAATTCCGAAAATTCTCAAGGAGCTCAAACACATACGTTATGAAAATAGTCATGTGTCTTCTAGATAAGTTCCATCTCACCAAGCTCGTAGCTTTGACTTCAAAGATGGCACAAAGTATGTTGAGGGAATATAAAAACCGGCCCCGGATCGCCACAAGAGGCAAGTTCACTTTCGATTTGGTCCCACCCCATTCAGTGATAGATGAAGATGGTGTCTCTTGCCCCCGGTCGTATCAATTGCCATATCCTTGACTCCAATCATAGTATGCACTGGCTTTACGCTTCCCCAGATACCGAAGTCATCACTGGCTACCACGCGACTCTGGGAACTCGGGTTTACAACCTCGTCAGTATCTGCAACCAATAACTTTAGCCTCTTCTTGGTCTCCACAGACCACGTCCTGCATCAATACAATTTCAACCTTCTCTCCACTGCTGATTTCACACCTTGGAAGAAGTTGGGAGACAATTTATATGCTCCTCCCGTGTTGGCCACTCGGAAAGGGATCATTCAATGCACCATAGCTGTTGGGACGGTCATACTAACTACACACCAGCAGAAGGGAATTTCGACAAATTAGGCGGATGCTTCCTTCATACGCCAACGGCCGTCAGTTACAGCCCTGACAGCGCTCTCTTTGCAGTTGGTTTATCGGATGCTTGCATTTACCAAGCTGTCCGGAAGGAGGGCCCAGGCCATGGATCAGGATTTACCAAATTGTCTGGTGTTTGGGCGGGAACCCCCAAAGCCGTTTCTGACCAGGCTGGCTGTTGGGATGTCTTTGGTGTTAACCCAGATGGCAAGATCAATCACGTTTCGTTTAGTAAGCGACATTCATTCCTATTTCCGGGCGAATTACTTACAATCTTAAAGAAAACGGAACCATGAACCGTATGGTGATCGACGCTGAGGTTCAATCCGTCGAAGCCGTCTCCTGGGTACCTGGCAGGGTTGACCTTTGCGCATTCAATTACCGAAACTCGACTCTCCACAAATCCTTCGATAATGGAAATATGATTACATGGGAAGATCTTGGTGGGGTTCTGATGCATGTTTGTAAAGGGAATCTGCTATGGAGTTGGGCTTCTCATTGTTGTCGGTATTGGAAGCAATTCTGCTATGTTCCGAAATAGGAGAGATAAGCCTACTGGTAAATGGTTAGGATGGAGGAGCATAGGTGGGATTTGTGTTACTCGACCTGGATAATTGCCTCTTGTCCTTACATAAGTATCCGGGTGCCATCATTTCTTTGACAATATTTTTACCTTTATTTGCGGTTTTCCTGGTGTTTTCATATACATCTGTGTGATAAACTAATATCCGTACCTTACGCCCACTTTTCAGAGAGAGGCTACTTCTCGCCTGTAGAGCTTCCACATGACCATTATATTAGTTAGAGGGAACCCTCCAAATATTTTGCAGCATCGAGTATTCACCGTTTAATTGGAAGCTCCTACCAAAATAGGTCATTGCGAGGCATCGATTATTTGCCTGGTACCAATCCTGTTATAGAGGCTGTATTGTTCCGATCATTATGATAAAGGATACCTCTTGTAAAGCTTATTCTTTCTAGACAAGAGAAACAAACCACATAATAATATCTTTAGCAGCATTTAGACCGAGTTGCAGAGCTAATGGGTTGGATAACGTAAATTAACTCAAAGAGGGGGCACAAATAGTTTGTATTTTATTGTAACACTATTCTGGCTTTGTCAACGTGATCTTTCCATCCTTGTCATAAAATATCTCCCTAGTCTTTACACTCCTCAAATGATCCACCCCCTTACTCAAACTGCAGTCGTGATAAAACAGGTACCACCTCCCTTTGTATTCACAGATACTGTGGTGCGTGGTCCACCCTAGAACAGGTTCCAAAATCCTTCCACCATATTCGAATGGCCCCAGTGGACTCTTTCCCGTCGCATAGCACAGGTAATGCGTGTCACCTGTACTGTATGAAAAGTAGTACGTGCCGTTGTACTTATGCATCCAAGCCGCCTCGAAAAACCGGCGACCATGGTCATCCGCCAACAGCTCCTTTCCAGTCTCCGGGTCCAAAATTCTCAACTCCTGCACCTCCGACGCGAATTGCCGCATATCGTCGCTCATCACGGCCACTCTTGGGTTCAAGGCTGATAGACCCTCTCCCTTGGGTTCGTGTGGTCCCAGAAGCGAGTCATCGAATTTACCGGGTGTTTGCCAGCACTGTAGCTGTCCTCCCCACAGACCGCCAAAGTACATATAGGCTTTCCCATCATCGTCAACAAATACGGCAGGATCGATGGTGTAGCTCCCCTTGATTGGTTCAGGATCTGGCGTGAATGGACCAGATGGTGAATCACCGACTGCAACACCGATTCGGAAAATGCCTTGTTGGTCACGAGCAGGGAAGTAAAGATAGTATTTCCCATCCTTCGTTGCGGCATCGGGGGCCCAGAGCTGCTTGCTCACCCACGGTATATCCTTGACACTCAGGACGACACCATGATCCTCGACAGGACCATTGAGGGGATCGCTGGTGGAGAAGACGTGATAGTCATTCATGGCATACTGATCGCCATTGTCGTTGAATTGGGTGTCGGTAGGGATGTCGTGAGAGGGGTAGATGTAGACTTTGCCTTCAAAGACGTGTGCGGAAGGATCGGCAGTGTAGAGATGGGTAATAAGTGGTTTAGTGTTGGCATCCATCGTTATAGAATGGTGGGTCGAGTCTTCCGATGTCATTGAGACCCCGCATCTTATAAGCGGGGTAAATTCGGGCACACAACTGGCGGATCATCTTCGGCGAGTGTTCTAATAACCGTCTATCTCACTGGCGGATGTACTGACTCAGTTAAATTGGGACATGTGAACTTGAGATCTTCGAATTCAAGGATCCTGAGACCGGAGACTTAGACGAGATGTCATCCCAGCGTGGAAGATTCCAAAGGACTGAGGGTTTAATAAATTTTACGGGAATAACTTGCAAGTGAGCAGAGACCATGAGAGATGGTAGAGTCAGGAGATCCGAGCGCTCCGCGGCTTTTATCTTATCATATCTCTGATTACGTGATAAGGACTCCCCCCATTTGCATTAGGATAGGAAAACCTCGTTCCTCGCATAATTTTCTCGACACTTATATTTCAATCTAAAGAATAGTTCTAGCTTCTCCTTCGGTGAAGTACTCTCTGTCGAGATACTTGGTTTAATGAACTCCAACGAACTCCAAGTGCCACCAAAAATTGAACTCCCAGGTTTTGGTCTTGATGTGGAATTTGAACCATACTATCGCGAAGAAGGTAAGTCGTTCACGCATTCAAACCACCTGATTAATATTGAGTCAGTATAGAGGGAAAGAGACAGCCTTTCGTTAATGCTTTAGAGATGGATGATGGTCCTTACAGCGGCCCTTTGTACCGCGGAAGCGGAATTAGGTATGTTGAATTCTCTCTAGGGCTGTCATTCCCTGATCTCAGGCCGCCATTTTTAGGACCAGAAGCTTGCCATTGTTATGCCTTCGTGAAATAGCCATGACCCAATTAATGAATACCTTGACAGACAAACCGAATTGGCACGAAAAGGTATTAGAGCTTCATCGTCGTATTTTCTGGCTGGGAGCTCGATAACTCATAAATATTCGTACTTACGTAGGTATTCAATGAGGACATAGTTCAAAAGTGGAAACAAGAGACTCTCACCCGGAAGGAAGACGATTTTACTGATAATATGTTTGGCTGGTGCATTGAAGAATTGCGCTTTCGTTCTAAATCTGCAGCCTTCAAAAATACGGGTGCTATCTCCGTTTTCACAGCAGACGTCGTCAAATCAGACAGCGCTATCCCAGAGTCAGTTCGAAGTGCCCTAAATGAAGCGGTACATCCCCTTGAAAACATTCCAGAGTGTGAAAAAGACTGGCATCCTGGTTCCGATGGTACGGTCCTTGATTTGGTTCACCCTTCATTATTTCCTCTGGTGTATGGCCGATCTCGCATCCTTCCGCATGGGAGGACTAATTTGGACGACTTCATTGAACGATCTTGTGAGGGGGTAACTGTCCCTATCACCTCCCGATATAATGGATCATACAGTGGCAAATTTCAATGGCTTCCTTGTGATGTTGATATCAGCAGCGGAAATTCCAAGTTCGATTTTTACTTATATAGAGAAAGATAGCCTGGCTAAATGGTTCTACTTTTGTTTTAGGATTCTAAGCTATATTAACAACCTAGATCCAGCAAAACACCAGAAACTCTACAAGAGCATCGAAGAAATCATAACGCGCACTATACCTTTGTGGAATATCACTTTGACACCTCAAAGGTCTCCCGAAGTCTTCTACACCCGTCTCGAACTCCGCCGTATTATCTATGATGGTCCGGAGGCTGTTAAACCTGATGTAGGATCATTTATGCCCCCACTCATTCCTGGCGAACCTATTCCAAAGCAATACGATCATGATCCTACGGTCTTTCAGAGGAAACATTTGTCAGGCGCCTTTGAATTTTCGGATCCGAAGACTTACTACACGACCCCACCTTGGCATTTCCCTGGATTTTTCAAGCTCCCTATGGACTGGAATGTCGATCTTCAAAAGGACTACGGAAAGCAAGGTTTACAGGTTATTGTAAAGCTTGCCAATATCCATCTCACACCAGAAAAGCCCGAATACGGGGGTGGCACATGGCATATTGAAGGGCAAATGGTATGTCGCTTCTTTCAAAGGCGTCAATGGTCCTGATGAAATTTCAAGAATGAACATATCGTCGCAACAGCAATATATTATTACGATAGTGAGAATATCACGGAGAATCATCTTTCTTTCCGCCAGCATAGCAGAGTCAACGACCTGATGCATGGCGTCTTCTATCCGCAAAATACAACCTCTTGGGTCTCTCAGCTTTACGGATGCGACATGCACGAATCTAGGACATCGCCACAGTTCATCGGAGCTGTCGAAACAAAGCAAGGTCGACTTTTGACATTCCCTAACGTACTGCAACACCAAGTATCTCCATTCAAGTTGGAAGATCCTACAAAGTCGGGACACCGAAAGATATTAGCCCTTTTCTTAGTTGATCCTACTATCCGTATCATTTCGACCACCAATGTGCCGTGTCAGCGTAAAGATTGGTGGGCGAGTCGTCTTTCCGATGGTAGTGGAAGACCTCTGTTCTCAGCTTTCCCGCAAGAGCTGAGAGATATGATCATGAACCAAGTCGATGACTTCCCAATTGGGTTGGATGAAGCGAAGGCATTGCGTCTGGAATTGATGGAACAACGTAGTGCGTTTGTCATAGAGCAGGGTCATCAGTTCAAGGGTGCGGAAATATCTCTCTGTGAACATTGAGACCTTCCAGGTACAACTGTATTGAGTCGCATGGGCCGCTCCATTAAGGGCGATACCTAGAGTTTTCAGGCGTCTTGTTCTCGGTGTTCTGCATTATCCTCGTTATATCGAATTTTCATGAATCAAGAAGATAGAATATAAAAGATACACTTAACATGATGTAGTATGTTAAAGGTTCTCCGTGACTAATAAGAGTTGGCGTCTCTTTTGCCTCCAAGGAAGGGCGTAACGGGAGTTTCGGTTTACTGCGAGATCGGAAATTTAACATGTTTGCTGCCAGAAATGGGACGTGGAGCATATAGTAAAAGAGGCCAGGGGGATTCCTCTATTCTCTTCGTGAGGGCTAGAAATCGAAGGTCGCTGGAGTCACAAATCCCAAATGCTCCATCCAGAATCAGTCGTATCTAAAGATGTGAGATAGCGAGTATGGCGCCACGGGGAGCGGATTCGAAGAGACTGGCCCTGGATGTAACAAGCGGAAGGATGATAAGTGCCTTTGTATAAAAGGTTAGATTTGAGGGCAATATTGATATTAGAGACAGACTTGGGTATTGCGATAAATATGATAGAACGCTGCATGGGAAGAGAAATAGAGGGTGGAGTTACGAGATTTTGAGGGGAGTACAATCCTCGCTGCCATCCTCCAGCTTCAGCGTGCTAATGAAGACTGAGACGGTGTGCCTCCTCGCCACCCAACGTCTCCAATTCTAACGATTCTCTGCATTGATCACAGATGGGCTCAACGAGGGGAGGGGAAGTGTCAAGAGGTTGGATTTTGCCCCGTAGCGAATGATATCGCACGCCGAATACCAGTACTTGCCGTCTGGTCAGTGGAGGTTACCCCATAGTTAAAATATCGACCCTATAAGAGCCACGATGCTTAACGATGGTATCCACACAAGAATCACAGAATGGCAGGTTAACGCCTTGCGATAAATGCAAAGTAGACGGGGCGGTTTGGAGAAACAGTAGAGATGGATGTATTTTGATGGAGAAGTGGAGTCGAGTAGGCTATGCAGGGCAATTCCAGGAGACGGAAAGTTGAAAGCCCGAGGACTGAGATACTCCAAAACGAATATAGAAGGAGAACCGCAGCTGAGCATTCACCTGTTGACCCCCTGGTGGGCTGTTTCAGTGCTAGTGAGTTCGGAATTCGGCGTCAAGGTCCATCTTCGGAATACTCATACCGAACATAACCATTCGTACTCCAGAATTAGGTGAGGAGATGATCCACATAAACATCTGATCTAATGAAGATGGCCAGTTGACTGAAAAGGACCTCCTCCCGTGTCGTCGCATTTGCATCCAAAGCAAACTACAGAAGGAAGAAGATACGGTATGCGGCTCAACAAGGATGCCATTGTGGCATATCTCCGGTGGTATGGGAGCATACGCAAAGGCTGGTCGCGACGGAGGTATCCCGAGGCGGTGGAGAGAGAGATGAAGAGGACGAGAGGGGAAGGAAGGACCGAAGAGGGACCGGGTTACGATCCGTGACCTTGTTGTAAACTATTCTTTCTATGAGGTGCTTTTGATTTCTGTATGAAGTTTTCACTTTATGATATTGGAAGCACGCCCGAGGAGAGCGTGAATGGCGGGAAAGCGGTAACACTGTTCGCATCTCTCATGCCAGCGTGGTGGACCACTGTTCTACGATGCTTCCCTCCAGATACTTCGAGCATTCTATGCGAGGTCGTCATGAGATAAAATAGTACTAAAAGATAAAAGAGTTCAAACATATCAGAGAAATAAGCCTCCTTGGGCCCTTGACCCCACGCTACAAGAGCGCATGATTGGATGGTGGGGAGATCATATGCGACCTCAATAGGATCTCCAACACCATCGGATGTGATGCAAGAATGCAAAGCGAGGGGTGCTGAGAGGATATTCAATACAATGGTAAAATGGGAGGATATATCGAAGAGAAAAAAAATTACCAATGCAAAATGCAACGACGTCTGACAAGTCCCGGGCACAAAGAGATGATGGCGTGTGTCCTGGGATGTCAGCTCCGTCCCAACTCCACAATCCATCCAAAGGCGACCCTAACGCCGCATCATTACAGACACAATGGAAAGGCCAGATATCCAATATAATTCCCATTTAACGATCGTCGAGGAACAACACGGAGAGTAAAATGCGTTGACAGTAGAGTAGCTCATTTCTGTATGGCTAATGCTTCCTGAGTATCGTTCGACGAGCCGCTCGTGGTACCTGGGTAAATCCGTAAAATAAATAAATAAACATAGAATATAACCACGTATATCTTCGCAAAATAAACAGCATGAACCTCCAGAGACCAGCCTTGGGCCAGCTCCATATAACAATCGAGGCGGAGATAGATAATCCCATCGGGATATATCTGCTCATGCCATGATAATATATGAAATGACGAGGCGTTGGTGGGGAGACGGCTTTTGCGAGTGTTAACGCGGTGGGAAAAGACAGCAGTGATTGAAAGAATCATCTTTGGAAGAAGCAAACGTGGAGAGTGAGGCAAAATGTATGCGGTGTATATGTGGTATTGCATGCAAAGATGAAAGAGCTCAATGATATCCAATAAACTATGGGTCCGGTGGGGATTAGGAGGCCGAGAGGAATTTAGAAACGGATGGCCAAACTCCAGCTATTGATGAAAATAATACAGAATGCTCACCGTACCGATCGTAGTCTCCATCTCTCGACCAGTCCACTGCAGCTTGATCAGTATTGCACCGTGCGTGTCCTGTGCAGCCTGTCAAGCTGAGTACCCATCTGAACTGTGGTTCCCATGCCGACTCTGTGTTGAGCAAAGAAGAATAAAATACCGGCTGCTTCAGTATGACAGTGAGCGAAACCGTGCACAATAGAGTGTTATTCTGTTGTTCGCACCCATGGAACCCATAGCCCTACCCGCCCAGGACCGAGTGGAATGGAGGGGGTGTAGCGTACAAGCAAGATGAGCGCGAAGGAGCGAGATTGGGTTAGAGTCCGTTAGAGTCTACGAGACGGAGGTGGATGGTCGGTACAGAAACTGGCGGTCCTTGGCTTTCGACAACACCCTGAAGGTCGCTGAATATGCCGGGAGGACTCCCATGTTAAATCGACTATCTACCTTCGAGGTGTAGACTGCATGGACGACAGGTATA
>Ga0157379_10004362_pt1 | contig 12104 bp, 9 predicted proteins | sample S25metaG_FD_121802 | JGI IMG/M metagenome (GOLD analysis project Ga0157379, IMG submission 121802) | Switchgrass rhizosphere microbial communities from Kellogg Biological Station, Michigan, USA - S2-5 metaG | ecosystem: Host-associated > Plants > Roots > Rhizosphere > Soil | place: USA: Michigan... | reverse complement strand
TCGGCGCCGGCCGAGGAGGTCCCCGAGGCCATCGTCGAGGGCAACGGGCGCCGTGAGGCCGCCATCCGGCCCGAGCGCTTCGCGCGCCTGGTCACGCTCGCCTCGATCCTCATCGAGGCCGGGCGCGCGGGCGAGCGCCTGCGCTTCGACGCGGTCTGCGAGGCGCTGCAGGTCTCCGACGCCGAGCTGCGCGAGGACCTCAACGTCCTCAACGTGGTCAACTTCGGCGGCGGCTCCTACGTGCTGTACGCCGAGGCCCACGACGACGGCACGATCGAGGTCGATCCCGAGCCCTACTCGGACAACTTCGCGCGGCCCGCGCGGCTGCTGCCCGTCGAGGCCAAGGCGCTCATCGCGGCGATCGACCTCATCGGCGACCACCTGCCCGAGGGCGCGCTGACCTCGGCGCGCGAGAAGATCGTCGCCGCGCTGGGCGCCGACCCGATGGAGCAGGGCCTGCAGGTCGCCTCGGGTGCCGGCGACGACTCCGCCATCGCCCGCGTGGTCTCGCGCGCGATCGCCGAGTCCCACCTCCTGCGCCTCGAGTACTACAAGGCCAACGAGGACGAGTTCTCCGAGCGCCTCGTCGAGCCCTACGCGCTGATCAACGGCCGCGAGGGCTGGTACGTCGCCTCCTACGACCCCGCGCGCGAGGCCGTCCGGCACTTCCGGCTGGACCGGGTCAAGACCGCCGAGGTGACCGCGGAGGCCTTCACGCCGCGGCCCGAGGTCGACCCCGCCGCCGACGTCGAGGGCTGGCCCCGCACCGGCGAGGTCGAGGCCTCGCGCGTCGCGCGCGTGTGGATCTCACCCGATCGCGCGCGCTGGTCGCGCGAGGAGCGCCGCGTCGCCCAGGAGCTCGCCGACGGCTCGGTCGTCGTCGAGCTGCCCTACAAGGGCACCGACTGGCTCGTGCGCGAGGTGCTGGCCGAGGCGGGTGACGCCGCCGTCGTCTCGCCGGCCGAGGCGCGTGACGCCGTCCGCGCGGCGGTCGAGCGGTTGCAGGTCGCGGTGCGCTGAACTTCCGCGATCGTCCCGAAACCTCCGCGAAAGCCCAGGAGCCCGTGACTCCTGTGCGACCGACCAGGGATGCCCGGGGGGTGACCAGTACGCTCCGGCACGTGCCGCCGCTCAAAGGCCTGATCCTGTCCGGGGGCAAAGGCACTCGCCTGCGTCCCATCACCCACACGAGCGCCAAGCAGCTCGTGCCCGTCGCCAACCGCCCGGTGCTCTTCTACGGCATCGACGCGATGGCGCAGGCGGGCATCGAGGAGATCGGGATCATCATCGCCCCCGAGACGGGCGAGGAGATCAAGGAGGTCGTCGGCGACGGCTCGGCCTTCGGCGTGAGCATCACCTACATCCTGCAGGACGAACCGGCCGGCCTGGCGCATGCGGTGCTCACCGCCGAGCCGTTCCTCGGCGACTCGCCCTTCGTCATGTACCTGGGCGACAACCTGCTGCAGGGCGGCATCGACGACCTCGTCGCCGCGTTCAACGCCAACGCGCCCGACGCGCTCATCCTGCTGACCCCCGTGCCCGACCCCGAGCACTTCGGCGTGGCCGAGCTCGACGGCGACCGCGTCGTGGCCCTGGCCGAGAAGCCGCCCGAGCCCAAGACGAACCTCGCCCTGGTCGGCGTGTACATGTTCACGTCGATCATCCACGACGCCGCCCGGGCGATCGAGCCGTCGGCGCGCGGTGAGCTCGAGATCACCGACGCGATCCAGCACCTCGTCGACACGGGCAAGCGCGTCGAGCCGCACATCGTCCAGGGCTGGTGGAAGGACACGGGCCGCCTGGACGACATGCTCGAGGCCAACCGCCTGATCCTCGACCTGGTCGAGCACCGCATCGAGGGCGAGCTCGTCGACTCGCAGGTCGAGGGCCGCGTGGTCATCGAGCCCGGCGCCCGCCTCGAACGCGCGACGGTCCGCGGGCCCGCCGTCATCGGCGCCCGCGCCCGGCTGACCGACTGCTACATCGGGCCCTACTCGGCCATCGGCGAGGACTGCGTCGTCGAGGGCGCCGAGGTCGAGCACTCGATCCTGCTCGCCGGCGCCGCCGTCCGCCACCTCGACGGCCGCATGGAGTCCTCGCTGCTCGGGCGCAACGTGACGATCGCCCGCGGCGCCCGCCAGCCGCGCGCGTACCGGTTCATGGTCGGCGACAACAGCGAGATCGGCATCCTGTGACGTGCGGGTCCTGGTGACAGGTGCACAAGGCATGCTCGGCCACCGCGTCGTCGCCGACGCGCAGGCCCGCGGCTGGGAGGCGCTCGGGATCGACCTCGCCGAGGCCGACCTCACCGACTACGAGCAGGCCGACACCGCCGTGGCCGAGTACGGACCCGACGCGGTCGTGCACTGCGCGGCATGGACCGACGTCGACGGGGCCGAGGAGCACGAGGACCTCGCGCTGAAGGTCAACCGCGACGCCAGCGCGAACATCGCCGCCGCCGCGGCGGCCTACGGCGCGCGCATCGTCGGCGTCTCCACCGACTACGTCTTCGACGGCACCCTCACCGACCGCCCCTACGTCGAGTCCGACCCGACCGCGCCGCTCGGCGCCTACGGGCGCACGAAGCTCGCGGGCGAGGAGGCTCTGGCGGGCCACAACCCCGACCACGCGATCGCCCGCACGGCGTGGCTGTTCGGCGTCGGCGGCAAGAGCTTCCCCGACACGATGCTCAGGCTCGCGGCCGATCGCGACGAGGTCGCGGTCGTCACCGATCAGGTCGGTTCGCCGACGTTCACCGGGCACCTGTCGCCGGCGCTGCTGGACCTGGCCGCGTCGAGCGCCGTGGGCGTCTTCCACACGGCCGGCGGCGGCCAGTGCTCGTGGCACGAGCTGGCGGTCGAGCTGTTCCGCGCGGCGGGCGTCTCCTGCCGTGTCAACGAGACCACCGCGGCCGAGTTCCGCCGTCCGGCCCCCCGGCCGGCGTGGAGCGTCCTGGCCTCCGAGCGCGACGAGACCCCAAGCCTGCCCGCGTGGCAGGAGGGCGTCGCGGCCTACCTGCAAGAGAGGACCACATCGTGAAGCTGCTCGTCTGCGGCGGGGCCGGGTTCATCGGCTCGAACTTCGTCCGCCAGCGCGTCAACGACCACGGCGACCGGGTCGTCGTCCTCGACAAGCTCACCTACGCCGGGCGGCCGGAGAACCTGCAGGACCTCGGCGACGCCGCCACGCTCGTGCACGGCGCGATCGAGGACGCCGAGAAGGTCGCCGAGGCGATCGGCGACGGCGTCGACGCGATCGTCAACTTCGCCGCCGAGACGCACGTCGACCGGTCCATCAGCGGCCCCGACGCGTTCGTCGAGACCAACGTGCGCGGCTCGCTCGTCCTCCTGGAGGCGGCACGCGAGCGCGGCATCGCCCGCTACGTGCAGATCTCGACCGACGAGGTGTACGGGTCGATAGCGGAGGGCTCGTTCACCGAGGAGTCGCCGATCGTCCCGTCCTCGCCCTACAGCGCCTCGAAGGCCGGCGGCGACCTGCTCGTGCAGAGCTACTTCCACACCTACGGGCTGTAGACCGTGATCTGCCGCGACTCGAACCACTACGGCTCCTACCAGTACCCCGAGAAGCTCATCCCGTTGATGGTGCTCAACGCGCTGCACGGCGACAAGCTGCCGGTCTACGGCGACGGCATGAACGTGCGCAACTGGCTGTTCGTGGAGGACTTCGGCCGCGGGATCAGCCACGTCCTGGCGCACGGCGCGACGGGCGAGGTCCACAACGTGGGCGGCCCCGACGAGTGCACCAACATCGAGGTCGTCAACCGGATCCTGGAGCTGACCGGCAACGACGAGTCCTTGATCGAGTACGTCACCGACCGGCCGGGCCACGACCGCCGCTACAGCCTCGGCTCGGAGAAGGTCCGGCAGCTGGGCTGGGAGGCGCAGGTGCGCTTCGCCGAGGGTCTCGAGCGCACGGTGCAGTGGTACCGCGACAACGCCTGGTGGTGGGAGCCGATCCGCTCGGGCGAGTACCGCGAGTACTACGAGCGCCACTACGGGCGCACCCTGGGCTGACGCGGCCCAGGGGCCGCCTCATCCTTGGGCGGTGTTCGTACCCAGGGTGGCGATCTTCCAGGCGTTGCCGAACTTCTGCAGCTGCAGGGTGTCGACGCGGTCGTGGTCGCCCTTGGCGTCGGACTTCACGACCGCCGTCGCCTTGTCGCCGTCGATGGTGACCCTCTGGACCTCCAGCTCGAAGGAGTCCGCGTCGGCCAGCGGGTCCTTCAGCGCCTCGTCGCAGCTGTTCTTGGAGGCCTTGCTGATCTGATCGACCAGCGCGGGCGCGAGCAGCTCGTTGCAGATCTTCGCGCGATCGCGCTTGGACGCCGCCTTCTGCAGGTCCTCGACGGCCTGGGCGACGCGGCGCTGCTCGCCCTGGAAGTCCTTGGCACTGTCCTTGTTCGACGCCCCGCAGGCGGTGAGGCCCACGGTGGCGGACACCAGCAGGAGGGCGAGTCGGGGAGGTGCGTCCATCCACGCAGACGATATCTAGGATGCCGTGACGTGGCCGATCGCGACGTCCCCCGCTCGACCCCGACCGTCGTTCCGCGCGGCCGGCACGCGCCGCCGCTGGAGGTCCGGCTCACCGTCCAGCGCCGGCGGCTGTTCGAGGCCGCCGCGACGGTGTTCGCCCAGCGCGGCTTCGCCGAGGCGACCGCGGAGGCGATCAGCCGCGAGGCCGGGATGTCCAAGGCGACGTTCTACGAGCACTTCGCCAACAAGGAGGAGTGCATCCTCGCGCTGTTCGACGAGGCGGCTCGGGGGTGCCTGCGCCAGATGGCGGTCGCCGTCGAGCCCGCGGCGGGGACGTATCCCGAGCACCTGCGCCAGGGCACGCGGGCGTTCCTGCGCGCGCTGGCCGACTGGCCCGACGCGGCGCGCACGCTGCTCGTCGAGATCATCGGCGCGGGCCCCCGCGCGACCGAGCGCCGCGACGCGATCCTCGAGGCGTTCACCGACGCCATCCACCAGAACAACCTCGACGTGGCGCCGCGCTACGGCGCGCCGACGTTCGCCTCGCGCGACGACGCGTTCGCCTGCGTCGGGGCGATCACCGAGCTCGCCTCGCGCCAGCTGCGCACGGGCAGGCCTCCCGACATCCGCGAGCTCGAGCCGGTCATCGACCGGTTGATGCTGGGCATCCTCGAGCGAACGGCATGAGCGTGGCCGACCCCGCGCTGGCGGCGCTGGAGGCCGAGGTCACCGCGTGCCGGCGCTGCCCGCGCCTGGTCGCCTGGCGCGAGGAGGTGGCGCGGGTCAAGCGCGCGTCGTTCGCGGGCGAGGACTACTGGGCCCGCCCCGTCCCCGGTTTTGGAGATCCGGCAGCCCGGGTGCTGATCCTCGGCCTGGCCCCCGCCGCCCACGGCGCGAACCGGACGGGACGCGTGTTCACCGGCGATCGCTCCGGCGACTTCCTGTTCGCCTCGCTGCACCGGACCGGCTTCGCCAACCAGCCGACGTCGGTGCACGCCGGCGACGGGCTGGCGCTGACCGGGGCGTGGATCACGGCCGCGGTGCGCTGCGCCCCGCCGGCGAACAAGCCGACGCCGCAGGAGCGCGAGACCTGCCTGCCGTGGACGGTCGCCGAGCTCGGTCACCTGCCGGACGTGCGCGTCGTCGTCTGCCTCGGGGCGTTCGCCTGGGACGCCGCGCTGCGCCTGCGCGGCGCGCTCGGTCACCCGCCGCCGCGGCCGCGGCCGCGCTTCGGCCACGGCGCGGAGTGGGCCGCCGAGGACTGGACGCTGCTCGGGACGTTTCACCCCAGCCAGCAGAACACGTTCACCGGCAAGCTGACGCCGCCGATGCTCGACGCGGTGTTCGAGCGCGCACGGGTGCTGGCCGAACATCCGTAGCGCGCAGGGCGCCGTACCCTCGTGCGAGATGTCCCTCCAGGTGTTCAGCCCCGCGACGCGCGACTGGTTCGGCCGCGCCTTCGCCGGCCCGACCGCCGTCCAGGAGCAGGCCTGGCCGGCGATCGCCACCGGCGAGCACGTCCTCATCAGCGCCCCGACCGGGTCGGGCAAGACGCTCGCGGCGTTCCTCTGGTCGCTGGACCGGCTCGCGAACACCCAGCGGGAGGACGGCACGGGCGCCCGGGTGGTCTACATCTCGCCGCTCAAGGCGCTGAGCTACGACGTCGAGCGCAACCTGCAGGCGCCCCTGGTCGGCATCGGCGCCGACCTGCGCGTCGCGATCCGCACCGGCGACACGCCGCAGCGCGACCGGATGCAGATGCGGCGCACGCCGCCCGACGTGCTCATCACGACGCCCGAGTCGTTGTACCTCATGTTGACGTCGCAGGCGCGCGACATCCTGCGCGACGTCGAGGCCGTGATCGTCGACGAGATCCACGCGGTGGCCTCGACCAAGCGGGGCGCGCACCTGGCGCTGACCCTCGAGCGCCTGGCGGCGACCGTCCAGGCCGAGCACGGCCGCGACCCGCAGCGGATCGGCCTGAGCGCGACGCAGAACCCGCTCGAGGAGGTCGGCCGCTTCATGGTCGGCCCGCAGCGCACGTGCCGGATCGTCGACGCCGGCGTGCGCAAGCCGCTGGACCTGAAGATCCAGGTGCCGGTCGAGTCGATGGTCGAGCCCGAGCAGTCGCAGGCGCATCTCGACCCGTTGGAGCCGACGGCAGGCGGCACCGAGGCGACCCGCCGGTCGATCTGGCCGGCCATCTACCCGCAGATCCTCGAGCTCGTCCGCGAGCACCGCTCGACGATCGTCTTCGTCAACAACCGCCGCAGTTCCGAGCGCCTGGCGCTCCGGCTCAACGAGCTGGCGGCCAAGGAGGACGACGGCGCCCACCCACCCGCTCGTCCGCCGCGCGAGATCGCCCGCGCGCACCACGGCTCGCTCGCCCGCGAGGAGCGACTGATCGTCGAGGAGCAGCTCAAGGCCGGTGAGCTTCCCTGCTTGGTCGCGACCTCCTCGCTCGAGCTCGGCATCGACATGGGCGCCGTGGACCTCGTGCTGCAGGTCGAGTCCCCGAAGTCGGTCGCCCGCGGCCTGCAGCGCATCGGCCGGGCCGGCCACTCCGTCGGCGACACGTCCAAGGGCCGCATCTTCCCGAAGTTCCGCGCCGACCTGCTCGAGTGCGCCGTCGTCACGCGGATGATGCGCGAGGGCCGGATCGAGCCGACCGTCGTGCCGCGCAACCCGCTCGACGTGCTCTGCCAGCAGATCGTCGCCATCGCCGCGACGGCCGAGGACGAGGATCGCGCGGTCGGCGTCGACGAGCTGCACGCACTCGTCCGCAACACCTACACCTACGCCGAGCTCTCGCGCGAGCTGCTCGAGAACGTGTTGGACATGCTCGACGGCCGCTACCCGTCGCAGGAGTTCAGCGAGCTGCGCCCGCGCATCGTCTGGGACCGCGTCGCGGGGACGATCCGCGCGCGCAAGGGCGCGCGCCAGCTCGCGGTCACCAACGCGGGGACGATCCCCGACCGAGGCCTCTACGCGGTCGTGCTGCCCGACGGCCGTCGCGTCGGCGAGCTCGACGAGGAGATGGTCTACGAGGCCCGGCCCGGGCAGACGTTCCTGCTCGGCGCCTCGTCGTGGCGCATCGAGGAGATCCAGCGCGACCGCGTCGTGGTCTCCCCCGCCCCGGGGGTGCCGGGCGCGGTGCCGTTCTGGAAGGGCGACAGCGTCGGGCGGCCCAAGGAGCTCGGGCGCGAGATCGGCGCGTTCAGCCGCTGGGCCGTCGAGCAGGACGCCGCGACGCTCGAGGCCGGCTACGACCTCGACCCGCTGGCCGCCCGCAACCTGGTGGACTTCCTGCGCGAGCAGCAGGAGGCCACGCGCGTCGTGCCCAGCGACCGCACGATCGTCGTCGAGCGCTTCCGCGACGAGATCGGCGACTGGCGCCTGTGCGTGCTCAGCCCGTTCGGCGGGCGCATCCATGCCGCGTGGGGCCTGGCGCTGTCCGCGAAGATCCGCGACGAGCTCGGCCTCGAGTCCGATGCGATCTGGTCCGACGACGGGATCATCGTCCACCTTCCGGACGCCGATGAGAAATCGGGCCCACCCACCGCCGACCTGGTGTTGTTGGAGCCCGACGAGATCGAGGACCGCGTGGTCGCCGAGCTGAGCTCGAGCGCCCTGTTCGGCGCGCGCTTCCGCGAGAACGCCGGCCGCGCCCTGCTCATCCCGCGCGCCTACCCCGGCAAGCGCACGCCGCTGTGGCAGCAGCGCCTCAAGTCACAGTCCCTGCTCGAGGTCGCCAAGCAGTACCGCGACTTCCCCATCATCCTGGAGACCTACCGCGAGTGCCTGCGCGACGTGCTCGACGTCGGCGGCCTGCAGGAGCTGCTCACCGGGCTGCACTCCCGCGAGCTGTCGCTCGTCGAGGTCGAGACCCGCACCGCGTCGCCGTTCGCGTCGTCGTTGTTGTTCGACTACGTCGCGACCTACATGTACGAGGGCGACACGCCCAATGCGGAGCGCCGCGCGGCCGCCCTGTCGCTGGACCGCGACCTGCTGCGCGAGCTGCTCGGCCAGGAGGAGCTGCGCGACCTCATCGACGCCGACGCGCTCGACCAGGTCGAGGCCGACCTCCAGCACCGCTCGGAGCGCACCCAGGCCACCGACCGCGACGGGCTGGCCGACGTGCTGCGCCGCCTGGGCGACCTCTCGCGCGCCGAGGTCCGGGCGCGCGTGCTCGCCGCGCTGGACAGCGACGCGCTGATCGACGGCCTGGTCGACGAGCGGCGCGCCGTCGTCCTGCGCGTGGGCGGCGAGGAGCGGGTCATCGCCGCCGACGACGCCGGCCTGTACCGCGACGCCTTCGGCGCCGTCCCGCCGGGCGGCCTGCCCGCCGCGTTCCTGGAGAGCGTGTCCGACCCGGCCGAGCGGATCGTCGCGCGCTACGCCCGCACCCACGGCCCGTTCACGACCGACGACCTGCGCGCCCGCTACGGCGTCGACCTCGGCGCTGCGTGCAAGGCGCTGGAGGCCGCGGGCGACCTGGTGCGGGGCGAGCTGAGACCGAACCCGCCCACCCCGGAACGCGAGTGGTGCGACCCCGACGTGCTGCGCCGCATCCGGCGGGCGTCGCTGGCCGTGCTGCGCAAGGAGATCGAGGCGACCGACCAGCGGGCGCTGGCCGCGTTCCTGCCGTCGTGGCAGGGCGTCGATCGCCATCCGGCCTCGGGCGCGGGCATCGATCGTCTCCGTGAGGTGCTCGTCCCGCTGCAGGGCCTCGCGCTCCCCGCCGACGTCTGGGAGCGCGACGTGCTCCCGCGCCGCGTCGGCGCGTACTCGCCCGCGTGGCTGGACCAGCTGTGCGCGTCGGGTGAAGTGGTGTGGGTCGGCGCGGGTGCGCTCGGCCGCAACTCGGGTCGTGTCGCGTTGTACTTCCGCCAGGACGCTGCCGCGATCGGGCCACCGTCGGTGCGCGGCCTGACCGCGCCCGACGGCGAGGAGCACGAGCTGCTCCGGCAGCGGCTGAGCCAGTCGCCCTGCTTCTTCACCGACTTCCTCGCCGAGCTGCCGCTGGCGCCCGAGTCGCTGCAGGAGGCGCTCTGGGATCTCGTCTGGGCCGGCGAGGTCACCAACGACGCGTTTGCGCCGCTGCGCGCGCCGCGCCTCACCCTCGCCCGCGCCCAGCGCGCGACGCTCGAGCGCCGCGGCGCTCGGGCGGGCACGCGCTTCGGCTCGCGCCGCGGCGGCGCGGCCGCGCAGGTCCAAGGACGCTGGGCGCTAACGGCGACGCTCTTCGGCGCCGCAGTCGACGCCGGCGCCCGGCGGCGCACGCTGGCCGAGCTGCTGCTCGAGCGCCACGGCATCGTCACGCGCGAGCACGTGCTGGCCGAGGGGATCCCCGGCGGGTTCTCGTCCCTCTACGACGCGCTGTCGGACCTCGAGACGCTCGGCGTGTGCCGCCGCGGCTACTTCGTCGAGGGTCTGGGCGGTGCGCAGTTCGCGCTGCCCGGCGCGGTCGAGCGGCTGCGCACGCAGGCCGATCGCGCCGACGAGACGCCCCCGATCGTGCTCGCCTCGACCGACCCGGCCCAGCCCTACGGCGCGTCGCTGCCGTGGCCCAAGCGCCGCGACGACGACCGCGCCGCGAAGCCGGCCCGGGCGGCCGGCGCCTACGTCGTGCTGGCCGGCGCCGAGCCCGTGCTCTACGTGGAGCGTGGCGGGCGCGGCCTGCAGCACCTGGTGCCCCGCGAGGACGCCCGCGTCCGGCCCGCCCTCGAGGCGCTGGCCGCATGGGTGACGGCCGACCGCCGCCACAAGCTGTCGCTCGAGCGCGTCGACGGCGAGGCGGTCGTCGGGTCCGGCCTGGAGGCGTTGCTCATCGAGATCGGGTTCCGTGCCGGGCCGCGCAAGCTGACCCTCAGCGCGTGACGATCTCCGCGCTTTCCCGCGAGGTTGGAGTGAGGCACCGGTGTGGGTACGGTGCCGGGCATGAGCACGACGACGGAGGTCCACGCCGCCGGCGGCCTGGTGACCGACCCCGACGGTCGCGTCGCCGTCGTGCACCGGCCGCGCTACGACGACTGGTCGCTACCCAAGGGCAAGCTCGACCGCGGCGAGACGTGGGAGGCCGCGGCGCTGCGCGAGGTGCTCGAGGAGACCGGCCTGACCTGCACGCTCGGCGCCGAGCTCCCCGCGGACTCCTACACGGACAACAAGGGCCGGCCGAAGACCGTGCGCTGGTGGCGCATGACCGTGCTCGACGACCCGGGCTTCACGCCCAACGACGAGGTCGACGAGCTGCGCTGGCTGGCCCCCGACGACGCCCGCGCGCTGCTGTCCTACGACCACGACCGCGCGCTCGTGCAGCAGACCGCGGGCTGAGACCCTCTACGGCTCCTTCTTGCCGGGGTTGAACAACCCCTTCGGGTCGAGCGCCGCCTTGACCGCCCGCTGAGCGGCGACCGCCGCGGGCGCCCACTGCTCGCGCAGCTGCCCGCGCTTGAGCAGGCCGATGCCGTGCTCCCCGCTCACGGTGCCGCCCAGCTCGCGGGCCAGGGCGAACAGCGCGAGCGCGGCGGCGTCGGCGCGGGCGCGCATGGCGGCGTCGCCGGGCTCGAGCAGGAACGTCGCGTGCAGGTTGCCGTCGCCGGCGTGGCCCCAGGAGCAGGCCTCCAGTCCGTGGCGCTCCCCGATGGCCAGCGTGCCCTCGATCGCGTCGGCCAGCCGGTCGACCGGCACGGCGATGTCCTCGGAGAGCTTCGCGCCCCGCGCCGTCGTGACCGCGAGCGACACGCCCTCGCGCCAGCGCCAGACCTCGCCGGCGGCGGGGGCCACGGCGCCCGCGCCCAACGCCTCCAACAACGCGTCGCGATCGCCCTCGGACTCGGCCTCGCAGACCACGAGCAGCCCGGCGCCCGCAGCATCGACGAAGGGCGGTGGGGCGCAGGCCACGGCGCGCCGGTCGAGGTACTCGACCGCGGCCGCGACGACGCCGCTGCCCAGCACGGCGTCGATCGCCGCGCAGCCCTCGCGCACCGTGGGATACGCGGCGACCACCGGCAGCGCCGCGGGCGGCGCGGGCACCAGGCGCAGCCACGCGGCGGTGATGACCCCGAGCGTCCCCTCGCTGCCGATGAGCAGCGCCCCCAGGTCGTAGCCCGCGACGTCCTTGCGCGTCGGTCCCCCGAAGCGCACGAGCTCGCCCGGTGCGAGGACCGCCTCGACCCCGGTGACCCAGCGGCCGGTCACGCCGTACTTGAAGGCGTGCGGGCCGCCCGCGTTCGTCGCCAGGTTGCCCCCCAGCTGCGAGGACTCGGCCGCGCCCGGGTCGGGTCCGAAGAGCAGGCCGTTCTCCCGGGCGCGCCGCGCCACGGTCGCCGTCGTGACGCCCGCCTCGGCCTCCATCCGCCACGACAACGGGGCGAACGAGCGGATGCGGTCAAGGCGGTCCAGCGCGATGGCCACGGAGTCGCGGTCCGCGGGCGGGACGATGCCTCCGCTGTAGCCGGTCCGGCCGCCGACCGGCACGATCGCGACGTCGCGGGCGTAGCACCAGGCGACGACGGCCGCGACCTCCCGCGCGCTGCCCGGCCGCACCAGCGCCCGCGCGACGCCCCGCAGGGTGCTCGCGTCCCCGAGCGGCACGTCGGCCTCGACCTG
>Ga0157379_10004361_pt1 | contig 12104 bp, 18 predicted proteins | sample S25metaG_FD_121802 | JGI IMG/M metagenome (GOLD analysis project Ga0157379, IMG submission 121802) | Switchgrass rhizosphere microbial communities from Kellogg Biological Station, Michigan, USA - S2-5 metaG | ecosystem: Host-associated > Plants > Roots > Rhizosphere > Soil | place: USA... | reverse complement strand
TGGGATCAGTGTCATGGTAGAACGATAGCGGCGCCCAAGTCCCACGGGCAAGTGCCGCCCCTCCTAGGCCAGTGATCGTCAACTGGATGGGCCGCGAGGCGTCGCGGCTCGGACGCACGCAGCGCGGTGGAGCACGGTCGATCGATAGGGGGTGCCGTCCAGTGCAACATACGCGAATGGCCGCTTCTGAACATCCCTACAGATGCGCCGAACGGCCTCTATTGGCGCAAAGTAGTCAATCGTGCGGCTGAAGAATGACTGTTTGCTTCACTTTTTGCCATGCGTCGCTTCGAGTGCGTCGATAGGGGGCCGTCGCCTCTTTCAACATAATCCCCTCCCCATGCACAGCCCAGACGCGGCGAGCCAGTGCAAGAGCCTCGCCAGCATCAACCGCCCATTCGTCCTCAATCATCGTCACGGCTGGACCGTCGGGCTCCCTGCCGTGTGTGCCTTCGCGCCACATCCACGCGTGAGGTACAGCCTCAGCGGCCTTGATCAACTCACCCAACCGTTTCTTGCGCTCGTATAGCGGCATGTCGCACCCGCCCTGGCGCCAGTCAGCTTCGGGTATGACGTCGAACAGGTGCATGGTGCCAGCGTCGCCGCCGATCTTCCACCCGCGCTCGCACCAGCGCTTGGTCGCCGCCAACGTGCCCTCCACCTGGAATTCCCCGTCGAACATCAGCCGTTCGCCTGCCAGCTGCTCCATGATATCGAGCTTGTTCAGAATGTGGCTCACGCCCTCGATTTGATGGCCGTTTCGCGTGAACAGGCCCGGGCGGCCGCGCCAGTCGCGGAAATGGAGCGCGCGGAACCCATCAATCTTCTCCTCCGCCATGCACCCGCCGGCCGGAACGCTGGTGAGATCCCAAACACCCGCCAGCTGGCACAGTTCACGCATAACCATTCGTCGCCATCCCGAAAGGTGACGGGCATGCGCCCGTCTTGAGGGACCCATTATACTGCCAATGCAATGACCTTGTTAGGTAATTATGGCCACAAACCCGAACAATAAACAATCACGTGATTTAATAGATAGCTCTGGCAAAGAAAAAGTGGTCCTCTACCGCTGAGTCCTTCGATATCCCCTAGGTAGGACCCGCGTTTTTCTCGTGTAATATCAATGAACTGAAGCATAAGGATGTCAGTAGTCACCCGTTGCGACAAAAGAGGACCGTATCACCATCCAAGCCCATGGCCCGTGAGCCCCAAGAACGCTGGATGGATGGAAGGAGAACAGGTGAGACCTCAATATCCAGGACGGAGCAGAAGTCGCGACGTTGACTGACGCGGCGCCAGCAGACATTAGGGGCGAATGGCACCTTCAATCGACACTATCTGGGCAGGCGACAAGTTAGAGCGAAAAACTGAGGCCCGGATACTAGCGCGATTTCTCACAAACGAGGCCGAGACGCTAGGTCGGCTTGGGCGAAATCAGGCATTCGTTCTCGCGATCGACGCCCAGTACGGTGAGGGCAAGTCGTGGTTCCTCACTCGTTTCCGTCAACAGCAGGAAATTAATCACCCAGTCGCGTTCGTGGACGCGTGGGTCGATGACGCTAACAACGAGCCGTTGGTCTCGATCATGGCAGCTCTCGAAGACGCTATGAGGCCCTTCCTCAAGAAGCAAGACGTGCGAGAGAAGCTGGAAGCACTGACACGCGCCGCCCTTCCGATTATGGGCAAGGCGATGCTTGGCGCTGGAGGCAAATTCATCTCGAAGTATCTCGGCGATCAGTTTGGTGACACCGCCAAGGACGCCATGCAGGCGGCCGGTAAGAAGACTGACGAAGATGATGCCTTCCAGATTGGGATCGATGCGGTCGTCGATGGTGTAAGTGCAATAGTGGACAAAATGGGCGCGGCGATGTTGGACCAGTATCGCGCCCGCCAAGCCTCGCGGGAAACATTCAAATGCAATCTGCGCGCGCTCGCGGCATCGATAGACGGGTCAGATGACCACCGTGCCTCACCCATTTTTGTGATCGTAGATGAGTTAGATCGATGTCGTCCTAGTTACGCGATCGCGCTGCTCGAAGAAATCAAACACTTATTTGATGTGCAGGGTGTGGTCTTTATAATCGCACTCCACGGCCAGCAACTCACACACAGCATCAATGCGGTTTATGGGCAAGAATTTGACAGTCATGCCTATCTCCGTCGTTTCTTTACTCGCACTTACCAACTTCGCCGGCTGTCGATCAAAGAGTTGGTCGTCAGCCATTTTGGGGACATGCCGCCGAGCGCCGTGGAATTCAGTTGGCCTAGCGTCTGGAGCGGAGGTATGTTTATCACTCCCACGCCGCCGGAGCTTGCCGGTGACCTCCTCACCGAATGGCGGGCGACACCAAGGGAGGCGCAGGCAGTCGTCGATGCCCTGAGGCTTTTTGTTGCGAATTGGGACAAGCCTGTTCCCATCGAATTACCGTTAGTGCTCGTGTTGCTTCTCAATCTCGTGCGTAACGAGGATCGAGGGGTCAGGGTGGAAATCCTAGGAGGCCTGTTTGTGCAGTTCGCCGTTTCCAGTGCGTCTAGCGACGACACAGGGCGGCCAAATCTCGTGAATTCCGCTAACCTATTCGCCACATATGAAGAAGCTATACAGTGGAACATGGGACAAATTTTGGAGGGGGGAGATGATCATGGGCTGGCTGGTTATGCTAGGCGTACGCTGTCAAACCAGTTCTCCAAAATCCACGGCAATATAGTCCGGCAGGGAGCGCGCGCGCCGGTGTCTATTTGGTCTGAATATCCGGATCTGGTTCGGACACTAGGGAGGTTCGTCGAGCGGCAGCCCGAGCAAGAGCAATTGCAAGAGTAGGCGCGCATTTCGGAATCGAAACCTGCGCGAACTTTGAGACCGGCCGCGTCTTACCGACAGCCCGAGTTCGCTGATTTCTGCGCTTTCAGGCAGGTTGAACTGGAAACCGAAACTTTCACAAACGTTGTCGCGGGACGCTCTGTGACCGAAAGCGTAGAATGGCGCATTTCTGCGAATGAAACACTGTTCGTGCCCTGTCGACCAGGCAAACCCCGTAGAACAACGGTACCGATCTCAACGTCGATGTTCACCAGACATCGCTATCGCCGCAGCCCATGGGGTCACTCAAACAGCGGGAGCCGCGCCGGACAGTCATCCTGAAGGCGCAAATGCGTGATGCCGACGGGTGGCGCGCCGTGACGATCTGCAACGTGTCCTCGCGTGGCCTGATGGCCAAATGCTCGACCCGGCCGGCGAAGGGAGCCTACATTGAGCTGAGACATAGGGGTGTCCACATTGTAGGCCGAGTTGCCTGGGTGCAGGGGTCACGATTTGGCGTTCGCACCCAAGACAAGATCGACATTGACGCCCTGCTTGAGGGGCCCCGGGCAAAGGGCATGAGGACGGGAGAGACAAACCCGCCCGCCGCACCGCATCATTCGGCTGCACGATCGATACCCGATCTGCCAGCGCAGATTGCTGCCAGCTGCCGCATTGCGCGGGCTTTTGACTGGTCGGTCGTCGTGCTTGGTTCCGTTCTCGCGGCGATCTTCATTTTCGGAGCAGCCAGCACGGCTCTGAGGGCGCCGATGGAGAAGGCTGCTGCCGCACTTGCGGGAGGTAATCCCCAAGGCGGCCCGGCGGGGAATTAGCACTCGGCCCGGCGACTTCTGAGTTGACCGACTCGGGCACCTCGTTCCTATCATGTTCCCATGGAACGGATCTCCCGTCAGCGCCTCGAAGATGCACTGTATGTGGCGCTCAAGCGCGTGCCGAAATCGACGGCCGCGCTCCTCCGCTCCGCCCTGCCGCAGGAAAGTGACAAGGCTTGCGGGGAGATTGCCGCGGTGCTTGCAGCACAGTTCGACGGACCCAGCATATGCGTTGCCCGAGCTGACGTACCCCACGGCGCCTATGGTCCCGGCAGGTTCGGCATCGATGAGCCATGGCCTGGAAAGATCGATGATTTTGCCCCGACGCCGGCAAAGCCCGACAAGCAGATATGATCCGCAACCGCGATGGCATGCGGATCGCGACCAATGTCTTTGAGGCGGCCGCATTCCATAAGAGTGTGAAGGTCGCATGCCCATGCGGGCACATCGCTTATTTCCAAGCGCACGGGCTCTGGTGGCTGTTTCAGAGGCGGCGCTGGAGCGACGAGTTCAAGGACATGTCGGAGCGCTTCTATTGCTCCTTGTGCCTCGCCCGCCATCAACGGAAGGTTCGGCCAGCGCTCATCGAGGCCAGCCAGGAGCCTGCGACACTTGCGCTGCCTATGCCGGATGAGCGGGAATGGAAGCGGGCGATCAGCAGGTATCGGAGCTAGCCCTAACTCGGTAGACAACAGCTTCCTACACATGGCCTACAGGCAGAAAACGCCCCATGGCGGACATTGGACAGCCTAGAAGCCTCGACCAATGCTGGCCGAAACCAAAATGACAGATCCGGGAGAGCAAAGGCACGAAGCTGCCGTTTTTGTTGGTTGCCTGAACCGCTCCCCCGCTGGCGCACAATCTGGATGTTAAGTCGATGGCAAGCGAACTGCGCGCGCGCTAGAATGGCGGCATGTATATCCGGCGCAGGAAATCCTTCTTTCGATTGCTCGCGCTGCTCCGCCACATTGAAGCGGACAAGGACGATATCGCCGCAGTGTTGCGCTGCAATCACCTGATCCTGCGCGAAATCCTGCACGCCGAAACCGCCGTGCTTCGGCACCGCGCGCGCCAGCGCGAGCTGACCCGCGCGCTCAAGACCGGCCGGCCAGACAAAGCCAGCGCGGCTGCGCTTCGCACCCGCCTCAAGCGAACCGGAGGCCATACTCGCGCGCAAGAGGACGCGGTCTTTATCTGGAAATGCTTCGGCGACGCGCTCGCCTTCCTGTTTCTCGACAAATTCTCGATCAAGCACGCATTTTTCGAAGTCGACAAATGGGGCGTCAAGCGCGGCGCCGGGATGCTGACAGGCAAATCGGGGCTGGAGGGGGAACTCGCCTGCCTCGCCCACCTGACCGCGGAAGGAATTCCGGCGGTACTGTGCGATATCACCAATGTCCTGCGATACGGCGATGTCTGCATGCTAGGCGCCTCTGATCCGCATTTGATCGAGGTGAAGTCGAGCGGCCGTCTTAACCAGCGCGCTAAGCGCCAGATCGAGAAAATCGGGCGACTGCACGGGTTCCTCGCCGACGATCGCGCGGAGCCTTTCAGGGGCAGCGAAGGACCGGTCACTCGCGTGCAGCTGACCGCGCCGGAACGCACCAATCTCGACGCGCTCAACGCCTGTATCGCGCGCGCCAAGGCATCCGGCCAGGCAATCGAGCAGCCCGAACCGGGTGTCACCTATGTCGCGATTTATGGCCGTCCCGATTATGACGCGATCTTCGGCAGCGCTGCCTCGAACGCCAAGCTGGTCTTCATGCTCAACGGCGATAAGAACGACCATGCCTGGGCACCCTACACGCCGTTCCTGCTGACCATCCGCGACGCAGGCCATATTCTCGATTTCATCGAGGGGCGGCTATTCCTGATCGTCCTCATTGAACCTCAGTTCCTGTGCGATGCGATAGCCGACGCGGAATGGGCAGTGCGCTTCAGGGATCATCCCGATTATGCGATACAATGCATACATCGTCCGAGCCGCGCTTATCTGGGGATCTCCAACCAGTTTGTCAGCCGTGCTGGCTACGAGTTCGCCTCATTGGCGTGGATCGCGGAATCCCGGCGCCCGTCGATTGCCAAGATGGAAGCGGCGATCGGGCGCGAGCCGAGTGCCGACGAACGCGCTGACCATGACGACCGCTTGCGCGCGTTTATCGGGGAAGGCGACCCCTGGCTCGAAGAATTGGGGCTCGCATGACCGTCGCGCGGGCGCGGGCAAAATCGGTGATCCTTGCCTGGTTCGACAAAGGGCAGCCCAGCAAGCCCGAGCGGCAGCGCTTCGCCCGCGACATCGACCGCTTCTTCGAGACCATCGCGGCGCGGCCACATTGGCGAGAATGCCTGTCGACGCTCCTCGACGATAAGGGGCAGGCCAATTTCACAATGGGCGGCCGCGACTGGCGCGCGCGTCCGAGCGGCGCCGGCCTGGTCGTCAGGTCGATCGTGCCGGGATGGAATTTCGGCTGGCGCGCCATCGTCAAGGACGAGGTTTCGTACGATATCCTGTCCTGGCTGGGCCACTACGCCCGGCAATATATCCATCGCTCGAACATCGCCAAGGTGCTGATGGCGGCGTGGGAGCAGGAGGGCCTGATCCTCCATCCATTCGGCGAAGGCCTACTGATTCAGCGATACAGCGATCTCGAGCCGCCCAAGACGAACCGCGAAATTTTTGCGCGGGCCGGGCAGTCCATCGCTGACCAATGGAAGGAGCCCGCCCAAGCATCCCGGCCGCACCGGTCAAGCTGGGCCAGGCGCAACACTCTCGACCCCGCGATCCACCAGGGCATCTTTCACTTTCTGCGCGCGCAAAGCCTCGTCGCGGCCGGCTTCGAAATGGAAGCGCTGGCCGCCTATGATTGCGTTCTGCACGCGCTCCAATATCTCGACTGGTCCTGGGCGCCGGGCAATCCCTTGCGCTCACGGGCGGACCTTTGCCGCGCGATGGGTTTTGGCGCGCCTACGGTGGCGCTGGCTGAGCATATCTATTTCCTGCGCAACCAGTTCGTCGCCCATGCCGGGGGGTGGCGTTGGTGGGACACGGTCGACTATCTTGAAGGTGACCTCACCGCCAAGGCAGGCGCGTTCAGCTTGCGCGCGTTGCGCAAGGCCGCGGATCTCGAACCGCTGCACCGCCGGCTCGCTCCCGAGCCGAACGACTGGGCTAGCTGGTTCGAGGAGAATTTCGCACAGATCTGGGCCGCGACCTGGTTTCGCGATCCCTGAGCGCGCCGGGCCAACAACGCCGCGCCACGCTCAATCGGCATGGTTGAAATGTGCCGCCTGCCCGTCCCACAGCTGGTAAAGGTTGCGCCCGTCCAATAGGAAAGCCTTAGACGCCACTGTTCGTGGCACCGTGATCAGCACGATGAACGAACCGCGGATTTTGGGATCGATCGGATTGGCGCCGAACGGCGATAATTGGGCGTAGAGCCGATTTAAGTGAACTGCGCCACAGACGTCCGAATACCATTGATAGCGGAAATCGGCGTTGACTCCAGGCTCCCGTCGTCGTGTCATCCGAGCGTGTGCAACCTCTACAACATCAAGACCACGGGCGCCGAGATTGGCTCCTATTTCCAGGCGCAGGACGATTGGCGCAATCAGGTAGTGGTCGAGAAGGACTATGTCGCACCCGGCAAGCCCGGATATGTCGTGCGCGAGAAAGAGGGGCAGCGCGTCCTGTCGACGATGATCTGGGGGTTCGCGTTCCAGGGCAGGCCGGTCACCAATGTGCGCAACTACACCAGCCCCTTCTGGAAGTCGGCGCTCGCGAGCCCGGGCCGGCGCTGCCTGGTGCCGGTGACGGAATTTCAGGAGTGGTCGGTGGAGCCCATGCCGGAGACGGGCAAGAAAAAGCCCTTTTGGTTCAGCTTGCCAGCACAGCCGATCTTTGCCTTCGCGGGCATTTGGCGCCCCACGGAGACCCTGCCGGTCTACTCGTTCCTCACCTGCGGCTATGATGGCGACCCGTCGACCCATGCCGTGGGCGCAATCCATCCCAAGGCCTGCCCTGTGATCCTCCACGAGGAAGACTATGACCGCTGGCTGCATGCCGATCTGGACGAGGCGCTAGGCCTAGCAACGGCCTTTCCCTCGCAACTGATGGCAGTGCAATGAGTTTCAAAAAGCCCTTCCGCGCCGAACCCGTCAGACTGGGCAGTGTCTACAAGGCCCGCTTCGGCCGACAGCGCCAGCACCGGACCGTGCAGACGATCTTCTATGCGGTGGTTGCGTTCGCCGTGGGCGCTATCATCAGCGCCGGTATTATCGCCCCGCCTAGCCTGTCGCTGCACTCCTTGGGGATCACGCAAAGCGACCAACCAGCCCAAGCCCGCAACTTCGGTTTCTGCCACGCTGGGGGAGGGACCAATTGCGTGGTCGATGGCGACACGATCTGGATGGACGGCACCAAGATCCGCGTTGCTGACATCGACGCGCCCGAAACTCATCCGCCGCGGTGTCCGCATGAAGCAGAGCTAGGAAACCGTGCAACCGACCGCCTACATGAACTGGTCAATCAGGGGCCCTTCACCGCCGAGCCATCAGGCTCCCGTGACGGCGATCGTTATGGACGCAAACTGCGCGTGCTGATGCGTGGTAGCCAATCCTTGGGCGGTATTCTCGTCCAGGAGGGCCTCGCCCGGCCATGGGATGGCAGTCGGCACCCCTGGTGCTGAGATGATCGGCGAACGCGAGCTTTGGGCCTGTGCCAGCACTGTGCTTTCTCAACATGGCGATGGTGCTCTGGCGGTCGTCGCCGAGCGCATTGGCGAACTTGCGCTTGCCGGTGATCAGGCCGGCATGGATGTCTGGAAGGCGATTGCGGAGCGGATGGACAAGCTTACGCACCTTGAGGGCCCAACCCAATGAAGTGGCGCCCCTCCACTATTCACCTCGAATTCGCGTTCCTGCTCGCCGTCACGATCGCCTGGCTGGCCTACTCGCTGAAAAATCTGCTGTCCTACATCCTCAAAATCTAGGTCTACCCTCTTCGGAGGTGATCCATGATTCTCATCGATGCGCCGACGCTGGTCGGTCCGGCCGCCATCATCACCAGCGTCTCGTCCCTCGTGTGGGCGGTGAGGCGAAGGCCGTGATGCCTGCGCGTTACTCTCCGTCCTCAGCTTTGAGAACAAACTCACTAGCGGCGGCTCGCTCGTTTAGCTTGGTTAGCAAGCCCTCATAGGCGCCGTCGATTGGCAGCTCACGATTAAGAAACATTTCACGTAGTTGGCCAGCATAATCCTTTTGAATTTTCCTTCGGTTAGCAGTGCCAGGTGGAGGAAGCCTCAGGAATATGCCCGCGTGAGTAGGCACAGGTAGCTCTTCCTTTTTGGTTCGGCTGACGACTTGGTCGTAAACACCAAATAGCCGGGCTCCTTCGCCCGCCTTCTGGGCTCGAATCCCATCAGTGCCGCCAACTGGTACCGTGTAGACCTTCTGGATCGATTTCAGCGGATCGCCGGGCTTCGAATACAATCCGTCGCAAACAAGGGTGCCGAACTGTTCTGGCGAGGAGATCGATCGGATCACGCTCACCCCTTCCCTAGCCACCTTTTCAAAAGGCCTGACCATCAGGACTCCGTCTTGATCGATGTCCCGAGGGGAAACAGCGACACGATAGACCTCTTCAATGTCGGCGACTGGTTCGGAAGAGGCAGGGCTCACGCGAAACTTCTCGCAGGCACAGTCGGGATGATTGGATTCTATATAATCTGCGAGTTTGTCACATTCCTCGCGACCATTAAATGTTGCCTGGCAGCTAGCCTCATTGCTTGCAGCCTTGGTCGCAAGTTCGCCGTTCAAGCGATGACGCCCGCCCGGCTCAACAGTTCACGAACTTCTGCTTTGTCCAGTGCGCCGGCCTCCAGCTCAGACTCAGCGCCGCGTTTGCGCAAATAACATTCAACTGTCCGGGAATCGGCCTCAAATGTGATGTCCGCAAATATCCCATTCCCACGATCCTCAAACTCTATAACCGCGCGGCCATCGTCATCCAGAGTGGGACCATAACGCAGGGCCGTTGAAAGGTGGGAAACGAACGCGATCGCCGCGTCCACACTTGCCGCTATTGGCGCGGCCGCCCCCTCGCCATCATGATCCGCGGGCAACCTTCGAAGCGCGCGGAGACGGACTTTCACCGCCCTACGAATGCGTGCAACTTCCAATGAGTGGACGTTCTCACCAAAGCCCGCCTCCGGCAGATCATAATAAGGCTGCAACGAAGCAGAGGTGGCGGGCGCCATCAAAGCATCAACAATGCGCTTACCGACCGTATATTCCGCCCGATCTGTTGTTACGCTTTCGCGAGAGGTAGTGCCATCACCATACTGAATCATAGCATCACCAATAGTGCAAACAGCGTTCATCGTTCTAGACCTGCAAATAGATGAGTTGAGCCTGCTTCTCAGTGATGAGACTGCCCAACAAGTCTTTCAATCCCGTGTGGGCTTCATCAAATACAGCAAAGACGTCGGCATTTTCGACGATATCTGAATATCGGTGCTCAAAACCCGTCGTAATATTGATCACGCGCTCCTCGCCCTCTCTAACCGCATCAATCTTCACGGAGTGTAGAATTTGATCGGTGTGATCTGTGCCTTGGAACGCTCCCGTATGGCTATGGAAGAGATCGGGCACATCAAAAACGTGGTCTGCGACCAGCCTGGAATCTCGTTGGAGCAAATCGGCCAACGGCGCGGGATCTTCGTCGTTAGTCTTGAACTTGTCGAGATACTCGACCCCCACAGACTGGAACGCAACGGCCTCGCTGAGAGTGGCCAGGGTCGCCCTCAGCAGTTCTGTGATCCGATCAAAGTGCCACTCCCACGACACATAATCCCAGGTCCTATAGACCAGTGAATTATGATCGAGAGCAACTTGTTCCAAAAGTGGCGCCTCGATCACGTCGACATTCGCTGCGTCAGCGCGGCGATTGAAAACCTGTCCTATAGACTCAAGCACCTCAGGGATCGCGCCACCCGTTTCCGTCATTTTGAACTGCACACGCTTCGACTGGAGCACGCCGTTCAAACCGTGCAGATCTGCAACCGGCTGAAGTACCAGTAGTGCTCGTTTCAGCAGTAAATCGGGAAGGGGGTCTGCGAAGCGAACATATGCGCCCATTACCGCAATGGCGTGATTCTCATTCAATGGAACCCAAGAACCAGCCAAATCCACCACCTCTCAACCCCGCATGTGCGCGATGCATATCGACAACCGCTACGATCTGCAACGGAGCGATCAGGTATACCCCAAATTGCTTCCCAGTGCACAACGCGCCGTGGTTACCATATGATTGCTTAACGCATTAGCCTGTCCCAATGCTACAGAGTCGCAAATGCTGGCGGTAGCGGCCCCCCAGATTGTATCTGGCAGGTTCCCGAAAGGAGCACCAGATGGATAACCTCATCGAACTCGACCGGCGAATTTCCAGGGCAATCGACCGCGGGAAAGGCATACAGCTGAGCGATGAAGACCTCGACCTCCTCGCATCGACGGGCGCGGTCAATGTACTCAAGAACGCTGCCGCAGAGGCAAGCCGCGGAAGCAAGACTGTTGCGAACGTGCCAAGCGCCAGGCCAATCCGCGCCGGCGATTGCTCAGTTAGATCCGCCGCCGGTTTTTTCGGCACCCGCGCTCGCCAAGCACTGGGGTGTAAGCACAGGCGCGGTCTACAAGCTGCTGCGGTCCGGAGAGCTTAGGCACTTCAAGTTGGGCGAGTAGCTGTACCGCATCCCGCGTGACGCGGTGACCGAATTCGAGCAACTGCATTACGTAGGAAAATCATGACAGGGCGTGCTCGGATTTCACAGGCGGACATGGAACGCGCCACCAAGGCGGTGAAGGCGGTCGGGTTCAAGCACGCTCGCATCATCATGGATTTAGAGCAGCGGCGGATCGAGATCATCATCGGCGAGGGCGATGAGCTGGAAACCACGCCTGGGGACTGGCGCAAGGACCAGCCGCTTTATCAGGGTAAAGATTCTCGGTTCGAGCCCAACCCTTGGGATGGCGAATAGCGTCCGATCGCTCGTGAGCGAATGGGGCGTTTCTGCGCGCCATTCGGGGGCAAATCAACGCTTTCCATGTTGCATCCATGTTGCATGGAGCAGCCGGGACTTCAGCGAAACCTGCGGAAATCCTCGGAAATTCGTGTCACACAATTGCGACACGGTTTCCGCCGAAGATCAGGTGCGAAATCCACAAAAACGTAATATAATCAATGACTTGATCTGGATGCCCCGCGAGGATTCGAACCTCGATTAACGGAGTCAGAGTCCGTTGTCTTACCTTTAGACGACGGGGCAACGAGGCAGGCGGATTAGCCGCGCGGCCGCGCAGGGTCAAGGTCGTTCTACGCGCCGTCTCATCCTCCGCGATGCCGGGCAAAAGCGGCCGCCCTTGCCATTGCCGGCGGTAACGCCTAGCCTGACTTCAAGTCCCGGCGCGTCTTGCGGCCG